>ENA-OFDP01000380-OFDP01000380.1-metagenomes-genome-assembly--contig:-NODE-380-length-20408-cov-3.025254_pt1 | contig 20408 bp, 17 predicted proteins | sample MGYA00153389_OFDP01 | MGnify analysis MGYA00153389 | reverse complement strand
CATGACCTACACCTACCTGCCCTTCATGATCCTGCCGCTGTACGCCAACCTGGTGAAGATGGACCTGCGCTTGCTAGAGGCCGCGGCCGACCTGGGCGCCACGCCGTGGGTGGGGTTCTGGACGGTGACGGTGCCACTGTCCAAGGCCGGCATCATTGCCGGCAGCATGCTGGTGTTCATCCCGTGCGTGGGTGAGTTCGTCATCCCCGAACTGCTGGGTGGGCCCGAGACACTGATGATCGGGCGCGTGTTGTGGGACGAGTTCTTCTCCAACAACGACTGGCCCATGGCCTCGGCCGTGGCGGTGGTGATGGTGCTGCTGGTGATCGTGCCGCTGGCCGTCTTCAACAAGTACCAGGCCGAGTCGCAAGAAAGGGGCCGGTAGACATGCGCTCCAACCCCTGGTTCGGCCGCAGCTGGCTGGCGCTGGGATTCGTGTTCCTGTACCTGCCCATCGTGGCGCTGGTGGTGTATTCGTTCAACGACTCGCCGCTGCCCAACGTTTGGCGTGGCTTCACCTTGCGCTGGTACACGCAACTTGCCAGCGACCAGGAGCTGCTGGCCGCCCTGTGGCTGAGTTTGAAGATTGCTTTCTTCACTGCGTGCGGATCGGTGGTGCTGGGCACGCTGGCGGCTTTTGCACTGGTCAAGTACAAGCGTTTCGCAGGCCGCACGCTGTTTTCCGGCATGGTCAATGCGCCACTGGTGATGCCCGAGGTGGTGGTGGGCCTGTCGCTGCTGTTGATGCTGGTCAGCGTGCAACGAGCCACTCAGGCGGCCTTCGGTTGGGGATTCCCTGAACGCGGCATGGGCACCATCCTGCTGGGCCACCTGCTGCTGGGCATGGCCTACGCGGCCGTGGTGGTGCAGTCGCGCTTGCAAAACCTGAACCCGCAGCTGGAAGAAGCTGCCATGGACCTGGGTGCGCGGCCTTACCAGGTGTTCTGGCTGGTGACGCTGCCGATGATCGGGCAGTCGCTGATCTCAGCCTGGTTGCTGACGTTCACGATCTCGCTCGACGACGTGGTGCTGTCGGCTTTCCTGTCGGGCCCGGGGTCGACCACCATGCCGCTGGTGATCTTTTCGCGCGCGCGGCTGGGCCTGAACCCCAGCGTCAACGCCGTCGCCGCCATCACCATCGCCGTGGTGGCGGTGGGTGTCATTGCGGCCAGTTACTACATCGCCCACGCCGAACGCCGCCGCGCCCGCGAAATGGCGGCGGCGCGGCATTGATGTCCGCGCGGGCCCTCGCTCCGCATCCGCATCCGCATTCGCATTCGCAGGAGACCCCATGACACGCATTGCCCCGACCGTTTTCGCCGTTGCCATGGCGCTGGCCCTGCCTTTTCCCGCGGCTGCGCAGAGCAACGACGAACTGCTGAAAGAACTGCGCGCCCTGCGCGACCGTGTCGCCGAGCTTGAACGACGCGTGCAGTCCTCGGTGTCAATCGCACCCGTGGCAACCGCGGCACCCGCTGCACCCGCTGCGCCCACCCCGGGCCAATGGGGCATGAGCCCCGAGCAGGTGCGCGAACTCAACCGCGTCACCATCAAGACCGAAGCGCTGCAAGACAACTTCGCCGACCAGGGTTTGAAGGGGCTGAAGATCAGCGGTTCGATCGACCCCACCTACATCGTCAACCGCAACCAGGACAACGCCTCGTTCGTGTTCCTGAACAACGGCGGCGCGCGCTACACCTACGACAACTCGTACTTCGGCATGGCCGTGCTCGACCTGCAAAAAGCGACCGAGAGCGGTGCGCGCTGGCGCCTGACGCTGGCGCCTGAACGCGGCACCGGCGCGTTGTTCAACGGCGGGTCCATCGTGCACGAAGCCTCGGTGTCGATACCGCTGACTGACCTGAAAACGCGGCTGTGGCTGGGCCAGATCCCCGACTGGACCGGCTACGAGCTGACCCTGCCTGCCGGCAACAAGCTGATCACCCACAACCTGTTGTTCGACACCATGGCGCCCACCGCCTACACCGGCGCGGTGCTCGACGTGACCAGCGGCAAATGGTGGCTGCGCGCGGGTGTGGCCAACATCAACAGCGCCCGTCTGCGCGCGGGCAACAGCGCCCCGGCGTTCATTTACCGCGTCGACTATTCCAAGGGCGAATTCAGCGGCTTCGGCTTCAGCGGCGTGCATGGCAAGACCACCAACTTTGCCGCCGACCTGGGCACCTGGGTCGACGCCAATGGCGACGTGCAGGGCTTTGCCGGCGCGGGCAGGAACACGGCGGTGCACATGGTCGAGGCCGATGCCTACTTTGCGCGCGGCGACTGGTCGCTGTTCGGTCAGGTCAGCGCCGGGCAGCAGCAGCGCGCCGCCATCTTCAACAGCGACGGCGTGCTGCGCAACGCACGCTGGGTGGGCGCCTCAGCCCTGGCCGCCTACAAGATCACCCCTCGCCTGGAAGCCGTGCTGCGCGGCGACTACGTGAAGAACGACAGCAACGGCGGCGGCCTGCTGGGCTTCAGCTTCGACGACCCCATCAACGGCATTGGCCGCGGCCTGGACGGCGGCGGCAACTTCGCCAAAGGCGAGGCCGTGGGCGCGAACCGCTATGCGCTCAGCGCGGGCGTGAACTACCTGTTCGACGAGAGCACCGTGTTCAAGCTGGAACTGCGCCGCGACGGCGCCGACCAGCCCGTGTTTGAAGTGGTGCGAAAAGCGAAGTTCAGCAAGTCCAACAACCTCTTCGGCGCATCGGTCGTCGTCAGCTTCTGAGGCCGCCCATGACAACCCCCACCCTCACCCCCACCCCCACCACCTGGCACGAACGCGCCCAGATCTTGCGCATCGACGGGCGCGCCGTCATCGACGGCCAGCGGCGCGACGCGGCATCGGGCGCCACCTTCGAGTGCCGCTCGCCCATCGACGGCCGCTTGCTCGGGCTGGTGGCGCGCGGTGCACTGGCCGACGTCGACGCGGCCGTGGCCAGCGCGCGCGCGGCCTTCGACGACGGCCGCTGGGCCGGCAAGCCGCCCGCCGTGCGCAAGAAAGTGCTGCTGCGCTTCGCTGAAAAAATCGCCGCGGCCAGGGACGAACTGGCGCTGCTGGAAACGCTGGACATGGGCAAGCCCATCCAGCATTCGCTGGCCGTGGACGTGCCCAGTGCAGCACGCTGCATGGCCTGGTACGCCGAGGCGGCGGACAAGATCTACGGCGAAATTGCACCGACGGCGGCCAATGCGCTGGCGCTCATCACGCGCGAGGCGATGGGCGTGGTGGGCGTCATCGTGCCCTGGAACTACCCAATGATCATGGCCGCCTGGAAGCTGGGGCCGGCGTTGGCGGCGGGCAATTCTGTCGTGCTGAAGCCCAGCGAAAAAAGCCCGCTGACCGCCCTGCGCCTGGCCGAACTGGCGGTCGAGGCCGGCCTGCCGCCGGGCGTGTTCAATGTCGTGCCGGGCTTCGGCCATGAAGCCGGCGAAGCCCTGGCGCTGCACATGGACGTGGACGCGCTGGGCTTCACCGGGTCTACCCGCACGGGCCGGCGCATGCTGGACTACGCCAGCCGCTCGAACCTGAAACGGGTCTACAACGAGCTCGGTGGCAAGTCGGCCTTCGTGGTGTTCAACGACTTTGCGAACGTGGCGCGCGCGGCCAAGACCGTCGCTGGTGCGATGTTCTTCAACCAGGGCGAGAGCTGCAATGCACCGTCGCGGGTGTTGGTGCACGACAGCATCGCCGACGAGTTCGTGTCCATCGTCACCCAGCAGGCAGCGCGTTATGCACCGGCCGACCCGCTGGACGCCAGCACCGTCATGGGCGCGCTGGTCGACGACACGCAGCTGGGCACCGTGCTGGGCTACATCGCCGCCGGCAAGGCTGAGGGCGCACGCTGCCTGGTGGGCGGCGCGCAAGCGCGGCTGGACAGCGGTGGCTACTTCGTCGAACCCACGGTGTTCGACGGCGTCACCAACACCATGAAGATCGCGCGCGAAGAGATCTTCGGGCCGGTGATGTCCATCATCCGCTTCAGCACCGAGGCCGAAGCCATCAAGCTGGCCAACGACAGCCCGTACGGGCTGCAAGCCAGCGTGTGGACCGACAGCCTCAACCGCGCCCACCGCGTGGCTCGTGCGCTGCGGGCCGGCACGGTGCACGTCAACCAGTACGACGAAGACGACCTGACCGTGCCCTTCGGCGGCTACAAACAAAGCGGCAACGGCCGCGACAAGTCGCTGCACGCCTTCGACAAGTACACCGAGCTGAAGACCACCTGGATGCGGATCGACCCCGCGTGACGCCGTGGCAAGAGCGGCAGGACGCCAGCACGCCGCAAGCCCTGCCCTGGCTGCCGGGCGTGGCGCGCAACTTGGGTGACGGCTTCGTCGACGGCCAGGCCTTCGATGCCTGCCCGCGCCAGGTGCTGCCCCGAGCGCTGGCACGGCTGGCGCAGCGCGGCTGGCAAGCGCGCACTGGCATCGAGCCCGAGTTCTTCCGGTTGAAGAACGGCTGTGGCGGCTGGCAGCCCGCGGACGACAACGACCGCCTGGACAAACCGTCGTACGACCTGAAGTCGCTGCCGCGGCAGATGGGGTTTTTGCAGGGCCTGGCCCACAACCTGCCGGGCAGCGGCATGCACTTCCATGTGTCGCTGTGGCGGGGTGACGGAAGCGGAGGCGGAAACGGAAGCTTAAACGGCACAGGCGAGCGCTGCGTCTTCCATGCGCCGCCGGTCCACGGCAACCGGTCGCTGCTGGGCCGGGGCAAGTTCCTGCGGCTCAAGCGCAACGAGGCTGCGGCCCGCGTGCGCCACGTCAGCACGTGGGAACAGCACCGCTGCGCCGCTGCGTTCTAGATTGACGGCGGAATGCAGGGCGCCATGCCGATCGACAACACACCCTGGCGCGCCTACCTGTGCCTGGCCGGCAGCATGGCCTTGGTGGGCAGCTACGTGGGCTTGTCGAAGCTGCTGGTGGCCGTGTTTCCGGTGCTGCTGCTGGCCTGGCTGCGCTTTGGCATCGGCGCCGTGGCCATGCTGCACTGGTTGCGCCGCGCGCCGGGTGAAGCGCCGCTGACCCGGCGCGACCGCTGGCTGCTGTTCTGGGAAAGTTTCCTGGGCAATTTTCTGTTCAGCATCTGCATGCTGTACGGCCTGATGCTCACCTCGGCGCTGGCCGCCGGCGGCGGCGCACCAGCCGGCGGCAACAAGGCGGCCGAAGACGCGGCCAACGCCGCCACAGCGGCGGCCAAATCGGCAGCGGCTGCCGAGACCCTGGCCAAGCCCGCCATCCTGAGCGTGGAGGTGTTGGGCTTCGGCGAAAAGAACTGCAAGGAAAACCAGCGCGACTGCTTTGCCAAGTGACGCCGCAAACCGTGGTGCTGCCGGAGTCGGAGATGCGTGTGCTGCACCTGACCCATTCGATCGACCCGGCCCGCGGCGGCATCAGCGAAGCGCTGCGCCAGACGGTTCTGGCCAAGGGCATGCGTCACCAAGTGCTGACGCTGGACGCACCCGGCGCACCCTGGCTGGCTGACTTCCCAGCGCACGTATACGCCCTGGGGCCCACCGGCGGCTATGGCTGGACGCCCCGGCTGCTGCCCTGGTTGCACACGCACGGCGCCGAACACGATGCGTGGGTGGTCCACGGCCTATGGCAGTACCACGGCCTGGCCGTTCGGCAAGCAGCGCGCTCCCTTGGTCGGCCTTACTTCGTGGTGCCGCACGGCATGCTGGACCCTTGGTTCAAGCGCCGGTACCCGTTCAAGCACTTGAAGAAGTGGCTGTACTGGCCCTGGGCCGAATACCGCGTGCTGCGCGACGCCAAGGCGGTGCTGTTTACCAGCGAAGAAGAAGAAGCTGCTGCTGCCGATTCGTTCAAGCTGTACCGCGCGCGCGCTGCCGTGGTCGGCCTGGGCCTAGCGCTGGACGACACGGCACAGGCGAGCACGGCAGCGGCCTTTCTGCAGGCCTACCCGGCCTTGCAAGGCCGGCGTCTGGTGCTGTTCCTGGGTCGGCTGCACCCCAAGAAGGGCGCCGACCTGCTGCTGCAGGCCTTTGCCCAGGTGGCGGCCGGTGACGACACGCTTCGCCTGGTGATGGCCGGGCCCGAACACGCCGGCAGCGCCGCCACGCTGCAAGCCGCCGCCGCAGCACTGGGCATTGCACACAAGGTGGTGTGGCCGGGCCTGCTGCAAGGCACGCTGAAGTGGTCGGCGCTGCGCGCGGCCGAGGTGTTTGTGCTGCCATCGCACCAGGAGAACTTCGGCATGGCGGTGGTCGAGGCGCTGGCCACGGGCCTGCCGGTGATCGTGTCGCAGCGCGTCAACATCTGGCGCGAGATCGTCGCCGACGGCGCCGGTTGGGCCGGGCCCGCCACCGCGCAGGCCACCGCCCGCATGCTGCAAACCAGCCTGGCGCTGACGCCGCCGCAACGCCAGCTGGCGGGCGCGCAGGCCCAGCGCTGCTTTCAGCGGCGCTTTCACCGCAACGCCGTAATGCAGCGCTGGTGCCAGGCCCTGACGGACCATGGTTGAGCGACACGAAAGTGACATCCGCGGCCTTGACACTGCAACCAGCCGTTGCAAGCGTGAGCTCCGCCACGCTGGTGGCTGTTAGGTCCTGCGCCCCATGACGCATCCCCCTGTTTTTCCACGGTTTTGCCTGACAGTCTGGGCGCTGGCAACGGTGCTTGCAACCGCCCTGGCCGCGCCTGTGGCGCACGCCGCGCTGGCGGCGAACGCGTCGCTGTTCATCAGGAGCGACGCCACCGGTTGGGTGTCGCCGGAGTTTGGCTCGCGGTTCACTTGGGTGCATGGCGTGGATGGCTTGTTTTCCATCGAAGCCGGCACCGACAGAGGTGCACGCATCACCTATGACGATGGCAACTTCTGGAACCTGAGCTTCGCCGCCCCCGCCTACAACGCCGCGAACAACACCAATGTCGGGCAGCCGCTTCAGGTGCGCTTCTACGACCGCGTGCAGACGTTGGGGGCCAATTCGCCCACGAGGCCAGGCTTTCAAATCTCGTCGTTCGACGCCGGCTACGGCGCACTGCGCGAATCGGGAAGCTTCAACGTGCTGGACGTGGCCTACGACAGCAACGGCGTGGTGCAACGTCTGGCGGTCGACTTCGAGCACTACCGAAACGCCTTGCCAACCGGCCCGGCGCTTTTCGGGTCCCTGCGCGTGAACTCCGACATTCCCTTGAACCAGGGCCTGACCCCGGTGCCGCTGCCGGCCACCGTCTGGTTGATGCTGGGCGGGCTGGCACTGGCGGCCACGCGCTTGCGCCGCAGCACGGGCGCCAGCGGCCAGGCGTTGCCACGCTGTCCCCAGCCGGTGCACTGATTCCTGCGTCGATGGCCCGGTGGCGCGCCGTTCGCGGCCCCGCCACCCACCCTGCCCGTCCCTCTTCAACCGTTTTGTTTTATCGGTCCGCACTTCGGTCATGAAAAAGCTTTGTCTTGCTGGCCTGGTGCTGTGGATGGTGTTGTGGTCGGGTCTGGCCCAGGCGGCCTGGAACGCGGATTGGCCCAAACGCCTGAAGATTTCCCTGGACACCAGCGCCACCGGCCTGGCGCTGCAAGCCCCGGTGGACGGTGTGCCGGTGCTGGTGCGGCTGCACACCGGCAACTTCCCGTTTCTTGACGCCAATGCCGACGGCAGCGACCTGCGCTTTGTGGCCAGCGACGACAAGACGCCGCTGAAGTACCACATCGAAAAGTTCGACAGCATCAACGAGCTGGCCTTTGTGTGGGTGCTGGTGCCGCGCGTGAACCCGGGCGTGAAAACCGACTTCTTCTGGCTGTACCACGGCAACCCAAAGGCCACGCGGGGCGACGACGCCAAGGGCACCTACGACAACGCGCAAGGCCTGGTGCTGCATTTTTCAGACACGTCACCGCTGCCGCAGGACAGCACCGCCAACGCCAACCACGCAGCGCGTTCCAGTGCGCGCGCCAACCCCACCGGGCTGATCGGCGGCGGCGCCGCTTTCGACGGATCGGCCGAACTGCTGGTGGCCGACAGTCCTTCGTTGAAGGCCGGGCCCACCGGGGTGACAGTGTCGTTCTGGATCAAGCCCGCCGAGGCCGGCGATGCGGTTCTGTTTGCTCAGGGCGCTGGCGCGGGCGCACTGCGCATTGCCCTGCGCGGCGGCAGGTTGACAGCCCAGTTGGGTACCAGCACGGCAACCGCACCGACGGCGCTTTCGGCCGGTGGCTGGCAGCATGTGGCGGTGGTGGTGAAGTCCGGTGCCAACGCCGCCGACGCGCTGACGCTGTACCAAGGCGGACAGGAAGTGGCGCGCGCCGCCGGCACGTTGGCGCCCACGGGCGGCGCCATGCTGGTGGGCCGCAGCTTCAAAGGCGACATCGACGAGCTGCAGTGGGCCGGCACCGCGCGCTCGCCCGACTGGCTGCGCACCGCCGGGCAGTCGCAGGGCCAGGACCAGAAGCTCGTCACCTACGGCGCAGCCGAAGGCGAAGGCGCCGAGGCCGCGGGCCCGTCGTATATCAAGATCCTGCTCAGCGCCGTCACCGTCGACGGCTGGATCGTCATCGCCATCCTGGCCGTGATGTTCGTGTACAGCCTATGGGTGATGTGGGTGAAGCTGCAACAGGTGATGCGCAGCTCGCGCGACAACCAGCAGTTCATGCAGAGCTTCGACGGGCTCATCAACAGCATCCAGCCTGCGGGCACCGCTGATGAGACCGCTGCCGCCGCAGCAGTCACCGCCGCGCACGCGCACCCGGTGATCGCCGCCGACAAGACCCCCGGGGCGCCACCCCAGTTTGCGCACTCGCAGCTTTACCGGCTGTACGAAGCCGGCGTGGCCGAGCTGCAGTCGCGCTTCGATTCCTACCGCAAGATGGGCCGGCCGCTGTCGATGTCGACGCAGTCGCTGGGCGCCATCCGCGCCACGGTCGAGGCCGGCCTGGTGCGCGAAATCCAGCGCCTGAACAGCCAGATGGTGGTACTCACCATCTGCATCGCCGGTGGCCCGTTCCTGGGCCTGCTGGGCACGGTGGTGGGCGTGATGATCACTTTCGCGGCGATTGCGGCCGCAGGCGACGTGAACGTGAACGCCATCGCGCCGGGCATTGCCGCGGCGCTGGTGGCCACTGTGGCCGGCCTGATAGTGGCCATTCCGGCGCTGTTTGCCTACAACTACCTGACCATCCGCATCCAGGGCCTGATCTCTGACATGCAGGTGTTCGTTGACGAGCTCACCACCCGCATCGCCGAGAACCACTCGGTGTGAATGCAAGCAGGGACACCCCATGAAGATGCAAGAAGGCGGCAAGGCCTACGACGAAATCAACGTGGTGCCGATGCTCGATCTGAGCTACGTGCTGCTGGTGATCTTCATCATCATGACCACGGCATCGGTGCAGGGCATCAAGGTCAACCTGCCCAAGGCCAGCGCCACGCCCAGCCTGGCCAAGCCGCAAACCAAGGCCGTCACCATCCGCGACGACGGCCAGATCTTCCTGGACACCTACCCCGTCACGCTGGTTGAACTGGAAGACCGGCTGCGCCAGCTGAAGGCCGTGAACCCGAGCTTTCCGGTGGTCATCAAGGGTGACGCCAAGGTGCACTACGAAAAAGTGGTGGATGTGCTGGACCTGATGGGCCGGCTGGACATCACCCAGCTCGGCCTGGTGACGCAGCGGCTGGTGAAATGACCGTTCACGCTGATCCACCTGCACCTGCACCTGCACCTTCACCTGCACCCGCCGCGGCCATGCCGCCCTGGCTGTCGCGTGGCTTGGTGGCTTTTGCCATGCTGTCGCTGGTGGCCGCCGCAGGCTGGTGGCTGTGGAAGTTCATCGGCACGGGTTCAGGCGCCAAGAAGCCCGGCGTGCAGCAGGTGGCCATCCTGCGCCAGCCACCCCCGCCACCGCCCAGGCCGCCTGAAAAGCCGCCCGAACCGCAGAAGCTGAAAGAGGAAGTCAAGCTGGACGTGCCCAAGGACACGCCCAGGCCGGCCGAGCCCAAGGCCGCCGACGACAAACCGACGTCAGACAAGCCCTTGGGTGTGGATGCCGAAGGTGGTGCCGGCAGCGACGGTTTCGGCCTGGCCGGCAACCGGGGCGGGCGCGACCTGCTGACCACGGGCGGCGGCAGCGGTGTTTATTTTTCCGGGTTGTTGCAACGAAGTTTTTTCGACGCCCTGTCACGCAACCGCCGCATCCTGCGCGAAGAGTTCCGCGTGGTCGTTCGCGTGTGGCTGGGCGACGACGGCCGGGTGCAAAAGGCCGACATCGTCAGCGGGTCGGGCAATGCCCAGGTTGACGAAATGATCCAGGTCACGTTGATGGAAATGTCGCCCCTCAAGGAAGTACCACCCAGCTCTATGCGTCCCATGCAGATTCGCCTGAGCAACCGCTCGTAGCACCTGGCACCCGCAATGACATCCCCATCCCCATCCACACCCCCACCCCCACCCGTTCAACCACGGGCACACCAGGGCCTTCGCACCGCCGCTTGCGCTGGTGCACTGCTGCTGTGCGCCCACCTGCCCGCCCTGGCGCAAAGCGACATCGAACAGGCCGGCGCCGCCATGGCCAAGCTCATCAGCGCGCTGGCCGACCAGGGCGTGCTGTCGCGCGACAAGGCCCAGGTGCTGCTGAAGGACATGGCCACCCCAGCCACCCCAGCCAGCCCAACCGCCAACGGCGCAGCGGCCAACGCCAAACCCGCACCCGGCGCTGCGGTACGGGTAGGTTATGTGCCGCAGTTTGTGCGCGATGAACTCAAGCGCGAACTGCGCGACGATTTGAGCAAGCAGGCTGCGCGTGAAGGCTGGGCCGGCCCCGGGGCCGTGCCGGCATGGACACGCGGCGTGGTCATCGACGGCGACCTGCGCGTGCGCTACCAGGGCGACTTGTTCGCCGATGGCAACGCCCCGGCCGTCAGCGTGGCCGAAACCAACCGCAACCGGGCCGTGACGCTGGCCAACACCAGCGAAGACCGCAACCGATTTCGCGTGCGCGCCCGCATCGGCGTGACGGCCACGCTGGACGACAACTGGTCCGTGGGCGCGCGGCTGACCACCGGGTCGGCCACTGACCCGCTGTCGTCCAACCAGACGCTGGGAACCTACGGCAACCGCTTCACGGTGGCCTTCGACCGCGCCTTCGTGCGCTGGCGACCGTTCGAGCAGTTCAACGCCGTGGCCGGACGCTTTGGCAACCCCTGGTTCGGCACCGACCTGGTGTGGGCCAACGACCTCAGCTTCGACGGCCTGGCCTTGCAATGGACACCCAAGGTCGGCTCCTTCGGCAGCGCCTTCGTCACGGCCGCCGCCATGCCGGTGCAAGAGGTTGAACTGTCCACTGCCGACAAGTGGCTGTTCGGCCTGCAAGCCGGCGCCGAAGCACCCCAGCTGTTCGGCAACGTGGCGGGCAAGATCGGCCTGGGCTACTACAGCTACCGCAACACGGTGGGCATCACCAGCGCGCCCGCCGGCAGCACACGCAATGAATTCACAGCGCCGGCGTTCGCGCAAAAGGGCAACACTTACTACAACATCTCGGCCGACCCCAACCGCCCGCTGCTGGGCCTGGCGTCGGACTTCAGTCTGATCAACCTGACCGGCTCGCTGACCTTGCCCTTGGGCGACAAGCGCCTGGTGCTCAGTGGCGACGTGGTGCGCAACCTGGGCTTCGACCGCGCCGACGTGTCGCGCCGCACGGGCCAGAACGTGGACGCCCAGACTCTGGGCTGGCAGCTGCGCATGGCCCTGGGCCACGCCGAGGTGGCGCGCCTGGGCCAGTGGCAGGTGTTTGCCGGCTACAAGCGGCTGGAACGCGACGCCGTGCCTGATGCGTTCACCGACGGCGACTTCCGCCTCGGCGGCACCGACGCCAAGGGCTACTTTCTGGGCGGCAGCATGGGTCTGGGCAAGAACACCAGTCTGGGGCTGCGCTGGCTCAGCAGCGACGCCATCAGCGGCCCGCCGCTGGCCGTGGACGTCGTACAGGTCGATCTCAATGTGCGCTACTGAGTGCGCTACTGAGTGCGCTATCAAGTGCGCTATTGAGTGCGCTACTGAACGACCATCGGCCGCCCGGCGCTGGGCGGTGGTGGCCATCACCGCGTGTGCGTTGCTGGCCGGCAGCGCAGCCTGGGCGCAACCGGCTGATGCCGAGCGCGCGCAGCGGCGCTTGCAGCAGCAGATGCAGGCTTTGCAGCAGCAGTTGCAAGCCGCGCAGGCGGCCAAGGCGCAGGCCGACACCGAGCGCGAAGACCTGAACAAGAAACTCGGCGCCGAATCGCGTGCCGCCACCCGCGCGCGCCAGGCCTTGCGCCAGGCTGATGTGGCCCGGCAGGCGCTGGAACAAGAGCGCACGGCCCTGCAAGCGCGGGTGGCTGCAATGAACACCCAGGCGATCGAACAAAAGCGCATCGCCGACGACACACTGGCCGGCAAAGCCCGCGACATGGCGCAGCAGGGCCGCACCCACGACACCGCCGTGGTGGGCTGGCGAAACCGGCTGCAGCAGCAAACCGAACTGCTCACCGATTGCTCGGCCAAGAACGAACGCCTGCTGGCCATGGGCGCTGAGCTGGCCAGCCGCTACCGCAACAAGACCGTGGCCGACGTGATGAGGCAGCGCGAACCCGTGCTGGGCCTGGGCCAGGTGCAGCTGTTCGACGAGATGCAGACCTTGCGCGACCGCCGCGATGCCGAGCGATTCGACCCCGCCCAGCCTGCTGCACCACCGCCACCGCCACCGCCACCAGCGGCGGCGACCACAGCGCCGCGCTGAACGCCAATGAATCATGTCGCGGCGCCCCGCGCCCTGTCGAACAGCGCCGGCCCGCGTGCAGCGGCCAGGCTGGGCGCCGCGCTGGGCCTGCTGATGCTGTTGTCGGCATGCGCCAACCTGTCACTGCCGTCTTTGCCGTCATTGTTCGGGTCGCCCGCGCCTGCGGTGCCAGCGGCAGCCGGGCGCGCGCTGCAATGGGGCGACGCACCCGATGCGGCCATGCGCGCGAACGACGCGGCCCTGCGCGCCGCCGACCCGGCCTACCGCATCGGCGCTGAAGACGGCCTGGAGATTGCCGTCTGGCGCGACGACACGCTGAAGTCGACCGTCATCGTGCGGCCCGACGACTTCATCGTGGCCGGCATGACCGCAGCCGAGGTGCGCGGCGAGTTGGTCAAGCGCCTGACCCGGTTTGTGCCCGACCCGGTGGTGACGGTGACCGTGGTACGCGTGGCCAGCTACCGCATCTATGTGCTGGGCCGTGTCAACAAGCCCGGCGACTTTGCCGTGGGCCGCACCATCGACGTGCTGCAAGCGCTCAGCCTGGCCGGCGGCATGACGCCTTTCGCCGACGAAGACGGTATTCGCATCATCCGCCGCGTCAACGGGCGCAGCCAGGCCATTCCGTTCCAGTATTCGCGGGTGCGCAAGGGCAACGACATGTCGCAGAACATTCCACTGCAAAGTGGTGATCTGCTGCTGGTGCCGTGAACACCCTGCGCCGTTTTCGCTTGGGTTTGCGCGTGCGCGGGCCGGTGCGGGCCGGCCTGCCAGTGGCGGTGTGGACGCTGGACCGCAGCGTCGAGACACGCCTGCAGGCCGACGACAACCCCGATCTGTCGCCCCGGCCCGGCGCGGCGGCGCACAGCGTGTCGCTGTCCGGCCTGTTGGCCACCAGCCTGCAAACCCCAACCCGCAGCACGCGCCTGGACGCTGACGCCACAGCCTGGTGGACAGGCCAAGGCTCGGCACAAAACCGCGTCGACGCGCGGCTGGGCCTGAACCACACGTGGCGGCTTGAAACTGCCGAATGGCGATGGGGCGGGCAAGCGCAACAGGAAACCACGTTCAGTGACCGGGTTTCCCTGCTCGCGCCGACGACCGCGCCAACCACAGGCGCGCCCACCGGCCCAGGCGCAGCGGGTGCCGACCTGGGACTGGGCCGGGGCCAGCGGCGCAGCATGGGTTTGAACACAGGCTACAGCCATGCATTCAATGATGTGCTGACGGCTCAGCTGCAAGCCCAGACCAGCCGCACGCAGTACGGCCGTGCGCTGCCCGGCGCGGTCGATTTCCGCAATGTCGACGCGTCGGCGGCGCTGTCGTGGCGCAGCACCGAACGCAACACCTGGAACGCTCAACTGGGACAGAGCCATTTCGCCACGCAGCCGCAGGCCAGCAGCACGTCGCGCAGCAGCACATTCACGCTGGGCGCGACGCACGCGTTGAGCGAGACCAGCAGCGCCTCCATCAGCCTGGGTGCTTACCGCAGCGTGCGCGGGTCCAGCCAGAACATCAGCGTGTGCCCCTTGCCGGGTGACTTCTGCCAGCTCGGCCTGGTGGCCCCCGTGCTGGTGCAGTTGCGTGGCACTCGCCGTGACAGCGGCTTGCAGTACAGCGCGGCGTACAGCGCGCAGTGGCTGGAAACCACCCGCCTGCGACTGCAGGCCGACCGGCAACAGGCACCCAGTGGCAGCGGCGTGGTGCTGCGCAGCGACCGCCTGTTGACCACCCTGGAGCACAGTTTCAGCGAACGCGCCGGCCTTGACGCGAGCTATTTGTTCGCGCGCAGCGCCTACACCGGCTTGGCCGGCTCACCACGGCCGCAGCTCCAGGTCTTGCAGGCCGCGCTGGCGCGTCGGCTGGGGGAAGGCCTGAGCCTGCGCGCCGGGCTGCAATGGACACGCAGTGGCGAGGCCACGTTGCAGTTGAATGCGCGCTCGCACCAGGTCTACGTGACACTCAGGTTGGACGGGCGGCGGCTTGACGCCACCCGCTGATCGAACACGATCGCCCCCGCTCCCCGCACCCGCCCCCGCACCCGCTTCCACATGACCAGCTGGACTCCCGACCCGCGCGATGACATGGACGCCACCGTCGAGCAGCCGCGCACGTTGCCCGAGTGGCTGGACATGCTGCGCCGCCGCCGCGGCCTGATGGCACTGGTGTTCACGGCCGTGCTGGGCGTGGCGCTGGCGGTGGCGTGGTTGCTGCCGTCGGTGTACCGCTCCAGCGCCACCATCCTCATCAAGGAGCAAGAGATTCCGCCCGAGCTGGTGCGTTCCACCGTCACCAGTTTTGCCGACGAACGCATCCAGGTCATCACGCAGCAGGTGATGACGCGCGCCACGCTGCTGGACATGGTGGAACGCAACCAGCTCTACGGCAAAGCCCGGCTGCGCGAAACCGGCGAGGAGATCATCGACCGCATGCGCCGCGACATCCGCATCACGCCGATCAGCGCCGAAGTGACCGACCGCCGCACCGGCGCGCCGGTAAAAGCCACCATCGCCTTCAGCCTGTCTTACGACAGCGAGGTGGCGGCCAATGCGCAGAAGATCAGCAGCGAACTGGTCACGCTGTTCTTGAACGAGAACGTCAAGAACCGGCAACAGAAAGCGGCCGAAACCACCAGCTTCCTGGACGAGGAACTGGGCCGCATCGGCGCCCGGGTGTCTGAACTGGAGCAGGGCCTGGCCGACTTCAAGCGCCGCAACCCCGGGCGCCTGCCCGAGATGAGCCTGAGCAACCAGGTCGCCAGCGAACGCCTGCTGACTGAAGTGCAGCGGCTGGACCGCGACATCAGCTTTTTGGATGAACGCCGCATCGCCTTGCAAACCCAGTTGGCCGACACGCGCCCGAACGCGCCGATCGCCGCCGGCGGTGGTGTGCTCGAGCCTGAAGAACGGCTGCGCGCGCTGCAGGTGCAGTTGATCAGCCTGAGCGGCCTGTACAGCGACGACCACCCCGATGTGCGGCGCTTGAGGCGCGAGATCGCCGCATTCAAACTTGAAACCGGGTTGCAGAACACCGCCATCGACCGCGAAGCGCGCCTGGCCGAACTGCGCACCGCGCTGGCCACGCTGCGGCAGCGCTATTCCGACGACCACCCGGATGTCGTCAAGCTCAAGCGCACTTACACCATCATCGAAGCCGTGGTGCGCAGCGGTGGCGAAGCCGGTGCCCCGCAGCCCGCCGTCAGCACGCCGCGCAAGCCCGACAACCCGGGGTTCCTGAATCTGCAAGCGCAGGTGCAGACCACCGTGGCGCAGATCCAGTCGCTGCGCACCGAGCGTGACTTGCAGCGTGCGCGCCTGGAACAGATCGACCTGCGGCTGAGCCAGGCGCCCGAGGTGGAACGCGAGTATTTCGAGCTCGCGCGCGACCTCGACAGCACCCGCGCGCGCTTCCGTGAATTGCGCGAAAAGCAGATGCAGGCGCAAGTTGCCGAAGAGCTCGAACGCAGCCGCAAGGCGGAGCGCTTCACCCTCATCGAGCCGCCCATCTACCCCGAGAAGCCGTACCGCCCCAACCGCGCCGCCATCTTGCTGATGGGCCTGTTGCTGGCCCTGGCCGGTGGTGCCGCCGCCGCCGCGCTGGCCGAGGCACTGGACCAGAACGCCCACGGCGTGCGCGCCGTGGCGCAGGCCCTGCGGGCACCCGTGCTGGCGGTGCTGCCGGCGCTGGCCGCACCGCGCGCCACACGCAGCCCGCAGGCCATGAAACTGCTGTTCATAGGCGGTGCGGCGGCCACCCTCACGTTGGGCCTGGCCGCGTTGGCAGGGCTGCACTTTTTCCACATGCCGCTGGACGTGGCCTGGTTCAGCCTGCTGCGGCGGCTGGGTGGATGAAGGGCTGATGAACGACATGTCGCCCCGCCGCCTTGTCGCCGGCCCTGCCGCGGCTGCGGTTCCCGCCGACGCGCCGCCGCTGGCCGGCGCCGCCCAGCCGCTGCACATCGAGTTCACCACCACGCGCGTGCGCGCCGACGCGCGGGCGCACCTGTCGCGCCTGCCCGGTGTGGTGCAGAACGACCGCGCCGAGCTGGCCGAGACCTTCCGCATGCTGCGCAATCAGGTGCTTCAGCGCCTGCACGCGCAAGGCCACAACCTGCTGGCCGTGACCAGCCCGCGGCGCACGCAGGGCAAGTCGCTGACCGCGCTGAACCTGGCGCTCACCCTGGCCGCCGACCATGACCTGACCGTATTGCTGGTCGACGCCGACCTGGGCGGGGGCGGCCTGCAAAAACTGTTCGGCCTGGCCGACCTGCCGGGCCTGGGCGAGCACCTGGCCCACGGCGTGCCGCTGCCGGGGCTGCTGGTCAACCCGGGGGTGGACCGCCTGGTGCTGCTGCCCGCCGGCCAGGGCTCGGGACTGAATTCGGCCGAGCTGCTGGCCTCGCGCGCCGCCCAGTTGCTGGTGCAGGATCTGCGCCAGCGCTACGCCGACCGCCTCATCGTGGTAGACCTGCCGGCCGTCCTGGACACCGCCGACGCGGTGGCTTTCCTGCCGCATGTGCAGGCCACGCTGGTGGTGGTGGAAGAGCACACCAGTGCCCTGGCCGACCTGGAACGCTGCCGCGAGCTGCTGGCACCGTTTCACGTCATCGGCACGGTGCTGTGCCCGCCGTCACCGCGAACCCATGAAGCCCGCGCCGACACGCCCGGCCCCCTGGCGGGCGCCCAGCCCCACGACCCCCACGAACCCAAGGCGGCCGACGACCCCACTGTCCGCTGGGGCAAACCGCCCGGCCTCATGCAGACACTGGCACGCACCTGGCGCGCCTGGCGCGCTAGGTGACGGCGGTGATCCCCGTGTCATGAAGCGCCGCTATGGTGACCTGACGCTGCGGCGTCGCCCACACGGCCCCATCCGCGCCGCCCCACCCTTGCCGGAAAGACCGCCCATGCACGCTTTTGCAACCCGTCCCCGCGCCGCCGCCCTGGCCGCTTCGGCCGCTCTGGCCGCACTGTCTGCCGTGCTGGCCGGCTGTGGTGGTGTCTCCGACCCCAGCGTCGATACCGCAGGGCCGGCGCTGCCCAACAGCGGCACCTACAGCTGGGTGCTCAAGGCGCAGGGCAGCACCACGTCGCCGCGCTTTGGCCTGTCGCTGGTGCACCCGCAGGAGCCGACGGTCGAGCGCGTGGTGGAAGCTGTCAGCGCGTCCATCACCGACGTGAAGCTGGTGCCCGCGGGCAGCTACGACGTGCCGGGTCAACGCGTCACCGCCGTGCGGGCGCAGCTGCTGCTGTACGTCACCGGTGGCGACGTGCGCAGCGTGCCCCTGGCGGCCGATGGCAGCATGCCGCGCGACAAGGTACTGCGGGCATCCAGCACCAACGCCTGCCGCTTTGTGGTGGACGGCAACGACCATGGCCAGCCCTTGAATTCGCGCTGGGTCGTGTCCACCGCCGGCGCTGACGGCAACTGCGACAGCGCCGGTGACAACGGCTGGGCCGAGGTCACCCTGTCGCCCCAGGGCCAGCCGCGCGTGGCACCCGGCCTGGGGGACGCGCCCCTGGCGATGACGCGCGACCACGCAACGCTGGCCCCGCGCGGCTGGGTGCTGCCACGCTCGGTTTTGTTTTGGGGCACCGGCGCGGGCGGGTCAGGCGCCACCACCGTGGTGACGCGAACCACGGTCGAGCCGGCTTTCACGTCGGTGCTTCTGTCCACGCCGCGCTTGGCACTGGCCGACGACGGCAGCCGTCTGGTGCTGCTGGAATTTCGTGCCGAGACCTCGCTGACCGTGCGCCCGCTGGACGCCACCAGCACGGCCGGCGGTGGCTGGCGCGGCATGGGCTTCGACAGCGATGCCTTCTACGTTTTCCGCAACAGCAGTGCCACCAACACCAGCAACTGGCGTGTGTTGCGCGTGGCACGCAGCGACGGCACGGCCACGCTGCTGGCCAGTGGCGACGGGCAGTTGAGCAACGCCAGCATGGGCACAAGCCGGCTGTACGCCAGCCTGCTGGGCGTGCAGAACAACCGCCTCGTCAGCATCGCCAAAAGCGGCGCGGCGGCAGCACAAACGCTGGAAACCACGCCGGTCGACACCTTCACCAACGTGGTGGCCAGCGCGGGCACGGTGCACCAGCTTTTCCGTGTCACCAACCTGGGCAGCACCAACGCGGGGTACGCCATCGAGTTCATCGACGAGACCGGTGCGCGGCTGTATGCCTCTGGCGTCGGGGGCTACCCCGTGGCCATTGCCGGCGCGTCCACGCTCAACCTCAACGCCAGCGAAAGCCGCACCCGCTTTGTGTTCGTCACCGGCTACGGGCAGCGCGGCTACGCTGACACCGCGTTGATCGGCTACGACAGCACGGCGCGCACCGCGTTGTCCTTGGGCACCCTGCCCGGCACGGCCGACTTCGGGCAGAACGTGGTGTTTGCCAGCGTGTCGGTGGGCCCCGCCAGCTTTGCCGGCGGCGCTGCCGGCCGCGCCGTGGGCAACACGGTGGAAGGCACGGGCTCGCGCGTATTTACTTTTGACGTCAGCACTGCGGGCAGCGTGAAGCTGGCATCGCCACCGCCCTGACGGCGTTCACGCGCGGGCCGTGCCGGCACGCCAGCGGCCTGGCGGCGCGGCTTCTACCCTGCCACCTTGTCGCCCTGCGGCCCTGCGGCCTGCCTGATGCTCTTCAATTCGCCGGCCTTCATCTTCTTTTTCTTGCCGCTGGCCTTGCTGGGCTTTTTTGCCTGCGCCCGAATCGGGCCGCAGTGGGCCATAGGCTGGCTGACCGCCGCCTCGCTGGTGTTCTACACGTTTCACGACGCCGCGGCCCTGCCCGTGTTGCTGGTGTCCATCACCTTCAACCTGTTGGTGGCGCGCGCGCTGGTTCGACCGCCCCCGCAGCCGGCCAATGCGGGCCGGGCGGGCCGGTCAGGTCTGTTGCTGGGCACGGCCATCGCGGCCAACCTGGCGTGGCTCTTCCACTTCAAGTACGCAGCACCCTTCATGGCCTGGGCCCAGGGCAGTGCTGCCACGGCGGTGCCCGACCTGCCGCTGGGTATCTCGTTCTTCACCTTCACGCAGGTGGCCTTTCTGGTGGACGTGTACCGCCGCCGCACGGCCGACCTGAACCCGCTGCGCTACGCGCTGTTCGTCACCTACTACCCGCACCTGGTGGCCGGGCCGATCCTGCACCACGCGCAAACCATGCCGCAGTTCCAGCGCGCCGACAACTTCCGTTTCAGCGCCGACCGGCTGGCCGACGGCACGGTGCTGTTCATCTTGGGCTTGTTCAAGAAGGTGGTGCTGGCCGACCAGTTCGCCACCTATGCCGACCCGGCATTCAACGCTGCTGCGGCCGGGCTCGCACCCACGCTGTTTGAAGCCTGGGGCGCTGCTTTGGGCTACACCTTGCAGATCTACTTCGACTTCTCGGGCTACAGCGACATGGCCATCGGGCTGGCCGCCATGATCGGTGTGCAACTGCCGATGAACTTCAACGCGCCCTACAAGGCGCGCAACCTCATCGAGTTCTGGCGCCGCTGGCACATCACGCTGTCGCACTTCTTGCGCGACTACCTGTACATACCCCTGGGCGGCAACCGCCAAGGCCCACTGCGCCGGCATGTGAACCTGCTGCTGACCATGTTGCTGGGCGGCCTGTGGCACGGCGCCGGCTGGACCTTCGTGGCCTGGGGCGGGCTGCATGGCCTTTATTTA
>ENA-OFDP01000377-OFDP01000377.1-metagenomes-genome-assembly--contig:-NODE-377-length-20462-cov-7.801882_pt1 | contig 20462 bp, 23 predicted proteins | sample MGYA00153389_OFDP01 | MGnify analysis MGYA00153389 | reverse complement strand
TCGAGTCTTCGTGACTAGTATGTGTCGTAAAAGTTGAAGTGCGGAATGTGGGCTATAAATTGGTTACTCGATCGGGTCGAATCGATCGAGGAGTTTGACAATAATGACGATCGGGAGGCTGACAACAACACTAATTGCCGCGCGATCGAAACTCAGGGGTACTGTTTGGAACAACTGATTCATCACGCTCCACTCGACAAACAGCCATTGCAAAACGAGGATCGCCGCAATTCCAATCGCGGGTATGTATGCAATCTGGCGATGACGATCGCGGATTTTAGCAAATAGGGAAGGGACAAATTGCGTAATACTGAGCAGGTAAAAGGCTTCGGCGGAGATCAGCGTATTCACAGCCATCGTCCGCGATAGGGCGATATTCCCGATCGTTAGTTGCGCCCATTCAAAGCTCCCAAAGACGGCGATGACATTAAACACCGAAATAATCGCGATCCGTCGCAATAAGCGAGGTGTGAGTAGGGGTTCGTTGGGGTTGCGCGGTGGCAACTTCATCACGTCTTTGGACTTAGGTTCAAAGGCGAGTGGAATTGTCAGGGCGGTAGCACTAACCATATTAATCCAGAGAATTTGGAGCGGGAGAATGGGCAAGGCTGTTCCTAACAGTACGCCTGCCAAAATGGTCAAACCTTCGCCCCCATTGACTGGGAGGGCGAAAGCGATCGCGCGGAGAAGATTTTGATATACAGTGCGCCCTTCTTCAACTGCGGCGGCGATCGAGGCAAAGTTATCGTCGGTTAAAATCATCGCGGCGGCTTCTTTGGCAACTTCGGTACCAGTGATGCCCATCGCAATCCCTAGATCTGCTTGCTTGAGGGCGGGGGCCTCATTAACACCATCGCCAGTCATGGCGACGATCGCGCCTTTAGCTTGGAGGGCTTCCACTAGCCGCAATTTCTGTTCTGGAGCTACCCGTGCAAACACGACACCCGTGTTCGCAGCTTCAGCAAACTCCCGTTCGTTCATCTGACTGAGTGCTTGTCCCGTATAGGATGCTAGCTCAGACTGCTGGCTGAGTTTCATCATCCGCGCGATCGCGGTGGCGGTCAAAATGTGGTCGCCAGTAATCATCTTGACCTGAATCCCTGCCGATTGACAGGCGCGGATGGCGGTAATTGCCGCCGTGCGGGGCGGATCGATCATCCCTTGCAAACCGAGAAAAACTAGTCCCCGATCGATATCTGAATGTGCTAGCGGCTGCGGTACGGTCGCCACAGACTTGGTAGCAAATGCTAATACTCTCAACCCCTGTTGCGCCATTTCATCGACCTTCCGCTCGATTTTAGCTCGGTCTAGAGTGACAAACTGACCGCGATCGTCGAGCAGTCGATCGCACCGCTGGAGGATCGATTCGATCGAGCCTTTGACATAGATTGACAGCTCATTTGAAGTGGTTTGATGTAATGTTGCCATGTACTGAAATTCCGACTCAAAGGGAATCGTATCCAGCCTCGGTAGTTGAGAGTCTAAGTCTTGCCGATTCAATCCGGCTTTTTGGGCGACGACAATCAGGGCGGCTTCGGTAGGATCGCCGACGATCGTGTATTGTCCAGCTTGGGATTGGAGATGGGAATCATTGCACAACTGTCCGGCGGTGAGGCATTGATTCAGGGCGGGTGTAGTGTTGAGATCGATCGGGCGATCGGCTGATAATACTTCGCCATCGGGAGCATAGCCGACTCCCGTCACCGTATAGTCTCGATCGCCTGCATAGATCGCCTGGACTGTCATCTGATTTTCGGTGAGCGTTCCGGTTTTGTCAGAACAAATGACGGTCGTACTGCCGAGAGTTTCGACTGCTGCTAGCTTACGCACGATCGCGTTGCGTTTTGCCAAGCGCGAGACACCAATTGCCAGCGTAATCGTGACGATCGCTGGTAAGCCTTCGGGAATTGCTGCCACGGCAAAGGCGACGGTAGTAGTAAAGACTTCGACCAAAGATTCATTTTGACGCAGTGCTACTACAAAATTGAGTACTGATAATCCCAAGATGATGTACAGCAAATTTTTACTAAACTTGCCCAGCTTGCGCGTTATCGGCGTTTCGATATCCGCGCTCTGCTCCATCAATTGGGAGATCCGCCCAGTTTCGGTGGCACTAGCGATCGCGACGACCAATCCCTGTCCCTGTCCAGAAGTGACCAAGCTGCCCATATACGCCATGCTGGTGCGTTCTGCTAGTTCGGTGGTTGCGGCTAGTGGGGCGGTGTTTTTCTGAACGGGTACTGATTCGCCTGTCAGTCCCGATTCATCCACGGTGAGGTTGTTGACAGCAATCAGCCGCAAATCGGCAGGGATCTTGTCCCCTGCGGCGAGTTGAACTAGATCTCCTGGGACTAGCTGCTCGGCGGGAATCCGCTGGGTTTGACCATCCCTAAGGAGGGTTGTTTCGGTAGTTACTGACTTAGCTAGGGCGGCGATTGCCCCTTCGGCTTTGGATTCTTGAATAAAGCCGATAATGGCATTGATAATGGTCACGCCAAAAATCACCCCAGAATCAACCCATTCTTGGAGGAATGCTGTGATTGTCCCAGCAGCTAGCAAAATATATAGGAGTGGCTGATTGAATTGGAGTAGAAACCGCAACCATGCACTTTTTCCGGGTTTACCAACTAGTTGATTGGCACCAAATTGGGCGCGTCGGCGATCGGCATCTGCGATGGTTAAGCCTGTTTTGAGATTGGTATCAAGTAGTTGGGCGGTTTCGGCGGCTGGGAGGGAATGCCACTGTTGTGGGGTAGAATTCTTGGTTAGCGTGGTTGTCACTTTGCTGATTCCTTGCGGGGAATATGGTGTTGAGGGGGGTGGCAATCGATGTCTATTATTTGGGGGTGACAATTTCCAGCCACCCGTTGAGGCGTTGTAATAAGCAGGGCGGTAGCGATGCGCGATCCTCGGGTTCCCCGAGGGTTTAGCGCATCAAGACAGGCGATATATACTTGTGGGTTGCGATTTTCTGAGTGGGCACCAATATGAAAATACTAGTAATTAGTGTAGATCTGAGGGTACCCACAAGGGGCACCCGTGGGCGATCGCCATAATAATATTCATGTGTTGGTGCAAGATGTGAGGATACTTTTCCGACCCTTTCCCCCAACACGCCACACCCCATCATTACACACCCCACACCTCACACCCCATTATTACATACGCTTACAACATTACAGACTCATGATAAGGGACATTACCGCGCATTAGACTATAGTTAGACAAAATTTCAGGAGCAGTCCATGTATGATATAATTAAATACAGAGAAATACGAGTCAGCGCAAGGCTTTGGAGACATTGTAACACTATGACTTATCAAGAAATCGTCAAGGCGATCGAGAGTCTTCCTGTCGCCGAGCGGGATAGTTTACTCGAACTAATTTACCAGCAACAAATTAAGCAACAACGGGATGAAATTGCCGCAACTGGAGAGCAAGTTCGTCAAGCTGTCAAAATGGGCACAGTCCAAGACTTTGAGAATGTCGAAGACTTAAAATTGTATTTACAGACAGACTCAGAGGATGAAGTTCATTATATCGATCGGGATGGTAATCCTTTGAGCTATCACATTAAAGATTTATATCCTACAGAAGTAGGTTATGACTATGTAACCAGTCAAGGTAAGATTTTCGATACTTGTCTTCCAGATTTAGTCAGTAAGTATGCTGGGGAATATGTTGTATTTGAAGATGGTCGAGTAATCGATCGTGATGTTGATGAAGATGTTTTACTCAATCGGATTTGGCAGACTGAATTCGCAATTAGCAGACGAGAGCGATATCACGGAATATTTTGCGAATTAGTGCCAGAAAAGTTAAATGCTTAAATTCTCATATACTAGGTACCCTGATAATATTTCACCAATTCCAATCGTTAATTTCCACTTTAGAAGTTTAGAATTTCCGCTCCTAATTACCTCTACAGATTTAGGGATTCTTGACACTGGATGTGACGTAACTCTGATCTCTTATACAGTTGCATCAAAGTTGCAATTGGAATTTTCGGGGAGAAAGAAGCCTATTTTGACTAAAAGCTCAAATCAGATCGTCATGGGTGTACCATTTAGAGTTGATGTTAGTTTCGATTTCGATAACTATTTCACTACTAAAGTTTATGCTCTTCCTGATGATTTCATGCGAGATGAAGTAATTATTGGCAGAAATATTCTGAATCGTTATGTTATCAATTTGGATGGTCGTAATGGAGTTTTCACAATTTCGTAGAATTTAGAGGTAATCGAAAACTGGATGGCTAAATCTAGAGAAACCCCTGCTAAATGCCTCCGCTGTGCCCCCCTATCCCCAGCCGAAGCTAGAGCCAAACATCCTAACTGCTGGGATGATAAGCTTTGTACTGCCCGACGGTTTTACATTAATAATCGCGATCGGATCAATCAAAAACGGGCGCGCAAACGGATCGAAACCAAGCATCAAGTTCCTGTGCCCCAGGTAAATTATGGAGTCTTACAGGTGTGGCGGGAGAGTAGGGAAGATTCGCCGATTCATGCGATCGGAATTGAGGTCTGGGATGGGCATAATAAGTTAGCAGTGGTGCAGCCAGTCCATTGTGCTGGGTGGTTGCCGTCTCAAGTTCATGAGTATCTCCGGCAGGCTCTGACTGTATTAGATCCGGAGTATGGGTTTAAAAAGTTTGCTTCTCAGGTGTTAATCAGTCCAGAACAGTGCCCGATCCGTCCTTGTTTTCTGTGCCAGCAGTAGTTGGCTTGTGCCGAGTTCTCTATAACTAATTCATAATGCAGCAAAAATTACTCACCCGAATTGCTACGGCACTTGAATCTCGCTCGGAGATTAGTTTATTAGAATTGCTTGAAATCTATCCAATCGATTGCGGCATGGAAGAGGTAGTTGAATATCTAGAGATAGCTCATCAACCGCCGCATACAATTGATGATGAAGTGAAGGAATCAATCGAGGTTGCAAACGTCTCACAAGACTCTCAAATGAAGACTACAATGCCCCGAATCGTCTTTCGCCGCCAAACATAATGCCAGTAGTCGTTCAACTTTCGATCTGGGACGCTCTGGACATGGCATCGAAAACTCCGGTAGATGCTGACTTGTTTGGGTTGCTCGATCGAGTGGAGCAATCGATCGAGTTCTTACCTATCTTAGAGAAGTTAAAAGTGGCAGGGGAGGCGATCCTGCGGTTGGGGGAGATTTATGGCGATCGCTGTGCGGTGACGCTGGCGGAGATTGGGTATCTGTCTCATCCAGAGCGAGAGCCATGTTTATCTTTGGATGCTTTCGATGTGTATGTGCGGCAATCGAGCTTTGTGGATTTGGAGCAGTTTATTGAGTCGCCAGAGTTACCAGAGGTGGAGCGGGGATATGAGCGTGGAAGTGTGGTGCGGGAACTATCGGTGGCTGAAGCTTTGGCGGAAATTAGCGATGAGGTGGTAACTGAGGAAATGGAGGTAACACGGGTAGCCGACTTGGTGTTGGGGATTGCTCATGGGGAGGAGATCGAGCTGTGGGCGAGTCGGATTCGAGCGGTGATGGAGGAATGTGGTTCGATGTTGTTGGTGGAGCTACAGCAGCAGTCGGGGTTGAGTTTGGTAGATGTGTGGTTGGGGTTGTTGTTGGGGGATACTGGCTGTTTGCTACGTCGTCAGTTGAGTTGTGAGGTAGAATTTAGTGTTGATTTCTACGATCGGGCGGGGATTTGGATCGTGGAGGCTCGAGCGAATATTTAGCGGTCGATTTTTACCTCAACTTTAAGTCGAGTGAGTTTAAAGGCAGCGCGAGGCAGACACAGATGCGTCATCTAACTCTAGCCCTACCTGGTTGGCATTGGCTATTTATATCTAAAATTCGGGAATTATAAGTGCAGCGAAGATGATATTTTCTCCTTCGAGATTTTGTTATGATGCTAGAAAATAAACGTAATGTTGCCGATCGAGATCTGTTATTTACACGCAGAGATCCATAATCTCAATGCTTGGCGCAGATGCTCTAGAGTAATTTCAAACAATGGTATTGACTTCAGATTACCCAGATAATTGGACGCAAATTGCAACTGCGATTAAACAAGCGGCAGGGTATCGTTGCGATCGCTGTGGGTTGAAGTGCTTACCATCTGCTAAAAGTTATAGTCATCTGGATCGCTCTTTGCGTCGGAGACTTTCAGCTCAAGTTCATCATGTCGATCGCAATCCGGCTTATAGCGAGCGCATTAATTTGGTGTGCGTGTGTTCGGGTTGTCATCTGCGGTTGCATCGTCACCACCCCAAACCAACTCCAGGGCAGTTATCGTTGAAGTTAAGACTGCCTAAAGTTCGTCGTTCGCGCCAAAAGTACAGAAATTTTCAACTGACGTTGGCCGATTTAATCGATCGATTGCCACAATTACCGAGCGGATTAGATCGACAAATGGAATTAGATTTGGAAGATCGCTCGCTCTGGGCTATTTTGGCTTCAGATGTTAGTGGTGTAGTAGAGTCTAGCGATCTCAAAGGTAATGCGGGTGCTCCAATTGCAACGGGTTAGAGGGATATGAAGATTCGCGGTGAGCGAGTACCGGGTCGCAGCGGAACTCTTTATCAACGTACTAAGAAAAAACAACTCCAAAATGGACAAACTAAAGAATATCCCCTCGTTCTGGGCGAACGCGATCCGCAGAATGTTCGACATTGGTTCTGGCAACTAACTTATAAAGAAAAACAGCCCAGTGGCAAATACAAATCTCGAACCGTTTCGATTGCACCAGAGCAGGTAGCAGCGGTGAAGGTCTTAATTGCTGGAAATGTAAAGCTAGAGCTGATTATTAATTATCTTAATAGTTCCACGTAATTACGTGGAACTATTTCTTAGGCATAAATCCAGCTCGGGTAAAGGTTGTAGCTTTAATCGTTATCGACGATGACGATTGACATAGAGGATTAAATAGCTTTTAACTCATACCCAGCTTAATTTTCGATCGTCATATGTTAGTTCCACGTAATTACGTGGAACTAACATATGACGGTTAATCGTTATGAAATAAGCATTTAGCCTAGATCTGCGGCGATCGACTCTCGTTATCAAAACTCACTGATTTTTGACAAGTTCTTACTGGAACTGGGTTATAGACAATTTAATAGTTCCACGTAATTACGTGGAACTTTCAAAAGCGAATTTTCATAATAGATAGAGCACAAAATTACTATTTTCAAATCAAAATTACACCCGATCGGATCGCTTGATTAATATTTGACAAACTAGTTTATTGAATATAAACTCTGTCGAGGAGGCATTATGGGCAGACCTGCGACAGGACAAGGAACGAATCGTTATATTCCCGCAAAACTATTGCCGACTGTAAACGCGTTCTTAGAGGATGTTTAAAAAGTTCTACTCCCTTCCCACCAAAGAAATAGACAGTCGAGATCCACCATTCACCATTCACCATCCACTATCCACCCTTACCCTAGATGTCTAATTCTTGGCTGGGAAGGGAGTATTTGTTACGACCGAAGGGTGTCAATCCCCCTTAAAAAGGGGGACTTTAATCCGGTTCCCCCCTTTTTAAGGGGGTTAGGGGGGTGTCTAGGGTTTACGAGTGCTAATCTATACTTTTCAAACATCCTCTTAGGCGGTCATTCAATTGGTGGTATTTTTGCAATCAAAAATACCTGAAATCATCAAATTTATAGAGCCAGTACGATAGATATCACCACAGTATGGTAGCAACATCAATCTTAGCTCAGACAAGGACAGCATCCAGATCCGGATCCTCAAATGGTTTGGAACATAGCTGGATCTGAAGTGTTTACGTTTGTGGTGCTAGATATCGTAGAAGAACCGAGGAATCTATCAGATCGAGAACTGGCTTGGATCGAATCTTGTCCGAAATTAAAGCGGTATAAAAACGAACAATGAAACAAACAACAATTGCCGTATTGTCTAACTCCGGTGGAGCTGGAAAAAGTACGCTAGTACGCAATTTAGCCTACGAATTAGCTCGATCTGGGCTACAAGTCGCGCTACTGGATCTCGACCCCCAACATAATCTCGATTTGTTTTGTGGGTTAGATATTGAAATCCCAATGATCGACACTATTGTCGGAATGCTGGGCGAAAAATACGATCGCGACTGGCATTTTGTACCCGTACCTAACGAGAAAAATATTCATGTCTGTCGCGGTCATTTAGGGATGGCCGAACTGCAAAACGAATTTGTAGCCAGACGTGGTAGCGAGCATATTTTAGCCAACAAACTAAAAAAAAAGCCGCTCGGCCACGATGTAATTTTGATCGATTGTCCCGCAACATTAGGGAAGATCTGTGAGAATGCGGTCGTGGCAGCCGACTATGTACTCATCCCATTAATCCTCCAAGACAAAGCATTAACGGGGCTAGACGGGTTGCTCAACTGGCTCAAATATCTAAGTGACGATTTAAACTTACAACCTGCCCCCCAGGTGCTAGGGATCGTACCCTATGCTTATAACGAGAAATCACAAACTCATCGACAGTGTATGGAACAATTGAAATTTGTAGCCGCACGCGCTCGATTACGCATGTTTGAAACAATCGACAATTCACTCGAAATTATGAATGCTAACGGTAACGGCTTGGCAATCGGCAAATTTCGGCCCGTACACAAAACGGTCGAGCAGTTTAGGAGTGTCTGTCAGCAACTACTACAAACAATTGGATAAATTTATGTCTAACAGATTGGATCGTTTTGCCACTACTCGTGAGGCTTCGCCGGAAGTCTCGCTCGACATTGCCCAGCTCCAGTCACGGATCGCTGAGTTGGAAAAAGCGGAAATTACCCAACTGGTAGATCCGCAGTTACTAGATCGAAGTCCGTATCAACCGCGCAAGCATTTCGATCCAATTAAAATAGCCCAACTAACAGCTAGTGTCGATGCCTGGGGCGTACTCGAAAATGTTATCGTGCGCGTAGTCGTAGCAGGTCGTTATGAATTAGTTGCGGGCGAACGGCGACAACTTGCGGCAATCGCCGCCAAGCGGCAAGTACCGATTAAGATGATGGAGTTATCCGATCGCGATGCGCGGCGGATTGCCCTAGCTGAGAATCTCCATCGCGTTAACTTAAACCCGATCGAAGAAACTTGGGCAATCCTTAATTTATTAGCAGTGGATTTAGAAATCGACTCTACAGATGAGGTAAAGTCGGTACTTTATAGTTTGGCGAATGTTGCCAAGGGTGTCAAATCTAGGGAAAACGTTTCCCCTAAATTTAACGACCAACAAACGATCGTCGAGCGAATCTTAACCGAATATGGCATCAAATTATTGTCCTTTGTCAAAACCAAATTACCTTTAATTAAGCTCCCTGACAATGTTAGCGATGCAATCGCCGCAGGATTAGACCATACCAAAGCTTTAGCCATTGCCAAAGTTAGCGATGCTGCGGCGAGAGACAATCTCCTCAGAGCGGCAATCGAGGGAGGAATGCCTCTAACGGAAATTAAGAAACAAGTTAAAAGCTTAAAACCACAAGAAGAGCCACACATACCTTCCCCTCAGCTTCGGGTCAAAAATACAATTACAAGGGTAGTAACGGCTAAAGTGTGGGAGCATCCAGATCGATGGTCGGAGGTACAAAGCTTATTAGAGCGACTCGAAGCATTGTGTGGTGAAGTAGGAACCTCAGAAAATCCAGCCGATTGAGGTTGGATAGCTTCGTTCAAACTACCACAATAGAAGCAAGTAACTGGAAATATCTCGTTCTGGAGATCCTCAGATTCGATCGCGTAAAAATTGTGGTAGTTCGATCTATTAACTTAGATCTAATCGGAGATCTTCAGGGCTATAGAGGATGGTTCGACCGAGACTTTCATGATAGACAACGAATGGCTTCACCACTGACGTAAAGACGTGCTCAACAACTCCAAGCAGCCCCGTCAGAGTACGAACAGTCGCACCAATGGCTACATCCCCAATCGAGCAGATCGGGGTGCTCTGGAGGTCGATCTGCTCGGAATTAGTTGAACGTCCAGACATCAGTTGCTCGACATCTATTTGCTCCCGAACCGATAAAATCTTCCATAAATCTGACTTCTGGGAAGGGGATAAATCGGCAACTAATTCCTCCACCAGTTTGGGAGTTGAAGCATTAACCAGTCGATTGGCTAGGTCGATCGTGGAGTGAATAGCCTCTATTGCTGGATGGTGTAGAAATTCTAATAGCAGATCGTCTGGGAGAGACGAAAGATCTAGCCGCATCTGTCGAGCAATGTCAATTGTAGAGCGAGTCGGGGAAATTGAGATTGCAACATTCGTCGAATCGCGCTCAATTTCCCAGATCCCACTAGTGAGTACATGGTGAGATACATTCCATACTCTTCCCTCTACATCCTGAACTACCCAATCTAATCCATTTGAGGAAATCACCTGACAATGAGCTAGTGCATCATAACTCTTCCGTCCAACTTTTTGCGCGTTTCGTCGCAACATAGTCCCAATCTCAATCGTACCAACTGAATCGGGTTCGGATTCAATCTCATCACTAATTGCAAGATCGCTACCCTCATTGCTAATTTCAGCAACCTCCTCAAACAGAAGATCGTTCTTGAAGTTGTGAGTAATACTAATGTTCTCAACGATTAAATTTTGGCTCTCTAGTATGACTGATGTAGATTGTGTGTTTGATTGATTTAACTCTGGTTCTGGTTCTGATTCTGACTCATCCCCAATTAATTGTAGATCGAGGATAGATTGACAGAATAGATTAATACAATTCAACTGTAATCTGTGATGTAGCCAGTGGCTCTGGACTTGTCCGGCATAAGTTTCATATAGGGGGGGGGTGTGGGATGAGATATGCTCAGTCTGGATTTGAGTGACTGGATTTGGAATATTTTTTTCTAAGGCAATTGGCTGTAGTGGTGAATCGGTAATAGTTTGAGGGGAGTTAGAGGGGGGTGTAGGATCTTTTTCTAAATTGCTGTCACATTTGGCTATTTCTGCTCCAAACCACAGCGATTTGTATGCTGGTTTGTACAATGTATTACGGCTGATGGCTTCTCCAAATAGTTCGATGGACTTGGTTCGGATTACAGCGATTTTAGCTTTGGCTTGTTTGGGGATTTCGGTTAATGCGGCGATGATGGTGTTTAGTCTTTGTTCGGTACGTTTGGCTAGGTTGTCGTTGTGTTGGTTACGGGTGGCTTTAATGCGTTTGGCGGTAAGGAAGGGGTTTAATCCACTCCGAGCTGGAAATCCACAGTATTCGACGTAGTAGCCCTGGCGTTCGGTGTTTTCAACCCAGCCTTTAATTACGGCTTTGATTTCGTGCTTGTGGCGGCAGTATGTGTGGTAGCCTGGGGCGGCGAGGATGAGTTCGTGGAGACAATTTTTTAGTTCTTCTCCTTTTAATCCGAGAAATACTACTCCATAGGCAATAAAGTTAGGTAGGAGGGTGTTGGTTTGACTATGCGCTGTCCAACCGATGGTTTGGATCGTCCACTCTAGGTTTTCTTTCCACTCACGGGCTACTTCTGTGTAGTCTTTACGGTGATGTTGATATTTGGCGATGCCTTTGTTGCTGGTGTATTTGGCATAACATGTGTCCATTTTGCGATGCAGCAATTCCATGTTTTGAGCTTGAGCGGATTGCTCTGTTCGCTCTAGGAACCCAGCTAACATGCTTTCATAGGTAAGGTTCTCATCGTTGAGGAGGATTTCGCCATCTTCATCGAGTAATAGACTCCCGCTGTTGGGTTGTAAGGGTGCTCGATGTGGGTTATAGTATGTGAAGAATCCTTTTTCTCCATACGGTTTGGGGTTGGGAAAAAATTCTATCTGTCCTTTGCCACTGTGTATACTTGCATCGATAAACGTGACGTGGAGCAAGGTGGCAAGCCGGATTGTGGATACGTTTTTAGGTAGGCATCCATAGAGATGGATACCTTTGCTGTGAGAGCTGCGAATGAGGTCTGTTCTAACTATGCCGATTGTCTCTAGGATCTGGCGGATTTTAGGCAGTGCGGTTGAATCGTTGTCGGGATGATATTGACTGCCAAAGTCGATGTCGATCATGAAATATCTGGTAGTCGTGCCAAAGCTGACTCCCAGGAGAGTTAGTTCATCGCTGTGTCGTTTGATGAATTCGCCACGGGTAAGTCGATATTTCCGGTTGGTACGCCATTTGGGCTTGGGAGTGTTTTCGGCGGTGATGAAGTTGAAGCCGATGTGGAATAGATGAGAAAGTTTGATGTGGAGTTCTAGGTTGTTTATCATGGCGGCTAGTTAGGTTGATTAACTAGGGCTGACACGATACGATATTGCTTGGGCGGAGAGTCTACTTTATCTGTGCTGTAGGCAACGTTCAAACTTGGCTAAATTCACTTTAAACAAATTTACTACTTTAAAGAGTGCTGCAACAGTGTTACACATTCAATATGTTCGGTAGCGATTTCTTTGAGCATGAAAAATTTAGATTTGCCGAAAGTCAATTGCTGCAAGCGTTTGATGTAATATATTTTATAGAATATATTTTATAAAATATATAAAGTATAGAATACTAGATAAATATCAAATTGCATGGTAAAGTAGAACTGAGCGCATCTTAGAAGATTTTACAGGTCGGAAAAACAAGTAATCTTAGAAGAAGCAAGCTAGTACCGTACTAGTGTCATTGTCCTAGCGAACAGCTTGGAGTGCGAAAAGCCTGGAACTTATGTTCTGGGCTTTTGTATTACCCTATTCATGGTGGTTAGATCTGAAGTTATGGTGTTGAGACTAACATATCATACAATGTTTCCATTGAAAGTAAATATATTTATCTATATTATCGTGAAGTAGATCTAAAAATTGTAGATGATTAGCGATAAAATCGATAATCCATATTTTTTGTCATTGATGAATAGAGGTAGGGGTAGACCGAAGCAAGAGCCAAACCAACAGTTAGCATGGAATGGTCAAGAAAACGTTGTCGGCGGTGAAATTGATAAACTACAGCTTTATTACTACTTTACCGTAGGTCGTCGTTTTATCGATTTCCACGATTTACCTCAAGTGTCAAAACTTGAGATCCTAGCAAAGCTAGAGGTTTTAGATCGGATCGATGTCGATCGACTGATCGGCAAAGATAAGATTCTCACGGCTGATAATTTAGATGATTGGTTTTCGGTATTGCGGCAACATCGATTGCAGATGAAAGTGTTAGATATTTCAATCAAAGAGAACACTCGTGTAATCTCCGCAGCACAGAATATAGTTCGTCTTTTTGGTTTTGATATAGTCCGATTCGGGAGAATGCGGGAGAATGGGGGGAGATCTTATCTGTACAAAGGAGCCGATCCTGATGCCAACGGGTGTGACAAGATCATAGCTGATTGGCTACAGCGCGATTTATCAATTGCAAAGTGACCTTTGCATCTAATATATCACGGGTTGTTTTATTGTGGCAATAGGTCGAAAAAGTTGCTATGTGTATTTTTTCGTATGCTTACCGATAGCTACAATGACGATCGAGCGTTGAAGCTATAGCCCTGTAGGAGCCTCTATAACCTTGGGTTTTTGCTCAAACACTTGAATACTCGGTTGGTCTAGAATGCACTCATTTGGAGTCATTGCACCCAGTTGTCCAGCAGTTGCAGCAACCCACATGGGAAAGTTCACATGGGCATCTGTGAGCTTCTGCCAGATTTTGGGTTTGACAGTTACGGAAAAAATTTGTCCGTTGCAGTCTAGCTCAAAATACTGCAAACCGCTTTCGATGGTTTCGACTTCAGGTAGTTCAGAGATTTTGATAGTGATTTATAGCTTTCCGTTAGTGGGCATGAGCTGTGAATCTTTATCATTGTCATAGACAATTTAATTATCTTATGAGATTATCACAACATCACTGACCAAAGATGCCTTATTCCAAGCCTCGCCACTCAAGCTCACGAAGATCGAACTCATCAGTATCAAACCTAGTAACTTCAGATCGATCGGTTGCAAGCCTACCAGTCCTAGATTCAACAGTCTCAGCAATAACAGCATCAAACCTACTTCCAGTATTCCCAAGTTCAGATTCGATCGCACAAGCTTTACCCGAATCGATTGAAATTTGTTGTCCAGTATGTGGTTTCAGTAGTTTTATTCAAGATAAAACAGGGCAGATTAGCTGTGAAGAATGTGATTATGTTGAAGTACTAGACGATTAGTAGTGTTTTGCGGCGTTTTTTATGGCTTTAATAAGCTAGTACTGAGCGGCTTAAATAGAGTTACTATTTAGGAAAGAACTTCAGGAGGCCAGAAAATAGTGCCCCGATTAAGTACAGAGCCAATTGAACTGAACGAATTAGAGCGAAAAGAACTAGAGCATCTGCTCAAAAGACCGAGTACGCCACAGCAAATAGCCCTGCGGGTCAAAATAGTGCTTCTGGCAGACAAACAAGAAAGTCATGGAGAAATTGCTAGACAATTAGGCATCACTAAGAAGATGAGCCGTCTGTGGCGAGGAAGATGGCGAGAACTGACAGCAAGACAAGTGCCTGTGCTTGAAAGACTGCTAGATATTTCACGTCCAGGCAGCCCAGGCAGGTTCAGCATGGAGCAGATTACTCAACTATATGCCCTACTGGACGGGTCTCCCGCCCAGTAGCTTGTGAGCCACCAGAGAAATACAACCGTCCGTTAAGTCATTGGAGTGCGCGAGAATTAGCTCGGGAAATGATTCAACAAGGGATTGTAGAGACTATCAGCGAACGGCATGTTGGCAGATTACTAAAAGAGGCAGATCTTAAACCACACCAGAATGGCTACTGGTTGCATCCCCCCCCGACGATTTTTTCCAATTCAAAGTCGAAGACATCTGCTCTGTCTATGAATTAGCGGTTGAAAGAGCTAAACATGGGGAGTTGACTTTTAGTCTGGATGAGATGCCAGGGATTCAAGCATTGGAGCGTTTGATGCCAGATATTGCGATGAAGCCAGGACGATGTGTCAAACATGAATTTGAGTAGATTCGGCACGGCACACAGACTTTGATTGCCAGTTTCAATGTCGCCACGGGAAAAATTGCCCTAGCTACGGTTGAAGATACTCGAACAGAGAAGGATTTTGAGTCACATGTGAGCCATCTCTTAGAGCAATTTCCGCTTTCCCCCAAGTATCATCTGGTCATGGATTGCCTTTGCTTGGGTATGGGTCATGAGCGGGGAACCCGCTCGACCCAACTCCGCAACACTCACCAATCAGAAGCTGTAGTTCGGTTGGTTGCCAAATTGGAATCAGACTCAATCGATTTGGGTGAGAAGGGTAAGTCCGGTATTCTGAAATCGATGCCCAGTCGCGCCGAATTCTTGGCAGATCCGAACCATCGCCTAGTCATCCATTTCACGCCAAAACATTGTTCTTGGCTCAATCAAATTGAGATCTGGTTTAGTATTTTGGTACGGAAACTGTTGCGACGGGGAAACTTTGTTAGTAAGGACGATCTTAAACAACGAATTCTAGACTTTGTTGAATACTTCAATCTCACGATGGCGAAGCCGTTTAAATGGACTTACAAGGGTAAACCGTTAGCAGCTTAAACAGTAACTCTATTTAAGCCGCTCAGTACTAGTGCCAGATTTGTTGCACAAACGCTATGACATTAATATTCGCACTTGTGAAACAGAAGAGGAACTTACTTTTGCAACAAAGGGAACGATTCGTAGTGAGGGAAAGGGACAAAAAAGTTTTATTTCTAAGCCTATTTAAAAATCCAAAGTCTGGTAGATTAAGTTTCCCTCTACCTAGAATATTGATAAGGGAAAACTTATTTCGAGAAATGCTCGAAAATGGGGGACATAAAAGTTTTATTTCCAAGCCTGTTTAAAAAGCCAAAGTTTGGAAAATTAACTTTCCATACACTTATGATATTGAATAGAAATTAGGTAATTAGCCTGCTCAAATTTTTAAGCATAACCACAGTCAAAAATCAAGAGGAAAATCAAAATGGATGCAACTCAAAGAAAGTGTAAAGGTCAAGTCGAAATTAATGACTTAATTGATGATGCTGTGAACAATGCGGTAGTACGACGGAACCAGGTTATAGATTCTCAAGATGCGTTGTCAGCTTTATCTGATGAGCAAGCGGGAAGTATTGCAGGTGGTTTTCTTCTTGAGAAGATTATTTGGCTTGGTGGGATGTTAGGGGGCCTTACACATTCACATTAGTTAATCATCAGCCCTCAAATGTAAAAGATACTCTTCGCTGGAGGCTCAATTGATGGAAGATATTGCTGCTAATAAGACTACGCTTTGTCCGAGTGCTGGACCAGAATGGAAGGATAGTGTTGTCTTCGGTTTAATTAGTGGAACGGTAACAGAACCTCGTGTAGCTTATCTAAAGCAGCCACTACCCGTTACAGATGAACTGATGGCAAAGGCTAGCCCAGTTACACCCACTGAAATCTTTCGTACCGCTGCACCCTGCGCGGTGTCAGGTTGTCAGCATTTTGATGGCAAAGATTGTTGTCTGGCACAGCGAATTGTAGAGCAGTTACCTACGGTAATTGAGGAACTGCCACCCTGTTCCATCCGCCGAGATTGTCGATGGTGGCAGCAGGAAGGCAAGGCAGCTTGTATGCGTTGTCCGCAAGTTATTACCGATAACTACAACCCGTCTAAAATCATGCGTGAGGTGGCAACACCGAGTGCTAGTTAAGTAACGTTACCAGAAGTCTTTAAGTTTTGAAAGGAGAAAATTATGTCTACGGATATTAATCAAAAAAAGTTCAACAGTCAAATTGAAATTACTGACCTAGTTGTAGAAGCCGTGCAAAATGCATCTGCACGACGAAACCAAGTTTTAGACGGAAAAGAGCCTCTATTGACATTTTCTGAGGAGGAAGCAAAGGGTGTTATGGGTGGTCAGGTATGGAAGCCCGACGATTATACAACCTGTGGAATGGTTGCGTGCGATCCACCTGTTTTTAGCTACTTGTTGGACTCAAAAGCAATGTGAGAGGGGCTACAAGTTCAGTTAGATAGTATTGGTTGTTTGTGGAAGTTGTCAGTATTTTGATGATACCGACTGTCCTCTAGCAACACGAATTGTCAATAAATTGCCTGCAGTAGTAAAAGAATTAAGATCTTATTCTACATGCCGAAATTAACCTTGGTGGTAGCCGGAAAATAAGACAGCTTGTATGCCTTGTCTATAAGCGATCGCAGACAAACAAAATCTATCTGAACTAATACGTAAGGTGGCGACACCTGTAAGCAAGAAAATAATGTGCTGAGAAGTCAAGACTGATTGTAAATAAAAAAGGAGTCCAGAAATGCCTGAAATAGATATTAAAGATTTGACCAAAGAGCCATTAGAGCAGCCCTTTTTTGCTCGTTACCTTGAGGGGCAACTATCCGACGAAGAGCAAAAGAGCATAGTAGGAGGGAATTCTTCATTCCTAATCAGTAGTAATAAGTTTTCTGATATTGCTCAGACAATGAAGTACCCATCAGATGGGGATGATGCACTGCCTCCCGGTTTTTTAGATAGTTCCCATTAAGTAAACAGAGGCTCGTGAAAAAGTGACTGTTTTGCTCCTTACTCATAGTGCGGATCATTTTACTGTAGACCGAGTAGCCGAAGCTCTATCGAGGCGGGGAGTACGAACATTCCGCCTCGATACAGATCGGTTTCCTCACCAAGTACGGCTTTCTAGCCGCCTAGACGTGGGGGAGCTTCACTACACAGTTGAGGACTTTGGGCAGTCTTTGCTACTGGAAGATGTACGAGCCGTTTGGATGCGTAAAATCTGGATGCCAAAACTGAGCGAACACCTCAAACCACAATTTCGAGAAGCCTGCATACGAGAGTCGATGGCAACTCTCGAAGGATTTCTAGATGGATTAGGAGCAGTTCACTGGGTAGACAGTCTGCCCAAGATTCGGCAAGCGGGAAACAAGCTCTACCAGCTTCGGGTTGCCAGATCTGTGGGTTTACAAATACCTCGCACCCTTGTTACCAACGATTCTAAACAGGTGCAAGCATTCTTCCAGGAGCTGGAAGGAGCGATGATAACCAAGCTGCTCACGTCTCTTTCATTCAGCATGGAGGGTTCTGGTACCTTCGTCTACACGAGTAGGGTGAAAGAGGAAGATATTAAGAGTGCCGATTCGCTCTGCCACAGCCCTATGGTTTTTCAGGAGTACATTCCCAAACAGCACGAATTGCGTGTGGCGTTCGTGAATGGAACCTGTTTTGTGGGTGCATTGAACTCTACTCAGTCACAAGCAGGACAAGTAGACTGGCGGATTGCTTCACCTCAAGAACTGAACTGGGAGCGAGAGGTGCTTCCTGATGAAATTACTTATCGCCTCAAAGCCCTTATGGCTGAACTTGGGCTGATTTACGGTGCCATTGACTTAATCCTCACACCGGATGGGGAGTATGTGTTCCTTGAAGTTAACCCCTCTGGCGAGTGGGGAATGCTCGAACGAGACTTACATTATCCCATTTCAGAGGAGATCGCACAGGCTCTTTTATTATGACTGTACTGATTATTACCAAAAGCAATGATAATGAATCTATTTCCTTAGTTGTCGATGCTATTCGAGAGCGAGGACAGCAAGCGTTTCGCTTCGACACAGATCGCTTCCCTACCGAAATCCAGTTAGTAGTTAGGTACGATAATGGATTGCAGCAGTTTACCCTTGCTAGCGAGCAGGGTAAGCTGGATCTCTGCGAGGTGTCTGCTGTTTGGTATCGGCGCATTGATATCGGGAGTAAGATTCCAAATACAATCGACAAGCAACTTCGACAGGCTTCACTACTGGAATCACGAGCCACTATCCAAGGTTTGATAGCGAGTTTACAAGTTTTCCACTTAGATCCAGTTCCGGTTATCCGCCGTGCTGAGAATAAGCAACTCCAGCTTCAGATAGCTCAACAGGTAGGACTCGACACTCCACGTACGCTGATTACTAATGACCCGCAAGCTGTTCAAGCATTTGCTCAGACGTGTTCGGGTGGCTTGGTTACTAAAATGCTATCTTCTTTCGCGATCTACGACGAGCATGGACAGGAAAAGGTTGTTTTCACAAGTCCAGTTTCTCCACAAGATCTTAAGGAGCTTAACAGTCTCTGCCTATGTCCAATGACATTTCAGGAGCAGATTTCAAAAGAACTTGAGCTACGCGTTACGGTGGTTGGGAAACAAGTGTTCGCGGCTGCTATCGACTCCCAAGTCTCTGAAAAGGCTCGACACGACTGGCGGCGAAATGGATTTGGCTTCATTGATGCCTGGAAGCCTTACGATCTCCCCCACGATGTTGGAGAGAGGCTTCTGCGACTGATGGATTGGTTCGGCTTAAACTACGGCGCGATAGACCTGATTCTCACTCCCGACGGACGGCATGTCTTCTTAGAGATTAATCCTGTCGGTGAGTTCTTCTGGCTGGAACGCTGTCCCGGCTTTCCGATCTCGAAAGCGATCGCTGACACACTTCTTAGTTCCACTGTTGAGGCTTTACTACCCTTCACTTACGGAGCTTGAATCAATTAAGAGTTGAATCGTCACTATCAAAACGAAAAAGATTTTAGAGGATGTTTGGAAAGTATAAACAATTACCAGTAGAGAAAAAGCTTCCTGCGGCGCGGTTCAACCGCCACGCAGACTTGTTAGGCTGGATAAAATTCAAAATCCAAACAGCTATCAAGGAAGCCATGATTCAAGCCTACACTACGGAACTGACAATAGAACAATATCAGTTGCTAGATTCACTTCTACCACCAGAAGCACAGAGAGGAAGACCACGCACAGTGAATATGATGTTGGCGCTCCAGGGAATTTTATACATCCTCGTTAGTGGTTGCGCTTGGAGACTAATGCCTAAGGAATATCCACCATATTCGACTGTTTACTACTACTTCAGTAAGTGGCGCAAAGACGGCAGTTGGAAACAGATTCATGACCGTTTAGGGGTGAAATGAGTAGTCGAGCAGAAACTTACGCTAAGGATTAAACAACCTGTTTTCAACATCTAAATTACCTGTCAAAAAACTGTACCAATTGAACCCTCTCAGATTCAGGTGATTGAAACCCTTGCTATGCGGTACTCATTTCTAGTACCAATTAACCTTTAGGTTAATTGGTACAGTTAGAATTTTGACTCCTCCAGCTTCAACAGAACAAAAAAACTACTGATTAAAATCTTTACCCAGTAACGTTCTCAGCCTTAACGTAAGTTTCTGTATGGATACTCATTTGACCCCGTTTAGTAGAATGGGTAAGAATTTCAGAAGACCGAGCACCTAATCCAAGTGTTGCCAGTGTTGATTCTCAGACAGTTCCAACAGCAGCAATGGTAAGTGAGTCAGTGCGTTGCGGTTGAACCGCGCCGCTGGCTATGATGCTGGGACGAAAACGTTTCACGATGGTCGATACATGCTTGACTACTGCTGATGGTAAAAGTAGTTGCTGCTGACATTCAAGAGCGAGATGGTGCCAAACAACTACTTACGGAGATGAATAAAGAACGCCACCGAGTCCCTCGATTAAGCACCGA
>ENA-OFDP01000376-OFDP01000376.1-metagenomes-genome-assembly--contig:-NODE-376-length-20501-cov-6.314731_pt1 | contig 20501 bp, 15 predicted proteins | sample MGYA00153389_OFDP01 | MGnify analysis MGYA00153389 | reverse complement strand
GGTAGAGCTACTTAGAATCGGGTTCTCTATGCCAAGTATTCAGCTTTTCTCCATCTATTACACCATTTTTTAGCCAATACACACCAGACAGTTCTAAGCGTCCATGCCATTCATTATGATTTCCACCAATCAATTGACGTTCTCCTAATACTGTCCAAATAATGTCTAAATTATTTTCAGTGAGAAAGTTAACCAATCTATTTTTGGAGATTAAAAAGTTGGCTGGAGACAGTTCATCTAAAGGATTAAATGCAACAACTTCATTATTTGAATTCCTAAATTTAAAATATTCTCCTGACCATCTTAATTCCATATTCTTCATTAGCCAAGCAGAAGGAATTAAAGCAGATATTTTTTCATCAGTTGAACAATCAAAACTACTACTAAAAGAATATCCTGTTGTTGTTACAACGACTGGATAAGGTAAGTCTCCGTGTGTAATATTTGTGTGAGACTCCCAATAATTATCTGCATTCCATGTATGATAGGGTAAACCCCAAGAAAATTCACCAATAAATATATCAAAAATTTCTCCAGATTCTGGCATCGATTTCCCTTCAAAATTTTTATCTTTTAACCATTGGTAGATTTCTTCCATATTTTCACACCGTACAATATAGCTTCGTATCTGATACCACATTTGTCGTTGAGAATTTTCATATTTTTCTGCTTCTAAAGGTTCTTTTTCTTCCCAACCATAATGACTTTCTAGAGTTAACCAAACTGTTTGATCATTAGGATTAGTTAATTCAATGAGTTGACATGGATCGGGACAGTCATCTTGTTGCTTTATCCAGTCTATCTGTCCTTGTTTATCAACTTCGTCAAATATATAGTCGATAGGTTTTAACCAAGTTTTTTGATTGTTTTGTTGAGATTCAGGAATTTGTTTTAACAAAAAGGATGGATCGATATCTCGGATTCCAATCTGCCAAGTTCCTTCATAAACAGATGATTCAGATGCTTCATCCAACCCAGAAGAAACTCTAAACTCTAAATGATCTGCCATGCAACCAAGAAATTCATGAAGGGCAATCCATTGGTATTTCTTACCAATTCGTTCTGGTTTATCCGCAGCACGACCATGACTACCACAACGCCCATCAAACCAACCGAACTTCTCAATTGTCCATCCTAATTCAAGAACTCGCTTAACAATCCAGCGTTTTGCAATAGAAGTATCGAACCGACATTCATCTTCTCTTGGATTTTCTAAATATGGTACAACATACTTTTCAAAAAATTCAGTTTTTTCCCTGTCAATAATTTCATAAAAAGATGCTTTGCCAGATATAATATCTTCTTTTAATTCTTCGTCTGTAAACTCTTCTTCAAAATATTTTATACGACTTTCAGGCTCTAGGTTATTATACCAATCTACATTTTCGGATATTGTTTGATATTCTTCCCATGCTTGTTTCTGTGTAGTTGTAAGAGAGTCTATAAATTGCTCATATCTCTCTTTTTTAGTAGGTTCTTTTGGCTCTCCTAATATACAGGAAGACCAGTAACGAGTACGATATTCTATAACATACTGAGAAAAATCGCCTCCCCTAAAATAGTCCATAACTGATGTGTATAGAACATCAAGGCTCCATTTAGGATCGTTTTTAAAACTATTAAATTGAGTTTCCTTTGAAACACTTCTTAGCTTACATATAATTAAAGAATTTGAATCCCATGACTTAAATAATAAAAGTAATAGTAAAAGAGGTAGATTAATGTCAAAATCAAGCTTTATTAATTCAATATATAGTTTTAATTCTTCTTCTGTTTGTAGATCGAGATTCCAATCACTTTTATAAGGGGGATGAGTTTTATCAATATCTACCTTGTCTGATAAAGTACCCAGATGCTTAGCTACTTCAATAACACCACGAGCATAATCACGCAAAAGTATATGTACTGGTGGTGTACCTTCTTTAAATACCCATTCATAGATTTTGTTGGCAAGTTCTCCTATTTTTTCAGCATCATTGCTAACCATTGCGACTCCATAAGCAACAGCATAGAGACGTTCTAATACATAAATATCATCAACTTCTAAAAACTGCTCGATAACTTTGACTAAAACTTGAGGTCTTTGATGTAGCATTGAAACAAGAGCTTTTGTTGCACGATCGCGAAGAAAACGATGAGATGTTGTTAAAAACCATGTCAAAGCAATTGCACAAAGTTCGATGGATTCATCTGAGATATGGTCTTTTTCGGCTTCCCATGCCCATTCAAGTAAACGATCGACTGCCCCTTTTTGTTCATACTGATCGAATAAATAAATAGACCAAATCGCATCGCGCTCTGGCATTCTCAGATTTATGAGATGACGATGAAGAGATTTTGCATTTAAAGGATGTTCAGGATCGGTAGCTACTGTCAGTAGTACATTATAAACTTTTTTTTCGTTTCCTTCTTCTTGGAATATTTCATCAATATAATCTTTAGTTTTTTGGGTTATTTTAGTTGGATTACGCCAAATAAGACTTTGTAAAAATTGACGTTCAAACCACCATAATGGTATGGATGTTAATTCCATTACTTCTTTTCCAAGTAGTTCAGGAATTTGAATAAGTAAAGCTTCCAGTAAACCACTTATACTCTGTGTATTCCATCTAGCTGCTACTAACCGACCTAGCGGTTTATTTTCATTAAAGGATGTAGTTGGATTATCTTGATCTAGGTAGTTTTTCAGTAAATAACGGACTATTAAATGATCGCTAAATTTTTCATAGGGAAATTTAATAATATCAACCCTTTGATTTTGTTCTTCATATTCGTCTTCTGAGGGACAATAAATTAAATCTTCTGATAGTAGCCCCTCAGCAAGCAGGTTATAAAATAAAGTTTGTGAAAACTCTCTATTAGGCAAACAAGAATTAACAATATTTTTGGCTTCTTTTCTTTCTATCCAAGGCTGTTCCTTTTCTGCCATCTTACAGGCTAAAGATTGTACTGATTGTCTTACTAAATTGTCTTGATAATCATAATCAATTCGTTCACATAAAACATCGTTGATTGAATCTATAAATAGATTTAAAACAGCAGTAATTCCTTTAATCCCTTTAGGTATTCGTGTTAATTTACGATTTTTAATCCCTTTACAAAGTGTTTTTAAAAAAAGTGGATTAGAAAACTCTGGGACTAACAAAGGAACGTTAGGCTGTTCAATACCATAATGATTGAAAAAGGTTTTAGTAGCAATATATTCATGGTTAGCAAATCCATGATGTTCAACTTTAACTAACTTTTCTGGAACTAGGTTTTGTGGTATTGTTGCTTTCTTGTATGAAGTACGACAGCTTACTGCAATAGTAATGCGTGGATAGTTATGCAAAACAGCTAACATACCTGCTAAATCCTTTTTCCATAAACCTTTATCATCACTCTCATTAAGAGCATCAATCAAAATCATTGCATGACTACCACAAGCTTGTGCAGCAGCATCTAATGCACCTAAAAACTCGTCACGATTATGACAAGAAAGGTGCAATCTTTGCATTATTTGAATCCAAGGGTCGCCTTGACAAAAGTGCTGACCCAATAAAATTATGGTCGGAAGTGAGTTATCAAGACGATGTTTAGCCATATCACAGAAAAGATGAGTTTTACCTGTTCCAGCTTCACCCGTAAGTAAAAGTGCGCCTTGATTACACGCAGCAGTAATATCATTGGTAGCAAAATGGTAAATTTCTCCTCCTATTTCTTCTATTTTTGAAATTTTATCACGAACTGATTTTAATAAGTCTTCATTTGAACGATTATCAATCTCTCTATTTTCTATTCTTTCCTTTGGTTGTCCGTTATGAGATGGATTCACTTGCCGAATTTGTGTGTAACTATCATATAGCCAAACTTTTTTTGACAAACCAGCAATTGAATCAAAATCAATTGGTGACAATGCCTGTCTATCAGATGCTTTTTTTAAGGCAGTGATAAGTAAGTTGACATCTTTACTCAGATCGTTTAAAGAGTTAGCTACATTAGGAACTTTATCCTGTAAGTCTTCTGATGGCTTGGCATCTTTCCACTTTCGACAAAGCTGACTGTATAAGTTGTCAATGCGGTCAAAGAAAAGATCGGTTCTACCAAGTCCTTCAAATATTTGAGCTTCTGGTAAATCAACATGAATTTCTGGTGTGTAGCGTGCCCCAGCGTTTTCTCTAACTTCTTGAAAACGCTGAATCATCCATTCATTAGTTAGTTCTTGTTTATTAAACCAAAAATAGGCACGACCTGCATACTGAGGTTGTGGGCGAGAAAGCCTTTCAATAATTTCTGATTCTCCCCAATAAACAAACTGAACTTTCCTATCAGGTTCTTCAGCCCATCCTTCCCATGTTTGAACACGCTCATCCCAGCGATCCATTTGGGATCTTTCTCCTTCCTTGCGTCCTTCAGTACGGTTAATGGGCAAACAGACTATATATTCAATTAAATTTGGATGTTTATCCAAGGCCGCTTTAACGGATTTATCAATTTGTACCCATTGGCTATCTCCCAATTTATCAGGAAAATATTTTGTTTGCCAAGCCTTCTCATTTCCATTAGGTAATCGCCAGTAACATTCAACACCAGCATCTCCTCCAGCACCCGATTTGCGACGAAAAATAGAGTCTTTTGGTACTTCCTCAAATGATGCAAGTTGACAGCATAGTTCTTCAAATCCTTCATGTTGACTACCTTTGTGAGTGCGAATGTCTTTGAAATCGATTTTAGTCATTACTAATACTCTCCTAGACAAAACTAACGTTCTACTTAGCTAACCTCTGATTCACGGACAGGCTTATATTTTATTCATCTGCCAGATCGAGTACATAAAACTGACTGCTGACTAATGACTAATGACTACTCACCCAAAGCCTGCCGCTGAGCCTCCAACAATTCCTGAATCCCAGTTTCTGCCAAATCCAAAATTTGATTCAACTGACTCCGACTGAAACTTCCTTCTTCCGCAGTTCCCTGAATTTCAATGATATTCAAATCCCCATTCATTACCACATTACAATCAATTTCCGCCGCCACATCTTCAAGATAATTCAAATCTAAAAACAATTCGCCTTCCAAAAGTCCCACAGATACGGCCGCCACTTGACGAATTAAGGGCGATCGCACTAAATCACCTTTTTGCACCAACTTATTCAAAGCATCAGCCACAGCCACAAACGCGCCATTAATAGAAGTCGTGCGAGTCCCCGCGTCCGCTTGCAAAACATCCGCATCGACAAGTATTGTGCGATCGCCCAACAGTTGCATATCCAAGCACGATCGCAAACTCCGGCCAATCAACCGCTGAATTTCTTGAGTGCGCCCCGATAATTTCATAAACTCCCGCTCTTGTCGCTGCGGCGTAGATCCTGGTAACATCCGGTACTCCGCAGTCAGCCAACCTTTTCCAGTATTCTCCAGAAACCTAGGCACTCCCGGCTTAATCGTAACGCTGCACAGTACCTGAGTGTCGCCGCTTTTCGCTAGCACTGAACCACTGGCAAATTTGTTGAATTCGCGATCGAAACTAATCGGACGAAGTTGATTTGGTTGTCTGCCATCGGCACGTTTTTTTAACATAATTTATTGGTTATTGGTTATTGGTATTTGTTATTTGTTATATCAATTCCGGCTGGGTCGGAAGGATATAGAGGACACGGCAGTGCCGTTTCCCTACCGTGATTTATTGTAGGGACACGGCACTGCCGTGTCCTAATTTCGGGTAATATTAATTCCGAGGCAACCGGAATTTATATTATTAGTTATTCGTTATTGGTAAGAATCAACAAATAACAGCTACTGCCAACTGCCAACTAACAACTAACTATTAACAATTTTAAGAATATCCTGCTGGACTTGTTCAGGAGATCGATCGCCGTCAATAGTTAACAACTTGTTGCGATACTCGTAATAATCTAAAATTGGGATAGTTCGCTCGTGGTATAAATCGAGCCTGCGTTGCAAAATTTCAGGGCTATCGTCCGATCGATCTCGCTGGATCGATCGACTCAACAACACCTCAGTCGGAACTTTCAACCAAATCGCCCAATCTAACTGCTGTGCCAAATCGTCTAATAAAAAATCCAATTCCTCAGCTTGAAAAGCCGTGCGCGGATAGCCCTCCAGCACCCAGCCATTAAACACATCCCACAGCAGCAACCGGCGGCGAAAGAATTGAATCATAGTTGCGTCGGGAACTAATTCCCCTGTTTCCACATAAGACACCGCTAACTTGCCCAACTCTGTGTCATCTGCGATCGCCTCGCGCAGAATATCCCCCACAGCCAGCAAAGGAATGCTCAAATTGCTGCACAGTAGTTCAGCCTGAGTTCCTTTTCCCGCTCCCGGCCCTCCCAGAATCACCAATCTCACAGTTTCTGCTCCTAGCGCCGCGACATTCAAAGTTTACCTGTTATTGAGATTGATCGGGCAAAATGACTGCGAATGCGACTGCCGTTACCTTTTGACAATTTGTATATCTAGCGTTCGATCGGATGTGCGATCGGCCAAGTACACTATATATTGTTAAGCAGGCTCCATCCCTGCCAAGGTCGGAGCCACACTCAAGACTCAGTTACTAATTAAATATTGCCCTATGGTTGCTCAGTTACAAAGCCCTAAACTCAATTTAACTCACAGCTTGCCCTACACAGTTCAAGGGCTGGTGCAAGTTTTTACAGCCCCGCACCGCTGCTTTTTTACCAGTGTCATGGCTCAGGCGCTCCGAATTGCAGGACAGGGGAATCCGGTGTTAGCAGTGCAGTTCCTCAAAGGGGGAATCAATCAAGGGCATCAGCATCCGGTGCGGCTGGGGCAGAATTTAGATTGGGTGCGGTGCGATTTGCCCCGCTGTATTGACAAGGCGGATTTAGATGAATTGGAAATAAGGTCGATCGAACAATTGTGGCAGTACGTTCAAAATACGGTGCGCGAAGGCCGTTATGCCTTAGTTATTCTCGATGAATTGAGCTTAGCGGTGAATTTAGGCTTGATTCCCGAAGCAGAAGTGCTGGCATTGATTGACAGCAAGCCCCACCATTTAGATATTATTTTGACCGGGCCTTCCATGCCACCAGGAATTTTGGATGTTGCCGACCAAGTTACTGAAATTCGCCGCAGTCAATGACCATAATTTAAGTTGCGATCGCCCGCCCGTGCAATCGCAACTTTTATGTAAATTTTTATCTAAAAACTGACACAATCTATCTGTAGGGTACGCATTGCGCACCTGACAACTGGTCATTGGGAATTCAAATAACAAATAACAAATAACAAATAACTATAAATCTCGCCGTGACAGCAGAAACCACACCCCGCCCAAACCCAAAACACCGCATAAAACCCCGCCTTCCCACCCAAAAACAGTCCCCCCGGGCAAATGTCCAGGCATTGCCTTAGAAGTAAAATTTAGTTCAGAATAGTATACCCACTGATCGTTAACCCTCCAGCCCACCCGATCGCCAAACTTCTCCCAAACAGTAGCATCATAAACACTAGCCTTTCCCCCCGACTTTACCCACAAACCCTTTTGCACAGAAAAGCCGAACCTGCGGTGACTGTGCTTAACCCAAAGTTGGTCAATAGTCTGCAAATCCTTAGCGGGAAACTTCCTAATATCTTCCTCGCTCAAATAACCCCTTGAAACTTGCTGCATCACTTCCAGCATTTTCACAGAAGTTTCCTCATCAGCACCCCGCCAATTTTTAGCAGCCAACAGCCTTTCCAACTGAGAATAATCTATCCCTTTTTCCGACTCTAAATTCAAAGAAACTAGGGAAGTCTCAGTCACAGGTTGAGTCGGTACAGAAGGACTAAGAACAGTTACCTGCTGAGACTTGGGCGCTGGTGAGATAACCACAACAGCAGGTTTTACAAACTCCAAAACTTCCACAGCGGACTTGTAGCGGTCTTTGACATACTCCTGAATCAACTTATCCAAAATCTGACCTAAATCCTGGCTAATCTTTATTCCTTTCGGCAAAGCCTCCCTCCAAAGCCAGCGACCTTCGAGCGGGTCGTAAAGGTCATCATGAATGTCCCCGTAGATATCCAAATAAGGCATAACAGAAGTCAGCAACCGAATACAAGTAACCCCCAAACTGTAAAGGTCGCTAGCCGGAACCGCCCTACCATGACGCTGTTCTAAAGCCGCATAACCGGGAGTTCCTAACTTCGTTCCAGTTTTGGTCGGAGCCTCAGCTACTACCTGTTTGGAAACCCCAAAATCTATCAGCACCAACTTGCGATCGCGATTCCGGCGGATCACATTCTCAGGCTTAATATCCCGGTGAATTACATTGCGCTCGTGAACAAAATTCAGCAAAGGCAACAAATCTAACAGCAGTTCCCTAATTTTAATTTCGCTATAACCACCGTACTTTTCTAACTCATCCTTTAAATTATTGCCATCAATAAACTCTTGCACCAAATACAAGCGCCCATCTTCCTCGAAATAAGAAATCAACTGAGGAATTTGCGGGTGTTTCAGTTCGTAAAGCCGTCGGGCTTCTTGTTCAAACAGTCGGACATACTTCTTGAAATGAGCAGGCTTTCGCTGAAATTCCTGCGGCGGTGACAACTGTTTGATAACGCAAAGTTCCTCAAATTTTCCATGATTGACAGCTCTAAAAGTCCTGCCAAATCCTCCGTCGCGCAGCGGCTCAGTTGCTGCATAAAGGTCTTTTAGTAGCAGCTTGGAACCACAATTAAGACAATACTTTGTGCCTGGTGGGTTCTGACGCTTGTCTCTTGGGCAATCGAGATTAAGGCAGTATGTCATATATTAAAAGATGCAAACAAAATTATGCTCAGGGTTTGAAATACTCACCGGGTTCTCATCCGCAGTGATTCTTGACGCTTCACAGGGTTCCGCTACCGAAGTAGTCTTACAATCCCTCTGCGCCCATTTATAGTCGTGGCAATTCCCCATCCCGACTTTTTCTATATTCCTAGAAGCATTTTCATCTCTGTCTTGCTCAGTACCACAATTTAGACAAAGCACTGAGCGAATAGATAAATCGATTTTACCCCACTTAAAACCACAATCTGAACAGATTTTGCTGGTAGGTTCCCATCTACTAATTACTTTGAACTCCCTGCCAAATTTCTCAGACTTGGCTTCACAAAGTGTCCTAAATTCTCTCCATCCTTGCTGGCTAATCGCTCTCGAAAGTTTTCGATTTTTAACCATTCCCGACACATTCAAATCTTCCAAAATAATTACTTGGTTTTCGTTGACTATTTTGGTTGATAGTTTGTGCAAGAAATCTTTACGGGTGTCGGCTATTCGATTGTGAAGCTTAGCAATCTTGATTCGAGTTACATTCCTTCTTTTAGAATCTTTTGGTTGACGAGCTAACTTGCGTTGTAGTTTACGAACTTTCTGGTCTAACTTTTTATAGCTAGGACTCTCAGCTTTTTCACCATTACTCATCACTGCAAAAGTTTTAATCCCTAGATCGATTCCGATACTTGGGTTTTTGACCTCAGTTTGAATTGGTTCAACCTCTACAACAAAACTTAAAAAATAGCGCTCGGCACAGTCCTTAATTACTGTGACAGAGCTAGGCTCCGAGGGGAGGTTTCTCGACCATATTGGATTAACAATTCCAATCTTTGCCAAGTAAACATTATTACCTTTAAAGGAGAACCCTCCAATCCTAAAACGCGCCGATTGGCTAACTTGGCTTCTTTTTTTGAACTTGGGATACCCAACTTTACGTCCTTTTCTCTTTCTTTTACAGGAGTCGAAAAAGTTTTTAAAAGCAACATCTAAATCGGCAACCGACTGCTGCAAAGGAATGTTTGAGACTTCAGATAACCACGCGCGTTCAAGAGTTAACTTAGCCTGAGTAATTACTATTTTCTGAAGTTCAGATAATTTAGGCTTTTTTTCAGATTGTTTACAAAGCGCAAGAGCATCATTCCAGACAACCCGAACACAACCAAACAACTGAGCTAAGCTCTGCTTTTGTTGATCTGTCGGATAGATTCTGTACTGATACCTTGCTTTCATTGTTTTCTGTTGTTTGAATTAATTTATTATACCATGTACTATTGATACAACCCTTGAAAAATTGAAGAGAATTAAAGCCGTCTTAGAAGGACGGGGCTTGAATCCCAGCTTCTTGGTCATTTTATTTAAGAGTCCGATCGCGAGCTGATTTTTGTTGAGGCCAAACCCCTAACCTTACGGAGGTGGCAGCCACCCTCGCCCTCTGAGGAGGCGCTCTCGCTAGACTGCCTCTGAGCAAGTATAACTCTCTTGAGGGTTTGACCTCCAACTCGAAGCCCAAATCTAACCTGAAACTCCGAGAAGGCGCAATACATTTGATTTAGCGGTCAAATAGCCAGCAGATAGAACAGAAATAGTAATTTATTATCGGCCCAGTTAGCTCTGCAACCCCGAAAAAACAGTTAGGATTCCGCCTGAGATATAATTTTATTACTAGAGAGAAGCCGACTAACGGGAGCTGCGGCTGTCAAGTTCGATCGACCTTAATATTTTCATTGTATAAACTTTTACCCAACCCCTGCCAAATCAACAATCCAAAACTCCCCAACAAACGCACGTTAAAATCAATACTAACTTGCACGCTGAGCAATCCGAGCGCGACCAGACAATTAGCTAGTTTTCCCTCTTGCCTTTTTTCAGCTATTACCACTTAATTTTATCTCGCTCCGTCTACTTAATTAGGAACTGCCAGTGACACCAAAACTACAGCCATCTAAAAATTCAAACTCCCCCAAAGAAGCACCGAAAGTACCTTGGTTCGAGCGGTTCATGGCACTGGTCGCCCTAGGAAATTTAAGCCTAGTATTATTTGACATAAGTTACGTACCTTGGCGAGATTTCTACCAACGGCAACTACCAGTTATCACCCAAGTATACGACCCATTTAAAGGAATTAAACCCCACCGAGATACCGAAAAGTATCTAAAAACCTTAGAAGAATTAAAAAGTCAAGTAGTGCAAACAGGATTACCATCTCCCCAAGTAGCAGCCAAATTGCAGGAAATAAACAATCTGAGTACGAAAATGATCGACGAAGATCCGTTTCGAGTAGCATCAAAAAGCGGCACCCTAGAAAAAATTAAAGACCGAATACGCGATCGCACCCCGAATCCGCAAGAATCTGCCAAACAATCATTCCGAACATTCTGGAGCCAAGACCATTTAAACAAACAAGGCTGGCAACAAGAAATAACATGGTTTGACGCCAAAATCAAGCCGTTAATCGCCACCAACTATTACCGCACGATCGGAGAAAACGGCGAATTTACCGACAACTTTTGGCAAATCGACCTGCCATTTATTGCCATATTCGCGATCGAATTTCTAGCTCGCACCTACTTCATCAGCCGCCGCCACCGCAGCGTCACTTGGCGAGCTGCCATGCTCTGGCGGTGGTACGACATCTTCCTGATCCTCCCATTCTGGCGCCTGTTGCGAGTATTACCCGTCACAATACGCATCCACCAAGCCAAAATGCCGGATCTCCAACCGATACGCACCCAAATCAGCCGGGGTTTCGTCGCCAACTTCGCCCAAGAATTGACCGAAGTAGTAGTAATTCAGCTCATCAACCAGATGCAACAATCAATTACCACAGGCGAACTAGCCGGTCAACTATTTCAATCCCCAAAACAGCGATATTTAGACATTAATAATATCAACGAAATAGAAGCGATCGCCACCCATCTAGTTCAAATAACCGTCTACAAAGTCCTCCCCCAACTCCAGCCAGACCTAGAAGCCCTCCTCCGCTATAATATTGAAAGTTTCCTCAAACAATCCCCCCTCTATCAAGGATGGAAGCAAGTACCCGGATTGGGAAACCTCCCCGCACAGCTAGCAGAGCAATTAGTTGCAGAACTATCAAAATTAGTCACCCTCGGCCCCCAAGATGCCTACGAAGCCTTTAAAATCGCCAGCGAAGACCCCGTAGGTATCAAACTCTCAAGCCAGCTAGTCCAACATTTCGGGCAAGCTTTAGGAGCCGAACTGCAACAGCAGCAAACCTGGAAAGAAATACAACTGCTGCTGTGCGACTTCCTAGAAGAGTTCAAAATCAACTACATCCAGCGCTTGAGCGAAGAAGACTTCGAGAAAATTTTAGAACAAGCCAAAGAACTGCAACGCATAGCCCCCCGTTAGGAAGATGTCAGTTGTTATTTGTTACTCGCTGGGGCTGCCAATAACCAATGCCCAACTCCCCATGCCCAATTCGCAATTCGCAATTCCCCATGCCCAATTCGCAATTCCCCCTCGGACAGTCTCCCTCTCCCCTCCGGGAATAGGCCAGCTCTCAAGAGGTTTGTCACTGGGCGGGCGATCGAGCTAAACTGAGAACGAGGTTTCCCTTCGATCGGAGGCAGCCCTCAAACTTCTTGGAAGAAACTGTTTCACCTAGGAGTGGGTCAAGCCCACTTTTTTTGTTGCATAAGTCGCAGCCAAACGGCTTAGAGCATCACAGTTGCAAGTTGAAGACTTGGGCCGCAGGCGACGCAACAATGTCATCCAGAGGTAGAAAGCAGAAAGTAGAAGGCAGAATTTAAACCCCACAAGCTCATCCTAGGGCTTGAAAATCTGACATCTTTTTCTTCAATCCACACATCAATTTGAGGGGACAAACCCTCACATCTTGCGGTCAAAAACCAGGTCAAACCAAAGCAATTTCAACACCTGATTTTTCCTTACCCGTATCCGAGTTCAGGAGTTTTAACTTAAATATTCGATATGACTCATCCCCTAATCCCACAAATCATTGACTTAGCTACCCCCGTTGCGGAAACACTGGGATTGGAAGTAGTGGGAGCAGTGTTTCACACAAACCAAAATCCTCCCGTCTTGCGGGTAGACATCCGCAACCTCCAGCAAGACACCGGTTTAGGCGACTGCCAGCGAATGAGCACAGCCCTGGAAGCCGAGTTAGAAGCATCCGAAATCATCCCCGATGCCTACGTGCTGGAGATTTCCAGTCCCGGGATATCCCGGTTGCTTAGCAGCGATCGAGAATTCATTACCTTTAAAGGTTTCCCCGTGACAGTCAAAGCCACCGAACCGGACTCGCGAATCAAAGAGTGGAAAGGACTACTGGTGGGCCGGGATGAAACAACGGTTTATCTCAATCAAAAAGGGCGACAGGTTAAAATTCCCCGCCCTCAAATTGCTAAAGTTGAACTAGACGAAGGAACAAAGGAGAGGTAAAGGGAAATTTTGAGATTTGAGATTTGAGATTTGAGATTTAAGTTTTGAGTTTTGAGATTGCCTCGCAGTAAGCTAAAAACGCTTCGCTGCGAGTTAATTTTTAAGAATCCGATTTGTAGCAGCGGGTTAAATTGTCACAACGAATAAATTGTGACAGCACCCAGCTTCCTTAATCCTATCCCGTAACTCATAAATTATCGAGAATCGCTTTTTCTCCAAAATTACCAATTACCAATTACCGATTACCAGTTACGTATTGTCAAAACAAAAAAGGAGTGTTTTATATGTCAATGGTTCCCCTGCCCGGACTAAAAGAAATGGTCGAAGGTATTAGTAAAGAGCGAAATTTACCCAAACACGCCGTCCAAGCAGCCTTGCGAGAAGCCCTGCTCAAAGGATACGAACGCTACCGTCGCACCCAAAAACTAGACCACTTCAGCGAAGAATACTTCGACAACTTTGATGTAGAACTCGACGCAGAACAAGAAGGTTTCCGCGTTTTAGCCAACAAAACTATTGTCGAAGAAGTGGCCAATCCCGATCACGAAATATCACTTTCGGAAGTGCAGGAAGTAGCCACAGAAGCTCAACCGGGTAGCATCGTTCTCGTAGATGTAACGCCCAATCAGAAAGAATTTGGTCGCATGGCCGCCATCCAAACCAAACAAGTGCTGGCTCAAAAATTGCGCGACCAACAGCGCAAAATGATTCAAGAAGAGTTCAAAGATTTAGAAGAAACCGTTCTTCAAGCAAGAGTGCTCAGGTTTGAGAGGCAGTCGGTAATTTTAGCTGTCACCAGCAGCTTCGGTCAGCCTGAAGTAGATGCCGAACTCCCGAAGCGCGAACAGTTGCCTAACGACAATTACCGGGCCAACGCTACATTCAAGGTTTATCTCAAGAAAGTAGGCGAAGGCTCTACTAGAGGGCCGCAGTTACTTGTTTCTAGAGCAGATGCAGGTTTGGTGGTTTATCTGTTTGCTAACGAAGTGCCAGAAATAGAAGACGGGGTGGTGAGGATTGTCGCCGTGGCCAGGGAGGCAAATCCGCCCTCCCGGCACGTCGGGCCCCGGACTAAAATAGCAGTTGATACTCTCGATCGCGACGTAGACCCCGTAGGAGCCTGCATCGGAGCGCGGGGATCGCGGATTCAGGTAGTAGTCAACGAATTGCGGGGCGAAAAAATCGACGTGATCCGCTGGTCTCCAGACCCAGCAACGTATATTGCCAACGCTCTGAGTCCTGCTAGAGTAGACGAAGTGCGTTTGGTTGCCCCAGAAGGCAGGCGGGCTCATATTTTGGTCGCTGAAGACCAACTGAGTCTCGCCATTGGCAAAGAAGGTCAGAACGTCCGCCTCGCAGCTCGCCTGACTGGTTGGAAAATCGATATCAAGGATATTGCTAAGTACGATCGCGACGCCGAAGACACCAAATTAGAAGCAGAAGCAACTAGGCTCGAAGAACTAGCAGGCGACTACTACGAAGACGACGAATCAGGCAAGGGCGGCGACGAGGAAACCACAGAATTTGAGGAACATGAGGCAGCCACCACGGAAGAAACTGAAGCCCCAGTCTAAAAACTGGGACATTCACTCTGATTTTTCCGATCGGGAGACCAGGAGGACTTGTCCCCTACTCCCACTCTCCCACTCTCCCCCTCAGACAAGAGATGAAACCGAACTACCGGTGCTGTGCAAGTTGTCGAAAAATAGCTGATAAGGAAGCTTTTTGGCGAGTAGTCAGGGTCTATCCTTCCCATCAGGTACAATTAGATCGTGGCCTCGGTCGTTCCGCTTACCTTTGTCGGGAAGCAGAATGCCTCAAAGCAGCTCAGAAAAAAAATCGACTTGGGCGATCGCTCAAAGCGCCTGTATCTGACGAACTGTACCAAACACTTTGGCAGCGTTTAGCCACATCTGATTTGACATCTGACTGTGGCCGGGCCAAGCCCAAAAGCGACAATAGTTCGGCCTCGACTGTATAAACCCTCGTGGGCAGCCCTACCAGTAATTATTGGTAGCGCCAGCTCTAAAACCCCAATCCGATCGGCCCACCAGTCTGGAAAGATTTGTGTCAGATTAGATAACGGTAGGGTACTAGCAGAGGTATCCTCAAGGTGGAAAGACAAATTTTGAAGCTTGAAAGAATAGCTGTTGCCAAAATTCAGACTTCTGAGTTCTCTCGTTCCGAAAAAAACTTGAGAATTCTCCAACCACAGACTTCAGCGAGTTACATCTTTTTAGATAAAATTGCTGAGCGAGTACCAAAACCCCGATTCCTGACACTGAATCAATCACAGCGAATGATGTCGTCATTAGAACAAAAAATCACAATGTAAAAACTGGTTGGCACAAAAGAGGGCAGAGTGGATGAACAACGGCAAAGTAAGAATTTACGAATTATCACGGGAACTAAATTTGGATAATAAAGACATCTTGGCAGTTTGCGAACGGCTCAATATTTCAGTCAAGAGCCACAGCAGCACAATTACAGAATCTGAAGCAGAACGCATTCGCCTCACAGCGGAAAAATACGTAGCCAGCAGCCACTCTTCCCCCGCGAAGCCAGCTCCTCCCGAAAGAGCAGCAGCGCCATCTAGAGAATCTGGCCCTCACCCTAACGACCAACAAAAAAAGCAGCAAATTTTAGAAATACGCAGTCCAAAAGTACGGCCGGCTGGTGCTTCCTCCCAGCCCGCGGGTAACGAGGAGCAAAAAAACCAGCCTGGGGCCACCGTGGCAACTCCTCCCAAATCGCCCGCAACTCAACAACTCCAGTCTCCAGCTAAACCAAATATAAATCGACCTGTACTGTCGAAGCCAAATGTCGCTGTCTCGGCGGCTCCGTCAGAAACAGTCTCAGAAACAGTCTCGGAAACAGTCTCAGAAACAGTCTCAGAAACAGTCTCAGAAACAGTAGGTACGATCGCCAGTCAGGCACCTGCGGCACTTCAAGCGCCGTCGGAAAAGGCTCCAGAACGCACGCAACGTCCGCCAGTCGCCCCCCCCGGGCCGTCGGCAAAACTCACTTCGCCACCAGTCAGAGGGGCGTCGGAGTCGGCTAGCCGTGGCACACAAAATCTGGGAAATAAGCCGGTACTCAAACTTGCCAGAACTGAGCAAGAGCTATCAGAACAGACAGAAACTCTGGAAGCACCTGCTAAACCCAGCCGTCCTAGCAGACCCGCACCCGGAGGTACCGAATCTCGGGACGGGCAAAGACCTCGACCAGGTGGTGGCCCAGTCAGAACTCCACTTGCCGATCGACCCCAACCAGGTGGTGGCCCGCGCCGGAGCCTTGCTCCCGCAACCTCAGCTACCGGGCTGCGTAGCCGTGGCGGCGACACCGGAGCCGCAGGGGATGACACTGATGACAATGAAGAAGACAATACGCCGGACTCTGGGATTCTTCTCCTCGAAAGGCCCTCCCTCCCTCGTCCTGCCAAAAAGACTTCGGTCATTTGGGAAGAAGATGACGAAGAAAACTCAGATGCTGCAAAAGCTGCCAAGGCTGCCAAACTCAAACAACGTAATCGCCTCAAACCGATAGATGAGGATGACGATGACCTAGAAAATGGCTCGGATACGCCAACAATAGTCACGGTCAGCCTGTCCCTAGCTCGCCCAGCTAAGGCGAAGACACAAGCAGCACCCAAGTCAATGCCAACTCCGGGCGCACCCGGAAGCAGTGGCAAAAATAAGAGACCGGGCCCTTCTCACGATAAAAGCTCGTCTGGTTCTTCAGGCGGACGTAATAGCCGTGGCAAAACAGTCGAAGCTAAGGTAGAACGTCCTGAAACACTGATGCTTAGCAGGCCGATGACGGTTCAAGAACTAGCAATTACTTTGGCAGTTCCCGAAACCGAAATCATTAAGCGGCTGTTCTCTAAAGGTATTGCGGTCAACATTACCGAAACCCTGGACATGGCAGCGGTGAGAATGGTGGCTGAAGAGATGGGCGTAGAGGTAGAAACCCCTGAAGAATTAGCCCCAGCCCTCAAAGTGATCGAGATGCTGGACGTAACAGATATGGAATACCTCCAGCGTCGTCCGCCAGTGGTAACGATTATGGGTCACGTCGATCACGGTAAAACTACCTTGCTCGACTCGATCCGCAAAACAAAGGTGGCTCAAGGAGAAGCTGGGGGTATTACCCAGCACATCGGCGCTTACCACGTGGATGTGGTACACGAAGGCAAGAGCCAGCAGGTGGTATTTTTGGATACGCCCGGTCACGAAGCCTTTACAGCAATGCGGGCTCGGGGAACGCGGGTGACAGACATCGCTATCTTGGTGGTAGCAGCCGATGATGGTGTGCGACCACAAACAATTGAAGCTATCAGTCACGCGAAAGCGGCTAAAGTGCCAATTGTTGTGGCGATCAATAAAATTGACAAGGAAGGCGCTCAGCCGGAACGGGTGAAGCAAGAGCTGACTGAGTACGGCTTGGTTGCAGATGACTGGGGCGGCGATATTACGATGGTTCCTGTCAGCGCGATCCGAGGCGAAAATCTCGATATGCTGTTGGAAATGATCTTGACCGTCGCGGAAATGGAAGACCTCAACGCTAACCCGAACCGCGCGGCTAAGGGTACTGTGATTGAAGCTCACCTCGATAAGGCAAGGGGGCCTGTGGCAACTTTGTTGGTGCAGAACGGTACTCTGCGAGTGGGTGATATTGTGGTCGCAGGCTCTGCTCTAGGCAAGGTGCGGGCGATGATCGACGATCGCGGCGAGCACGTAAAACAAGCAACTCCATCCTTCGCGGTGGAAGTGCTGGGGCTGCGGGAAGTTCCTCGCGCTGGAGACGAATTCGATGTCTTCGCGAACGAAAAAGAAGCTGCGGCGATCGCCGATGCCAGAGCTACATCCCAACGAGATTCACGTATATTGCAAGGTGGCCGGATCAGCCTCAGCGGCTTCTCTCAACAAGCTAAGGAAGGCGTTCTTAAGGAACTCAACTTGATCTTGAAGGCAGATGTCCAAGGCTCCCTCGAAGCAATTGTTGGCGCTCTGACTCAACTTCCTCAAAAAGAAGTTCAACTCCGACTGCTGCTATCTGCTCCTGGGGAAATCACAGAAACGGATATTGACCTGGCCTCCGCCAGTAATGCTGTGATTATCGGGTTCAATACTTCTCTCGCCACTGACGCTCGCCAAGCGGCGGATCAAGCTGGCGTAGACGTACGGGAATACAGCATCATTTACAACCTCTTGGATGACATTCAAGGGGCGATGGAAGGCCTGCTGGAACCTGAACTGGTGGAAGAACCTCTGGGAACGGTGGAAGTGCGCGCTGTCTTCGCGATCGGTCGCGGGGCTGTGGCTGGATGTATGGTACTCTCTGGCAAAGTCGTCCGTAACTGTAAGGTGCGGGTGCGCCGGGGTAACAATGTCGTTTACGAAGGTGTTCTCGACTCCCTCAAGCGGATGAAGGAAGATGCCAAGGAAGTGAATACTGGCTTTGAATGCGGTATTTCCTTGAGCGGGTTTAGTGACTGGGCCGATGGCGATACGATTGAAGCCTACCGGATGGTTACTAAGCGCCGGACTCTCTCGGCATAATTTTGGATTCTAAATTGTGGATCTTGGACTCAAGGCAGGTTAATTAATAACTTGCCTTGAGTTTTAAGCATTCTTCTTCCTTCTTCTTCCCGGTTTCTGAGCGGAGTCGAAGGGTCTTCTTCCTTCTTCCTTCTACTTATGCGTTCTTTTTGGTTAGATCCTTTCTTGTGGATTCACCTTTCTGGGGTGGCTACAGTGCCAATTTTCCTGGGACTGTGTTTGCTGGGACTGGCAGTGGGTTCTCCCATGCTCCCTGTCTGGTTAGAAGTGTTTTTAGTGGGTGTAGCAGGGATTGCTCCTGTGCTGTGGATGCAATGGTTCCGCCCTTTTTACATTTTTAGTATTTTAGTTGTGGCGGTGAAACCGCAGAATTTAACTAATGCGCAGCAGCAGATTCTGACTCGGTTTAAAACGGAGTTAAATCAAGCACTTGCTATTTTTGTGGCTGTTTTGTTGGGAGTAATTTTGTGGCAGCTTTACCGATTGGCTCCCCTGGCTGCAACGGTTGCTCCGTTTCCTCCTTCCTGGCGGTGGGCTGGATTGTTGTTGGCAGTTGCTGGTTTTTTAGCTAGCAATTTGTTTTTGCAGGTGTCTGCTAGTGTTATGGCTGTTTTACTGACGCCGGAATCGGAATTTGCAGCGACAAAGCCTTATGTTTTAGAAAAAATTCGGCATGATTTTACGATCGCCCCTTGGCAAGTCGATCGACTTTTGCCGACTTTTGCGGGCGAGACAACTGCCACTGCTGCCGTACCCGTAGAGTCAATGGGCCCAGCATCCGGTAGTCTTGTCAACCTAAAACCTGCGGACACCAACCTACCTACATCGCTACCCGAACAGTCGCTCGAAAAGTGAAATAAAAAATTAAAATCGAGATAATTGTTATTTAAACTACTTTATTTAAGACCGATATATGCTCTAAAAAAAATAGGTAGTTTTTGCTTGTGATTAGGATTATTAATAATATTAATATTTAATTTTTAATTACAGGTTGTGGATATTTTATATTGGCTATTTGAAGAGAAGAATCTATAATAGAGAGTGTCAAGGTAAGCTTTCAATCCTTACAGGTAATTAAAACAGAGGTATAACATTATGGCGAATTATCTACCGATCGCACAACCACCTCAAGCCGCAGAGCCGATCGAGCTGTGCGAAGATTCTGAAATCTGGGGCAGTCTCAAATCTGCGATCGGCGCAAGTTCAGGATTTCAACGCTGGCAGCTAGAACTCAATTTTGAGAGTCAGCACCAAAATGCCACCATCGATCAGCAGGTTCGCTCCTATCTGCGCGAAACTTTGGAAACTTTGGCTTACTGAGTCCCCTAAAACCAAATATTGTCACAATTTTTGAATTTTACAGGCAAATTCTGCCGGCATCCCCTCCAATATGCTAGATGAGTGCCGAAAGTGAGTGCAGAGGGCAACTTCGGGCATCAAATTGCAGGGGACAGTATTTCTACTTATTAAATCGGGATTAATTCCCGCATCCTACTGGCAATACACTCTCAGAAAAATCAAGAGAAAATTAGCCTGAAACCCCCCATACAAAGCGACTGTGGCTGCTACCTATTGACGTGACTGCTGCCTAAACTCTGTATAATAAGGCTGAAGCAAAAGAAAATTAACAGTGCTTGAGTGGCCGTATGTCCCACCGCCAAAATCAACCTGATTACAACTTTTTTGCACCGTCATACCAATTTAATGGGTCGTTGCACATATCTCGATCCCCCTCGCATCCCCCTTAA
>ENA-OFDP01000375-OFDP01000375.1-metagenomes-genome-assembly--contig:-NODE-375-length-20504-cov-5.628197_pt1 | contig 20504 bp, 19 predicted proteins | sample MGYA00153389_OFDP01 | MGnify analysis MGYA00153389 | reverse complement strand
GTGGCCGCCCTGTTTGCCACACGGCTCGCGTCCGCACCTGCAGAGCTAACGCTCGCAGAAACTGCGGAATCCTGATGTTTTTGGTGTTTCAGGTGTCCAGCCCTTGTAGATAGTGCTCAAGCAGCTATCAAATAAATAGCATTGAAACGAGACGAACCATGCCCCAAGAGCGCACCCGGTTGCACAGTGGCCGCTCGTTGCTCGTAGAGCGCGTCTTCAGGCTGGCTCTCGGGCATTGCGCTGAACTGAGTCCCCCACCTGCCAGGTGCCCACGCAACGTCTGGTGGCATCCATGGACGCACGACCATCCTGGCGGTCGGTGATGGGTGGTGGGCTCGAAGGCGGAATGGACCAACGAGCTGCACCCGACAGCCGCAGGCTTCAAGAAGCTGGCTGACAGCGATTGGCGCCCTGTGTTAAAAAAATTGGGTTTGGCGGTTTGAGGATTCTCTGGGGAACCTCTGCATGACCTCGTGCGGAACTGCGGCGAACGGATTGGGGTGCAACGCAAGGCGTTTTTTTGCAGCCACTGGCGATCTATTGGCAAAAAAAGCAACGCTGCGAAGCGCCCGAGTCTGGATGAACGGCAGACCGCAGGGGCTTGCAGAGGTTTCTAGGGGCCTGCGCTCAGGTCTCTGTCATCAGCCCGGCATAAATCAAGGCTTTTTCTCCGCTAGACGAGACGGCGGATATTTCAATAAAAGAATGCGCAGCCGCAGACTTCGTGTAACACGACAAGATGATTTCCCAGCCGGAATTTCGCAGCCGGGTATCGCGAAACATGGCCTCTACATCGCGACGCTCAACGGTAAGCGGAAACGTCGTTTTGACACCCGCCTGGGCTATGTGGATGGATTCAATGGCGCTGTCATCGAAGGATGTCGCCCATCCCGACAAGTGCACCAGGTCAATATCGGCAGTGGTTGACAGGCGTCGCACGTCAACCCAGCCCCACGGGCCCCAGCTGAATTGATCCAGCACGCTCAAATCGCGGGTGGGCGTTTTCGGCACCACGTAAAGATCTTGTTGATATGCCAGGCCGCGCGGAATTCTGTAGTAGGGGTGCGACTGGCCCATGGCACCTTCAATCACGGCGCGAACATAGCCCTCCGTGACGTGACTGGTTCCATATTCGTTGCGGTCCAGAATGGAATTTTCGCTATGTGCAGCGAATTTAATACCGCTTTTGGGCATTGATTCACCCGGCGACAACAGGGCCTCGTCGTGAACGCTGAAACACAAAACACCTTTGTCACTGAGCAGGCTGGTTAATTTGGCCAGCCAGCCGTGAAACAGTGCTTCGGGCAAATGGGAAAACAACGATGCGACCCAGATAAAATCAAACTTCTCTTCCGGGTTGAAATCAGCTGGGTCTGAGCCGGAATACAGTGGATTCACGCCAAACTGCGCTGATACAAAATCAACCGCGTCGTGCTGAATATCTGCGGCCCAGATTTGCCTGGGCGAAATGGTGTGCGCCAACAGACGCAGCATCCGGCCATAGCCGCAAGCAAAATCAAGTACTTTGACCTGGCTGAGATCAGGGTGAAATAATTTGAGTATCTGCTGGGCCGAACGGTGCTGTTGCAGCGCAACACCAAAATATTGGCTGAGCGCTGGGCCGACTTCACCAAAATGTTTCAACGAATGGTCCAGCATTTGATCATTCGAATGAATCACCATATTAATATTTGCCTGGGGTGCGCTTTTATCGATACCCGAAACGTAACGGCTGATCACATCCGAGAATACTTTGCTCTCGGCGAATTCGCGTGCATGCTGTGCAGTAGTTTGCGTGTTCATAAATAGTATGGATATCTGATCTGGATTGGTCGGAATATTATTCAAGTTTCAAAATAAAAACTATCTCGACAGCCTGTAAAAAGCAACCGGCGAGTCTAGCCGACATTTTGAAGGGTGATTCACACGCTGTTTGGGCAGTACAGCAGCTACATCCGCAGCCGTTTGGCGTATCCCGTCATCTCCAGATACCCGCGACCCACCGTTTTGCCGTTGCTGTCGGTCAAGTCGCTCAAGCCTTCCCAGTAAATCGCGCCGGTGGACTGGCGGCTGTCCAGTTCCTGGTTGTCGATCAAGGCGCGCACGGTATAGAAGTCCGCCGGGGTACGAACGATCCATTCCACTGGGTACGAAGCACCGCTGAGGGGGCTTTTCCAGCTGCGTGTGGGTTTGAAGATGACTTCACCCGGCGAAAAAATGTAAGTTTGGCCATTGGCCGATCTGAACGAGCCACCGTCCCATAGCGTGCCGCCGTCTTGCGTGCGCAGGCGAAAAGCGGTCAGGGCGCTGCCATCCAGCAGGTTCATGCCAATCCAGTCCCAACCCACCGCTTGCGGGTGAAGAATTTCTTCGCTCCATTCATGGTCCAGCCAGGCGGTGCCGGTCACCCTGAATCGCTGGTTTTGAATTCGCAGGATGCCGGTGGCCGCGAGTTGAGGCTGGCTGTAGTAGTAGCTGGCCTGCTTGTCGTCAGGGCCCTTGCGCGACAGGCCGTTTTTGCCTTGCAGCAGCACAGGTTGGCTGGGTTGCAATGTCAGTTCGATAGCCAGGTCGTCAGCTGGCAATGAAGCCTGGTAGCTGCTGTCGGCGTTGCCACTTGTATGGCGCTTGAACGACCAGTCGCGCAGGCGCACATCGGTATCCACTTCGCTGGCCTGAGCAATACCAAAACCCGCCCGCGCCACGCGCTGGTCGTGCCAGAGTTTTTTGCCCTGCACATCGGTGATGGCGGCGTGGGCAAAGACCAGTTGCTTGGCGGCAAACGCCGACTGCATGGACTGGGTGGCGTCAATGCGGGTGCGAAAGAAGGTCAGCTGGAAGCCGAACTGTCTTTGGTTTGGGGTGGCGCGGTCTGCTGAGCCGCCGGTTGCGGCGGTACCGGCTGAGCCGCCAGTGGCGGCGGAACCCGTTACGTACCACCACTCGGTGCGAAAGCCGGGGTGTGCACCGTGGTCGCGTGGGAAAACCAAGGGCCGCGCGGGCAATGCGAGCGCCGATTGCCGCCACGACAGGCCTGCCAGCGCGCCGACCGTGACCAGATGGCGGCGTTTCATCGGGGGGCCACCGCCATCATCAAACCTGCCAAACGCGCGTGGCTTTCATCGCAGTCGCCAAACCGCTGCGCGACCCACCCCGCCTCGTGATACGTAGGCAAGTACCGCTCCCCTACATCGCACAACAGAGAGACGATGGAGCCCTGCTCACCCCGCACTTGCATCTCGCAGGCCAGGGTCAACATCGCCACAAAGTTCGTACCGGTGGACGGCCCGACCTTGCGGCCCAGTAAGCCTGACAGGAGCCGCATGGCCGCGACCGAATCCACATCGCTGACCACCTGCATGTGGTCAATTAATTCGCGAATGAAGCTGGGCTCCACGCGCGGCCTGCCGATACCTTCGATGCAGGAGCCCGCGCCCGTTACGGCCGCATTGCCATGCTGCCAGTAGTCAAAAAACACCGAGCCCGCGGGGTCGGGCACGCACAGCCGCGTGGCGTGGCGTTGGTAGCGGATGAAACGGCCCATGGTGGCACTGGTGCCGCCGGTGCCCGCGCCCGTGACCACCCAGGCGGGGACGGGGTGGCGCTCGTGGCTCATCTGGGTGAACAGGCTTTGCGCAATGTTGTTGTTGCCGCGCCAGTCGGTGGCGCGCTCGGCATAGGTGAACTGGTCCATGTAGTGGCCGCCAGTTTGCGCGGCGATGTCTTTGGCAGCGTCATAGACCAGCGCTGCGCCATCGACCAGGTGGCAGCGCCCGCCGTACAGCTCAATTTGTGCGATTTTTTCTGGCGACGTGCTGCGCGGCATCACCGCAATAAACGGCAGGCCCAGCAGCCGCGCAAAGTACGCTTCACTCACGGCGGTGGAGCCGCTGGACGCTTCAACAATCGTTGATGTGGAATGGATCAAGCCATTGCACAAAGCGTATAAAAAAAGCGAGCGTGCCAAGCGGTGCTTCAAGCTGCCCGTTGGGTGGGTCGACTCGTCTTTGAGGTAAAAATCAATTCCGCGCGCAGCAAATGCGGGCAGAGGCAGCGCAATCAGATGCGTATCGGCGCTTCTCTGGTAATCGGCTTCAACTTTGGCGATGGCCGCATTCAGCCATGCGTCCTGGTGGGTTTTTTCAATGTGCGCGTTGGTCATGCGCAATTCTCGCAGCAAGAGCCCGCGCGATGGGCGCCGCCCTTGCCGCGTTAATTCAGCGGGGCGGGCTTCGTCTCAAAAATGACCTCTCCAGTGGGCACGTGCACCACGCGCACTTGCTGGCGTGTTGGGTCGTCCACGCTTTTGACTGCAACTGCCACCGCCAGCGAGCAGTTGCCAAACAAGGTTTTGCGTTGCTGGGTAGGCAACAAGTGCCCAAGCAGCGGGTCGCGGCTTTCGATACGGTAGACGGGTACAGGATGGTGATGAGCCAGTGACATGGTGAAATCCTCCTTGGTCAAACAAACAGGGGGAGAAACAGGGAAATCTGTCGCTTCGAGATTGGCGCTGACACCAACGCCCACAGTCCCGGCCATATTAGGCTTGGAAAGCTTTAAATTGATGACTTTTACGCGTCAGCACCATGACAATGGTGAGCAAATGAAAGTGCAGGCATTACGCCAGCAGGGCGAAGGTTCTACGCAGGCCTGATCAGGACCGTTTTGGGTCTTCATGTGTCACCAGTCTTCTTTCACTGCAAGCACGGCGTCTTTACTGGCAGCCGCGCGTCCCGCCAGCCAGGCTGTCAGGGTGCCCGCCACCACCACTGCAGCGCACAGGCCAATCAGGCGCAGCCAAGGCAACACCAGGTCCATCGTCCAGTGAAAGCTTTGCGGGTTAACCACATGCACCAGCACCAGCGACACCGCCAGGCCCAGCCCCAAACCTGCCACGCTGCCGATCAATGTCCACGCCGCACCTTCCCCAGCCACCACCGCCAAAATCTGGCGGCGTGTCAGTCCGAGGTGCACCAGCAGACCAAACTCCTTGCGGCGGGCCAGCACTTGCGCACTGAAGCTTGCGGCCACGCCAAACAAACCAATCGCAATGGCCACACCTTGCAGCCAGTACGTCACGGCAAAGCTTCGGTCAAAAATTTTGAGCGAAATTGCGCGTATTTGGCTGGTCGATGCAAATTCAATCAATGCGCCAGCGCCAGCCTGCCTGTCGGCGGCGGCGCGCACTGCGCTTTCAACATCGCCGCTTTTTACGCCTGGCTGCAGCCACAGTGCCAGGTCGCTGATGCGGGTGTCGCCCGTCAGCCGCACGAAGTCGGCGCTGTCAATGGCCACCGCGCCAAACTGGCGGGAATAGTCGCGCCAGATGCCCGCCACGTAAAACTGCGGGTTTGCGCCGATTCCGGGTGCTGGCTTGCTTGCTATTAAATCAGAAGCTGATTGCACCCGTATTTCTTGGGCTACAGCACTAAAAGGCTTTGAAAATGGGACAAATATGGAGCCAAGCCGCGCGCCGTACAAGTCCACCATGGCCTCACTCACGTAAATGCCGATTTGCCCCTTTGGCACTGGCAGCACATCCCCCACCATGGGGAAGGTTTTTGCCGCATCGCCGATGTCACGCGCAATCAGCGCTACAGCCGGTGCCTTGGGGTCAAGCACCACCTGTGTGGTGCGCAGCGTGCCAACGCGTGCAATGCCCGGTACAGCGGTGATGGCTGCGACAAAGTCAGGCGTTAAATACACGGCTTCACCCGCGCCGCCGCTGGTGGATGCGGATGCCGTTCGTGCATACAAGTCGGCTGGCAAAATCACGTCAAGCCACTGCGTAACCGACGTGCGAAAGCTGGCGACCATCACTGTGAGCGCGACCGCCAAACTGAGTGACGCCACCACGCCGCTGACCGCTACTGCAGCGCTTTCGCGCACACGCCGTGCACGCTCTACTGCCAACATGGGCAGCAATGCGTTGGCAACGAACGGGCTGAGTGCGTCGTACAGCAGCGCAATCAAATACGGCAGCGCAGTGATGCCGCCCACCAGCAGCAGGGCCACTGATGCGTAAGCTGCCAGCGGTATGCCGGCGATGGGCGGCAAATATGCCAGCAAGGCACCTGCCGCAATCAGAGCAAAGCTGAGCCAGTGGCTTTTGCCCTGGATAGCGGCGGCGCCCAAGCCCTTGAGGGTTTGCGCAGGTGCCAGTTTTTGCGCTGCGCGTGCGGGCCACCAGCCACCAACGCAGGCAGCCGCCACACCCAGTGCGCCGTAGGCCGCTGCAGCGCCAAAGCTGAACTGCAGTGTTGGGGCACCACCCGCGAAATAGCCACCGCCCAAGTCACCGCCCAGCACGCGCAGCGCCAGCGCGGCCAATGCAGTGCCGAGCGCCAGGCCCAGCCCGCTGCCCACCACGCCCAGCAGGGCTGATTCGGCCATCACCAGCGTCAATCGCTCGCGCCCGGTCAGGCCCAATACGCCGAGCAGCGCAAATTGCTGCGCGCGTTTGGCAACGCTTAGCGAAAGCACTGAAAAGACTAAAAACGCGCCTGTAAAAAGCGCAACCAGCGCCAGCACCGTCAAGTTCACCCGGTAAGCGCGCGACAGGTTGCTGACCCGTTCAGCCGCGTCGGCCGGCTCGGCGGCGGTGATGTCTGGCGGCAGTTTGAAGGCTGCGACCAAAGCCGCGCGGTCTGCACCTGGCCCTAAGCGCAGGTCGATGCGCGACAGTTGGCCGCGCTTGTCAAACAGCTCTTGCGCCGCAGCAATGTCCATCACTGCCAGCGCTGCGCCGCCGGCTGCCACGCTACCTGCTGCCGTCACGCTAATTAATTGCAGGCCGCTTTGCAGCTTGAAGCTGTCGCCCGACCCCGCGCCCAATGCCGCGCGCGCCGCAGGATTTAAAAAAACCGTGCCAGGCGTAAAAAGTGCAAAACGGTTGCCGCTACTCATCTTTTCAGGCACCGGCATGAGGCTGGGTGCGATTTGCGCCACCACCAATGCATCGACGCCGACGATACGCAGCGCCACCCGTTTGCCAGTTGCCGTGATGGCGTAGCTGCTCAACTCAAGTACCGGGCTGGCGACTGAAACGCCAGGGTGGTTGGCCACGCGTTCAAAAACAGCTTCATTAAAACTGCTTCGCACCGCCCGCAGTTCTAGGTCACTTTGGCCGCTGACGGCGCGCGTGGCGCTTGAAAACTCGCTTAAAGCCGATGCATTGATCAGGTGCGTTGAAAACGCCAGCGCCACGCCGAGCATCACGGCCACCGCCGCAGCCGCGTTGCGCCAGGGGTGGTGCAGCAGCTCGCGCCACGACAGTTGGCGCAGCAATGGGCCAAGCAGCCCGCCGGGCTTGGCGGGTGGACTAATCACGTATGCCATCGCTGCTTAAATGCAGCACGCGGTCGGCCCTGGCGGCTGCGGCTTCTGAATGTGTGACCAGCACCAGCGCGGCGCCGTGCTGCCGGGTTTGCGCCATCAGCGCGTCCAGCACCTTGGCGGCGGTGGTGGGGTCAAGGTTGCCAGTGGGCTCGTCGGCCAGTAGCAGGCCGGGGCGATGGATCAGCGCACGCGCAATCGCCACGCGCTGCAGCTGCCCGCCACTGAGCTGCTGCGGCAGCCGCGCGCCCAAACCTTCCAGCCCGACGGCAGCAAGCATGCTGGCAACCGCCTGAGGGTCCGGTTTGCCGAGCAGCATCAAGGGCAAGCCAACGTTTTGCGCTACGTCCAGATGCGGCAACACATGAAACGCCTGGAACACAAAACCCACGTGCTGCCTGCGCAGCAGGGCTCTGGCGTCGTCGCTCAAGGTGCCCAGGTCAGTGCCGCTTAAAGCAACGCTACCGTTGTCCCAGCTGTCCAGCCCGGCCATGCAATTGAGCAGGGTGGACTTGCCCACACCTGATTCACCGACGATGGCGACAAACTCCCCTGGCGCAACGCTGAGGGTGACGTTTGAGAACACGGCCGTGTTGCCGTAGCGCTTACTCAATTGATCGATGGTTAAGGTGTTCACACTTTTTCTTTCACAAGCTGCAGCACGCGCGCGATCGCGTCAGGCCCATCGCAGGCCACGATGCTGCGCTCGGGCATCGAGCGCAGCCAGGTGATTTGCCGCTTGGCCAACTGCCGGGTCGCAAAAATACCTTTGTCGCGCAGCTCAGATTCAGGCGACAACCCGCGCAGCACATCAAGCGCCTGGCGGTAACCAACGCAGCGCATCGACGGCAAATCTGCATGCAAGTCGCCTCTGGCGTAGAGTGCCTTGACTTCATCCATAAAACCGGCAGCCAGCATCGCGTCAAAGCGCTGGACGATGCGCTGGTGCAACCAGCTTCTGGCATCGGGTTCCAGGCTTATTAGCGCTGTAGCGCTTATTTTGTGGGCGCGAGTAGCTATGCTTTTGGGTGTATTTTGACTGTGAAAGAACGACATCGGCTGGCCCGAAATTTTGTATATCTCCAGCGCGCGTGAGATGCGCTGCGAGTCGTTGGGCGCAAGGCGTGCGGCGGTCGCTGCATCTACCAGTGCCAGCTCCGCATGCAATGCTGGCCACCCTTTTTGCGCAGCTTGGCTGGCTATTTCTTCGCGCACATTCGCGTCGGCCTTGGGCATGTCGTCCAACCCATCAAACAGCGCTTTGAAGTACAGCATGGTGCCGCCGACCAGCAGCGGCAGTTTTCCACGAGCAGTGATGTCCCCAATCAAACGTTCGGCATCTTCTACAAACTCAGCGGCGCTGTAGGCATGCAGTGGGTCGCGAATATCAATCAGGTGGTGCGGCGCTGCCAGCAGCTCATCTGCAGTTGGTTTGGCGGTTCCGATGTTCATTGCCCGGTAAACGAGGGCCGAATCGACACTGATAATTTCAACATCGTGTTGCGCCGCGATGGCGAGTGCTGCTGCGGTTTTTCCTGCTGCCGTGGGCCCTGCGAGGCAGACAACCGGTGTTTGCGTGCTTATATTCATGGCTTGACCATGGCTGCGGCGTTGGGCAATTTGGTCTGGCCGCCGTATTGGCGCACCAGCGTCCAGGCCACCAGCGCAATAGCAACGCTCCAAAACCACACGCCGTACGCCAGTGGCCTGACGGTGCCGTCCATGTGCGATCCCAGATATGCGCCGATTGCAAACGCCACCAGCATCATCACAAAGCCATTCAAAGCGGACGCCGCACCCGCAGACTTTGGAAATGGCCCAACCGCACCGCTTTGGCTGCATGGCTGGTGGATGCCGTGGCCCACCATAAAAAGAACCTGCGGCACCATGATGGCCCACACACTGACAACGCCAAGATACGCCAGAACCCCCATCCCGGTGCCACCAGCCAAGGTAAAAACTGCAGCCAGCGCGACCGCCTTTTGTACCCCAGACCGGTGCAACCAGCGGCGGCATAAAAAGGTGCCGAATATATAAAAAAGCGAGTTGATAAACATCAACCCACCGTAAGCGGTATTGCTCAAACCCAACACCTGGATAAACACGAAAGAGGACGTCGCCAAAAATGTGAACAGGCCGCCGTAGGAGGTTGCCGACAAAGCGGAATAGGCTAAAAAAGTGGGATTGGCCAAAATGCTGCGCCAGACGGTGAGCATGGTTGCAGGCCGCAAAGCGGATGGGTTTTTTATGGCAACTGTTTCCTGGAACCGTAGCAAGATGAGCGCAAGCGCCAGGCAGCCAAAAACCGCCAGCGCAAACAGCGCATAGCGCCATCCAAAACTCCAGGCAATGACACCGCCGACTGGCGCGCTCAAGCAGGCGAGCACGCCCAGGCCCGTCAAGCCTTTGGACATGACCCTTGCGCCTTCGGCGGGTTCATACAGGTCACGCACAATGGCGCGTGCGCACACCACAACCGCGCCCATTGCCACGCCTTGCACAACGCGCCATGCCACCAGTAGATCCATCGTTTGCGCCAGTGTTGCGCCCACAGACGCTGCGACGTAAGCGGTCAGCCCCCACAGCAAAATGGGCCGCCTGCCAAAGCGGTCAGACAGCGGCCCCCACAACAATTGGGAGCAACCAAACGCCAGCAGCAGCGCGCTGAGCGTCAGTTGTGCCTGCGCCATGCTGGCGCCAAAACCGGCGGTCAAAGCGGGCAGGGCGGGCAGATATAAATCGGTGGTGACGGGCTGAATGCCCAGCAGCAACGCCAAGACCAGCACAACCAGCCCTTGCGGCATCGGGCGGCTTGCAGTTGCTTGTAGAAGGGATGTTGACAAAGTCGGGCGAACGAAAAATGCGAATGAACGAGCTTAACCCGGCTCGCTCATGCAAGTTTTTGTGAGTCTAAAAAACGCGCGGACTAAAAGCTGCTTATTTCAAGGCAAAGAGTTTGGCCAGCGCCTCGCGGTATTGCGGTAAGCCGACTTGGTTGGTGTTGTGGTGGGAGCCGCCTTCCACCAGCACAAACATTTTTGGCTCAACGGCAGCGTCAAACAACTTGCGGCCCAGAGCAGGCGCAATTAGCTGGTCTTCAGCGCCGTGCACCACCAGCAGCGGCGAGCCCGTTTGAGCGACTTTTTTAACTGCCTCAAAGCGCTGCGTGATGAGGAAAGACAACGGTACCCAGCCCCATTTCGAGGTGCCCACCACCTCTGCAATTGAGGTGAACGTGCCTTCAACCAGCGTTCCGCTTTCGTCAAGCACTTCGGATGCCAAATGGATCGCAATCGGGCCGCCCAGTGAATGTCCGAAAATATAGCGTGGCTGACTCGGATACTGTTTGCCAAGCCAGTCCCACGCGGCTCTAGCGTCTTCGTAGGCGGTGGCTTCTGATGGCAGGCCCGGGCTGCTTTTGCCAAAACCCCGGTAGTCAATGGCCAGCACTGAAAAGCCCAGCTCCTGCATGCGGCGAATGCGCGGCGCAGATCCGGTGACGTTAAAACGTGCGCCGTGCAAGTACAAAAGTACCGGGGCAGCGGGTTTGCTGGCAGGCAGCCACAGGCCGTGCAGCTTGGCGGCAGCGTTGTCAGCGGCTTTTTTGCCTTTGGCTGAAGGCAAAGGAATCCACACATCCTGCATGCCCTCAGCCGCCGCCAAGCCGCCACCCCAAGTGCGGTCGCTGGGCTGGAAAATCCACGCTCGCTGCTTTTCATCGAGCGTGGCGCAACCGGCAAATAGTGCAGTAGCAAGAAGTACGGCGATGAGTAATCGAATTTTTTTCATGATGCCAGTAGAGCTGGGCAGGTCTGCAAAAGTTCAGCGCCCGCGCATAAAGAGTGCGTCAAGTTCTTTGACGCTGATTTGCCGCCAGGTCGGGCGGCCGTGGTTGCACTGGTCTGAGCGATCGGTGGCTTCCATTTGCCGCAGCAGCGCGTTCATCTCTTCAAGGGTCAGCTTGCGGTTGGCCCGCACCGCGCCGTGGCACGCCATGCTGGACAGCAATTCATTTTGCGCACGCTCGATCACGGTGCTGGCGTCATGCAGCGCCAGCTCGGCCAGCACGCTTTGGGCGAGTTCCACAGCGTTGCCCTGCGCCAGCGATGTGGGCACGGCCCGCACGGCCAGCGTTTTAGGTGAAAACGGCGTGATGTCCAGGCCCAGCGTTGCAAGTGTGTCGCGCATGGCTTCGGCGGTTGCCACTTCTTGCGGGCTGGCCGCGAAGGTGGCGGGTATCAACAGCGGCTGGCTTTGCAGCTTGGCGGATTCCATTTGCGTTTTCAGGCGCTCGTAAACAATGCGCTCATGGGCGGCGTGCATGTCGACAACGATCAAGCCGTGCGTGTTTTCAGCCAGTATGTAGATGTTTTGAAGCTGGGCAATCGCCCGGCCCAGCGGCCACTGGTTGGCTGGCTCATGTGCTCTGCTGGTCGGCTGTGCAGTGGCTTGCGGTTGCGGCCACATCGCTTCAAAGTCTGAAACGTGCCGGACTTCATGTGCTACATAATTTATAGCTGCTTGCGCCCGTATTTCTGGCGTAAAAACCGTATTTGACTGATATTTTGGGGCTGGCGACGGGTCGCCCGCCTGTGCCGAACGCGGCAGGCTCAGCGCGTTGTCTGCAGCATGGCGCACCGCGCTGTGTACTTCACGGCTGTCCCTGAAGCGCACCTCGATTTTGGTTGGGTGCACATTCACATCGACGCGGCGCGGGTCAATGTCAACGTACAGCGCATACACCGGCTGGCGGTGGCCGTGCAGCATGTCTTCGTATGCCGAGCGGGCGGCGTGGGTGATGACCTTGTCGCGCACATAGCGGCCATTGACGTAGGCAAACTGCTGATCAGGTCGCGAGCGTGCTGCATCAGGTACACCTGCACGGCCACGTATGCGCACCAGCGGCGTGCCGTCGGCGCGCACGGCGGTGCTTTGGTAGTCCACCAGCACCGATTGCGCAACAAACTCTTGCCCCAACACGCTTGCCAGGCGCTGGCTTTGCGCGTCGTCACCCACGCAGGCGCGCCACTGCTCGGCCAGCTTGCCTTCGTACCAGATGGCGAAAGCCACGTCGGGCCGCACCAGCGCGTGGCGGCGTACCGCTTCAATACAGTGGGCCAGTTCAGTGGCGTCGGTTTTTAAAAATTTGCGGCGGGCAGGCGTGGCGTAAAAAAGCTCGCGCACTTCAACTGTGGTGCCTTGCGCACGCGCGGCGGGCTGCAACTCGCCCGTGCTGCCAGCCAATGTCCAGGCGTGCTCGCTCGTTGCGGTGCGAGACGTAATGCCCATGTCGGCAATTGATGCAATAGCCGCAAGCGCTTCACCCCTGAAACCCATCGTTGCCACCGATTCAAGGTCTTGCAATGAGCCAATTTTGCTGGTTGCGTGGCGGCGCAGCGCAATCGGCAGCTCCTCACGCGGAATGCCCGAGCCATCGTCTTCCACTGAAATCAAGCGCACGCCGCCTGCCAGCAGCCGCACGGTGATGGCGGTAGCGCCTGCGTCCAGCGCGTTGTCTACCAGCTCGCGCACCACCGAGGCAGGGCGTTCAACCACTTCACCGGCAGCGATCTGGCTGATCAGTTCGTCGGGCAGTTCGCGTATTGGGCGTCGGTTTGGCAAAAGCATCGGGCTTAATTTTACGGGCTATGCGCCAAAGACCCCGGCACGCACCTGTCAAAATACGCGCATGGAAATCATTGCGTTTTTAATCGACTTCATCGTCAACATCGACAAGCACCTGCAGGCCTTTGTGACCAGTTACGGCGCTTGGGTGTACGCGCTGCTGTTTTTGATCATTTTTGTTGAAACTGGCGTGGTGGTAATGCCGTTTTTACCCGGCGACTCGCTGCTGTTTGTTGTGGGCACGCTGTGCGGCGTGGGGCTGCTGAGTTTTCCGGTGGCAGTTGGCGTGATGTTTGTGGCCGCAGTGCTGGGCGACCAGTGCAACTACAGCATTGGGCGGCATCTTGGCCCCAAGGTGTTTGGCTGGCCCAACTCGAAATGGTTTAACAAAAACGCTTTTGACAGGTCGCATGCGTTTTACGAGCGTTACGGCGGCATTACGGTGGTGCTGGCGCGGTTCGCCCCTTTTTTGCGCACCTTCGCGCCATTTGTAGCGGGCGTGTCTGAAATGAACCGCAGCAAATTCACTTTTTACAACGTGGTCGGCGGCGCGATTTGGGTAGGCGGCATCATCACCGCAGGCTATTTGTTCGGCAACATTCCTGTTGTCAAAGCCAATTTGGAGAAAATCATCTGGGCGATGATTTTGATTCCGGGTTTGTTGGTGATTTATGGCGCCTGGAAGGCTGGCAGGCCATCAAAGTAGGCAAATTAGGGTTTGCTTCTTCCATGCCACTGCCGACTACTTCATTGCCATTAGCAACAGTGGTGGCGGGGCACGGTTTGTCAATCTGCTCGACACGTCGTTGCTGCCGGGGTGGACTTTGGCAGCACCCGCACCCGCACCCACTGACGCGTATTCACCGGCCCAACCCTTGGCCGCTGGCGTTCTTTCTTCGGGGGCAGAAACCTCAGCCAGCATTACCACCTCACCTACCTAAGTTGTTGCAGCCACGCCCCTGGCGGCTCCGCTCGCTGGTGCCAACTCACCTACCTGGGCATCGTTTTCTGTAGCGCCGCTCCGCAGTGGCGTGCCAGCTGTGGTCACAGTGACGTTCAGGGTCAGCATTCCCGACACAGCAACCGTTGGCACGCACCACAACGGCGCGGGCATTACTTTTCTTGACCCAACGCGTCCTGCAACGACCCGAACCCTGTCGCCGCTCACAGCGGTAAGCGCCGATCGGTCCGGCACGCCCTACAGCGCCGCCACCGCGTACGCCAACTTTAACGGTGCGGCTACCACCAATGTTGGCGGTGCTAATTACAGCGGCCTTGTGCCCGGGCCGTCAGCTGAAGATGTGCGTTTGTTGCCCGACATCAGCATTAACAAAACCGCGCCAGCCACCGCCAATGCTGGAACAACGTATAGCTACACCATCACGCCCCGCAACAACGGGCGCGCAATTGCGGATCAGGTGTTTGCCGCGACCCAGGCAACTGATGCGTTGGCCAGTGTGCTGATCTCTTCACCCTTGACACTGACTGACACCTTGCCCACCGGCGTGCTGGCTACCAACACATTTACGGGCACCAATTGGGCGTGCAGCGGCACTGCGACAGTGGTGTGTACTTTGCCAAATGCCAACGCTTATTCCATCGCGGCAACAACTAATTTTCCAATCGTGACAGGAACGGTGTTGATTACCTGCGCTGGCGAAAGCGTTAAAACCAACACCGCAGCCATTTCGCCGGGGGTTGGGGAATCACTTTTGGCTAACAACACCACGTCTTTTGCTACCACATCGAATTGTGTAAGCGCGACCTTGACGATTTCCAAAACCAATGCGGGCTCAACCTTGACTGCCGGGCAAACCACCAGCTACACCATCACGGTGGCCAATCTTGGGCCGGGCGCGGCTGGCGGCACTACTGTCAGGGACCCAGTAGCGCCAGGATTAAGCTGCACCACCAACCCAACTTGTGCTGTGACTGGCGGCGGGGCGGTTTGCCCTGCACCGCTAACCATTGGCACTTTTCAAAATCCGGGTTCTACCATCAACACATTTCCCCCGGCATCCAGCTTGACGTTTGTACTAACTTGCGGCGTCACAGCAACCAGGCTCTAGCGACACCAGCTCTACCAGCTCTGTACAAGTTTAATAAGTGAGCTTATGATTTCAGGCGTACCAACTGCACTTGAAACCATGAACGCACCGACGCATTCAAGCCTTGAGTCCTCGCGCTGGCAAGAACCTGGCTCAAGCCGTGTGCCCTTTTGGGCTTACACCGACGCGCAGCTCTACCAGCAAGAGCTGAACAGGATTTTTTATGGGGCGCATTGGTGTTATGTCGGCCTGGAAGTTGAAATCCCCAACACGGGCGACTACAAATTGAGCCATGTCGGAGAGCGTCAAGTGTTGATGGTGCGTGACCGCGCGGCACCCAAAGACCGATCGACCGACAGCGGAATTCGCGTGGTGGAAAACCGCTGCGCCCACAGGGGCGTGCGCTTTTGCCAAACGCAACACGGCAATGCGCGCAGCTTTGTGTGCCCCTACCACCAGTGGACGTACAAACTCAATGGGGATTTGGCCGGGTTGCCTTTCAAAGACGGCGTAAAAGACGGTGATGCGGTAAACGGCGGTATGCCCGAAGGGTTTGCTATCCAAGACCATGGCTTGACCAAGCTGCGCGTGGCGGTGCTGCATGGCTTGGTGTTTGCCACGTTCAGTGAAGCTACTGAGGCGTTGGAAGACTACCTCGGGCCAAACGTCATGCCCTGGATGAACCGCATTTTCAAAGCAGAGGACGGCAGTGCACGCAAGTTGACGCTGCTGGGCTACAACCGCCAGCGCATTCCGGGCAACTGGAAGCTGATGATGGAAAACATCAAGGACCCGTACCACCCGGGTTTGCTGCACACCTGGTTTGTGACTTTTGGCTTGTGGCGTGCCGACCAAAAAAGCCGCATGGTGATGGATGCGCATGGCAGGCATGCCGTGATGATTTCACGCCGCAACGAGGCAGCGGCAAGCTCTGCAGTTACTGAAAACGTCACCAGTTTTAAAGCAAACATGACGCTGCACGACGACCGCCTGTTAGACGTAGCGCCCGAGGCTTGGTGGAAGATCGACGACCCGGCAAGCCCGGGCAGCGCCATTACGCCAACCGTAACCATGATCACGCTGTTTCCAAGTCTGATCATTCAGCAGCAAGTCAACTCCCTGAGCACGCGCCACATCGTGCCGCGCGGCGAAGGCGAGTTCGATTTTGTCTGGACGCATTTCGGCTTTGCAGACGATACGCCCGAGATGACGCGGCGCCGCTTGCGTCAGGCCAACCTGTTCGGCCCGGCGGGATTTGTCAGCGCAGATGATGGCGAGGTGATTGAGTTCAGCCAGAACGGCTTTAACCAAGCTGGCATTGGCGGTAGCACGCTGTGCGAGTTGGGAGGCACCGGCACGGGTGGCGCTGAGCACATGGTGACCGAGACGCTGATTCGCAGCATGTACGCGTACTGGCGCAAGGTGATGGGTGTATGACCGCCATGTTGCCAGAGCAATCCATGCTGCTGCACCACCAACTTGACCAGCTCAATGCTGCCTACGCGGCTTCACTGGACGACAAGCGCTTTGACGACTGGCCGCTGTTTTTTCTTGAAAACGGCAACTACAAAATCCAGGCGCGTGAAAACTTTGATCGCAAATTACCGCTGGCTTTGATAGCGCTTGAGAGCCAGGGGATGATGAAAGACCGCGTTTACGGCATCACTCAAACCATATTTCATGCGCCATATTACATGCGCCATGTTCTTAGCCCTTGCAGGGTAACTGGCGTTGAGGGCGAAGTGGTGCATGCCGAAACAAACTACGCAGTGTTTCGCACCAAGCCGGGCAGCGTAAGCGAGGTGTACAACGTTGGCCGCTACATTGATGTTGTCCATAAAAAAGGCGACATGCTGTTTTTTAGCAGTCGCCTTTGCGTGTATGACAGCGAGATGGTACTCAACTCACTGATCTACCCCGTCTGATTCTGCGATTGAGCGCGGATTCGAAAAAGCTTATTTTTTCTTGCCGACTTCGTTGCCGATGACTGCGCCGGCAGCGGCGCCACCAACGGTGCCCAGCACGCCGCCAAACACAGCATTACCTGCGACGCCGCCAACTACAGCACCTACGCCAGTGCCGACTTGCTGGTTGGTGGGGCTGGTGCCACAACCGGTCAAAGCCATCAAGGCTGCTACAGCGGGAACGAGAATAAATTTCTGAATCATGGTGAGGTCCTTCACAAAGTTGTCTGGGCCAGCCAGCCGAAATACGGCGAATGCGGCGGATGGACTGAACTTTTAATTTACAACTTGCAGCGTAGCCGGAGCGTAGGAGAAAGCCACTTCCAACAGTGTGATTTGCCGCCATTTGTAACGCAGGCGGCGCGCCGGGTGGGCCTACAGTGGCCGATTTCTTGCGAGCGGCGGGTTGCGTGCAAAATACCGCGTGATGCCGCGCATGATGGCATCAGCCAGTTGCACTTGATACGCCTCACTGCCCAGCTTGACCTCTTCGTCGGGGTTGCTGATGAAGGCGGTTTCAACCAGCACGCTCGGAATATCCGGCGCTTTGAGCACTGCAAAACCAGCTTGCTCAACCCGTGGTTTGTGCAGCTTGCCTACCGCGCCAATTTCACCCAGCATCGCGCTGCCCAGTTTCAGGCTGTCGCTGATTTGCGCGGTGGTGCTCATGTCAAGCAGCGCCTTTTGCACCTGCGCGTCTTTGACCTTGACATTCACGCCCCCCACCAGGTCGGCAGAGTTTTCTTTGTCGGCCATCCAGCGTGCGGCGCTGCTGGACGCGCCTTTGTCGCTCAACGCAAATACACTCGCGCCTTGCGGCCTTGCGGTAAAAAATGCATCTGCGTGAATGCTGATGAACAGGTCGGCCTGTACGCGCCGAGCCTTTTGTACGCGAATGTGCAGCGGCACAAAAAAATCTGCATCGCGCGTCAGGTAAGCGCGCATATTGGGTTGCTGGTTGATGCGGTCGCGCAGACGCATCGCAATTTGCAGCACCACGTCTTTTTCACGCGTGCCGCCCGGGCCTATCGCGCCGGGGTCTTCACCGCCATGGCCGGGGTCGAGCGCGACAATCACCAATCGGTCTGTTTTGCCGCTTTGCGCCGTTGCTGTGTCTTTTTCAGGTGGCGTGCCAGGTTTTGGCTTCGGTGCTGGTGCAGCCGCTGACGCTGCTGATATGGGCCTTCCCGATTGGCGCGCCATCAAATCGCCGAGGGGGTCTACAGCTGGGGGTGATGTTGTTGGGTTGGGCTGTGCTTTTTCAGCAAGGCGCTCGGCAATCAGGACTTCCAGTGGGTCGGCAATTTGTGTTGGGTACAAATCCAGCACCAGTCGGTGTTGGTAAGCGGCCACGGGTGCCAGACTAAAAACCTGCGGTGCGATTTGCCGCTTTAAATCAATCACCAGCCGCACCACATTGGGTGCGTTTTGCCCCACACGAATGCTCGCGATGTTGGGGTCGTCCGGGTTAACTTTTGCCACCAGCTCACGCAGCGCCGGAATCAGCTCAATGCCTTCAATGTCTACCGCAACGCGCGGCGGGTCGGCCAGCAAAAACTGCCGCGCCTTGATTTCGCTATCAGACTCAATCGTCAAGCGGGTGTAGTCTTTAGATGGCCAGGCCCGTACTGCCACGATCGTTGCGCCGCGCGCAATGTGCTGCGTGCCCAGCAGCAGCACCAGTGCGCCCAATCGCAATGCGCTGCGCCTGTTCACACCGTTCGTCATGCCAACAGCTCCGCACCAGCCACGGTGAACGCGCTCAACTGCACGCTGCGCGTTTCGTCTGGCAGCACGTCAATCGCCAGCTTCAAGTCGCATTGCGGCAAATACGCACCCGCTTTTTCAGGCCACTCGACCAGCTTCAGCCCTGGGCTGCCAAACATGTCGCGAAAGCCAGCCTCGTCCCATTCGCGCGGGTCATTGAAGCGGTAAAAATCAAAGTGCCAGACGTTTGTGCCGCTCGGAAGTAGGTAGGTCTCTACCACCGCATAAGTGGGGCTTTTTACACGGCCCTCAACGCCCAGTGCCGCCAGCAGATGGCGCACAAAAGTTGTTTTGCCCGCTCCCAGGTCGCCGTGCAGCTCAATCGTCATGTTGTTGATAGCGCCATGGGCCGCCAATACTTTCGCAAACGATTGCGTTGCAGCCTCGTCTGGCCAGGCAATACTTTTTACAATCGGCGGGTGCTTCAAAACATTCATTCGGACGGGGTTTCCTTGGTGGCTCACATCCAGGCTTGGGCGCGTGAACTGGGATTCTCGCAAATCGGCATCGCAGGCGTTGATTTGTCGTCTGCTGAAGCCGGATTATCAGCGTGGTTGGCAGCAGGCTTTCATGGTGACATGCATTACATGGCCGCGCACGGGCTGAAGCGCGCACGACCAGCCGAACTGGTGTCCGGTACGGTCAGCGTCATCACTGCGCGGATGGATTACCTCCCGGCGGCGACATTAAACGACTGGCAAACGGTTGAATTTGCACGGCTTGATCGGCCGCAAGAAGCCATCATTTCAACCTACGCGCGGGGCCGCGACTATCACAAGGTGCTGCGTAACCGTTTGCAAAAACTCAGCGAGAAAATCGCAGTCCATTTGGGCGCGTTTGGGCACCGTGCGTTTACCGATTCAGCCCCGGTTCTAGAAGCCGAGTTGGCCGCACGCAGCGGACAAGGCTGGCGCGGCAAGCACACGCTGGTGCTGAACCGTGAAGCCGGTTCGATGTTTTTTCTGGGTGAAATTTACGTGGACATCGCGCTGCCGCCGAGCGAAGCAGTCTCGGCGCATTGCGGCACTTGCAGCGCCTGCATCGACGTGTGCCCTACGCAGGCCATCATTGCGCCGCACACGCTGGACGCGCGGCGCTGCATTTCGTATTTGACAATTGAGCACGCCGGGCCGATTCCGCTTGAGTTGCGGCCCTTGATCGGCAACCGCATTTACGGCTGCGACGACTGCCAGCTCGCCTGCCCGTGGAACAAATACGCCCAGCGCAGCGCGCTGCCTGATTTTGACGAACGCAGCGGATTGACCGGCCAGCATCTGTTGACGCTCTTTGCATGGACTGAAACAGAATTTTTACGGCGCACCGAGGGCAGCGCGATCCGGAGAATTGGCCATGAGCGCTGGCAGCGCAACATTGCCGTGGCGATGGGTAACGCGCTCAGGGCGGGGCGAGACGACGGGATTGCCAATGCGCTGGTTGCGCTGCGCCCTGCGGCTTCCGTGCTGTTGGTTGAGCATATTGACTGGGCGCTTGACCAAGCGTCATATGCTATTTAATTAATAGCTGCTTGCGCCCGTGATTAATGGATTCAAGGCTAAAAATGTCTAGATGGGGTTAAGAATTTGTAGATAGATCCACCGAGATGAAGCTCGGAGTTAACTTAATTTTTGCGCATCTTTGGTGTTTGCAAGGACAGTTCCTCAGATTAAGCAAGCGAGGAAGTCTGTAGTCCTCGAACATACCTCATCTAGTTGTCAAGTTCCGCCCGTTTATAAACACGTTTGACAAAAAGCTCAGGCGATTTGTC
>ENA-OFDP01000374-OFDP01000374.1-metagenomes-genome-assembly--contig:-NODE-374-length-20505-cov-2.886699_pt1 | contig 20505 bp, 25 predicted proteins | sample MGYA00153389_OFDP01 | MGnify analysis MGYA00153389 | reverse complement strand
TTCACATAGAAGTCGCGCGCCCGGTCGATATTGGTGACCGGGATGAAGATAAGCTCAATTTTCCAGTCCATGATCCTGCCTTCCCCTGGGTGGTGTGAGCGCAGTCTACGACCAGCGTCCGATACGCTCCCGCCACCACCACCACACGAAGACCGGTGACTCTCCGCTCGTTGTCGACAGCAGGATCAGCTCGGTTTCCGCGTGCCGTGCGGTGAGCCAGTGCAGACTCCGACTGAACTTCGGAAGGATGACGCGGTTGCTGCCGTTTCGCTACACATCATCCCCGGTTTCTGGCTCGGCGGCGACTCGTGGTCGAGCGTCACAACTCCGATGGGCGCGGCGGGACAGACGGTGCATCCACTCACCCTCCCCGGCAAGGAATCGGTCGCGGCCGACCGCGCACGCGGCGGTGGATGCTAGGCCAGACTCCGTCTCGCGAGTGGTCTACGTCGATAGCGAACCGCTCGCTGCCGGGAGCACAATTAACGATGAGCTGCCCGTCGTGGACGACGAAGTTCCGCTGCCGGACTGGTCGGTGTTCGAGGAGGCCGACCTCACGGACCTCGCAGACGAGCTGCGCGAACACTTTCGTAGGATCGCCGTGCCCGAGCCGCTCGGAGTGACGCGCGACGCGCGACGTGCAGGTTCTCACCGACCCGCGCCGATACGACGTTCCGGCCACCGTATTTCGCTGCAACACGCTCGACCGCCCTCGCCGCGCTCCTCAACCGGGGTCTCGAGGTGCTGGCCGCTGCGTGGCGGACCGAGGAGCAAGGGACGGGGGAGTTCTCGTGCCCGGCCATCGGCTCGGATAGTGATCGTGCCGCTCCCATCGGATCCCTCCCGCTCACCCGCGACGAGGACAACTGAGTCGACCAACTTCGCCGAGCGGCATGGATGTTAGGTCCATTTCGATAGACCCATCCGAGCCCCGCCCGATTGACCCGCTCGTGTGCTCCGGACGGAGATTTATGTACCGAAGCCGAGCTGCACGTTTGTTAGCTTGACGGTGTGCGAAACGGCGAGTTCGAGTTAGCTGCTTTAGCTGAGGTCTACGACGCCGAGTGTGGCCGGGGGATCGCTGACGATTACGTTCTCGAGTTCGTTAACCGTCAGATAAACGCCCGGGTGGCGGATGTTGGCTGCGGGACGGGACGACTGACCGTCGCGCTTGCTGCCGCAGGCCATGAGGTCACAGGAGTTGACCTGGCATCCGCCTCACCTTCTCGTGCTCGAGACCGCCCTCAGTGCGACAGCGTGCATTGAATCCTCGGGACGGCAACGGCTCTGGCGCCGTCTGTCTTCGACTGTGTGGTGATGACAGCTCACGTAGCGCAGTTTCTCGTCACGGACGAGGAGTGGGAAGAGTCCTTTGCCGCGGTGCACGCCACCCTGGTGTCAGGAGGCCGATTATTCTTCGACAGTCGAAATCCCGCCGCGAAGGCTTGGCAAGGGTGGAATCCGAACGATTCCCAACGGCATGTGAAGCTCGCCGGTCGTTACTGTCATTTGTGGACCGAGACCGCCGGCACCCGCGACCCGGCGATCACGGTTGACTTCACCAGCCACTATGAGTTCAGCGACGGCGAGCGTCTGACCAGTGTGTCGAGTCTGCGCTTTCGCACCGAGAGCACCATACGTGAATCCTTGCAGAGGATCGGCTTCGAAATCGACCGCATCTCCGGATCTTGGCCGGGCGAGCGGGCGGGCGCCCACGAGTTTCTCGTCGAAGCACACCGGTTGCTATGAATCCACTCGCCCGTCGATACAAGCGGGCCAGTGGGCGGTGAGCGCGATGACCAAATCCTCGTGCAATTGAGCGACATCCCTGGTGCCGGTGGCGTGCATCGCCTCGCTGACGATGAGCACCGAGCGGGTGGACGGCTGGATCGCCGAGAGCGCGCTTTGGCGGTTGGTCCACCGACGTGCGTGGACATGGCCAGCCTCGTCTGCGAAGATCACCTCGCCGATTTCGGGAGTCTCGATGTCGCCACTGAACGTTTCATAGGTTTCGGTGCCAAGGGCACGGCGAACGACAAGATCTCCGTGGACGCGATCAAGGTCGAACACGGCGACCGGGATGGCGTAGGCGATTGAGACGGCGTTGCACAAGTCCACCAGCGGATGGATACAGGGCAGTGTGCCGTCCTGTTTGAATCGTCGTAGCAGGGCTTCTGATGCGCACCGGTATTGGGTGGGTTTCAATCCCATCTGACTGAATGCGCGCCGCCACGCGGTGATCTCCGGAAACTCGCTCTCCGGCTGATCGGCGAGGCGAGAGGATGCCCGGTCAAGAAAAGGGCGGGCGGTCGCTGTCGTGTCCGCGTCCGCATTTACATCGGAGAGCATGAGCGTGGTCACGGACAGTTGCGGGAATTCTTTTAGGACCTGCGCAGAATGGCTGAACTTCATCCGGACTATCGGCTTTCCACGGCGAGGCGGCCAGCGAGGAGCACGTAGGTTGCGGCGAAGGTGCGGCGCAACCACGTCATCACCCTGGGGCGACTGATGACCTGCTTCCGCATCGTCGCGGCGAATACCCCATAGAGCGCAAACACGATGAACGTAAGCGCCATGAATACCAGGCTGAGCCCGACCATCTGCCAGGTTCCGTTGACCGCGCCAGCCGGAACGAACTGGGGCAGGAAGGCGAAGAAAAAAATGGTGAGCTTTGGGTTGAGCAGATTGATGAGCACCGCGGTGCGGATGACGTGCCAGAACGATGCCGGGGCGGCATCATCATCGACCTGGATCGTGGACTTGTCACGAATGGTCTGCCAGGCGAGGTAAAGCAGGTAGGCGATACCGAGCCATTTGATGGTCTCGAATGCAATCGCCGAGGCGTTCAGGATGGCGGCGAGTCCGGTTATGGCCGCGATCATGTGAGGGATCACCCCGAGGGTGCATCCGAACGCGGCAACGACCCCCGCTTTCGTGCCACGAGACAGCCCTGCAACGATCGAATAGACCGCTCCCGTGCCGGGAGTCGCTACCACCACAAGACTGGTGATCAGAAATTCGATGCTCATTCGCCCGCCTCAAGAAACCTTGCTTTCGTTCGGTACCGTATCCGATAATCGGGAACATTCTTCATGCTCTCCGTCTGATGACCCGCTCGATTCTTCGCGCCAGTATCCGTTTTCACACTGAGAACATGAATTCACCGCCTTGTGTGGTCGATTCGAGGTCGCTGACCAATGAGCACTCCCACTAGGACCAGTGTTGTGCCGATCGCTTGGCGCGGTCCGAATGGCTCGGCTGCGAGGGTCGTGCCCAGTAGAACCCCGGTGAGCGGGTTGAGAACCCCGATGAGGCCGACCGTGGCCGCCGGAAGGTGGCGCAAGGCAGCGAACCAGGCAACGAATGCAAGCGCGGTTGCGATGACCGTCACATAGGCGAACCCGGCAATCGCTGGCGCATCGAGTGCAGGTGGCGCGCCCTCGAACAGTAAAGCGACGGGCACGAGGAGCAGACCTCCGGCGAGGAGTTGCCACGAGGTGACAGCGACAATCGAAACGGAGGGTGACCACCTTTTCGTGAGGATAAAGCCGGTCGACGACATGAACATCGCCGTAAGCGAGGCGGCCACCCCCCAAGTGTTCACCGCCGCGCTGTCTTGAAAAAGGAGCACGGCGACTCCCACGAAACCGATGACCGCACCACTGGCTGCAAGTATCGTCGGTCGCTCGGCCAGCAGCGGCCACGCCAAGAGCATCAGCACCGCCGCTGAAGTCGCCATGATCGTTGAGGCGACGCTGGATGGCAGGAGTTGGGATGCGACGTAGATCAGCACGAAGAATGCGCCCACGTTGAGGATGCCGAGCACGAGCGACTTCCACCACCATGACCCGTGAGGTAATCGGGGGTTGATCAGCATGAGCAAGATGCCAGCGGGAAGCGCCCGCAGCGCAGCGGCCCACAGCGGCGCATCCTCGGGCAAGAACTGTCGTGTGACGAAGTAGTTCGACCCCCACGCCACCGGCGCAATCGCGGCGACGAGCAACCATTTCCATTTCGCTTCCATGGAAGACATTATATCTTCCTCGGAAGGTAGAATGTCCGGATGACTAAGAGCATAGATCGGGTAGCGAAGATCCAGCAGGAGTGGCGGCGGGAACGGCCCGAGCTCGACGTCGCACCGCAGGGGATTGTCGGTCGACTCCATCGGCTCGCAGCGCACCTCACGGGGGAGCTCGTCACCGTGTACGCCCGCCACGGCTTGGGAGAGGGGGAGTTCGACGTACTGGCGACCCTGCGCCGGGCCGGTAAGCCGTATGAACGCGCGCCCGGCGAGTTGGCCGAGCACACGATGGTCACCACAGGGGCGATAACCAAGCGGATCGATCGTCTCGTTGAAGCGGGTCTCGCCGAGCGGCGCGCGACAGCGGGTGACCGCCGCCGCCGGATCATCGCCCTGACGCCAGCCGGACTGGCCACCATCGACCTTGCCTTCACCGAACACATGGCCAACGAGCAGCGCCTAGTGGGGCAACTGACTGCAGCGGACCGAGCCGCCCTCGAGCCCATACTCATCCGATGGCTACGCGGATATGAAGACTAGCCGGACTTCTGCTTGCCAGTGCGCACGGAGGGCATGCCATGAAGCTTCCTCACCGTGTGTCGCCGTCAGCCCCATGGTTTCCGTAGCCGGCGAGGAAGAGGTCGATTGTTCTTGACGCGAGCACACTCGGATCGATCCGTTGAAGACTCCACGGGCCAACCTTTATGGTTCCTTCCATCCGCAGGTACGGGAAGAGCATCAGGAACGGAACGTTAGGCATCTGGCCATTATGTCGACGCGGGAGGGCTTGGGAGGCGAGCTTCTTCAACCGTTGGTGCGTCGCGACAATGAGACGCCTGATCGAACCTGGCTGGGGTGAATCCGAGCTCAAGCCTGTGGCTGCCTTTGAAGTTCTGCGGAGACTTTCTGGGTAGATGAGAACCAGCTCTCGACGTCGCCATCAATTGCCTTGAGCACGTCGCGAATGTTTTGCATCTGCGCTTTGACGGACGCCGTGCGGAGCAATGGCTCAAGGTGAGCCACCCGGTTCCGCATTCTGTATATCCCTTCGACTGCGTCGACGAGCTCGCGTGGCGTCATGGTTAGGCGTGGGAACGACTTCGCCAACGCGTCCCGCCATAGAAGCTGTCGACCCGGGTCGTTGTCGGGGAGTAGGAATCGCCAAGCGCTTAGCGGCATTTGAGCAAGGATGTCCGCGTGCACGAGGGTGCTACCTTTCGGGAGAAACTTTGCCGCTCGTTGCTTGGCCATACCTCGGTCGTCGGCAGGGACCAACCTTGCAAGCAGGCGAGAGGGGTCCATCAGCCAATCGTGCCGGTGCGCTGCTCCTGAGACGGGGTCAGCTTGCGAGGCGTTCCAGGCGCATAGTTGCAGGTCCATTGCGTTTCGGAGCACCACCTCGAAAACGTGGAGGGCTTCGTACATCGCTCCTGAGGCTGCGATGTTCCAACGATAAAGTTGAATGGACTTCTTGTAGTCCCCATTCATGGAGGCCAAATAGGGCGCCAGGCGAACCGCAGTTAGATACGGTTCGAGTGTCACGTAGATCGGTGAGACCACAGGTTGACCGGCAATCGACATGATGCGAGAATGTTAGACGAAAGCGGGGGCAGGTCTCCTCGTTAGTTATTCGCCTCTGGCCCGTCGGAATCCCGACGGGCTTTTGGTGTTAAGGGGGAACAGCTCTTGATGTGCAACTGACGTAGGCCTATGACAGTGGATCCTGTGTTTTCTGTTTCAGTCGCTCATAAGGTGTGCTGCCTGCGAGTGCTCCGTGTGGTCGATCGTAGTTGTAGTAGTCCTCCCATTCTTGAAGCTTGTCGTTGAAGAGGTTGACGTCGTCGATGACTTGGCCCTCGAGGAGCCGGTCGAACTCTTCGGAGTCGATTCGGTGGGAGCGTTCGACCTTGCCGTTCAGGCGTGGTGTGGCGGGCTTGATGTAGATGTGGCCGATGCCTTTGTCGAGCAGGTGCCAGTGGAATGACTGCCCGAGCTTCCGACCCGTTGTCGGTCTGGACCTTCTCGACCTTGAACGGCAGTTTCGAGAGCGCGTGGTCGATGAACTGGATTGCGGTCTTCTGGTCGTGCTTCGGGTATGCGCGAAGCACCCGCACCCTGGTGCAGTCGTCGATGGCTGTGTATTGGTAGTAGCGCTTCTTCTTGCCGGTCTGGCCGAGCGGTTCGATGCACTTCACATCGACCTGCAGCGCGTGCCCTGGGCGTTGTTTCTCGTATCGTTTCCATTTGGTGTCTTTGCGTTTGTAGCGTTGCGAGGCCGGCAGCCGGCCCAAGACCACCTTGTGCAGGATTCGCCATACTCCCGAGGAGCTGATGGTGATGTTGTGGTAGCGCTTGAGATACATCGCGATCTTCTGCGGCCCGAAATGGTATTGCTGGCGCAGCCAGAGGATCTTCTCCACGACCTCGACGTTGGTCGCGGTCGGTCAATAGTGAGGCGCGCTGGAGCGATCCCGGAGCCCTTCGACGCCCTCGTCCTCGTATCGCCTGAGCCAGTGGTAATACGCCTGCCTGCTGATGCCGGAATAACGACACGTGGCAGAGACGCTGCCGCTGACTTCCTCGACGTGCCGCAGCACGGCCAGCTTATGTTTCGCGCGTCGCTCGAGCTGCCGCTCGGCCGACGCTGAGAGTGTTGATGTCATGAAATCTTTCTTCCAAATGGAAGACCCGACTGTCAACAACCTCCGTCAGTTTCATAGCACCAAATTTTGGTAGCGCGCCCGCAGGTGGGTAGGCAAAAGTTTCCTGTCATTGGGGCGTCGAGTCCCTCCGATGCACTTCGATGGCGGTCGGATGTTCTGGTCGCTAGCCCCAATCTGGCTTAACGCGTCGCTCGGGTCGTGACACTCATGACGGCCAACGCAATCTCCGTCGCGTCGTATCGAGCGGACGCGCTTGATATCGAGGTCGGCCCGAACGCCATGTCTTCACCGCTCATCTCAAGTCGCACCCACAGTGCATCGGGCTAGATGAGGAAGAAAGGTATCGCCGCTACCCCAACCCCGGCGGCGACGGTGAGGAGTCCGATTGCGATCGATCGCTTGATCGTGCCGCTTCCGAATCTCGAGACGATTCCTTGTAGCCAAGTTCGTGTTCGTTCTCGATTGAAGGTCCCAACGAGCAGCAGGATCAAGCACGGCAGGCAGTAAACGAACGTGTAACCAAGTAGCACGAGGAGGCCAGTTGCGATTCCAACGTCGGCGGAGACCATCCGTTCGATGGCGATGAAGTACGGGAATGCGTTCGGGAGATCTGCGGCGGTGAGGAGCACGCCAAACGGGAGTGCCTTGGCGGGGGTAAACCAAGCCGGAAGAGCTATCGGCTTGCGCTCGCGGGCCTTGAACCGCCTGACGCCGCTGGCGACTAGCGCGATTCCGGCCGCCCCGAAGGCGAGGAAGCGCAACCCGATGATGATGCCTTCAACAGCTCCAGCGGCTGCGCCGGCCGTCAGAAACAGCGTCGCGCCAACAGCGAAGACAGTGAGGGCTGCGCCGGTGATCGCGGCAAGTGCAATGAGGCCAGCCCGCTTTGGTGCTGCCAACAGAATGAGCGTCACCGCCACGATGGTGGCCGGGTTGAGGGAGTCGAGGAGTGCGAGTCCGACGATCGAGAGAAGGAGCGCAGTCGAGATCATTGCTTGGCATCCGCGACTACTTGAACCGCTCTAGTGGCGACGGCCAGATGCTGGTCGGCTGTTGCAGAGGTGATCGTGCCGGAGACCACACCCATCAGGAGGCCGTCACCGAGGAGTCGCGCTACTCGGGCGGCGGAGATGCTTCCCAGTTCGCGATCGAGGAGATGTTCCCAACGCTGGTTCGCGTCGGTCACCATTCGCGCAAGATTTTCGCTACTGGATTTGCTGGCGAAGAAGACCGAAGCGAGAGCTTGGAAGAGCGCGACGTCCTCGCGCCCCGGCAATGAGAGTTCCAGCCATGTTCGGAGCACTGAGTCGCTGTCTTGCGATTCTTCGAGGGCGCGATCTACCGAAGTGATCCCGTGATGGGCGATCGCCTCCAGCAATGCTTGACGACTCGGGAAGTGATGCATGAGGCCGCCCTTGGAGACGCCTGATGCCCGAGCAAGGTCATTGAGGGAGGGGATCTCGCGCGCAGATACTGCCATGTGAACTGCTTGCTTGATGATTTTGTCTCTGGTGTCATCCATATCAAACTTAGCATACATACCGACCGGACGGTTGGTCAAGACTGACCCGATATCGGGCGGGCCTGAAGCCCGGCAGGTAGTACCGCCTTCAAAACCGCACGATTGTCGAAACCGAGCTGCTTGCCGATCGTTGCGCTCGACAGCCCCTCACTCATACGAATGCGCGGCTCGCTCCACATGAACTGGCTTCACCCTGCGCGATGTGTCAACGCCTCTCTCCGCCTAACGTTTCGCACCAGTCGTCTGAGATCGCTGGAACTCGTGAGCAAGCTGCCGGATAAGTCGGGCCGCCGAGACTCCACAGATCGGAAGAGCGGCTCTCTGGGTCTCGCGGTGCCCTTGACCGGGTTCGAGTAAACCTGCAACAAGGGCACCGAATTTGCGCAGCCCCGCCGCAGGTGGGTCGGCCAGAGTTTTGTGTCGGTAGATGCTGCGAGAACCGCTCGTGGGCCCCCGCTGCGCAGTCCGTCGCGTTGCGTAGAAACGGGGCAGCGGCTCAGTTGAGGAGTCGAGTCCCTCAAGGCACTTCCGCTGGGTTCACGTGCCCTCCTCGGAGCATGCGCGCGTCACTGACGAGGGTTTGAACTAGCTTTGAGAATTGCTTCAACAGATGGCAACCTAGTGCTCACGATCGTCGGGCGGGTCTGCTGATCCCCGTGTCCGTCTCGCGATAGTTCAGTGGCCGCCCGATGCACCGCGGGGTCGGTGTCGACGTTCTGTCTCGAGCACAACACCACTCGAGAAGCGTTCTACGCAATCCGGAAAGGGGTCGCTGTGGATGGGCTGGCAGCGACGTTTGAACCGTGCTCGAGACGTCCGAGAGCTAGCCCGTGCAAACTTTCGGACGACATCCCTCGGCAGGCGGGCGAGGTTCGGTCCGCCTTGGAGCAGTCCGGGCTGGAGCATGGGTCGGTTAATGCACACGCCAAGATGCGGCCGTTGGGAACGGACCCGGTCCCGTCGGTCGGCTCGCTGGCCCGCATTCTCCGTGACGCGCATGTCGCCCGGCTGGAGACGCGGAAGGAGCTGGGAGCGTCGTATCGGCGGTTTGTCTATCCGGCGCTGAAGGCGTGCTGGCAGCTCGACGCGACTGAATACGTCTTCAGCGGCGGTCAGAAATGCGCTATCTCCCAACTCATCGATGATCACTCCCGGCTCGCGGTTGCCTCCCTCGTTGCTTGGGGTGAAACGTCCGAAGGAGTGTTGCCCCTCACCGAGTTCGACTCCAAGGCGGCGGACCGCCCAATAATCGCCCTCATTCTCGGGCATCGACTCCTGGTTATCTTGGGCGTACACTGCCGCAACTCCGGCAGAAACTGACGGAATATGACTCCATCCTCCCAAAAGGAGCGGAACCGAGCCCAGGGCGGTGCACCCGCCTTCGCGTCGCGGATGTTCCGGTCCACGATGACCCCTGCCCGCCAGCAACTCGAACTGCTGGTGCAAGAAGACCGCGAAACACGGCGTAGTCAAGGGGACCTCGCCGAGGGCGATGACGTCAGCTTCGCGCCTTGGAAGGACCGGTCGTTGCTACCGCATTCGACCTTCATCATCTCCTTTTCGCAACTTGACGACAACAAAGACGCTATAGCATCTAGCAAATTTGTGATACGTTGCACGGGCGCAATGAAGCGCACGCATGGCTGCGACGTGGAGCGACGATAGTGCTCAGACAACCGGCTCGCAGCAGTGTCAAGAGTGCAGTTCACGAAAGGAACCGTTCGATGAAAACATCGCAGAGACTGACGGTCGGTCTTGCTCTTGCGGTCGGCGTGGGGCTAGTCGCCTCGGGCTGTGCCGCTGGAGGAACCCCCGACAGCACCGCTAGTACAACGCTGATAGCGTCGTACCCTCAAGAACCCGCCAGCTGGAATTACCTGGAGGAAGGCGCTACCGCGCTGCTCGTCCCCACGTACCTCAACGTCGTCGAGTCCCTGTTCGAGACGAGTGGCGACGGGTCACTGCAACCCTTGCTTGCCGAGTCCTACACCGCCAGCGAGGACGGGAAGACCTATACCGTAAAGGTTCGAGTAGCAGTGTTCCACGACGGAACTGAATTTGACGCCGACGATGTGGTGTACTCCCTCGAAAAGAACGCGACATCGGTCAGCGGGCCAATCTCTGGCCCACTCGCTGTGATGGAAGGGGTCAAGGCGGTAGATCCTCGAACCGTCGAGATCACTCTCAAGAATCCGAGCAACGCTTTCTTGGCCAGCCTAGGAACCTCCGCCGGGATGATCGTCCCTGAAGGATGGTTCGAGGGCCCTGATGCGGCCGCCAAGTTGGTAGGTACTGGCCCGTTCGTGTTCGGCGAGTATCGCCGTGACGTTGACCTCACGCTTGATGGGTTCGCGGACTATTGGGGGGAGAAGCCGTTCCTGACCCAGGTCACACATCGCTTCATGCCAGATGAGACCGCAACCATCAACGCGCTGAAAGCGAAAGAGATCGATGTCGTCGGGATGCTACTCGGCGACGGTGTCGAGCAGGTTCCCTCGCTGTCAACGGACGACAACTTTGTAGTGTCCTTCACCCCGGCCACCCAGAGCTCGTTCCTGTTCCTTAACCCTCGCGTTCCAGCACTTCAGGATGAGCGGGTCCGGCAGGCGATTGCGTACGCTATCGACCGGAAGCCGATTTTGGATGCAGCGGTCGGCGGTTATGCGCAGCCTGCGTGCTTGTACCTCGTTCCCGCGAGCGCACCCGGTAACAGTGACTACTGCCCGTACTCGTATGACCCGGACATGTCGCGTCAGTTGCTTGCAGAGGCCGGCTACGCAGACGGACTGACCTTGGACTTCCCGTACCTCACGATCGCGGAGTTCCCGGCCTCCTTCGAGGTGATCAACGCTCAGTTGGCCGAGGTTGGCATCACGGTTACAGCGCGCGGTCAGGACCTCGCGACGTGGCTCGATCAGGTCTTCGGTGCCGCGGGGAACTACGAGGTCTCGCATATCACGAACAACGCCAGCATCTTTGCGATGGGCTGCGAAGGTGGGCTCCCACCACTGGGCGGGGCGGACAACAAGCTGTGCGACCCCGAGTTCGAAAAGTATGTGCTCGAGAACGATCAGATCACTGATCCAGCCGAGTACCAAGCTGCGATGGGTGACATGGTGAACCGATACGCTGACATGGCGTGGGTGATCCCGATCTTCGGGAAGACCGAGCCGACCGTTGTTTGGAACTACGTTTCTGGTATCGCGCCGTACCGTACGTCGCTCGAGATGGACTACAGGAACATAGAGCGGTCCGAGTAACTCATTCAGCTAGACAGGGGGGTGGGCGCTGCAACCCGCGGCGCCCACCCCACCCTTTCAACCACCATCGAAGGGACAACGAGTGCTGCGAATCACCCTCAAGTCCCTGTTGCTGTTAGTGGTGTCGGCGCTGGTCGGTTCCACTGTCATCTTCCTCCTGCTGCGACTCGTCGGTGGAGACGCCGCGACAGTGATCGCAGGAACGAAAGCTCCGCCAGAGGCTGTCGAAGCGCTGCGCGAAAGCCTGGGACTTAATCGCCCACTGTTTGAACAGTACTTTTCGTGGCTTGGTGGCGTCCTTACGGGCAATCTTGGCGAATCGTACGCTGCTCGGTACGACATCGGGCAGGAGATCGCAAGGCGGCTGGAGCCGACCTTGACACTTACTCTGGGCACGCTGCTGGTTTCAATTCCGATTGCACTACTCATCGGATTGTATGCAGCACTGAACCACCGAAAGCTTCGCGGTCTAGCGGTCGACGCGACGATGCAGGTCGGGGTTGCCATTCCCGCGTTCTTCATCGCGCTGCTGCTTGTACTGCTGTTTGCTGTGCAGTTGGGGTGGCTGCCCGCAGCGGGCTACGTCTCCATCTTCGAAGACCCGATCGCGAACCTGCGCTACATGACCTTGCCGGTCGCAACCCTCAGTGTCGGAGTAACGGCAACTTTTACCCGCTTCGTTCGCTCCTCGATGATTGAGCAATTGAACGAGGACTACATGCGTACTGCGCGCGCCAAAGGGCACACGCAGGTATCGGCAGCGCTACGGCATGGTCTACGCAACGCCGCAGTCCCCCTCGTGGCGATCAGCGCCCTACAGTTTGCAGCATTGATCACCGGGGTGATCGTGGTCGAGAACATATTCGTCATCCCTGGACTCGGACGGTTGCTCCTAACTGCGGTCCTGGGAAGGGAAGTGATCGTAGTTCAGTCCGTGATGTTGGTGATCATGCTCATGATTCTCGCGCTCAACGTCGCGACCGATGTTATCTACGGCGCACTAGACCCGAGAATTAGACAAAGGCGGCTAATTCGTGCTTGACGCACTCGCAGTCAGTCCAGCACCCACGCGCAAGCCCCGCCAACGCGGCTTACCTAGGGGCAAGGGTGAGCAGTCGTTGCAACTCATCCTCGGAGTCACGCTGAGCGGTCTGATCGTTGCGATGACACTCCTGTCGAACTTCTGGACTCCTTATGATCCTCTCTCCATCAACGTAGAGAATCGCTTCCAACCTCCGAGCCCGGAGCACCTTTTCGGGACGGACAACCTGGGGCGCGACTTACTGAGCGTTGTCATGGTCGGCGGACAGAACTCGCTGTACATCACACTGGTCGCCACCACAGTCGGGCTCGTCTTCGGAACAGCGCTAGGTCTCGCGGCCGCGGGCGCGCCCGCGAGGTGGGGTGCTGTGATCGCCCGCATCGCCGACATTGGGATTGCGCTTCCCAGCGTTCTCATTGCGCTCGTCCTCGCGACCACCTTGGGACCAGGGAGTCTCAGCACGATTGTCGCTGTGAGCGCGTGGTTCGTGCCGGTCACGGCGCGAGTAGTGATCGGCCCAGCTCGCCAAGTGCTCGCACTGGAGTTCATCGAAGCGGCTGCATCGAACGGTCGAGGGAGAGTTGCTATTCTGATCCGGCACGTCGTGCCAAATATCGCGCCACTCCTGATCGTTCAGGCCTCGATTATGTTCGGAGCTGGCATCCTCATCGAGGCATCTCTTTCATTTCTGGGCGTCGGCACTCAGCCTCCGACACCTTCATGGGGCCGTCTGCTGAACGAGGCACAGCCACTGCTTCAGGTGGTACCTCATTTCGCTTTGCTCCCGGGTCTCGTAATCGTCACGGCCATCCTGGGGTTCAACCTGCTCGGCGATGGTCTGCGCGTGGTGCTGGATCCACAGTTCTCGCGGAGGGGGGTCAACTGATGCTTGAAATCCAAGACCTGAGTATTCGTATCGGCGCGCGCAAGCTTGTTGCCATTGATCGCCTTGAGGTCGCTGCAGGCGAACGGCTCGGGATTGTCGGTGAATCTGGGTCTGGAAAAACGCTATCGGTCATGAGCATCCTGTCACTGCTGCCTCCGGAGATGGAGGTGACCGGATCGATCCGTCATCTCGGACGCGAGTTGTTGGGACAGTCCGAGAAGCAACTGCGCGACGTTCGAGGACGCGAGATCGGAATGGTGTTTCAAGACCCTAGCCGATCGCTCAACCCGACCATGAAAGTCGGCCACCAGCTCACAGAAACACTGCGGCTGCATACCTCTTTCCCTCGCGCGGAGGTGACACGGCGAGTTCTCTCCCTAATGGAGAGAGTTAATCTCCCTCATCCGAAGCTCATGCTTTCTCGCTATCCGCACGAACTATCGGGGGGCCAGCAGCAACGCGTCATGATCGCCATGGCGATCGCGTGTGGCCCACGCTTGCTGATCGCGGACGAACCTACGACCGCGCTGGACGTGACAGTCCAACAAGGCGTACTGGATCTTCTGCTTGAGCTCAGCGAGGAGCAGCAGATGGCGCTGATTTTCGTCAGCCATAATCTGGGGGTGGTTCAAGCTCTCTGCCAACGGATCGTGGTGATGTACCAGGGCAGCCCAGTCGAAGTTGGTCCGACTGCACAGATACTGTCAGCACCGCACGAGGAATACACGCGGTCGCTTCTGGCGGCCAATCCAGTGCTGCCCAGCGGGCGTGACTTGGGAGACTACCCAACCGACCCAGTCAGCGCGAGCTCGGAGGAGAAGTGACCCTAGTCCGTGCGGCCAATCTGAGGTTCAGCTATAACGCCAAGCCTCCGTGGGTCATCGACGGAGTCTCCCTTGACATTGAATCGGGAACCACCGTGGGTATCGTCGGGGAGTCGGGTTCAGGAAAGTCCACGATCATTCGCTTACTCAATGGCATGCTCACCGCTCAAGAAGGCTCCGTTTTCATCGAAGGCACAGACGCCGCCGTGATCGCCAGTCGTTCCCTAAAGGAACTGCGGAGTTTTGGTCAAATGGTGTTCCAGAGTCCCCGCAATTCTTTCGATCCGCGGATGCGACTCGGCCGATCGCTTGCAGAGCCGACTCGTGCCCTGAAGAAGGAAGTGCCAACAAGGCAGACCTTAGAATCGTGGATGAAACGGGTTGGACTGCCGGCGGAGCTACTTGATCGGTTCCCGCATCAGCTCTCAGGGGGCCAGCTTCAGCGCGTAAGTCTTGCGCGCGCACTCTCGGTCGCGCCGCGAGTGTTGTACGCGGACGAACCGACTAGCGCGTTGGACGTGTCTGTTCAGGCGCAGATTTTGGATCTGCTGGTTAGGCTGCGCATGGAGCTTCAACTCACACTGGTGATCGTGACTCACGACTTGGCCGTCGCGGCACGCCTTTGCGATCGCATCATCGTGGTCTGTAAAGGCGAAATCGTTGAAGATGCTGCCAGCATGAAGATCCTCACGTCACCGAAGCATGAGTACACGGCCGGACTCATCGCCGCAGCGAGGGCAGTCAGTCTTCGCTCATAGGCACGCACGTAGCAGAGGCTCGAATCGCCACTTCCTCTGCCATAAACTATAGCAAAGGAGATAGCGATGACATTGTTGACTGAGCCTCGCAAGGTTCTGGTAACTGGCGCTGCTCGTGGAATTGGTGCAGCAATTTGTAATCGCTTGGATCAGGACGGATATCTGGTCACTGCGCTCATTCGCACCCGATCGACACTTGAGCCGCTTAATCCTGACGTCGCCACCGTTGAAGGAGATATTGCGACCATGGATCGCACTGCGTTTGTGAATGAGTACGGCCCGTTCGATGTTCTCGTGAACAATGCCGCCGAGTACCCGCCTTCCGCACTCGAGGATCTCGATCCCGACGACTTCCGCAGGGTTCTCGATGTGAACCTCGTTGCTGCCGTCGACTTCATGAAACTTGTCAGCGGGCACATGCGGGTGCAGCGCTGGGGTCGAATAGTGAACGTCGGCTCCATTACAGCGACGGCCGCTTGGTCGGGCTGGGCTCAGCTCACAGCGTATGCATCGAGCAAGGGCGCACTTGCAACAGCCACCCGGATCGTCGCCCGCGCCATTGGGCCCGACAACGTCACCGTCAACTGTCTCGCACCGGGTGCGATCCCTACGGCGGCGGAGCCAGCAGGCGGCGACGAGAACGCTTTGTTTGAGCTCCAGTGCCTGCCCTTCAGGGGCTCAGTCCATGACATTGCGGGGGTAGTCGCGTTCCTCATCTCGGAGGACGCTCGCTTCGTGACCGGACAGACACTTGCAGTCGACGGAGGATGGACGATGTAAGTCACCGTCGATCGTGCGTGACCTAGCTGAGGAAGAGAGCTGCCCCGACTATGGCTCCGTTGACGATCTCGAAGGTCGCGACCACCTCGGTCGTGTTTTGTCCATCGCTGACGAACTCGTGCGCGACAACCCACCGGCTGCCAAATTCTGCCACTGCCCGTACTTCGCAGAAAATGCTCGGGTTCGCCAACCGCACGGCGTAGTGCTCGCGCAAGAGATCCCGACCGAGCACAACACTTCCATCGTTTTTCGACACCTGCGCTTCAGGAGAGTAGGTGCTCATGAATCGTTCTAGGTCGCGAGCGTTGAATGCGTGGACCTGCTCCAGAAACACTTCGATGGGCCTCGCGACGTCAGTCAATGCGCACTCCCCCGTTAACATCGTAGGTTGCACCAGTCACGAAGCTTGCTCGCGGCGACGCGGCCGCCGCAATGATCCACGCGGCTTCCTCCGGGGTGCCAAAACGTCTTAGGGGGATCACCGCCGCCAAGGAAAAACGATCCGCCGGCGCCAACTTATCCGTAATTGAGCTAGAGATAGGACCGGGGGTGACGGCGTTCACCCGAATACCTTCTGTGGCGAGCGCCCGAGCCAGGCTGCGAGTGATTGCAAGGATTGCCCCCTTGCTCGCCGCGTAGTGCATTCCGGTCGTGACGGCGCCAATCTGACCTGCGATCGATGCGACATTGATGATGGAGCGATCACCCTCCCCCTTTCGCAGGAGGGGGAGCGCGGCGCGACTGAGAAGAAAGGTCCCGCGCGCATTCGTTTCCATCGTCTCATCCCACTCGTCGACGCCGATCTCGTCATACTTCGTGTAATTGCAAATTGCCGCGTTGTTGACCAAGACCGTCAGTTTGCCCCAGGCCTTATCAATATCCGCGATCAGCGCTGCGATCGAATCAGGTCGTCGCAAGTCGAGCTTGTTCACTTTTACATCCGGGGCACCGTTCTCAATGCAGTCCCTCGCAGTTACGTCTGCCCCACCACTATTACTTGAGTACGTGATCCATACCGAACAACCTTCGGAGGCTAGCGCGCGGGCCGTGGCAGCGCCAATGCCGCCGCTCGCGCCAGTGATCAGTGCGTATCTCAGAGCCATACTGAAACGCTATAGCATTCGGATGCCCGGCGGGGAAGGATGACAAACTTTGCTAGACACTATAGCATTTGGCCATGCCTTCCGATCTGATCTTGATTACTGACTTCGACCTCCCCGGCTCCGACGCCGAGGTGGCACTCACGGAGGCTGGCCATCGAGTGATCCATGGCCTTGATGACTCCGGCCGCGATCAAACGAAGCACGTGACGGCACTCATGGTGCAGTGGGCGAACATCAGCGCAGAAGTCATGGACACAATGCCGAATCTTCGGTTCATCAGTCGACTCGGTATTGGGTGCGACATGATCGACATCGAGGCTGCGACTCGCCGCGGAATCAGTGTTGCCAACACGCCCACTTATTGCATCGAAGAAGTCGCAAGTCATACGACAGCCCTGATCCTTGGACTGTGTCGAGGGTTGATCACTTACGATCGGGCGGTGCAGTCCGGAATATGGTCACCGGTGACCGATCCGCCCTTGGCGCACCGCCCATCGAGCATGACAGTATCCGTCATCGGCTATGGCCGCATCGGCTCGATCGTTGCCGCCGCATGTTCAAGCCTCGGCTTCAAGACTCTTGTGTCAGATCCGCTAGTTCGTGCGGAGAGCATCGAAGCGGCCGGTCACGAGTCGGTCAGCTTCGAGGAGGCTGTCACGCGCGCTGACATTTTGACTCTTCATGCCCCACTCACCGCCGACACCCACCACATGATTGATCGACAAGCTCTCACGATGATGAGGAGCGGAAGCATGGTTGTGAACACCTGTCGCGGGGCCCTCATCGACGAGGCGGCCCTCTTAGACGTCCTCACGTCCCATCATTTGGCTGGCGCTGCGCTAGACGTTTTCGAGAGCGAGCCCCTGACTGCCGACAGTCCATTCATCGGTCTGCACAACGTCATTCTCACCCCCCACGCCAGTTGGTACTCACCCGAATCCCTCATTGACCTTCCTCGACATGCTGCAGCGAACATCGTGGAGTTTCTTGCCGGCCGTGATGTTCCTTCGATTGTCAACCCGTGAAGTTCCTCCGCCTGGGCCCCCAAGGTGCGGAACGTCCAGCCGTCATCTACCAGGACAGCGCCTACGACCTTTCCCCGATCACTTCCGATATTGATGGTGAGTTTCTGTCGAGCGATGGAATTGAAACCTCGCGGCGGGGATTGGCGGGTGGAAACCTTCAACAGATTGAGAACTGGCGCTCGATGAGAATTGGTGCACCGGTTTCTCGTCCTGCCGCTGTTATATGCATAGGTATGAACTACGCCGCCCATGCCCTCGAGTCTGGCGCGACTCCACCCACCGTGCCTGTTGTCTTCTTCAAGCATCCCAACACCGTCGTCGGGCCATTCGATGACGTGCCCATTCCTCCTGGCGCCGAAAAGGTCGACTGGGAGGTCGAGCTTGCCGTAGTGATCGGCCGTCGCACGAGTTACCTCAGCGATGCCTCTGAGGCCCGGGCTCACATCGCCGGATTCACCATCAGCAACGATGTGTCAGAACGCTCGTACCAACTAGAACAGTCCGGCGGGCAATGGTCTAAGGGAAAGAGCTGTGAGTCGTTTAACCCTTTGGGCCCCTTCTTGGTGCCTGCCTCAGACGTCGCGTACGACCAGCTTCGATTGTCATCGATGGTCAACGGAGAACCGCGCCAAAGTTCCTCAACCGCCGACCTAATTTTTCCGGTCGATTTTCTTGTCTGGCACTTGAGTCAGTTCATGGTGCTGGAGCCTGGCGATATTGTGAACACCGGAACCCCCGAAGGCGTGGCACTCTCAGGAAGGTTTCCCTACCTCAAATACGGTGACAGGATGACGATGTCGGTGGAAGGTTTGGGCGAGCAGACCCAGCGGCTAGTCAAGACTCAACACGTGACAGGAGTGCCCGAGTGAACCCTGCGCGGAACCCGCTAGAAGCTGCATCCACACCGTGGGACGCCCCGCTCGTGCCCGAGTTTCCCTTTGACATGCGCAACGTAACGATTCTCACGACATTTTACCGAACGCACACCGAGTCGGTGCAAGCGGTCCTGCCGCCTCCTCTAGAACCGGCCAGCGACGTTGTTGCCGTGCATCTGTACCAGATGAACGACACAGATTTTTTCGGTAGATACGATGAATCCGCAGTGCAGGTGGATGCTCGCCTGTCAGGCAGTGACGTGCGCGGGGCTTACTCCCCTTACCTTTTTCTCGACAGTGACGGCGCCATTGCGGCTGGACGCGAAGTCTACGGACAGCCCAAGAAGTTTGGACTTCCATCTATCCGCATCAAGAAAGACCTCATCGTTGGCACGGTCAGGCGCAATGGCATCCGCTTCCTACGCACCACCACTGCCTACAAGCAGTCTCCCGCCGACATTTCCGAAGCCCGTGAGATCCTCGACTTCGTGACCAACATCAATTACAAGGTGATTCCCGCATCAACGGGGGGAGTTGCCATTCGTGAGCTGACTGCTCGAGAGTTGAGCGACGTAGTAGTACACGAATGTTGGCGCGCGCCCGGCACAGTTGAAATCACTCCGCACGCGCAAGCGCCAGTTCATCGGCTTCCTGTCGTCGAAATGATGGATGCGTTTTACTGGTCTTGCGATTTCACGCTCGGCCCCGCTCGAGTCATACACACGTACTAGCGGCGTGAATCACCTCAGTAACGGCGTAGCTCATGTGGAGGTCGATCCGCACCGCGGCGCTTCGATTCTGCACTTTGGGGCTACCTCTCAGCCAGCGGATAACCTGCTAGCCCGCTATCAGTGGGAGTCGCCTCTTCCTCAGGCGACCGGGTACGGATCTTCTCAGCAAGACTGGTTGTCTGGCTATCGGGGAGGATGGCAACTTCTCACGCCCAACGCGGGCGCTGAGTCATCCGTGGCGGGCGTAAGCCATCCATTTCATGGTGAAGTTTCCACCGCTTCCTGGCAAGTGGTGGAACATACCGCCCTTTATCTCAGCATGCGAACCGCAACCCGAGGGCCGCTCATCGTTACTCGCACTGTCGAGTTGCATCCGGACCGTCCGCGCCTAACCGCGCGCACAATTCTTTCTAACCCCACATCGGTCGATGCACAGGCAATTCTTGTGGAGCACATCGCGCTAGCAAACGACGACAACGCGCTCGTGCGGGCACCCGCCACAAGCGAATGGGAGTTCGATCCGGCCACTCCGGAGTACGACGGAACGAGAACGGTCTGGGAGCATTCACCCTTGCGTATGTCTGTCGGGGTGGGCCAGTGGCGGGTGGCAAGCCTTGTCGACGGGAGCGAAGGCTGGATCGAGCTGCGCCGCGGCTCCCGTCATGTGCGAGTTACGTGGGATCCCCAGCAGCTTCCCTACCTGTGGTATTGGCAGGAACGAGGCACAGCGCAGTTTCCTTTCTTTGGGCGTGCCGACATCACGGGGCTTGAGCCAGCGTCGGCGAAATTCTCCGATGGTTTAGCCGCGGCGATCGCGAGGAACGAGGCATGGACGATTGGGGCCGGTCAGGAACTCACGGTCTCAGTAGCAATTGAACTTCTCGCGGGACAATCCCACCCGGTCGAGTACGCTAATTTATAGCATCCAAGGCGCGCGAACAGGGAAGAGGGATGCATCATGACCTTCGGAAACGTTGTAACCCAGAGTATGTCCGAACAGATCGCACAGGAGTTG
>ENA-OFDP01000371-OFDP01000371.1-metagenomes-genome-assembly--contig:-NODE-371-length-20670-cov-3.986127_pt1 | contig 20670 bp, 18 predicted proteins | sample MGYA00153389_OFDP01 | MGnify analysis MGYA00153389 | reverse complement strand
CAATGACCGCATGAATACGCGCGGTCCGGCAGACCAGGGGTTGATGGCGTTCATGCGGATGCGGTCGCCCAACAACGCACCACCGCTTTTGCGACGGGATGGGTCAATGCTGATCACCGCGATACGCAGTAAATCGTTTTGATCAAGTCGCAATCTACGAATCAGCTCGTCAGTCAATGATGACTTGCCCGCACCGCCGGTACCTGTAATACCCAAAACCGGTATGTTTTTAATAGCTGCTTGCGCCCGTATTTGTTGGGCTACAGCTTCATTTATCTTATCGTTCTCCATCGCCGTGATGAGCTGTGCCAGCGTCCGCCAGGCGGCTTCGGTGTGGCCTGCCACTGCATCAACATTGGCGGGCGCATAACCGGTCAGGTCTTTGTCGCAGCGCATCACCATCTCGCCGATCATGCCGGCCAGACCCATCTTCTGACCGTCTTCCGGGCTATAAATGCGTGTCACGCCGTAAGCATGCAGCTCTTTTATTTCAGGCGGCACAATCACGCCGCCGCCGCCGCCAAACACCTGAATGTGCTCGCCGCCCCGGCTCTTGAGCAGGTCAACCATGTACTTGAAATACTCGACATGCCCGCCCTGGTAGCTGCTGATCGCAATTCCCTGCGCGTCTTCTTGCAGCGCGGCCGTCACGACTTCATCCACGCTGCGGTTGTGACCCAGGTGAATCACCTCGGCACCCATGCTTTGCAAAATGCGCCGCATGATGTTGATGGCCGCGTCATGCCCGTCAAACAGGCTGGCCGCCGTGACAAAGCGCACCTTGTGTGTGGGGCGGTAGCTGGCCAGGGCTTTGTATTCTGCGGAGAGGTCGGTCATGGTGGTGTCTCTGGCGTACAGGTGTTATGAATTGACGTTTACGTAAACGTCAATCTTACTCTTTTCATAAAATTGATGCAAAAAAAGAGGTGCAATGCACCTCTTTTTTGTTCTCTACCGAAAGTGGCTCAACCGCCGCCGTACAGGTAGTTGGGTAGCCACAATGTCAGGCCGGGCCAGATGTACATGAACACCATGCACAAAATAACGATCAGCATGTAGGGCATCATGCCCGCAAAAATCTGGTTGATCGTCACGTGCGCTGGCGATACCCCTTTCAAATAGAAGGCTGACATGGCCACCGGTGGCGACAAGAAAGCCGCTTGCAAGTTAACGAACACTAAAACGGCCCACAGCATCGGGTCGATCTGAAAGTGCGCCAACAGTGGCAAAAAGATGGGTACAAAAATCACGATGATTTCTGTCCACTCCAGCGGCCAGCCCAGAACGAAAATAATGGCTTGCGACAGCAGTAAAAACTGCATCGGCGTCAGGTCCATGCTCAACACCCAGGTCTCAACCAGGCGCTGCCCCCCCAAAATGGCAAACACGGCTGAAAACAATGCCGATCCGACAAACAGCCAGCACACCATTGACGTGGTTTTGGAGGTTAAAAAAACCGCCTCCTTGATCTTTTGAAAGTTCAGTGTGCCCGCTTGCCAGGCCATCAGGAATGCGCCCGCTGCACCGACTGCCGCAGACTCTGTGGCGGTGGTGATACCAAACAAAATAACGCCGAGCACGATGAACGTCAAAATGGCCAGCGGTGCTACTGAGTGAATCAGCATCGAAACAATTTCATACTGCTCGGCATTGAAATTGAAATAGTAATAAACCAACAAAGCCAAGGTGATGAGGCAGACGATCATGAAGCCGGTGTAAAAACTGGACGGTACGGCTGCTGTCTTGGGTGCGTCGGTAGCTTCACCCGCACCCATTTCTTTTAAAGGTTCGTCCACAGCTGCAGTTGTGGTGCTGGGCTCAGCGCCTGGCGGCTCTTGCACGCCTGAGGCGGGTGGTGCTTGCAGGCCACCTTCTGCCGGAGGCTCTTGCACGCCTCCGCTGGCAGCAGGCGGCTCTTGCACACCGCCGCTCGCGGCTGGAGGTTCTTGTACACCGCCCGTAACATTGGGTGCTGCCAATCCGGATTTTTGCGCCATCTGGGAAGCAGCCACAGGTGGCGCATCGTTGTCTTTTTGCGAGTGAATGGTGACGTACCACCAAACTGCACCCAAAGTGACAACTGCCAAAATGACGGGTGCAAAGGCACGCGTCAAGCCTGCCAGAATATGCCACCATTTGATGCTGACACCCTGCACGCCGCTGCGCAAGGCTTTGGCGGGTGACACCAACGCCATCACCAATGCAGGCAACATGAAACGTGAGTAACTGGACGAAATATGTGCCACCCAGGGCGTGATGGACGCTTTCATTTGCTCAGGCGGCAGTTTTGGGGCAATCTTGGGATTGATCAAACACCAGCCGATGACATAAACCAGATACAAAAAGGCCAGAAAGAAGCCCGGAAACATCGCAGCGGCATACAACTTGACGACCGACTGGCCCGCCACTGCGGCATACACAATGATCATGACCGACGGTGGAATCAAAATACCCAGTGTGCCGCCAGCGGTGATGACGCCAGCCGCAAGCCGCGTGTCATAACCCGCGTTCAGCATGGGCCGCATGGCAATCACGCCCATCAGCACCACGACAGCACCGACCAGGCCGCTGGCTATGCCCCAAAAAGTGCAGATCACCAGCGTGGTAACGGCCAAAGAACCGGGCAAATGACGAAACGCCAACTGCACGCTCTGGAACATTTTGTCCACCAGCGCGCCACGTTCCATGATGTAACCCATCAACACGAAAAGCGGGATGGAAAGCAGCACATCGTTGTTCATCGCGCCAAAAGCGCGTTGCACCATCAAGTCAAAAATTTTGTTGTCCAGCCAGGGTGCCGACGGGTCGTAAAAAGCTACAAAACCAAAGAGCATGCCCAAACCCATGAGGGTAAAAGCAGTCGGGAACCCCATCATGATCACCACAATGATCAGGCACAACATCGTCAAACCAAGTGCAGCATTGCTCATCACATCAACCCTTCATTCCAGCAGATTTTTCAATGGCCATACGCTTGGTTTCTTCATCCACAGTGTCGCTGCCTTCCAATTGTTGGGCCACCACATCAGACTCTCTGGCGTCCTTCAGGCGCGGTGTCCAGGCACCGGTTTTCAGGCAAACAATGCAGCGGATGATTTCTGCAATACCCTGCATCAACACTAATGCGCCGGCAAAAGGAATCATGAACTTGAACGGGTACACCGGAAGCGGATCGGCGTTAAAGGTCTGCTCGTTAAGTGCTACTGAGTCCTGAAAATACGTCCAGCCAGACCAGGTGAGCGCTGCAATTCCGGGCAAGAAAAATACGATGTAGAGCACCAGGTCAATACTGGCCTGGGTGCGCGGCTTGAAGTTGCCGTATAGGAAGTCACCCCGCACATGGCCGTCTTGCGCCAGCGTGTAAGCGCCGCCCATCATGAACAGCGTGCCATAAAGCATGTTGCTGGCATCAAACACCCAGGCGGTGGGCGCATTTAGCGCATAGCGCTTGAAAACTTCAACCACCACGAGCAGCATCAGCGCCACAATCAGCCACGAAAAGGCCTTGCCGACCCAGGTGCTGATGTGGTCAGCCGAGTGCAAGAGCGTTTGAATTTTCATTGTTGTCAATCTCAAAAAAACAAAAACCAGCCACACGGTGATCCGGGTGGCTGGTGTAAGGAAATATCAAGTTGTTTCAGACCTTGATCAGACTTTGATCAAGCCTTTTTAGCGCCCTTGGCAAAGTAATGGTTGTAAGCCATTTTGAAGTCCACCTGATAATCATTCTGCCACTGGCCAGCGCGCTCGGCATAGGCTTTTTGCGAGTCAAGAATTTTCTTGAACATAGCGTTTTCAGAGCCTTTTTTATCAATGATTTTGTCCCAAGACGCCAGCTGCGCTTTCAAAATCGCATCAGGTGTTTTGTAGAACTTGATGCCCTGCTTCTTCAGTTCGATGTAATCCTTGGAATTGCGTTCAATGGCTTTCCAGCTCATATCGGCACTTGACGCCTGAACGGCATAGTCGATGATCGATTTGAGCTCTGTTGGCAAGGCATTTAACTTGCCCTTGTTGAACAAGATTTCAAACTGCTCGCCAGACTGGTGGAAGGACTGCAACATGCAGTTTTTCACCACATCTGGAAAGCCCAGCAAGCGGTCAGACGTGGCGTTGTTGAACTCCGCCGCGTCCAGCAGGCCGCGGTCAAGTGCCGGAATAATCTCGCCGCCTGGCAGCGGGTTAACGGCTGCGCCCATGTCGGTATACATGTCGACCGCCAGGCCGACGGTGCGGAACTTCACGCCCTTGAGCTGCGCCACGTTGGAAATCGGCTTTTTAAACCAGCCAAACGGCTGCGTCGGCATGGGGCCGTACAGGTAAGACACCACGTCCATGTTCATGGACTTGTAAATTTCTTCCAGCAGGGCCTTGCCGCCGCCGTAGTTGTGCCAGGCCAGCACCATGTTGGCATCCATGCCAAAAGCTGGACCTGAGCCCCACAATGCCAGCGCGTTGTTTTTTCCGTAGTGGTAAGCCACCACACCGTGGCCGCCGTCCAGCGTGCCTTTGTTGACAGCTTCCAGCAACTGAAATGCTGGTACGACAGAGCCGGATGGCAGCACTTCAATTTTCAGCTTGCCGCTGGCCATGGCGTTGACTTTGCTTGCAAAGTCGTTGGCATATTCATGAAAAAGGTCTTTGGCAGGCCAGGTACTTTGAAAGCGCAAAGTTGTTGTTGTTTGCGCAGTGGCAATCATGGGCGCTGACATCGCGCCAGCTGCAACGGCCGCGCCTTTCAAGAGGCTACGGCGGCGGGGAATATTTGTGGTCGGCATGTCTTGTCTCCGGGTAGTTGATAGAAGGTAAGCATGCACATCATCCATCAGGTCATCGCCGGATGGAAGAGGGTTTTTACCAAGACTTGAGGTGGAAGCCTCGTGCATCAGTTGACTCCAAAATTACTGGATGATCAAGCCCCTCAATGCAGGATCTCCGGGTGGAAAGCGCAGCTTGAGCCCCAGCAGTGTGTCGCGCAAGAGGGTGGCAATCATCAGGTTGCGATGCGTTTTTGAATTGGCAGGCACAACCGTCCACGGTGCCCATGGCGTGCTGGTGGCGTTTAGCAGCGCTTCATAGGCTTTTTGGTACGGCTTCCACTGCTTGCGCGACTCAATGTCGCCAAGTGCAAACTTCCAGTGTTTGGTTTCATCGTCAATGCGCTCCTGCAAGCGCTCACGTTGCTCGTCAAAACCGATGTGCAGCATGAACTTCAAAATCACCGTGCCGTTCTCCGTCAGCATTCGTTCAAAGTCATTGATTTGGGCAAAACGCTCGGCTGTCTGCTTGGCGGTGATCCAGCCATTGACGGGCGGCACCAGCACGTCCTCATAGTGGCTACGGTTAAAAATCACGATCTCTCCAGCAGCAGGCATGCTCTCGTGAATGCGCCACAGGTAGTCGTGACCACGCTCTTCTTCGTTGGGTGCTTTCCATCCGACAGTGTGTACGCCCAGCGGGCTCATGCGGTTAAAAACGCCACGCACCGTACCGTCTTTGCCCGATGTGTCTGTACCCTGCAAAACCACCAGCAGCTTGAAGCGTTTGTCTGCGTAAAAAAGATTCTGCAAACCATCCAGTTCACTGGCCAAAGCTTCAGTCGCCGCCATGTCGGCCTGCTTGTCACCGCTTGAATACGGTTTGGCGGCCGGGTCAAAGTTTTTGAGTAAACGCTTTTTTGCCAAGGGCAACTGCCATGCGGCTGATAACTTGCTCATTAATTTCTCCTGTGATGTGTGGGGTGCGACGTTCTGACCTGACTATATGACGGTATCCGCTGAAAGCTACACTTCAGCTTTTATGGCGTGTGTGGGGTAAAACTGTGCCTTCTGATGTGAATGATTCGGCTCTTGGCTACGCAGGTGATGTGACGGTACTCCAGGCTTTTGAATGGATGCGCGACGGGCAAGCGGTGTTGGTAGACATTCGCACGGATGCTGAAAGAGTCTGGGTCGGGTTTGTGCCGGGCGCTGTACCGTTGGGCTGGAAGCAATGGCCAGGCATGCAAATCAGCCCGGAGTTTGATCGAGGCATTACCGCCCTTGCCACTGGCGGCAAAAAGCTGCTGCTGTTGTGCCGCAGCGGCATTCGCTCCATCGCCGCAGCCAAACGCGCCACCGAGCTGGGTCTGCAGGCCTACAACATTCTGGAAGGTTTTGAGGGTGATGCCGATGCAAATGGGCAGCGCGGCAAAACCGGGGGCTGGCAGTTTCATGGGTTGCCTTGGCAGCAGGATTGAACAGCCAGCAGCCTTGAAAGGGAAAACCTCTAGCTTGCAGTGCCGTTAAGCCTCCTAATCCTGTTCATAATCCCGTCACATGACCCTTCTTGCACTTGATGTTGGCAACACCCGCCTGAAATGGGCGCAGTACGATTCGACTTCACCTGGTGCCAAGTTGCTGGGGCAGGGCGCAGTGTTTCTGGAAAACATCGACAAGCTGGCTGACGGCGACTGGAGTGCCATTGCCCCGCCAGGCAAAATTTTGGGCTGTATTGTGGCGGGTGACGCCATCAAGCGCCGCGTGGTGGAGCAGCTGGAACTGTGGGATGTCGCGCCGCATTGGGTGATATCTGGCCCGCAAGAAGCTGGCGTGACCAACGGCTACGACCACCCGGCCCGGTTAGGTGCTGACCGCTGGGTGGCCATAATTGGTGCGCGGCATCGGTTGCTTAAAAAAGCGGTCAGCAAACCCTGCATTGTGGTCATGGTGGGCACAGCGGTGACGGTAGAAGCGATTGACGCATCCGGTAAATTTTTAGGCGGCATCATCTTGCCGGGCCACGGCATCATGCTTCGCGCGCTTGAGTCGGGTACGGCGGGTTTGCATGTGCCGACGGGCGAGGTGTGCGACTTCCCGACCAATACCAGCGATGCATTGACCAGCGGCGGAACGTTTGCCATTGCCGGTGCGGTGCAGCGCATGGTTGACAACGTCACCCGGCATTGCGGCCAGGCGCCGGTGTGCATCATGACAGGCGGCGCGGGCTGGAAGATGGCGCCCAGCATGTCGGTTGAAGTTGAACTGGTTGAAAGCCTGATTTTTGACGGCTTGCTGGAGATTGCGCAGCTCAGGTTTGGTGCTTGAGTTTGATTGAGTTGATATTATTTTAATAGCTGTTTGCGCCCGTATTCATTGGTTTATAGGCCAAAAAGACACGTAAAAGTAGCCTAAAAGGCTTTCAAAAAGCTCAAACGGCTTAAAAAACCCGCAAACAGCTTTCTACTCACCCCAGGGCAGCATCAGCGTTACCAAGGACAGCTTGGCAAATTCGGGCACGAACTCGTCAATGATGCGCTGCGGCTCGGGGCACAGCAAGCTGTCGGTAATGACGCCAAACTGCACGCCGCCGCCGTAGCTGAGGATGGACACACCCAGCCCGACATCGCCTGACTGCGGTACCCAAAACATGCTTTGCTCCAGCGTGCTGCCGCAAAACTTGAGCTTGTCACGCGGACCGGGCACGTTGGTCATGACGGCCGTGGTTTTTTTGGCGAAGATGTTCAGCATCATGTCTTGCGCGGGTTTGATCAATAACCCGGCGACAGCCAGCAAGCTGAACGCCAGCAGCGGCTGGTAGCTGCCTTTGAGCGCAGCCATGCGGCGACGCACTTCATAAACACGCTCAATCGGGTTGGCCACCCCAATCGGCAGCACCAGCGGCACCAGGCCAAAGCGGTTGCCCAGCTTATAGGCTTGGTCCAGTGGCCGTAAATTAACCGGCACCATGGCACGAATCTCCTGGCCTGCCACGTCGTCGCCATGCGACTTTAAATATTCACCCAGCGCCCCTGCCACGCAGCTTAAAAGCACATCGTTGATGGAGCAGTTCAGCGCCTTGCCAACGGCTTTGACTTCGTCCAGTGGAATCGGCTGACACCAGGCGACTTTTTTGCTGCCACCGGGTTTGCCTTTGAGCCGGGTGGGCGAGTCGTTGGGCATGAGCGCCAGCGCGGCAGAGTCTTTAAGCACCTGCAGCATGACCTTGGCCATGTCGATCGAGCCCGATAAGCCTTTTTCTACGCCCTTTTCCATGCCCTTTTTGGGGTCACCCAACATCCCCAGTGAGCGGGCTGCGCCTTCGCCCACCGCGCCCAGCGCCTTCACGGTGATGTCGGTAAACGGTTTGAGCAGCGTGTCGGCAATCCAGTCTTCGGCGCTGTTGATGACGGCTTCTTTTTTGCGGCGCTCTGGCGGCGGCGCACCGCCATCGACCATCGACATGGTGACCGATATCAGCGCGATACCGTCAGCAATGCAGTGGTGAATGCGCACCACCATGGCGCTGCCCTTCACACCGTCAGGACCCAGGTAGTCTTCAATCAAATGGATTTGCCAAAGCGGACGATTCGGGTCCAGCCGCTGGGTAGCCAGCGCAGCCACGCGGTCTTGCAGCGCCTCCTGCTGATGACCGCCCCTGGCCGCTCTTGGCAAAGTCTCCAGCACCACGTGGTTGGCCAGGTCAAATTTGCGGTCGTTCACCCAAGTCGCGCCAGCGGCGTCTTCCATCACCCGCTGCTTGAAGCGGTTGTATTTGAGCAAGCTGTTTTCAATTCGCTCGCACACCGCTGCGTGCTTGACGCCAGGTGCCAGTTGCCACACGCCCATGATCATCATCAAATTCGCGTCGCAATCCATCCGCAGCCAGGCGGTGTCAACCTTGCTCATGCGCTCCCCGCTGATGCCCAGCGTGCCCGCCACAGCGCGTTTGACGTTTCTTTGGACTTTGTCAGCCACGTCGCTGGCGATGTCCTGCGCGACTGTTCTACCGTTTTTTATGCGAGTGACCATGACTACTTTCTGCAACAAATCTGCCCCATGGGGTTAGCCAGCTATTTTGCAGGCAATCAGGTCGGTAAGATACTGGGCAGATACCCGAATTTTTTGCCCAAGCCAAAGGCAGAACCATTTTTTAACCTGGAGCATTCTCATGTCAGCACTGAAAACCGCCTTTGACAAAGCCATGGCCGACTCAAAAAACCTGAGCGAACGGCCCGACAACGCCACGTTGCTCAAAATTTACGCCCTCTACAAGCAGGGCAGCACCGGCGACAACGAAGAGAAAAAGCCTGGCTTTACCGACATGGTGGCACGCGCCAAGTGGGACGCCTGGGCCAAGCTCAAAGGCACGTCGCAAGACGATGCGATGCAGCAGTATGTGGACTTGATTGCTGAATTAAGCTGAAAATGCCAGAAGCCCAATAAATACGGGCGTAATCAGCTATTTATTTAATAGCGGCTTGCACAATACCTTTGTCCTTGAGTGCCTGAATTTGAGCAGCGTTCAAACCAATGCCGAGCAGCACCTCGTCGGTGTCCTGACCCAGCTCTGGCGCGTTGCGGTACTGGCCGCCGGGCGTGGCTGACAGCTTGGGCACGATGCCGGGCACCGTCAAGGCGCTGCCGTCAGACATCGTCATGCGCTGCAACATGCCGCGCGCCTGGTAATGCGGGTCGGCGGCAATGTCGGCAATGGTGTAAATGCGGCCAGCGGGGACGGACGCGGCATCCAATGCGGCCAGCACCTCGGTCACGCTGCGCTGCAATGTCCATTGGCCTATCGCGTGGTCAATTTCTTCAATCCGCGCGACGCGGCCTGCGTTGTCTTTTAGCGCCGGGTCATTGCCCAGGTCTTCGCGGTCAATCGTCTTCATCAGTCTTTTGTAAATGCTGTCCCCATTGCCCGCGATGAGTGCATAACCCCCGTCGTTGCACGGGTAAGCGTTACTGGGCGCAATGCCGGGCAGGGCGCTGCCGGCGGGGCCACGCACTGCGCCAAAGGCGGAATGCTCGGGAAGCAAACTCTCCATGCAGTTGAAGACCGCCTCATACAGCGCCACATCAATCACCTGACCCACACCAGATGTATGGCGGTGTTGCAGCGCCATCAAAATGCCAATCACGCCGTGCAGCGCCGCCAACGTGTCGCCAATGCTGACACCGACGCGTACCGGCACACGGCCCGGCTCGGCTGTCAGGTGGCGCAGGCCGCCCATGGCTTCGGCTACCACGCCAAAGCCGGGGCGGTCGCGGTAGGGGCCGGTTTGGCCATAGCCGCTGATGCGCAGAATGATGAGGCGCGGGTTGAGTTGCTGCAGCACGTCAGGCCCCAAGCCCCAGAGCTCCATTGCTCCGGGCCTGAAGTTTTCGATCAGCACATCGCTCTCACGGGCCAGCTTGCGCACAATGTCTTGCGCCTCGGCTTGCTTCAAGTCCAACGCCAGCGAGCGTTTGTTGCGCGACTGGACTTGCCACCAAACCGATGTGCCGTCTTTGAGCAGCCGCCAGCGACGCAACGGGTCGCCTCCCATGTTCTGTAGGGGGTCGCCCGTCTCAGGCGGCTCAATCTTGATGACATCCGCACCGAAATCAGCCAGCGTTTTGGCAGCAAACGGGCCTGCAATCAGCTGGCCCAGTTCCAGTACTTTCAAGCCCGCCAGCGGGCCGTGTTGCGCTGCGGCAGTCACGCTTTTTTTGCGGTTTTCTTAGGCGCTGTTTTTTTAGCCGCAGGCGCTTTCCTGGCAATCAGTGCATCCAGGTTTTTCACGATTTCGTTTTCAATCTTGTCCTTGAAAGCACCCAGAAAAAAGCCCAGCTTGGCCGTCAGTTCAAACGTGTCTTTGTCCACCATCAGCGTGCCCGTCACGCCTGATCGGGTGAAGCTGCATTCGTCAGAGGTTTTGCCTTCTTTATAAGTGCATTCCATGTCAAACTTTTCTTCAGCCTGCTCGGCCCATTTGAAGGCGGCCTTGCGAGCGTCGCTGAGGCTCATCCCGTGCTGTCGGGTAATGTTGATGTCTGCCATGTTGTCTGCGCTCCTAATTCTTGATTTTTAACGCCTGGTGGCGTTCATTTTTGGGTAATTTGGCCAATGTGCTGACAGCATCATAAAACCGTTGCCAGTCTTTGCCACCCGCTTCAAACAGCGCTTCAAAACCGGGAACCAGTTCATCGTAAGCGGCCTGCGCACCAAAGCTGGCGTTGTTCGCACGCGCTACCCAGGCGTCGTAACCCGATGTGCTTTGTGCTGTGCCGCCCCAGCTTTTTTTCAGGTCTTCATAACTGCTTCTAAATTTTTGCATTGCTATTATTTTAGTAGCTGCTTGCACCCGTATTTGTTGGTCTGAAGCTATATTTGGTGCATAAATACGGGCCAAATCACGTCTTGTGGCAAGAGTCAGAGCCCTAAACTGTTGGCGGCGTGCGTTTAGCGCGGCGTATTCGTCCTTCGCCGCCTGACTGGCCTTGGTCGTTAACCAGCGGTCACTTCCCAAGCGCTCTACAGCAGTTGCAAACGACTCATTGAACATCGTGTCATCTGCCGCGTACACCACCTGGTGCGCCAGCTCATGAAAAATAAGCCGCGCCAATTCGCCCTCGGGGTAATTGATGAAGGTATTGAGCAGCGGGTCACCGCCTAACCAGTCGAGTTTGCCGAGTGTTGAATACGCTGGCACGCCGTACACGTTGACTTCAAAGCCTTGAACTTTTAATTGGTCAGCTTCCCGCTCTGCATCGGCTTGATTGAAATAACCGCGATAGCCCACGCAGCCCGCCACCGGAAAGCACCAGGTTTTAAGTGTCAATGAAAACTCCGGGGCGGCCACCACGTTCCACACCACGGCGCTGCGACGCAGGTCGGCGTAGCGCTTGTAGCTGGCGTTGTCAGGCAGTTTTAACTCGCTGGCGGCAAAGCTGCGGATGCGCTGCGCCAGCTCAAGCCGCGCTTTTAAAGCGGCTGGCGTTTGCGCGTCTGCCAACACTTCAGCCACAGGCCGTGCCGCGTTGAGCATTTGCATGTGGCCGCTGACGGATTGCCAGTAGTAACTCACGGTAGTGCAACCGCTTAAAAGAAGCGTTGCGCATCCAATCAACCAGACCCTCATGTCAGGCTGACTTCCACCAGGCAGTCGTAAAACACCGGGCCGCGACCCATGTCGGTCAGATGCTGGCTGGTGAGTTGGTTGACGTTGGTGCCGTCCAGGCCCATCTTTCGCCACCAAATGCCCATGCCATTAACCACCCCAGGCCGCGCGCGACTGGACACTTCAGCCTTGACCCGATAACTGCCGCGCTGGTTAAAAACGGTGACGATTGCACCGCTGGTGATGCCGCGTTTGTCAGCATCGTCAGTGTGCATTTCCAGCACGGGTTCGCCTTCAATGGCCCGCAGGCTTTTAACGTTGACGAAGGTGGAGTTTAAAAAGTTGCGAGCTGGTGGCGAGATCATGGCCAGCGGGAATTCTGTTGACGTACCTGGCAGCTCGTAGTTAGGTACATGGTCGGGCAGGCCGTCCAGGCCTTGGCTTTGAAGTCGCGCACTGAAAAACTCGCATTTACATGACGGCGTGGGGAAGTTGCCATCGGCAAACGGAGCATCTGGCAGCTTGAGCGTGGCAAAACCGTTGGCCAGCAGTTCATCAAAGTCAATTTGTTGGCCATAGGCCGCACGACACAACGTTTCGTCATCGTCAGTAAAACACGGTTCGTCGAATCCCATGTGCGCAGCCAGTTCACGAAAGATTTGCGTATTGGTTTTGGCTTGGCCTATTGGGGCAATTGCAGCCCTGTTCAGCAGCACATCGGTGTGGCCGTAAGACAGGTGAATGTCCCAATGTTCCAGCTGGGTGGTGGCGGGCAGGATGTAGTCGGCATGGTCAGCAGTGTCGGTTTGAAAGTGCTCCAGCACCACGGTGAACAGGTCCGCGCGTGTAAAGCCTTTGACGACTTTGCCTGACTCAGGTGCGACGGCGACCGGGTTGCTGTTGTAGACGATGAGGGCTTCGATTTTCGGGCCGAAATCATTGGAGGTTTCTTTTAAAAGCGCATCGCCAATCGTGCTCATGTTGATCGTGCGGGGCGTGCGCCCGGCGAGCAAATCGGGGCGCTGCAATGCGGCTTTGTCGATGGGGAACAGACCAGAACTGCTCATCAGCAAACCACCCGCCCGATGGCGCCACGCGCCAATCAGTGCGGGCAAGCAAGCCACAGCGCGTGTCGCGTTGCCGCCGCCCTTCACCCGCTGCATACCGTAGTTCAGCCTGATTGCGGCGGGTCGTTGGTTAACAAAGCACTGACCATACTCTCGGGCCAGGTTTTTGATTTGTACTGCGGGCACGCCGCAAACTGCCGCAGCGCGATCAGCAGGCCACTGCAATGCACGTTCTTCAAGCGCTGACCAACCCACCGTGTGCTGGGCAATGTAGTCGTGGTCCAGCCAATCATGGGTGATCAGTTCATGCATCACGGCCAAGGCCAGCGCCGCATCGGTACCCGGTAGCAGGGCGATGTGCTCGTGGCATTTTTCAGCGGTTTCGCTTTTTCGCGGATCTATGCAAATCAGCCTGGCACCATCACGCTTGGCCTGTTGGGCGTAGCGCCAAAAGTGCAAATTGCTGCCAATCGAGTTGCTGCCCCAAATGATGATCAGTTTGGACTCCGCAAAAAACTCCACCCGCATACCGACCTTGCCTCCCAGCGTTTGCGCCAAGCCCTCGCCGCCTGCGGACGAGCAAATGGTGCGGTCCAGCAACGACGCACCGAGCCGGTTAAAAAACCGGCCCGCCATCGCCTCGCCCTGCACCAGGCCCATCGTGCCTGCATAGCTGTAAGGTGCGATGGCTTCGGGGTTGCGTGCGGCAATGGTTTTGAGCTTGCTGGCAATGTCACTGAGCGCGGCAACCCACGAAACAGCTTCAAATTGCCCAGAGCCCTGAACACCAGTTTTTGGCCCAATGCGCCTGAGCGGTGTGAGCAGTCGCTCCGGGTGATGGGTTCGCTCGGTATAGCGCGAGACTTTGTTGCACAGCACGCCGTCAGTTTGTGGGTGGGCAGGGTTACCCTGGACTTTGGTGGCCACGCCGTTTTCAACCGTGGTGAGCAGCGCGCAGGTATCTGGGCAGTCATGCGGGCAAGCGCCGCGCACTTGGGTTGATGGCGCAGCTTTCACTTGGCTGACAACTATTGGTATGACAGGGCTAGTGCTGATGGTTTTTTGCATGGGCAGACCCTATATTGTCGAAAGATGAAAAACATTGCAGGAGATGGACATGACTCACACTGAAAAAATCAGACCCAGCCCCGCCAGCCTTGTCAAAACCTTCATGGTAGCGGCATTGGCGTTTTCTGCGCTGGCCAGTTATGCCCAGGACGGCATCAGCAAAAGCGCCGTGACTTTGGGCCAGTCTGCCGCCCTGACCGGGCCGTCAGCCACGCTGGGCCTGCCCTTTACGCAAGGCGCCAAGCTGTATTTTGACCGCTTGAACAATGCGGGAGGCATTAACGGTCGCAGGATTGAACTGGTCAGTCTGGACGACATGGGCAGCCCGGAACAAGCCGCCGCCAACACCAAAAAATTGTTGTCACAAGGGGTGTTTTCACTCTTTGGCTATGTCGGCTCACCGCAGGTCACGGCCATCAATGCCCAGCTCAACAGTGCTGATGTTTTGTTGTTCGGCGCCATGGCGGGGGCTGACGAGTTGCGCGGCTCGCTGTACCCGAATGTTTATTCAATCCGCCCTGGCTATTCTGAAGAAGCAGCGGTGATCACCCGGCATGCTGAAACGTTGGGCATGCGCAAGCTGGCCATCGTGCATGCCAAAGACGCGGAATCCATGGCCGCACTGGATTCAGCCGAGCGCACCATGACCAGCCTGGGTGCCAACCTGCTGATCAAAGCACCGCTAGAAAGCCTGGACAAAGCCCTTGCTGTCAAGCCGCAGTCGGTGCTGGTGATCAGTGATCCGAAAGGTGCCGCAACCAGCATTCGTGATCTGCGCACCAAAGGCTACAAAGGCCCGATTTACGGCTTTTCAAACACCGGTGAAAGCCTGCTGGCCGAACAGCTTGGCACCACAGGCGCGGGCGTGGTGCTGGTGCGCGTCACGCCACGTTCAGACAACGCCAAAAGCACGCTGGTGCGCGAGCTGCTGGCAGACACGGCGGCGGCCAAATTGGGCAAGCCCAATGTTTACATGCTCGAAGGCTACATTGCCGCATGGGCTTACACCGAAGCCTTGCGCAAGGCAGGCAAAGAGCCCACACGCGCCAGGCTGCGCAAGGCGCTCGATGGCTTGCAGGAAATGAACCTGGGCGGCTTTAGAGTCCACTTTGACGGCGACCGGGTCGGCTCCAAGCTGGTGGAGTTGAGCCTGATTGATGGTACGGGGCGGGTGCGGGAGTAGGGCATTCCTCGGGGTCAGTTATGCTAGTCATCGCCCCCTGATCAGTCCCTGATCAGCCTCTGATTATTGCTGCCCACCATGCCTTTGTTTTCCCCTTCAGCCCTCATCAGACTCCTACGCCCGCACCAGTGGCTTAAAAATGGCTTTGTGTTTGCCGGGCTGCTGTTTAGCCAGCTCTGGAGCAACACGGTTTTTGTTGAGCGTGTGTTGCTGGCGTTTGCTGCGTTCTGCTGTGCATCCAGCCTGGTGTATCTGATTAACGACTGGCATGACCGCAAGCAAGATGCGTTGCACCCCACCAAGCGCAACCGGCCCTTTGCCAGTGGCGCGGTCACTGCGCCAGCTGGTTTGGCGCTGGCTGCTTTGCTGCTGGCGGGTGCTGTTTGGCTGGCGCTGGGCAACCCTGTTTTGCTGGCATTGCTGGCGATTTATTTGTTGCTCAATTTGGCGTATTCACTGCGCCTTAAACAAGTACCTGTGGTGGATGTGTTCATCATTGCATCGGGCTTTATGCTGCGCCTGCTGGCGGGTACGGTGGCTGTGGGTATTGCACCGTCGCACTGGCTGCTGTTGACGGGCATGTTCATCGCGTTGTTTTTGGGCTTTGCCAAACGCAAGGCCGAGAGCTTTCATGCCCCTGCCAGCCAGCGCCAGGTGCTGGCGCATTACCCGCCCGCACTGCTCGACACCTTCATCGCCATGACCATGACGGCGATGCTCATCACTTATTGCCTGTTTGCCATCAGTACCGAGTCGCAGTTTCGCCATGGTGAGCGACTGATCTACACCGCGCCGCTGGTGATTTTTGGCATGCTGCGCTATACCTACCAGGTGCATCGGGGCCGGGGAGAGGACGTGGCGCGTGACCTGTTGCGTGACCCGTGGATTGTGGTCACGGGCATCTGCTGGGTCGGGTTTTTTGTTTTGAGCCGATTCTGGAACCAGTTGCTGTGAACAGCTCTTCGGCCGTCACGCGCTGGCTGGTGCTGGCCGGGCTGGGCTCTTTGCTGCTGCGGCTTTATATTGCCAACACCTTTCCCATCACTGGGGATGAAGCTTTTTTCTATTGGTGGGGCGTTTACCCCGACTGGGGCTACTACGACCACCCGCCCATGGTCGGCTGGCTGATAGCTGCCATGCGGGCGACGTTGGGCGACAGCATCTGGTCTGTTCGGCTGCCTGTGGTGTTGCTGCCGCTGGGCATTGGCGCGGCGCTGTGGTGGGCCTTGTCTGCGTTTGACCGCGTGCGTGCTGCATGGGCAGTGGCCTTCTTTTGGCTGGCGCCCATCAATTGGCTCAACACGCTGATCACCACCGACACGCCGCTGATGGCCTGGTCGGTACTGTCGGTGGCGTTGCTGCTGCGCGCCGACCGGCGCGGGCAAATGGACAGCACCGCCTGGCTGCAGTATGCGCTGGCTGGTCTGTTTCTCGGCCTGGCCTTTTTATCGAAGTATTTCTCGGTGGTGCTGGGCCTGACCTACCTGGTTTACTTTGCCTTGTACCGGCGCGAGCGCTGGCCGGCTTTGGCGCTGCTGGTGCTGTGCGCGCTGCCCGGCCCGGCGATCAACCTGGCCTACAACATGTCGCACGGCTGGTCGAACATCATGTTCAACCTGTACAACCGCAACGAAGGTGCTGCCTTTGCCTGGAACAAGCCGCTGCTTTACGCCGCCATGCTGCTGTATCTGGCCACGCCGGTGGCCGCCTGGCTGGCGTGGAAGCAACGCAGCGCATTGGCCGTAGCCGCGCGCCGGCAACGGCTGCTGGCCTGCGTGGTGCTGGTGCCACTGCTGTTTTTTGCGCTGCTGTCGCTGAAAAAAGTGGTTGGCCTGCACTGGGTGCTGTCGTTTTACCCGTTCGGTTTTGCGCTGCTGGCGTTTGGGTTGCCGCTTGAAAAACTTAAAGCAGCGGCTGTGGGCCTGGCCGTGTTTGCAGGTATGCATATAGCAGTTGTTGGCGCTTTGTACATGACGACGCTAGACACCTGGCGCTTGCAGGCACCTTTGTCGAAAATCTATCCGCAAGTCATTCGCAGCTTTAAAACGGCGGAGCTCTTGAAGCAATTCGAAAAGCCCGACGTTGTGCTGATGGCTGATGCTTACACCGCCGCATCGATCTACGGCTTTGAGCGCCGCCAGTACATGCCGGTGTTTGGGGTGGGCCGCTTTCATGCGCGGCAAGACGACATGCTGGTGGATTTTTCGGTTTACAACGGGAAAACAATTCGCATCATCACGGGTTCGGCGCCTGATTTAAATAGTTTCAAGCCCTATTTCAGCCAGGTGTCCTACCTGATGGTGATGCAGGACGGCGTGCCTTTCTACTTGGTTGAGGGCGTTGATTTCAACTTTCAGGCCTATCGCCAAGGCGTACTGGGCGGCATTTTCAAGCGCTTCTACAACATTCCCCAATGGTTGCCCATGACAGGTTGCCCGTTTTGTGAGCGTTACTGCGGACAAGTCAGGTGCCCCTAGACACGCCAAGCAAACCCATCGTCATTGCCGCGTTTGACTTTGACGGTACGTTGACGAAGAGCGACACGTTCATGCCGTTTTTAGCGCTCGGCCTGGGTTGGCCCAGGTTTTTATTGGCCTTAACGCTTTGTTCGCCGTGGCTGGCCGCTTTTGCACTGCGGCTGATTCCGAACCACGTTGCCAAACGAAGGCTGATGCGAGCTTCTTTCAAAGGCAAGACGGTGGCCGAGATGGACGACTGGACAAACCGCTGGCTGGCTCAAGACTTTCCCGGCCAATTGCAGGATTGGTCAATGGCCCGGCTGGCAGAGCACAAACAAGCAGGGCACTGCTGCGTGATGGTCAGTGCATCGCCTGATGTTTATTTGAAGCGAGTTGCCCAGCAGCTGGGTTTTGACGCACTGTTGTGTACTGAGATGGCGGTTTTGGACGGGCGGCTGACGGGCGAGATGCAAACGCCCAACTGCCACGGCGAGCAAAAAGTGCTGCGCCTGAAAGCCTGGATGGCCGAGCGGTTTGGTGCAGACAACGGTGCGGACAGTGGCGCAGAAATTGTGTATGCCTACGGCGACACTTCAGGCGACAAACCCATGCTGCGGATGGCAAAGAATGGTTTTTACCGCAGCAAGCCGTGGAAAGCCTGAAAACAGGCCTTATTAGTTGTATTTTTAGGCTCGAGCCCAATGAATACCGGCGCAAGCAGCTCCTGAAATTATAGCGACGCAAGCGCTGCAACGATCAGTCTTCCAGCTCGGCTTTGGCCATTTCAACGTCCAGCCGCTCCATGGCGTCCAGCGGTTTGCTGGCGGCGGCTTGCTCGTACAGCTGGGTGGCTTCTTTCATCTTTTTGTCGCCTTCCAGCATGACCATGCCATTGGCTTGCTCGATCATGGCAATCGCTGAGGTGGGGTTCAGCTCAATCGCTTTTTTGAACAGGCTGAGTCCCACGTCTTTTTTGGCGCCGTAGGTCATGCCGCCAATCAGCGAGCCGACTTTATCAATCACTTCAGCATGAAATGCGGCCAGCGCGATGTGGGCATCGGCGTGTTTGGGTTGCAGCTTGATGGCGTGCTCCAGTGCCTGCTTGACCTTACCTCCCAAGCCCTGCGCCAGCGCCTTTGCCACGCTGATGCCCTGGCCGTAGCGGCCCAGTGCGTAAGCCTGCCAGTAAAAAGCGTTGGCATTTTTGGGGTCGGTTTTTTGCAGGGCTTCGGCGCGCTCCGCGGCATCCATGAACAAATCGAGCTTGGGCTTTTCTTTGGTTTCAAGGTAATTGGCATAAATGCAGGCGGCCTTGTTGGCAACCGTGATCCCGTCACCGCCAGCCTTGATGCCCGCGTCAAAAGCTTTTTGAAACTCGCCGTTGTGAAACAGCACCCAGGCATTCAGTACTGCCGCGTCTTTGGGTAGCGGCTCGCAGTCGCCCTGGTGCAGGCGTGCCCAGGTTTTTTTAACGCTGGCTGCGTCAAAGCTGTAGTCGCCTGGATGGGGGAAGGCTGTCCATTTGGCCATTGTTGTCTCCTGTTGATATTTTTAATGTTAATTACGTTATGTGACTTTACTTTGACGGACTGTAAGCGTCCACCAAAGCTTGCAGGTGCGCGCGCTGGCTTTGCTCCAGGTACGGTACCAGCAAGTTCAGCACATGGTGCGCGCCACGCAGCAAGGCGGCCTGGGCATTTTCGGGCTCCAGCGCCTTGCGTGGGTCTCGCACGTATTCAAAGCTTAACCAATACGTCAGCACCACGACCATGCTGGTTGCTGTGGCCTCTACCTCGCGTGAATCAATCGACACGGCGCCCGCACGGCTCATGCCGTCCAGCATCGCTTTGACGGAACGGGTTTTATTTTTAAGCACCCATTGAAAATGAGTTTCCAGACGGCGGTTTTTGCTCAACAAATCATTCAGGTCGCGGTATAAAAACCGGTATTGCCAGATCAGCTCAAACAGCGTGTGCATGAAAAACCAGGCGTCTTCCACATTGCGCACCCCGTCGCTGGCGTTCAGCAACTCGCTGAGTGATTTTTCATAGCGGTCAAACAGCGAGTTGATCAGTTCGTCTTTGGCGGGGTAGTGGTAGTACAGGTTGCCGGGGCTGATCGACAGCTCGGCTGAAATGAGCGTGGTCGACACATTGGGTTCGCCAAAGCGGTTGAACAGCTCCAGCGTAACTTCGAGTATGCGTTCAGCGGTGCGGCGCGGCGCTTTTTTCGCCATGATGTCTACCTTGTAGTTTTCTGTACTCTAACCCAGCGCTAGCGACGGGTCATCAGGGATGTCCATAAAGTACTGGCTTGGGTTGGGTGCCGCGACCCTGGTTGACAGTAGTTTTCAGGTCATCCAGGATTTCTTCCAGCGACGCAACCGCCCGACCCACGCGCGTTACGGCTGGCAGCGGCGCAACCAATTGGCGCTTGGGGTCATCGAGCAACCCCATGTTCAAGCCGATACCGTGCCGGGCCAACTGGGTTGACAGGGTCGTTTTACGCGAACGCAGCATATGCCGGGTGCTTTGGTAAGCGTGCTCGGCCATCTGGCGGCGCTGGCGGTAGCTGAAGGTATTGGCCAAAAACATCGCGGTGTCGCGGTGATCCGGCTCCAGCAGCACGATGTCGGTGTGCGGGTAGGCGCGTTCGTAGTGCTTCATGCCCAACTCCAGTCGCGAATGGATCATGGCTCTGAAGGTCTGGCTCATCACGGCGGGCAAACCGCCATCAATGATGCGCGGGATGCCTTTGCTGATGCCGAACTTTTGCGCCACGGATTGCGGCCGGGTCGCATCAAACGGCACCAGCGGGTTCAGGCAAAACATCAGGTCAATGCCTTCGTCCATCGCCACACCCGCATGCATGGTTTTTTTCAAAGCACCGTCGACGAAATACTGGTTGTCAATTTCCACCGGCGGAAAAAGCCCCGGCAGTGCCGAGCTGGCCTGCACGGCTTTGGAAATCGGCACGTGGTCCCAGCCGGGCTGCCCAAAAGGCGCTGCATCGCCACTGTCCAAATTGGTG
>ENA-OFDP01000367-OFDP01000367.1-metagenomes-genome-assembly--contig:-NODE-367-length-20846-cov-6.707277_pt1 | contig 20846 bp, 23 predicted proteins | sample MGYA00153389_OFDP01 | MGnify analysis MGYA00153389 | reverse complement strand
TATCGAGCCGTACCTCAACCTGAGTAATTCATTAAGTTATTTATTTTTCATTCCTAAGTTAGGAAATCTCAATATTTTTCGGTAATCCAGCCTACCACTCATAACCGTGTTCTTTTCCCCATTCTATCCACGCTTGAGCCATTTGCCTCATTCGGCCGCGCTGTTCGGGTTTTACCGGGTTGTCACCAGTAATTGCCCTCAACGCCCAAAACCAATGGTCGGGCTTTTGTTCAAGGTCACGTAAAATCAAAGGGATAACTGGCTGTCCCATGCCGATAATTCTCTGATAAGCTTGGTGCATTGATTTCTGTGTAACTAATGATAACATCCCCGTCTCAATGCGCCATTCTTCAGCAAACTTCTTAAACTCTGTTTCTAGTTCTACCTGGCTTTCTAAAACATTTTTTGCTTTTGATGGAGATTCTAAAAAATTAGGCATCAATAAATCATTCAGTCTTTGGCAAAAACGCTCTTTTTCTTCTTTTGATAAGTTAGAGAGTTCTTCAGATTAGTCAACAGCATGAATCAGCTCATGAGCTAATTCTTCCGGTGTCAAAGTCGAAGTTTTATTTAAGGCATATATAGGAACAATACTCTCTAGTATCTTGACTAAATCATCATGGTTCATGTTTTTTACCTAGAACTCAATGCTTGGCTATTGAAACCTATAATAAATATGAAAATCTAATTGCTAATCACTAATCAGTCCAAGACAATTAGCAATTAGCAATTTTACTCAAATCATCACATTTTACTGATAATTCTCTGCACGATTTCTACGCCTGTTACCGCTTGCCAGCCAAACAGCCCTAAGAGCGCCACATTCAGAAAGATGTGAGTGTATCTGGCAACATTGTTGCCTTTTTGCATCAAAGGAGTCAGGGAGGCTGAAATGGCAATTATTGCGGTCATTCCCAACCCTGCTACTAAGTGCGGGGCGACAAATAACTTGCCGTTGTTGATGTAGGTGACGGCCATTCCGCCGATCGCCCCTGTTACCATCAAGGCTAGCAGCAAAGATCCCATCTGGTGGTGCTTGATGTTGAATTTACCCTTAATTAACTCTTTTTTGGCTTCGCCTTCGGCACTTCTGGTGCGCCGGATTTGAACGCCGAGATACAAAGCATAAAATGAGATGGCCAGCAATACCCACATTAAAACTGGGTGGAAGAATTGGCTCCAAACTTTAACTGACTGCGGAATTTCCAGATTCATAGTGTTCTCAGGATTAGCAAACATACTTCATAAAACTTAGCATACCAGTCAGACCGTCTCATGTGATGGTAAAAATATACGGGATGAGAGACTATTTATGCCTGCCACTAAACAAGACGCTGTATTGATTCAAGCCGCCAAGACTGGCAACATTATTCACGTCCAAGCTTTACTCGCTAAGGGTGTTGACGCTAATGCCAAAGACTCTGAGGGGACGGCGGCTTTGATGTTTGCGACCCAAAAGGGCTATACGGAAATCGTGCGTATTTTACTAAACAATGACGCTAATGTCAACCTTGCCAGCAGGCGTTTTGGGCTGACGGCTTTGATGCTGGCGGCGGCTTACAAGCAGGCTGACGTGATGCGGCTGTTGTTGGCTGCGGGTGCTGATGTTGATGCTAAAAATGATGATGGAAGTACGGCTTTGATGGCTGCTTCACTCAAAGGCGATATCAATGTTGTGCGGCTGTTACTTGATGCTCAGGCTGATGTGAATGTGTGTGACAAAGATGGAGATTCTGCTCTGAAAATAGCTGCTTCATCTGGTCACGAAGCTGTTGTTAAAGCTTTGGCTGATGCGGGAGCTGTTGCTGACAATTCTATGCTGTTTTTAGCTGTTAGTCAAGGTAGTGCTGAAATTGTCCGAATTTTGCTCGATCGCGGCGCGGATGCTAATGTTAAAAATCAAGCGAGTAAAACTGCTTTGATGCAGGCTGTAATGGCGGGCAATTTGCCTGTGGTTGAGGCGCTGTTGGCCGCTGGTGCTGATGTGGAAATTCGCGACAAAGACGGCGAAACTGCTTTAACTTTGGCTGCGGATTTTGGCAATATTGATGCGGTGCGGGCTTTGCTTGGTGCGGGCGCTGATGCGAATGTGAAAAATGGAGATGGGGGCACGGCTTTGATGGCGGCGGCTGCTGGGGGCAATTTGCCGATCGCCCATATCTTACTCGATGCTGGCGCGGATATCAACGCTAAGGACAAAGATGATGAAACTGCTTTGAATTTTGCGGTGGTTGAAGGCTGCGAAGATGTGGTGGAATTGCTCTTAAACCGAGGTGCTAGTGTCGGTTCGAGAAATCGGTTGGGCGATACACCTTTGCTGGTGGCGGCTGTTCACGGTCACAGTGCGATCGTATCGGCTTTGCTGCAAAAAGTAAATCAAAATCGCGCTGATTTTCTGAATGCTAAAAACTTTGGGGAGACGGCTTTAACGCTGGCGGTTTTTCACGGACATACTGAGACGGTGAAAGCTTTGCTTGAGGTTGGTGCCGATCCGAATGTCCCTGCGGATTTGGGGAAAACGGCTTTAATGAAGGCGTGCGATCGCGGTTATTTGGCGATCGTCCAATTATTAGTCGAAAAAGGCGCGGATGTCAACTTGCTGGATGATTCTGGCGCAACTGCTGTCATGTGGGCCGCACATCGGGGTTATGCTGATTTAGTCAAGATTTTAATCGCTGCTGGTGCAGAGCTAAATCACAAAAATCCGGGCAATTATACAGCTTTAATGCTGGCTGAGTTTAAAGGTTATTCCAGTGTGGTGAAATTGCTCAAAAGTGCTGGAGCACAGGAGTAAAATTCACGCATCAACCCTATTTGTAGGGTGCGCATTGCGCACCTTACTATCTCAAGACTCATAATTAACAACTGAATTAACCTCAATTTGCTTGGCGCACCCAGCCGTTAATCGTAAAGCGGCTATCAGCAAAAGCTTTCGAGGGACAGCTAACTCGCAAAACTTCGTGCATATAGCGACTCAGAAAAAATACGATGCTGTTATTGCGGGGTTCAACTGTTCTAAAAGAGTCAGCAGCAACATAGAAATTGTTCTCGATTTTACTGTCGTAAATTTGCAATTCACCTCCTGAAAAAGCTTTGGGTTCTCGATTGAAATAGTAAACGTAAGTAAAAAATCGGGTAGCGGTATCTGGTGAGCCGCTGTCGTTATGAACTTTATAAAAGTTGTTGTCATTGTGCATGGTTAGCTGAGCTTCTATTTCACCAAGCGAAAATGAGGGAATATTTAGTTTTTGCAGCACGTCGGGGAGAATTCCTTTGATGCGATTAACCATCAGTTCGGAAAATTCGGGAAACGAGTGGAGTACCATCGAACGGCGGTAGTCGTCGGCATTCGTTGATGTGCTGGTAGTTACAAATTGTGATTCTTTTGCTAAGACATATTTAATCAGTTTGTTCTTTTCTGCGGGTGTCAAAAAGTTGTCAATTTGGGCGTAGCGAGATATTAAGTCGTCATTTACAGGCGCAGGAGTGGTGATTTCTGCGGGAATTTCTGCGGGAATTTCTAGGGGAATTGCTGGCTGCTGCGGTTGCAGTTGCTGCAAGTAAATTGGGGGTTCTGTGACTAATCCGACTAGGTGTTCGCTCGGAAAAGAAAGGGCGGAACGCCCGTCGTCTATGGGGATTTGAAATAAGGTGGGAAAACCGGGTGTTTGTTGTGTGCGATCGACTAATGTCTTGACAAGGCTGTGCAATAATGGTGTGTCGGATTTAAGGACGATCGTGCACTGATGTCCGCCAGTGAGCAGGATTTTGACTTTTACGTCTTGCGGTTTAATTGGTTGTTGAGTGTAAGTCATAATTTTTTCTAGACACAATTCGGGAAGGACGCGATTCGGTAGGGACATAACATTGTTGTGTCCCTACCATAGGGGATAATTCCTAATGTAAGAAGTGGCGGATGTCGGTGAAAATCATGGTGATTCCGACTTGGTTGGCTGCTTCGATCGAATCTCGATCGCGCATACTTCCTCCCGGTTGGACGATCGCAATTATCCCCGCTTCAGCCGCCGTTTTTACCGAATCGTCGAAGGGGAAGAAACCGTCGCTAGCCAAAATCGCTCCTTTGCTCTTCTCTCCGGCTTGTTCCAATGCTAGTTTAACCGATCCCACGCGGTTCATCTGTCCCGCGCCGACACCGATTGTAGTACGATCGCGCGTCACAACGATCGCATTCGATTTGACGTGCTTCGCTACTTTCCAAGCAAACAACAATTCTGCCAACTCATCAGCCGTCGGCTGTTTGTCAGTAACTGCGCGCCATTTGCTAGTTTCTTCTACTGCATTGTCCGAGTTTTGAACCAACAAACTACCTGCAATTATTTTAACAGTTTGTAGCGGCCCTTGATTCAAATCAGGCAAAATTAATACTCGAACTTTTGCCTTCTTCTTGATAATTTCTTCCGCTTCCGGTTCGCACCCAGGCGCGACGATACATTCTAAAAATGTTTTAGTTAACATTGTGGCGGTGGCTGCATCAATCGGGCGGTTGAGGGCGACAATTCCGCCGAAAGCTGATACTGAATCGGTGTCAAAGGCTTTTTGATACGCTTCGGAAATAGTTGTTCCCAAGGCTGTACCGCAAGGATTTGTATGCTTCAGAATAGCGGCGGCTGGAGTTTCGGGGAATTCTACGATTAACCGCCTTGCTGCTTCTAAATCTACTAAATTATTGTAGCTTAATTCTTTGCCTTGCAGGATGGTGCTAGTTGTCCAGCCTGTCGGTGTAGTTCCGCTTTGATACCAGGTGGCGGCTTGATGGGGATTTTCGCCGTAGCGGAGTGTTTGCAACTCTTTTCCTGATACATTAAACTGTTCTGGCAAGGAAGATTCTTCAGCGGATTGGCTGCTGAGATAATTGGCGATCGCGCGATCGTAGTTGGCTGTGTGCTCGAAGGTTTCTAGCGCGCATTTTTGCCGGAATTTCAACGATGCTTCCCCGCCGTTTTGTCGCAGTTCTGCTAAATAAGTATTGTACTGTTCGGGATTGCACAAAACTGTCAAATGAGCGTGGTTTTTTGCTGATGCTCTCAACATTGCCGGCCCGCCAATATCTATGTTCTCGATCGCATCTGCTAGAGTAACTCCAGGTTTGGCAATTGTCTGTTCAAATGGATATAAATTGACAACTACTAGATCGATCGCCCGAATTTGATTTGCGGTTAAATCTGCTAGGTCTTCCGCTACATCGCGGCGCGCTAAAATACCTCCGTGGATTCGCGGGTGAAGTGTTTTGACTCGCCCTCCCAAAATTTCGGGAGAACCAGTATATTCCGCAACTTTGGTGACGGGGATTCCCGCTTCTTTGAGGGCGCTTGCTGTCCCGCCGCTGCTAATTATATCAAATCCAAATTCTTCTACTAGACTGCGTGCTAAGTCGATTAGCCCGGTTTTATTGGAGACGCTCAAAAGTGCTAGACGTGCCATTGGTTTGAAATTGCGATCGCAAAAATAGACAGGTTATATTTTATATCAAATCTGGTGACAGGGACATGATTCGGTAATCGATCGTTCTAATTAATTTTCCAAGCTAAAGACGAGCTTGCTTGTTGGCAGCCTGTTTTTTGTGTGAAACTTATATAATATTTTATACTTAACAGTTGCTTCTAAATATTTATAGCTGGCGCGTCAATCGTGTTATTTTATTCGGTATCAGGGGAATTTAAGCTATCTCCAGCCTTCGCGCTCCGTCTCCTACGTAAATGCGGATGTTGTTGAAATTACTTAGTAAGGTGTCATTAATAATTCGAGGGCGATCGCTTTAGAATTTTAACGATATTTGAGGATGAATTATAAAAGTAATGTGCTAACATCGGGTGTAAATTGTTCTTTCCCTAAATTGGCAGAAAATTTGGGCTAGCGCAACACTGTAATTTAAAAAAGAATTTGGTAGGGTTTAAATATGTTTTTTCAACAAGCCGATCCAGAAAATAAGCTCAGTAATATTAGCAGTCACCCGAAAAAAACTGCTAAAGACATGACTGAGAGAACAAACTATCAAGAGTTGCCCCAAAATTTAGCCGAAGTTTCGGCAGAAACAAACATTTCCGAAGCTTATATTGTTAATCTGTGCGAATTGCAGCAGATGCACGGAGAAATGGAACAGCTAAAGCAGGATTTGAAAGCTAGCGAATCTCGGTTCCGAAATGCGATCGCCAAAAATGCCGACGGGATCGCAATCGTGAATAAGCAAGGGCTTGTCTGTTTTGCTAACCCATCAGCAGAAGCGCTGTTTAACTGCAAAGCAGAGGAACTTTTGGGTCAAGCATTTTTTGGCAATTTGGTAGTAGAAAGTTCAGCTTGCGATATTGAGATGGACGCGGATATTATTCCCCAAGTTGGAGAAATAGAAGCAGCCGGAATGCGCGTTGTACAAACAGAAGTTGAAGCTATTCGCAAGCACAAAGCAAATGCTGTAGTGGAAATGCGAGTGGCGGAAACGGAATGGGAGGGAGAAATCGCTTATTTAGCGACGCTACGGGACATTACCGATCGCAAACGCGCAGAGGAAATGCTTTGGTTGTACGATCGGGCAATGGCCGCTACCAGCACCGGAGTTACCATTGCTGACGCAACTAATCCAGAATATCCAGTTATTTATTGCAATCCGGCATTTGAAAGCATGACAGGTTATCGGCGCGAAGAAATTTTAGGAAGAAACTGCCGATTTTTACAAGGAAACGATACCGACTCCGAGGCGCTAGAAATCCTCCGCAAGGCATTGAAAACTAATAGCGAATGTCAGGTAACATTAAAAAATTACCGTAAAGACGGCAGCGCTTTTTGGAATGCTTTATCAGTATCTCCAGTGCGGGATCGAAGCGGCAAATCAACTCATTTTATCGGCGTACAGAGAGACTTCACCGATCGCAAACAAGCCGAAGAAGCCTTGCAGAATTCCGAATCACAAAGCAGAGAACAATCAGCTCAACTAGCAGCAGCACTTGACGAACTCAAAGCCACTCATTCCCAATTAGTTCAAAGCGAAAAAATGTCTAGTTTGGGATTGCTAATTGCCGGAGTTGCTCACGAAATAAACAACCCCGTCAGCTTCATTCATGGCAATCTCGCTTACCTCAAAGATTATACTCAAGACTTGTTGCACCTCCTCAAACTTTACCAACAGCACTATCCCAATCCTGTCCCAGATATTCAACAGGAAACAGAAAATAACGATCTCGATTTTTTAGCTGAAGATTTACCCAAAATACTGTCTTCAATGAGTATTGGTGTTGAGAGAATTTGCCAGATTGTCCAGTCGCTGCGGAACTTTTCGCGACACGACGATTCACAGATGAAACCCATGAATCTCCATGAAGGTATTGACAGCACGCTGTTAATACTCAATCACCGTTTAAAAGGAAACGGAGAAATTCCACCCATTGAAATTATCAAACAATACGGAAACTTGCCACCTGTCGAGTGTTTTCCCGGGCCGATAAATCAAGTTTTTATGAATATCCTCAGCAATGCGATCGATGCTTTAGACGATCCAAACAGTCAGCTAACTTTTGAAGAAATGTCAGAGAATCCCAGCCAAATTAAGATTAGCACAGAAGTTGTTGGTAATTTTGTAGAAATCAAGATTTATGACAACGGCCCCGGAATAACTGAAGAAGTCAAACAGCGCATATTCGATACATTTTTTACTACCAAACCCATTGGTAAAGGCACGGGAATGGGTTTGTCCATTAGCTATCAAATTATTGTAGAAAGACACGAAGGGAAATTATATTGTACTTCAGAATTGGGCAAAGGCACGGAATTTACGGTCAAAATGCCGATCGTACATTAGCGTCGGATGCAGAAACACCTTAGTATTAAGTAATTGAACAGAATTAATTACACACTGATTCTTTGCTGATTCTTTACTAGACAAGGCTTGTAGCCCAGAGTTTTGTGTAATTAATTGTGTCCTACTACTTACCCACAATAAAAATTGTTTGTAGTGAGGACTTTAGTCCTGATTGATTAAAAGCCTCAAGAAAGGACTGAAGTCCTCACTACAAACTAACTGGGGATTTAAAACACCTCCGCACCCTCCAACTTCTTCATAGTTTCAACCTTAGCCCTCGCCGCTTCCCCACAAGTCTTCGGCGTCGGAAACATCTTCCCAGGATTCGCCAAACCTTTCGGATTAAACACCTCCCGTACCCACTGCATCGTCTCCAAATCTACCTCCGAAAACATATCCGGCATAAAACACTTCTTATCAGCACCAATCCCGTGTTCCCCCGAAAGACTACCGCCGACTTTGACACAAAGTCTGAGAATTTCCCCCCCCAATTCTTCCACCTTTTCCAGCGCACCTTTTACCGAGTTATCATACAAAATTAGTGGGTGCAAATTTCCATCTCCGGCGTGAAATACATTAGCAATCCGATAACCATATTTTTCACTCAAACCCTCAATTTCTTTAAGTACGAAAGCCATTTGGGTTCGAGGAATTACGCCGTCTTGCACGTAATAATCCGGGCTGAGATGACCCGCCGCCGCAAAAGCAGCTTTCCGCCCTTTCCAAATTTTCATCCGCGTTTCTGGATCGTGAGCAGTTGTGATATTCCGCGCTCCATTTTGCTTGCAGATATCAGAAATTCGCTGCTTATTTGTCGCAACTTCTACCTCTAAACCATCGATTTCTATGAGTAAAATCGCTGCCGCATCGCGGGGATAACATCCAGTTGCTACAACATCTTCTACAGCATTGATGCTGATGTTGTCCATAATTTCCATACCGCCTGGAATAATGCCAGCGCTGATAATATCGGAAACCGATTCGCCCGCTGCTTCTATACTGTCAAAATCTGCTAGAAGAACGCAAATCGATTCCGGCGCTTTCAGAATTCGCAGAGTAACTTCTGTAGCGATGCCTAAAGTGCCTTCGGAACCGACAAATACACCAGTTAAATCGTAACCAGGTATCTCAGGAATTTCACCGCCGACATCGACAATTGAACCGTCGGGAAGTACCAATTTTAATCCTAAAACGTGATTGGTTGTAACTCCATATTTGAGGCAATGAACGCCGCCAGAATTTTCAGCAACGTTGCCGCCAATCGAGCAAATAATCTGACTGGAAGGGTCGGGCGCATAGTAGAAACCGGCGCCGCTAACTGCTTGCGTTACCCAGTTATTAATTACTCCTGGTTGCACGACTACTTGCTGATTTTCTAAGTCTACTTTCAGGATTTTTCGCATCAGGGCTGTGACAATCAGCACACAGTTTTCGACAGGTAAAGCGCCGCCAGAAAGCCCGGTGCCTGCACCTCTAGCCACCCAGGGAATGGAATCGCGATCGCAAATTTTGACCAAATGCGCTACTTCCTCGGTAGTTCGTGGTAATACCACCACGGCCGGGCGCTGACGGTAGCTAGCGAGCCCATCACACTCATAGACAATCAATTCTTCACGGCGCTTTACCACGCCGTTTTTCCCGACTACAGCCTCAAATTCTTTAATAACGGGTTTCCAGTTGCGTTCTGTTTCTATTGCTATCATTAGTGATTTTAATTAGGGATGTCTCAATAATATTGTTACAAATTTATTTAAGGATTGCAATATTGACACTGAGCAGGATCGGCAGTTTCTGTGCCGTTGGGAAATAGTTCTTCTTTAGTATAGCTGCAATTTTGGCATTGATAAATCTGCGATCGTACTAGCTGAGTCGGGAAATAGCAAAGTCCGCAAGGCAACCCTATTTTCCTTTCGGCAACCTCAAATCCAGGCCAACCACACTCAGGACAGAATTGGTGAAATTTTTTAACTAAATCGAGAGTTGCATTTTCGATATTTTTCATCCGAGTTGGATTGTACATCGCCCGCATATCTGTTTCGATGTGAACTCTGCCTGTTGACGACTTTTTTAAACCTGCTTCCACAGCATCAAATAATTGTTTTTCTGTCACAATTCCTTTGACAATTTCACCATTTTCCAGCACAGCTTCACTAACTACAACCACCAGTCTATGTTCAGGAAATCCAGCTTTTTTAGCAAAATTATCTGCTTCTTTTATACTGGAAACTAACTGGTGACTGTAGTTAGTTTCCACTGTGAAAGATTCGCCGATAAGTTCTAGATTGTTGACTCTATCTAATAAAATTACAATTTCTCTATTAGCCGGCAGATAGGGCATTATGGGGTGAGGGCCGAAACTGCCTTCGCTGGCAAAGGCTAGAGTTTCGCCCACAATTGCCAGAGCTTTTTTTGCTTTCTGGCGAGCCGCTTCTATTTGAGTCCCTAAGCGTTTAACTTCTCTGGTGAACGTGCCGAAATAGTCTGTGTCTAAATCCGCAGGCACTAGGATTTTTACGCCTAATTCCCGTTCCAAAATCGGAGCCATCACCCGTTCTTTTTGGTGCATGGTCGCGATAACTGCGGTGCGATTTATTAATAAGTGAGGTTGGCTCATATATTTTAATTACTGAAAATCAAACTAATGTCACTGCTTACTTTTCTTACTTGACAAATCAATTACAAAATTTTCTCCATCATCATAAATCCGCTTTCGGCTTTCGCCAAGTTTTTGTAAGCTATCTTGAAATTCAAAAGTGTTCAATGCCTGATTTTCTAACCACTTATTTTTGTTTGGGATGAGCATAGGTTCAAAAAACTTTCTAGGAAAGTTCGCTTCATTAGCGTAAGAATATGCAACATATCTAATCAAATGTGAAACTAGATAATCGGCTAGCGCTTCTTCTCCTTTAAATGAAGGCATACCGGGAGGAAGGCTAGCCCCGCCTGGGAAGTCTGCAATCCAGATTGTATGTTTCTTAAAATTCATTAAAAAAGGGTTGTCCAGCCTTGTTAAAACTCTTGATTTTTGAGGAACTGAATCTAGAATTCTGGCATATCTTTTTCGTTCTTCTAGTGTCACTAAAGGTACATTATTAACCCCCAATGCTATATTATTTATGGTTTCTTTATAAGACCTAAATTCATTGTATTGGTGAGATTTGAGCGCTACTAATACAGACAAAACTACTGCGCCGAGTGAGGCTATTTTTTTAAGCTTTATACTTAATTTATTATGTTCGATATTTTCCACAATAATTAAGATAAATACTGCGAACATAACTAATAACTGTGGGTAGGAATAGCGGTAATTATCCGCGCTTCCTGTAGTAAATGCTATTATCGCAGTCCCAATAACGCCACTAATAAAAATAGATACGGCTGCTTCCCGAGAAATTTGTTTTTTACTGGTGCCAATTATCCAAAATCTAATTCCCAATACAGCTAGGATACAAATAATTCCTAAAATTACATACACCTTGAGTTTAATTGCTACCTCTGGGTCCATCACGCTATTAGGAAGCTTGACTGAGCCTCCGTATACTGAACCGTGAAAACCTTTCCCCAATATAGGATAAAGTAAAGTCCCTGAAGACTGATACAGTGATATAGACCAGGGTAAAACAAACAAAGATAATAAAATAACCGCCAACAAAAATTCGTAGATTGCTTTATGTTTTGTTTTACTTCCAATAACGTAAAAAATGTAACTAAAAGTAAAAAACAGAATGCAGGTAGGAATCCAGGTACTTTTTAAAGCGCAGATAGCAGCGGCAAGCAATCCTACAATCGCAGCATTGTTTGGGATGTTTGTTGCTTTGAGGCGATCCCCTTCCAGAAGGTTAAACAAGGCGAAGAAAAGGCATAGTGGAATTAACACGCCACTTGTATTTAGCCGAATTGGGTTAAGTGATAATAAACCGATCGCCATCGCCAGTGTCGCGGTTGTTGAAAATTTTTTTCTCTGACAGTATCCGATAATAAGTCCGAGCGTTACTAATAAGGCACATCCCGGATCGATAAGATAGCCACTTCTTTCACCTAATACGCTGAAAGTTAACGTCAGCAAAAATGACTGTCCTCCCAGTGAAGATACCAGTCTTCTTTCGCTAAAAGGATCGGCACCGAGAGAACCTATTTGAAGCATTTTATGGGGAAATACAAAATAGGCTTGGTAGTCATCTATCGCACTGAAGGTATACGAATAAACGCAGCCAGCGTATTGCCAAAAAGCCAGAAGTAAAGCGATAAAAGTGCCTATCGCCAAAAATTTATTTGATTGAAAAGCCTTAATTAACTGATTCAGCTTATTCGCCAGGGAAGTTTTATTTCTCCAGGCATCTATGATTCCATAAAGTGCGCCCGAGCATACATATATTAAAATCGCTGCTGGGGAAATAGTCCATGTCACATTTAATAAACCGCCAAATATTACGCTCCAAGCAATCCCCCAAGCGGCTCTTTCTCCCCAGTCAACCCTTTGTTCGGGAAAGATGAGGCGATTGATCGCTGTCCCCCAGCCGATGAAAGATATCAGGATCCAAATTCCCCATGCAAAAGATAGAAAGTATGAAATCATGGCAGTGACCTCGGTATCGATTCAGAATGTAACACTCAAACGCACCCTTTCACTTAAGTTATCAATTCCGCACTCAAGCGTCAATGTCAAAAGCGATCGCTAGCTTCCTCCAGTCGCCCCCCCAGCTTGACCTTTGAGTACAAAAATTACTCCCGTCATAATGAGTCCCACGCCTACCAACCGCAGTGGTGGCAAAGGCTCGCCAAATACAATTTTGCCGCCCAAAACAGTAAACAAGTAACTAATTGACAGTAAAGGCGAGACTATGCTAATGTTGGCGCGAGACAAAACGACGATAAAGCCGATCGAAGAAATTGCATACAAAGCAAGACCAGCTACGATCAGAGGTTGAGTTGCCATTGCCATAACTTTTTCTACTAAATTAGCAGCCCCAATTGGCCCTAAGATTTTAGCTCCTGCTTTCAGACTGAATTGACCCACAACACTGCACAAAATAGCAGCGAGCAAAACTAGAAAAACGCTTCTACTCATAAAATTGATTAACCTATATTACAATCACAAATTGCTGTTCCCTAAAAGCTTAAAACTTTTAGTTAATTTTTGTTGAGTTTTCTTCACCACTAATATTGTAAGCATACATACTGGAAAAGTAAATATTGTCGATCGCGATCGAGAGTGAAACAAACATATGGCAGAACAGACAAACACCAGCGGGGAATACACTCTCGAACTCTCGATACTTATGCCCTGCCTCAACGAAGCAGAAACCTTAGAAATCTGCATCGAGAAAGCACAGAAATCCCTGCGCGACCTTAATATTGCCGGCGAGGTCATCATAGCAGACAACGGCAGCACTGACGGTTCCCAAGATATCGCCACCAGAATGGGGGCCAGAGTCGTACCCGTAGCAGCCAAAGGCTACGGCAGCGCCCTGATGGGAGGCATCATTGCAGCGCGCGGGGTCTATATTATCATGGGCGACGCTGACGACAGCTACGACTTTTCCAGCCTCGGCGCCTTTGTCGAAAAATTGCGGGGAGGTTGTGAATTAGTGATGGGAAACCGCTTTCAAGGCGGCATCAAACCGGGGGCGATGCCACCGCTGCACAAATATTTAGGAAATCCGGTGCTGACATGGGTTGGGCGACTATTCTTCTCAAGTCCCGCCGGCGACTTTCACTGCGGGCTGCGGGGTTTCAGGAGAGACTCAATTTTGAAACTAGACTTGCAAACAACCGGGATGGAATTTGCTAGCGAAATGGTCGTCAAAGCCTCTCTGTACAAGTTAGGAATCACTGAAGTCCCAACGGTACTCTCTCCCGACGGGCGCAGCCGCCCGCCGCACCTGCGAACTTGGCGAGATGGCTGGCGACACCTCCGATTTTTGCTGCTTTACAGTCCCCGGTGGCTGTTTCTGTACCCCGGTACGGCCCTGATGATTTGGGGTCTAATTGTCAGCATTTGGCTGTTACCAGGCACTCAAAAAATTGGGAATATCAACTTTGATGTAAACACGCTGCTTTATAGCTCGATCGCAATTATCGTCGGTTTTCAAGCCGTAACATTCGCTTTCTTTACCAAAGTTTTCGCTATCAGTGAGAAACTCCTGCCCGAAGACCCCAAACTTAACAAAATATTTCGCTACGTCACCCTAGAGACAGGATTAATTGTCGGAGTCATACTCATATTAATTGGAATAATTGGCTCATTCTTGTCATTAACTATCTGGAGTGAAACTGCTTTCGGTATCCTAGATCCTTCCAAAACTTTACGTCTGGTAATTCCCTCGCTCACTTGCCTGACTGTAGGCTTGCAGATGATTTTATCCAGCTTTTTTCTCAGCGTCCTGAGCTTAAAACGTAGGTAATAAAATCCACATAAAATCACCTTCTATTAGCTACAGTAAAGTAGCACAATTGCTCTGGTGATGGAGAAAATTGCCACTGCCAATCAAGCTGTCACTCCTGGACGCAAATTTTTAATTTTTACACTACCAATTGTGTAAGGTGCGCAGTGCGCACCCTACAAATAGAATTGGTGGGTAAGTCCTGGCTATGTTAGATTGTTGTTTTGCGCGATCGAGTCCAGTCAACTAATTAGAACTAAGTTTGTAATCAAGACTTCATTCCTAAAAAGTTTCAAGAAATGACTACCAACACTTTCATCACAGCTAATTAGCCGGAACAGATATCATTCCATCCCAATATAAAATTGCAAATCTATATGACAGTAACTGAAGACAAATCTAGCGAGTATATTGGTCCCAAATTAGGCGGTTTCGCAACTAGACTATCTTGGTATGCTCGCCAAAAAATGTTTAATTTACTCATGGCATTAGCCAATCCAAACGCCAACACAACAGTGCTCGATGTAGGAGTCACTTCCGACCGCCGCGAAGATTGCAACTTCTTTGAAAAACTCTATCCACATCCCGATAAAATCACCGCAATTGGCATGGAAGATGCTGCATTTTTAGAAGAAGAATATCCCGGTTTAAAATACGTCCGTTCTGATGGATCAAGCTTACCATTTCCCGACAAAAGTTTTGATTTAGTCGTAAGTTTTGCCGTAATCGAACACGTCGGCAACCGCCAACAACAAAAAGCTTTTGTTCAAGAACTTTGTCGTGTCGGCAAAACTTGCTGCATCACCACTCCCAACCGCTGGTATCCTGTAGAATTCCACACTGCTGTTCCTTTAATTCACTGGCTTCCAGCCACCTGGTTTCGAGCTATTCTAAGATTGCTCGGCAAGCACTTTTTCGCAAAAGAAGAAAACCTTAGCCTTCTATCCGAGAAAGAAGTATTAAAGATGCTACCAGCAGATGCTGAAGTTTCTACCAGACATTTTCGGCTACTGGGTTTGATATCTAATCTGCTCTTTTATATCATCTAAATAGTTACTACTTACTCTCAACTCCCAAATCTAGAACAAAGTTTTCTCCGTCTTCATAAAGCTTCTTTCTACTTTTTGTAAGTTGCTGCACATTATCCCGAAAGTCGTGAGAAAGTTGTGCTTGTAGTCGAAACCAAGATGACAATCCAGGCCCTGAAGTATCTACATCTCCGGGATGATTGAGACTCCAAGATGAATAAGCTATGTACCTAATAGATTTTGAAACTAAATAGTTTGCCAAGGCTTCAGGGCCTTTGAATGCAGGCATACCGGGCGGTAAACTCGCTCCCCCCGGCCAGTCAGCCAGAAAAATTTGATTACGTTTGAAGTCGAGAATAAACGGTGCATCTAATCTTGTTAAAACTATTTCTGACTGTGGAATTGACTGTTGCAGTGCTGCATACTGTGACTTTTGCTGAGCTGTAAATAACGATGGATTTGTCATCCCAAATTGAATATTTTTCACATAAGCTGAATAAGTATTCTTGGTGATATCCCAATCGTAACTAATTGCGAGACCTGCACAAAATACAGAGGCGATAAAAAAGTTAGCAACCCCGTTTTTATTTAACGCTCCCGTATCAGTCATGGCGACCATAATTAATATGATAATTGCCGGGAATAGGTGAGAGAATGAATAGCGAAAAGGGTCAGCATTTTCGGTAAGTACACCTACGGCAACTGTTGCCAATAGCGCTGCAATGGTCATAGATACAACTGCTTGGCGGTTCGAGAACGATCGTTCTTCGGGTAAATTGCCAAACCTCAGAGGTCGGATGCTCAAGCTCAAACAGCCGAGCAATATCAGTATAAAAACGTAAATGCCTCGGAAAGATGCGATCGCAGTTTTAGCAGTACCCAATAGTGTCGAACCTGATTTGAATGTAATGCCGTAGGCGGAGGCGTGATAACCCTTTCCCAAAATAGGATACAGTAAAGTGCCTGACGATTGATACAAAGAAATCATCCAAGGTAGGAGAAATATTCCGACTAATACTGTCGCTAGCCCGAATTCCCATACAACTTTGAGTTTGGTATTGGAACTCATAAAATAGCAAATGTAGCTAACTGCAAATACAATGGCAGAGGCGGGAATTAAGGAAGATTTTAAAGTACAAAGTGCTGCGGAGATTAAAGCGATAACACAAGCATTTAAAATCCAAGAATTTCGTTCTATTTCTTTACTATCAAGCGTCCTGAATAAACTTACAAATAAAGCTACTGGCAGCATGATACTTGTAGTGTTAGCTTTAGGAACGGCAATCAAAAGCAAAAATAAAATAGTGAATACGATCCGTTTGGTTGAGGCTTTATTTTCCTGAAAAAATCCAATGATTAGTCCGACAGTAATTATCAGGGGCAAACCGGGGTCAATCAGGTTTAAATTAGTGTCTGATAGTACGCTTAAAATCAATGTATGTAAGAATGACTGCCCCCCCAAAGATACTATTCTTCGTTCGCTAAACGGCTCTAGGCCCATCGAACCGAGTTGCAGCATTTTGTGGGGAAATACTAAGTAAGCGTGGTAGTCATCGCTGGTATTAAACCCATCAGCATAAACCATGTTCGCAAAGTTGACTCTGCCTGTATAAACCCATCCCGCGTATTGAATTAAAATCAGTAGACTGACTGTAGCAATGCCTGCTAAAATGATTTTATCTTTGCGAGTTTCTTGAAATAGCTGTGATAAATTGGTGGCGACTGATTGTCTGTGATTTACTAAATCTACTAGACAATAAATGAGTCCCAAACCTACAAAAATTAAAATTGTGGTTGGTGAGATAGTCCAAGTTGCGTTTAATACACCACCAACGATCAGGCTAAAGGCTAGACCCCAAGCGGCTCTTTGTCCCCAGTCTATTCGTTGGTTGGGAAAAAGGATGTGGTTGAGGACTTTTCCCCAGCCTGTGAGGGATAGTAGCAGGCAAATGCCCCAGGAGAATGAGATTAGGTATGAAATCATTGGTGCAATGGTGTGATCTATTAAATAGTTAACTTTTTAGGTGATTAGTTGTCAAGTGTTTGGGATTTTTGGTGAAGGGTTTGTGATTGCGGGCGATCGCACTTTGGGAAGAAAAGGGCGATCGCATTTCCCAGAATTTTAAATTGAGATATAATATAGAGCAAGCAAAAACTATTACAACCAAGTCTATGTTTACTTATAGCAAGGTACTGAATCAAGTTAAAAGCCTCACGCTTGTAGACCAACTGCGGTTATTAGAAGACTTGAAAAAAATGATTCAGTTACGGGAAGAAGTTGCAGAAGATGATGAAGTAATTTCAGCAGAAGAAATAGCGGAGAGTGAAGCTGCTTGGGAAGATTATCAGGCAAAGCGCGATCGGGGGATATCCTCCCAAGAACTTAAGTTGAAGCTATTTGGAGAAAAAAATTGACTGACTACATTCTCCTAAAAGCAGCAGAACGCTATTTATTGCGAATGCAACCGGATTCAAGTACGAATTGTCAAGGCTTTAGATACTTTAGTAAGTGATGATCGAGGACTTGACATTAAGCAACTTAAAGGTAGTCCTAAATTAAGGCTGCGAGTAGGTAAATATCGGATACTTTTTGTAGAAGATAGGGAAAACCAAGTATATGTCGTGACTGCGATTAATTCTAGGGGAGATGTTTACAAATAAGGGCGATCGCACTTTGGGACAATGAGGGCGATCGCACGAGCGAAATTTCAGACTATCTGGTATAATCAAGCCAGTAGCTCTAATAATTTTCAATAGCTATAAACTATGAAAACTCAAGAACTTCGCCAAAATCTTAAGCAATCGATAGATAGCTTATCTCCTGAACGGCTGCTCGTTGTGGCTGATTTCTTAGCTTATTTATCAGAACGTGAAAGCACTGAAGCTACGAACGAATTATTGAAAATTCCCGGTTTTGTTGAAGCATTTAATAAAGCCCAAAAAGATATAGCAGCAGGTAAGGTGACGACCGTTGAGCAACTCAAACGAAAATACTGATGAAATTCTAAAGTTTTATTCAGTCGTTCTTAGCTTTGATGCTCAGGAGTTTTTTGAAGAAGTATCAGCTTCTTTACAACGCAAGCTAGATCGATATTTTGAGATGTTGAAAACTGACCCTCGCAGTCATCCAAATATTAAGCAACTCAAAGGCGACTTAACTGGATACTATCGTTATCGCGTTGGAGATTATCGGGTTGTTTATTGCATTGATGATGAGCAAAAGCGGGTGGTTGTGACTGTTATTGCTCATCGTCGTGAAGTGTATTAGGGCGCACTTTGGAAAAATCAAGGCGATCGCACTTCCCTCGATCCTAAATTGCTATAATAACAATCAGCCAAAAAATCTCAACATAAAGCCTATGTCTACTTATAACGAGGTACTGAGTCAGGCTCAAAGTCTCACTCCTGACGAGCAACAGCAGCTTTTAGAAGTATTGTCAGCATTGATGCGCGATCGGGTAACAACCCAAACTCAGGATAAACGATCGCAAATTGATGCAGCACTGATTGAAATGGCACAAGATCCAGAGTATCAAGCTCAAGTGCTACAGATGGAGGCTGAGTTTGCGGTAGCGAGTTGGGAAGCGTTGCAATTGGGAGAATCTCCTGTATGAATCGGGGAGAAGTCTATGATGCTCGACTTGAACCTGTTGAGGGTTCTGAACAAGGAGGAACCCGTCCTGTTATCATCGTTAGTCGAGCTACAATCAATACATATAGCCCTGTAGTTTTGGCTATTCCCTGCACTACTTATCAAACTGGTAAACAAGTTTATCCCACTCAGGTATTAATTAAAGCTCCCGACGGTGGATTAACCAACGATTCTATCGCTATGGCAGATCAAGTACGGGTATTATCTAAACCTCGTTTATTGAGTTTACGAGGAATGCTTAGTGATGAAGCAATACTTCTGCTGAATCAAGCTCTATTAATTGCGTTGGATTTGCCTGGTCAAGTTTAATTGCACTTTGGGAAGAGATGGGCGAGTAGCTGACTGGTGAAAAAAGACAAGTTGCGATCGCCTACTTGATGACTTAAAATAGAAGAGACATAGAGCTGCGTGGTCAAAATGGACAGAATCTCCGTCAACCCTCAAATTCACTTCGGTAAGCCTTGCATAGTGGGTACGCGCATTACTGTACAGAGCGTTCTCGAATTACTAAATGAAGGGCTTTCTTTTGGAGAAATTATCCAAGATTACTATCCAGATTTGGAAATGGATGATATTCGGGCGTGTTTGCGTTATGCGATCGCGTTGGTGGCGGCGGAAGATGTGCATTTGGCATTAGCTTAAATTATGAAGTTTCTGATAGACCAAGATGTATATGCTGTTACCATAAAGTTTTTGATTGATGCAGGACATGATGTAATTGTTGTCGCTCAAATGGGTTTAGCGCAAGCAAGTGATGAAGAAATACTGAGAGTAGCCCAAGCAGAAAATCGCATCTTAGTTACGCGAGACAGAGATTACGGAAATCTTGTTTTTGTGAGGGCGATCGGAACAGGTGTAATTTACCTTCGAGTCTTACCTAAAATGGTGAATGAAGTTCACAAGGAACTAGCAGGAGTTATAGAAAATTATTCTGAAGTAGAACTAAAAGGGGCATTTGTGGTTGTAGAACCTGATGGACATCGGTTTAGAAAACCGCTTATATAGGAAGTTAATTAGTATCTTGTTGGAAAGATAAGGGCGATCGCACTTCCCTCGATCCTAAATTGCTATAATGACAATCAGCCAAAAAATATTAATGCAGAGTCTATGTCTACTTACAGCACGGTATTGACTCAGGTTCTCAAACTTGCACCAGATGAGCAAATGCGACTCATCTCTGAACTGTTTGCACATATTCGTCAACGAGTGATTCCCAAGCCCAAGCGCAGTATTTTAGAATTATCAGGTTTGGGTAAGGAAATTTGGCATGGGATTGATGCTCAAGAATATGTCGATAGGGAAAGAGATTCATGGAATGGATAGCTCAGTTACAGGGACAACTGTACTAAATTTGGTATTATTTATTGATAATCCCACAAACTAGGAGATTAAGATGCAAGTCAAAGATATGACAGTTGAGCAACTGCGAGACTTGATTCGACATACCGTTGAACAGTGCTTAGAAGAATATTTGGGCGATCCTGATGCAGGTTTAGAAGTTAAGGAAGAAGTCAAGCTGAAATTGTTAGAGTCAATGAAGCGCAAGCAAGCAGGAGAAAACAGCATCGAACCTGGGGAAGTTTATCAAAAAATTGGCATAAAATCCTAATGAGCTATTCGGTTGAGTTGACAGCAGAAGCTCTGGTTAACCAAGAAAGATTGACTCAGGCTGTGCAGGAGCGTATAGGTAATAAAATCAATTGGTTGGCTGAAAATTTTGAACAAATTACTCCTATGCCGTTGTCGGCTAATCTGGCTGGTTTCTTTAAGTTAAGAGTGGGTGATTATCGGGTAATTTATTCTTTTGATGATGATTTAAGGGTGATTACTATTCATCAGATTGGACACCGGAGAGAAATTTATGATTAACTGAAGGGCGATCGCACTTTGGGGAAGATAAGGGCGATCGACCAGAAGCGTGAAAAAAGACAAGTTGCGATCGCCTACTTGATGACTTAAAATAGAAGAGACAT
>ENA-OFDP01000366-OFDP01000366.1-metagenomes-genome-assembly--contig:-NODE-366-length-20848-cov-3.452508_pt1 | contig 20848 bp, 22 predicted proteins | sample MGYA00153389_OFDP01 | MGnify analysis MGYA00153389 | reverse complement strand
CCTGGCGGCAGAGTTGATCGTTGCTGCGGCGGGGCGGCCCGACGCCATGGTCATCGTCTCGGCTGATGCGCTGGCCGCGCATCAGTCGGTGGTGAACGTGCTTGACGCTGCGCGGCGGGCTGGCTTGTCTCGGTTGACGTTTGCTGCTCAATCGGCCACTTCGTCGGCCACTTCGTCGGCCGCACCCACCGCACGCTGAAACGTCTGCATGATGGCCTCCCCCGGCCTGCTGGCGCGCGGCGCAACGATGCTGCAATCCCACTGGTGGCGGCCGCGCCCGACGCTGCTGTGCCAGGCGCTGCGGCCGTTGTCGTGGCTTTACCGCGGCATGGCCGTGGCACACCAGGCGTTCGTTCGCCCGCAGTCGGCAGCGGTGCCAGTCATCGTGGTGGGCAACCTGGTAGTGGGCGGCGCGGGCAAGACACCCACCGTGATGGCGCTGGTGCAGGCGCTGCAGGCCCACGGTTACCGGCCAGGTGTGCTGTCGCGCGGATACGGCCGCAGCGGCCAGGAACCGTGCGCCGTCAAGCTCGACTCGGCGGCCAGCACGGTAGGCGACGAGCCCCTGCTCATTCACCGCCGCACCGCCGCACCGGTGTGGGTGGGCCGCGATCGCCTGGCCACCGGCCGCGCGTTGTGTGCCCAGCACCCCGAAGTGGATGTGCTGGTGTGCGACGACGGCCTGCAACACCACGCGCTGCAGCGGCAGTTTGAACTGGTGGTCTTCGACGACCGCGGCGCGGGCAATGGGCTGCTGCTGCCGGCCGGCCCGCTGCGCCAGCCGCTGCCGACCACCCTGTTGCAGAACACATGGTTGCTGTACACCGGCACGAAGGCAAGCACTGCTTTACCCGGGCACCAGGGCCACCGCACGCTGGGCAGGGCCTGGCCGCTGGCCGATTGGTGGGCAGGCCGTGGCCAAGCCACACGTGAACTGTCGCACTGGCAAGGTCAGCCCGTGCTGGCCGTGGCCGGCCTGGCAGCGCCGCAAAAATTCTTCTCCATGCTGCACGCTGCCGGCCTGCAGGTGCAACGGGTGCCACAGCCTGACCACTCTCTTTACATCACGCTGCCCTGGCCCGAAGGCGTGGCACAGGACATTCTGGTGACCGAGAAGGACGCTGTGAAACTGCGCCCGGGCCGCCCTGGCACACAGCGCGTGTGGGTCGTGCCGCTAGACTTCAGCCTGCCTGCGGCCTTGTCCCGTGCGCTCATCGCCAGCCTGCCCTGCCCTTCATCGCCGCCCGCGCCCTTGTGACCATGGACCACCGACTGATCAACCTGCTGGTGTGCCCCGTGTGCAAGGGGCCGCTGGAGCTGCTGCGCGACGACGTGCAGCGGCCTACCGAGTTGCTGTGCCCGGCCGACCGGCTGGCCTTCCCCATCCGCGACGGTATTCCCGTGATGCTGGAAGGCGAGGCCCGCAGCACCGAGAACCGGTTTTCTGACCGCTGAATCAGCACCGGCCGGTGTCATTCACGGTTCTGATCCCTGCCCGCCTGGGCTCCACGCGGCTGCCCGACAAACCGCTGGCCGACATCGCGGGCAAGCCCATGGTGGTTCGCGTGGCCGAGCGCGCCGCCGCCAGCGGTGCCGTACGCGTGGTGGTGGCTGGCGACGACCCACGCATCGTGCAGGCTTGCATGCAACATGGCGTGGCCTGCGTGTTGACGCGCGTCGACCATGCCAGCGGCAGCGATCGCCTGGCCGAGGCTTGTGCCTTGCTGGGGCTGACCGGCGATGACATGGTCGTCAATGTGCAAGGTGACGAGCCGCTAATCAAACCCACATTGGTGCGTGCCTGCGCCGAGTTGCTGGCCGCGCGCGCCGACTGCGTGATGAGCACCGCGGCGCATGCCATTGAGCAACTCGCCGACTACACGAACCCCAACGTGGTGAAGGTGGTACTTGATGCCGCCGACCGCGCGCTGTACTTCAGCCGCGCGCCGCTGCCCTGGTGGCGCGACGGCCATGCCCAGGGCATCACCGCCCTGCCGCAGCCGGCGCCGTTGCGGCACATCGGCCTGTACGCCTACCGCGCGGGTTTCCTGCGCGGTTTTTCAACCCTCTCCGCGTCGCCGCTGGAACAGACCGAATCGCTGGAACAGCTGCGTGTGTTGTGGCACGGCCATCGCATCGCCGTCCACGTCAGTCAGCACGCGCCCGGGCCTGGTGTGGACACGCCGCAAGACCTTGAACGCGTGCGCGCCCTGTGGGTTTTGGAGCGCGCCGCAACGGGCTAAGGAGCACGGATCGCGTGCTATTCTCGATTTGAGGGTGGCCATTCACGCAGAGCCTGCCCGGTGCATGCGCATCACAACGAGACAGCCTAGGACAGCGATGAGACTGATACTTCTGGGCGCGCCCGGCGCCGGCAAGGGCACCCAAGCCACCCACATCTGTCAACGCTTCGGGATTCCGCAAATCTCCACTGGCGACATGTTGCGCGCGGCCGTGAAAGCCGGCAGCGCCATGGGCCTGGCGGCCAAGCAAGTGATGGATAGCGGCGGCCTGGTGGGTGACGACATCATCATCGGCCTGGTCAAGGAACGGCTTCTCCAGCCCGATTGCCAGAAAGGCTTTTTGTTCGACGGCTTCCCGCGCACCATCGCGCAGGCCAACGCCATGAAGGAGGCCGGCGTGAAGCTCGATGTGGTGCTTGAAATCGACGTGCCGTTCGAAAACATCATCGAACGCATGAGCGGCCGGCGTGTGCACATGGCCAGTGGCCGCAGCTACCACGTTAAGTACAACCCGCCGCGGATCGACGGACAGGACGACGTGACCGGCGAGCCACTGATCCAGCGCGACGACGACCAGGAAGACACCGTGCGCAAGCGGCTGGACGTGTACCAGCGTCAGACCCGCCCATTGGTGGATTACTACGCCGCTTGGTCAGCCACTCAAGACAGTCTGGCGCCGCGCTGTGCACGCATCAGCGGCACCGGCAGTGTCGAAGAGATCACGGCGCGGGTGATGGGCGCGCTGGGCGTCTGATCGCTGCAGGGGCAATTCAGAAACCAGGCAGAGAACGAGCTACCCACCATGGACATCGCAAACAAGGTCTTCATCGTGACAGGCGGTGCATCAGGGCTTGGTGAAGGCACTGCGCGCATGCTTGCGGCCAACGGCGCCAAGGTGGTCGTGGCTGACTTGCAGGCCGACCGCGGCGTGCAGGTCGCCACTGAAATTGGCGGTCAGTTCGTCAAGTGCGACGTGAGCCAAGAAGCCGACGGCCAGGCCGTTGTCGCGGCAGCCGTCGCGCTGGGCAAACTGATGGGCCTGGTCAATTGCGCGGGCATTGCCCCGGCTGAAAAAACCGTTGGCAAAAACGGCGCACACAGCCTGTCCGTGTTCAGCAAAACCATCACGGTTAACCTGGTGGGCAGTTTTAACATGATTCGCCTGGCGGCAGACGCCATGAGTAAAAACGACCCGGAAGCAACAGGCGAGCGCGGCGTGCTGATCTCGACCGCATCGGTCGCTGCGTATGACGGCCAGATGGGCCAGGCTGCCTACAGCGCGTCCAAGGGCGGCATCGTTGGTATGACCTTGCCCATTGCCCGCGATTTGGCACGCAACGGCATTCGCAACATGACGATTGCACCGGGCATTTTTGGTACACCCATGATGTTTGGCATGCCCAAAGAAGTGCAAGACTCACTGGCTGCGTCTGTGCCCTTCCCCAGCCGCCTGGGCACGCCTGAAGACTACGCCAAACTGGCCAAACACATTTTTGAAAACGACATGCTGAATGGCGAAGTGATTCGCCTGGATGGTGCGATTCGCCTGGCACCGCGCTAGGGCACTCCCATAAATCCATTTTTCAGGCGAATTGCTGCGTTGGGCGGTGCTCGCAATCCTCACGTACTGGTGTACGTTCCGGTGTGCTGTGCTCCGTCCGCCTTGCACTTCATCCCGAAAATCTGAATTTCTAGAAGTACCCTCGGGTTTTATTTGATCAGACTGAGCACTTCTTTAAACGCCGGGTGCTCAGCACTCCCCAGCCATTCAAACGCCACCATCTCGGTGGTGACCAGTTCTGCCCCATTACCCGCCAGTCGGTCAAACGCCGCATCGCGGTTGCGCTCGCTGCGTGAGCTGCAGGCGTCGGTCACGACCCACACCTCAAACTCTTCTTCCAGTAAATCAAGCGCGGTTTGCAGCAGGCACACATGAGCTTCACAGCCTGCGATGACGATGGTTGATCTGCCCTCTTCGGGCTCAGGCGCGGCCTTTTGCAGGTGTTTGGGCAAGCTGCGGGCATTCCCTCTGCTTTGATCGCCTTGCACTGGCTTGCGCGCGGGTGGCCGCAACCAGTCGCCCAGGCCATCGGCCAATGCGCTGAAATGTGCTTTGCTCAAAGTCTTGCCACCAGCGGCTTCAATGGCGGCAACGATGGCGGCAACGTTGTTGCCCAGCTTGTCGGGCGTTTGTTCAGTCCCCCAGACAGGCACTTGCAGCACCTGCGCCATGCGCGCCAGCCGCACCGCATTGGCGATGACCTGCTCGTTTTCAAAAATAGCGGGCATCAGGCGGGTCTGGTAATCGACCAGAACGAGCTGGGAATCATCGGCATCAAGCAGCATGGGTAAATCCTTCATATTTTGTGAACATTTTGATCCCTGATTTTGACACCCACTGACTGTAAGCAAGCCCATAGCTGTTGACTGTCAAACTCAAGTCTGCTTTTTTGACCTTTGGAGACATTTTATGAACGCACCTGCCCCCACCGCCATGTTGATGTCTGGCGACGACTTTCGCGAGTCGCTGCGCCGCTACAAGCCGCGCGTGTTTCTGGACGGTCAACGTGTTGAAAGCGTGGTGGACGAGCGCGGTTTTGGCCCCGGCATCAATGCAATTGCGCTGACCTATGACTACGCCCTGAAGGCCAAGTACGCGCCCATCATGACGGCCGTGCAACACACCAGCGGCAAAACTGTCAATCGCCTGAGCCACATCAACACCAGCAGCGGCGACTTGCTCAACAAGCTGGAGGCGGTGCGCCTGGTGTGCCAGGAAACCGGTTGTGCCCAGCGCTATCTGACGCATGACGCGCTCAATGCCATCGGCCAGGTCAGCGCGCGGATTGACGATGCACGCGGCACAAATGAAAACACCGCCCGCTTTTTAAACTACCTGCACCGCGTGCAGGACCAGGATCTGACGCTGGGCATTGCCATGACGGATGCCAAAGGTGATCGCAGCAAACGCCCACATGAGCAGTCGAACGTCGACAGTTATCTGCACGTTGTCGAGCGAAACGCCAAAGGAATCATCATTTCGGGCACCAAAGCCATCGTGACTGGTGCGCCGTACATGCACGAGCTGTTGGTGATGCCATGCCGAAACATGGGCAAGGAAGACGCCGACTTTGCGGTTTGCTGTGCCGTGCCGATAGACGCGCCCGGCATCACCATCATTGCCCGCCCTGCTGGCAGGCCAGGTGAAAAGGTAGAGCACGGCGCGGCGCTGTTCAGCCGCAAATACGGCCAAAGCACTGGCGTGGTGATGTTCGACAAGGTATTTGTGCCTTATGACAACGTGTTTTACGCGGGTGAGTGGGAACACTCAGGCCACCTGACTTACAGCTACGCCACGCATCACCGCCACACCTGCATCGGCGCGCGCGCGGGCTTTGGTGACTTGCTGATTGGCGCGGGCGCGCTGATGTGCGAGGCCAATGGCTTTGACCCAGCCAAGGAAACGCATTTGCGCGAGCAAATGGTTGAACTCATCACCATCACCGAGAGCTTTTACGCCTGCGGTGTGGCGGCCAGCGTGTACGGCAAGCCAGACGAGCACAGCAAGACCTTCATGCCCGATCCGGTGTTTTCAAACATTGGCAAACTGCTGCTGGCCACCAAAATTTACGACATGCACCGTATTGCGCATTACGTGAGCGGCGGTCTGATCGTGACCCTGCCCGGCCCGGATGAAGACCATAACCCCGAAACCGGTGCCAAACTGTCAGAAGTGCTGCGCGCCAACCCCGATGTGCCGTATGAGCAGCGGATTGAAACCGCCCGCTTTATTGAAGACCTGACAGCCGGTTACCAGGGCGGCTGGTACAGCGTGATCAGCCTGCACGGCGGTGGCTCGCCCGCCGCCATGAAGCAGGAGATTTATCGCAATTACCCGATTGGCAGCAAGGTGGAACTTGTCGAGCGTATTTTGGAAAGAGGTGTGAATGGCGATGGCGTGCCACACGACCCGAACCGGGCCATCACCAAAAACCGCCAGCCCGGCAAATGTTGCGACACCGGTTGCACCACACCCGGGCAGCCCGTCATGATCGATTTACCGTCTGTGGAGGCCAGTTTACCTTCAAAACGGCCAGTTTTAGGTGCTAAATAGGCTTATAGACCAATGAATACGGGCGCAAGAAGCTATTAAAATAATAGCAAATATACAGAGTAAAAGCATATCATTGAAGCCACCCTTAACGTGGTTTTTCAAAACCACCGGCTGCCCAGCGCTCGGCACTTGCGCGATTGAGCTTGAACGAAGCCGCAGTGCGCACCTCAGCCAGCAAGTCGCCGCCATCATCACGCGCGCTCAGTGCGGCATACGGGTTGTCATCATCGGGCACGATGTCCAGGTTTACTGTCACCCTGCCTGTGCTTGCAGTAATCGTCACGCTTTGGTGCAGCTCGGCATGCAGTTGCTGCTCGGAACGACGTACAAACTCCGACGCGGTTTTAACCAGCGTGTGGAACGCATTTATGTCTAGCGGTTTTGGGTTCTTTTTATCGCGGCCCATCGTCCACGGGCCAATCAGTGCGGGCTCTGGCTCACCGTCTTTAATCATGGCCACCGCCCAGCCATCATCATCTTCATTTTTCAGTACCTTGGCCGTCCAGCCGTCGGCTATCCACAGTCGTGGTTCTTTGGTTTCTTCAGTGTTTTGCATGGCTATGATTATCATGTTTGTACACATCACCCCCGGCACACCATGAATGCTGAACAAAACGAACGCCTGACCCGAATCACGCCCGGCACGCCCTGCGGCCAGTTGCTGCGCCAGTATTGGCAGCCAGCGGCACTGATCGATGAGTTCAACCCGTTGCTGGATGGGCGTATGGCGCAGCGGTCTGTCAAGGCAATCAAGCTGCTGGGGCAAGACCTGGTGTTGTTCAAGGATGCGTTGGGTAGCTGGGGCTTGCTGGATCGTGACTGCGCGCACCGGGGTGCCGACTTGTCGTTTGGCCGACTGGAAACTTCAGCCCAAGGTGGCGGTTTGCGTTGCCCTTTTCACGGCTGGAAGTTTGCGCCCAATGGCCGTTGTCTTGAGACACCCGCCGAGCCCGCAGGCAGCAAACTGTGTGATCGCATCAAACAACGCAGTTACCCGGTGATTGAAAAAAGTGGTGTTTTGTTTGCCTGGCTGGGTGATGAGGGCAGCGTTGCGCCACCTTTCCCTGCATTTGACTGCTTCAAAGCACCCAGCAGCCACAGCTTTGCCTTCAAAGGCTTGTGGAACGCCAATTGGTTGCAAGCTTTTGAAGTCGGCATTGACCCGGCGCATCCATCGTACCTGCACCGCTTTTTGCAGGATGAAGCGTTAAGCGATATTGGCAGCAACGCGGCGGGCAAGCAGTTTCGCAGCGCAGCGGCAGGTAATGCTGATGGAGAACAATGGCCGATGACGCGCATCATGCGCGAGTTTGCCAAGCCGGATATCAGCTTTATTGACAAACCTTGGGGGATGCAACTCACCGCGCTGCGGCACATGACAGACAAGCTTACCCACGTACGGGTAACGCAGGCAATTTTCCCCGCAACTTTTGTGATTCCGTTGTCGGAGACGATGACCATCACGCAAATGCATGTACCTGTTGATGATACGCACACCTATTGGTATACCTTTTTCACCAGCTTTGCTGGCCCCCTCGACAAAGAAGCCATGAGGGCCCAACGCCAGCAGTTCATCACCCTGCCCGACTACATCCCCAAAGCAGGTCGCCACAACAACTGGGGCTTTGATGCGGCTGAGCAAATGAGCACCACCTACCTGGGCATGGGCGAAGAGGACATCAACGTGCATGACCAATGGGCGGTTGAAAGCATGGGCGTAATTGCGGACCGAACGCGCGAGCATTTGGGCACGACAGACAAAGTCATCATGGCCAATCGGCGGGTATTGATCAAAGCGATTGACACAGTGCAAAACGGCGGCGTTGCGCCAGGTATTGCCGATGCTGCGCAAGCCGCCAGCATGACCGGGCCAGACACGGTGGATGGCATTGCGCCCGCAACTGACTGGCAAGCCTGGTGGCAAGCAGCAGCCGACGCCAAGCGTTGGCAAGCGCCCTGGTCATGACAAGCTTTGCCCACCAATGCGGCATACACGACCCAGCACGCCAAGCGCTGCTTGCGCGTACCGCCATGCTGATTAAAGCCAGCGGCGTTGAGCTGGTGCGTTTTGCATGGTGCGACATGCACGGCATGTTGCGAGGCAAAACACTGGTAGCCGCTGCTGCCGTCAAGGCGATGAAGAGCGGCGTGGGCATGGTCAGCACCTTGCTGCTCAAAGACAGTTCTGACCGCACCGCTTACAAAGTATTTGATGAAAAGTTAGGCACGGAGGGCGCGTTGGCTTTGCCCGGCTTTGAATTTGCCGGCAACGTGATGCTGCTGGCCGATCCCGCGAGCTACCAGCAACTGCCATGGGCACCTGAAACTGGCTGGGTGCAATGCCAGACCTGGCATACAGACGGCCAAGCCGTTGAATTCGACACGCGCCGGGTGCTGCAAAAAGCGTTGGCACGCCTGGCAGATTCAGGCTACGCAATGACCTGCGGCTTAGAGGTCGAATTTCACATTTACAAGATCAAAGGCGATTTAGCCACCCACCAACTGAACCCCTTACAAGCCGACTGGCCAGGACCAGCGCCTGACGTGTCGATGATTCACCCCGGCTTTCATATGCTGTCGGAGCAGTGGGCAGACATGGCCGATGAGCCACTTCGCATCGTGCAGCACACTGCGCAGGCACTTGGCTTGCCGCTGCTGTCGCTTGAAATTGAGTTGGGCCCCAGCCAGGTCGAGGCCGTGTTTGAAGCCACCGATGCCTTAAAAGCCGCTGACAACATGGTGCTGTTTAGAAGCGCCGTGAAGCAGGCGCTGCGGCGTGCGGGCTACCACGCCACGTTCATGTGCAGGCCACCTTTCCCAAGCATCATGTCCAGCGGCTGGCATTTGCATCAATCGCTGACCGACATCAAAACTGGCACAAATGTTTTCATGCGGACCAGCCCTGAATATGGCAGCACAGCACAACACGCTGGCCATACCCTGAGCGAGCTGGGACAGCACTACCTGGCAGGCCTGTTGGTACACGCTCACGCCGCCAGCCCTTTTTGCACCAGCACCATCAATGGTTACGACCGCTTTCGGCCGCAGTCCCTGGCGCCCCAGTCAGCAGTGTGGGGGCGTGACAACCGGGGCGCAATGCTGCGGGTGATTGGTGGAGCAAATGACAAAGCCACGCGCATTGAAAACCGCATCGGCGAACCAGCAGCCAACCCCTATCTCTACATGGCCTCGCAAATTCATGCGGGGCTGGATGGCATTCAAAACCGAATGCGCCCGCCTTTGGCAACAACTGCGCCCTACACAACGTCTGATAAGCAACTGCCACGCAGTTTGGGCCAGGCACTTGAGATGTTGAACAATGACTTTGCCTTTACTGCTGAATTCGGTATCGATTTCATTCGTTATTACACCCGTGTCAAACAGTCTGAACTAGCCCGTTATGAATCAGCTGAGGACAAAGACGAGTGGCAGCGGCGCGAATACTTTGGCCGCATTTAACAGCACAATACGACACAAAAGTACGATACCCGCCATGAGCCAAACCATCACTGTTCATTTCACCTCCCATTCCGGGCAAACCACTTCGGTTGAAGCGAAAGTTGGCAAAAGCCTGATGGAGGCGGCTACCTCCAAAAATCTGGAGGGTATTGCCGCAGATTGCGGCGGACTCATGACCTGCGCCACTTGCCATGTGTTTGTTGACGAGCCGTTTGCCTCGCAGCTTGCCAAGCCAGAATCAGAAGAGTCAGCGATGCTGGCATTTACGGCCGTACCTCGCCAGCCGAATAGTCGCCTGAGCTGCCAAATTACTTTAAGCTCAGCGCTGAAAGGCTTGACAGTCAAGTTACCGGCCACACAGTATTGAAACTATAAAAAAAGGAGCATCCATGATTCTTGAACTCGCAGACATCCGAATCCATCCAGGCCAGCAAGCCGCTTTTGACGAAGCCATACAGCGTGGCGTGAATGAGGTGATCTCAAACGCCAAAGGTTTTCAAGGCTACAAAGTCAACAAAGGCATTGAAAACCCGGAACGCTATGTTCTTCAAATTTTTTGGGAAACGCTTGAAAATCACACGGTTGACTTTCGCCAGTCACCCGCGTTTGCAGACTGGCGAGCGATTGTGGGTTCATTTTTTGCAGTGCCACCCACGGTTGAGCACTTCCATTTGCTGTCCAAGTCGGATTAAGAGCTCTTCAATTGGCCAAATTTTCGTGACCGGACACGAGTTTTGCCAGCAGGGCTGACAACTGTGCGCGCTCCTCTACATCCAGTGGCGCAACAATACGCTGCTGCGCTTTGGTCACGGCACGCTTCATACCCAACGCTACTTTCTCGCCTTCAGGCGTGATCCAAAGCAGTTTGCGGCGTTTGTCGCCAGGGTCGGCTTTACGCGTTACCCAGCCTTTGGCTTCGACGCGGCCAATCACAGAGCCTAAGGTGGCCGGGTCAAATGAAACACGATTTGACAGCGTGATCTGGTCTTCACCCGGGTCGTCCATCAAGGCGTTGAGTATGGCGAACTGCACGGGCGTCGCGTCAAAGCTCGCCGTCTCTTCCATAAATACAGCCACCGCCAGTTGCTGGGCACGGCGAATCAAGTGGCCAGGGGCTTCACCAAAATTAAAACTTTTTACCATCCGGCGAGTTTAAGGGAGTCAGGCGTCAAGTTTCTCATTTTTAGGGTATTTACTGTGCAAAAAATCGATAAGCATACTTATCATGAACGTGCAACGAGCACACATTCACCCGATGTACCGGCCGTGGGTGTAAAGCTGTTCAAATAATGGTTTTGTTACCGAAAGATTGCACCATGAAAAAACCTGTTTTGCGATTAAAAATGTTGCGTACACAATATATTTTTACTACATTTTTTATAGCTGCTTGCGCCTTTCCTTTGTGCGCTACAGCACAAAAGGTATCTAAAAAAACCGAACCTGCCGTGGTTTGGCCAACCAAGCCAGTGCGTATTCTGGTGGGCTTTCCGGGTGGCTCTACGCCTGACATGGCAGCGCGCACGCTGGCTGAGCCGCTGTCAAAAATACTCGGTCAGCCAGTCATCATTGAAAACAAACCCGGGGCGTCCGGTAATATTGCTGCAGACCAGGTTGCCAAGGCCACGGACGACCACACCCTGGCCGTTGTCATCAACGGCAACCTCACATCGGCCAAGCTGTTGAATCCGAAACTGCCCTACGATCCGGCCAAAGATTTCACGCCGATCTCTTTGTTGACCACCGCGCCGCTGGTGCTGGTTGCACCTACCAATTTGCCTTCAGGCAGTGCTTTTTTTGATGCAGCACGCAATGGTGGCAGCAAGTGGAACTATGGCTCTGTCGGCAACGGCTCGGTCGGTCATTTAGGCATGGAGTTGCTCAAGTCCAAAGCGGGCGACATCACGGCTGTTCATATCCCCTACCAAGGCAACCCGCAGGTGGTCACGGCCTTGTTGGGCGGCCAGATTCAAATGGCGTTGGTTCCACCCGGTATTGCCTTACCGCAAATCCGGGCGGGCAAGCTCAAAGCGATTGGCTTGACCAGCGGCCGCAGCCCACTGGCCACTGAAATTGCACCGTTGGCCGATGCTGAAATCCGCAACTTCAACCTCGAAGTGTGGACGGCACTGGTCGGTCCCGCCAATTTATCCAAAGCGGCACAGGCGCGCCTGAATGCTGAGGTGTCCAAAATTATCCGTGATGCCGACACGCGCCAAAAGCTGTTTAACCAGGGCTGGCAGGCGGTGGGCACGTCACCTGAAGGCCTGGTAGGCCGCGTGAAAAGTGAAACCGCGATCATGGGCGGCATCATTGCGATGCGAGGCATCAAGATTGAGTGAGCAGGTTGAACACTGTCCTTGAACCCGCTCGTGCCCTGCCTGTCTATGGCGAATTTGATGTCGTTGTCATCGGCGGCGGGCCTGCGGGGTTAGCTGCCAGCACCAGCGCGGCCCGTCATGGCGCAAAAGTGCTACTGGTAGAGCGTTATGGTTTTTTAGGCGGTATGGGCACTGCGGGCGGCGTGACTAATTTTGCGGGTCTGTATGGCCGTAAAAACGGTGAGATGCAGCAGGTCGTTCATGGCGTGGTTGACGACCTGCTGGCGCGCATGGCAGCCATGGGCGGTTTGAATGCAACGCAAGACGGCATGCAAGGCCGTATCCGCGTGCAGTCTTACGATATTTCTTGCCTGAAATGTGCAGCAGACCAAATGCTGGTGGCTGCTGGCGTAGAAATTTTGTTTCACGCCTGGGCAGCGGCTGTTTTGATGGATGCAAGCCGCATTGACGCTCTTGTGATGGAGACCAAATCAGGCCGGATGGCCATTCGGGCTGCTAAATTTATTGACTGCTCGGGTGATGCCGATGTGGCGCATTTTGCAGGTGTGCCGTATGAAGTGGGTGATGGCCACGGCAGCGGCCTTTACCCCACCACCATGTTTCGTGTGGGGCATGTAGACGCAGCGCAGGCTCTGGCAGCAGTTGGCGATTTCAAGGCCATCAATACGCTGATGGCGCGAGCACAACTTGACAAGCCGGGGCAATACCAGTTTCCCCGAGAAGGCGCGATTCTCAGACCACAGAAAAACCCAAGCGAATGGCGTGCCAATGTGACGCAAATTGGCAATGTCAGTGGTGCGGCAATGGATGCTACAAATGCCCGCCAGTTAAGCGCTGGCGAGCTGGAAGGTCGGCGTCAAATCACTGACTATTTCAGTTTTTTAAAGCATGAAGTACCAGGCTTTGCAAACGCAGCCATCGTTGACATTGCAGCCCAGATCGGGGTGCGTGAGACCCGACGCATTCAAGGCCAATACGCACTGACGGGTGAAGATATTTTGGCCTCCTGCAAGTTCGATGACGTGATTGGCATCAACGCGTGGCCCATGGAGTTGCACACCGCTGGCCAGATTCAATGGCAGTTCCCGCGCAACTGGGAATCAACCGACGGCCGGGTTTTTAATGACCTGCCATGGCGGATGCTGGTACCTGCGGAAGTTGACAACCTCTTGGTGGCTGGGCGCTGCGCTTCAATGACGCATGAAGGTCAGTCGGCAGCGCGGGTCAGTGGTGGCTGCTTTGTGATGGGTCAAGCCGCAGGTACAGCCGCTGGCATGCTTTCGACATCACAAACATTTGCCGATGTGAATGTCAAGGACTTGCAGCAAACTTTGAAACGCGATGGCGTTTATCTGGACAACTAGGACGCACTGATGGACATGACCCCCCCCGAAAACGCGGCCGAGCGCAAGACGTTTTATGACGCTATCGGCAAACTCAGCATGAGCCCGCTGTGGGAGGTGCTGCATGCACTCGTACCGAACGCCCCGAAAACATCCTGCGTGGCAGCTCACTGGAAGTACAGCGACGTATCCCCCTACCTGATGCGCTCTGGCCAACTCATCACAGCTGAAGAAGCCGTGCGCCGCGTGCTGATCCTGGAAAACCCGGCTTTAAAAGGCCAGTCCTGCATCACGCAATCACTGTATGCCGGGCTACAAGTTATTTTGCCCGGTGAGGTTGCACCCAGCCACCGCCATACGCAAACTGCGCTGCGCTTTGTGGTTGAGGGGCATGGCGCGTACACCGCGGTCGATGGTGAGCGAACGCAAATGCAACCCGGCGACTTCATCATCACCCCCAGCTGGACTTGGCATGATCACGGCCATGTTGGTGCGACAGCGCAAGACGAGCCTGTGGTTTGGCTTGATGGCCTGGACATCCCCATGCTCCAATTTTTTGATGCGGGTTTTGCAGAAAACGGTTCCGCCGCAGCCCAAGCCGTGACCAAGCCCGAAGGCACCAGTACCCACCGCTACGGCGCCAACATGCTGCCGGTCAGGTACGTTGCGCCGTTTGGCCAAACCTCCCCAATCTTCAGCTACCCGTATGACAAGACCCGCGAGGCCTTACACAAGCTGGAGGCGCATGCAGACATTGATGCATGGGATGGCGTGAAGCTGCGCTACATCAACCCGGCCACTGGCGGCTCACCAATGCCGACCATGGCCACTTTCATGCAACGCCTGCCGCCGGGCTTCAGTGGCAAGCCTTATCGCCAAACCGATGGTGCCGTGTTCAGTGTGGTTGAAGGTCACGGCAGCGTGAGCATTGAACACGACGGCAAAGCGGTGGTGTATCAGTTCGGTCCGCGCGACCATTTTGTGATTCCGTCGTGGCACACTGCAAGTTTTTCCTCAGCATCAGGTTGTGTGCTGTTTAGTTTTTCAGACCGTCCGGTGCATCAGGCATTGGGCATACACCGAGAAGAGAGATTGTCATGAGCTATGTTTTTACCCCGCCGCCCGTCGTGTCAGTTTCAGTTGTCGGCAGCACTGACCGATACGCCGTTCACCGCATTTACTGCGTAGGCCGCAACTATGAAGAGCACGCCAAAGAGATGGGGTTTACAGGCCGCGAGCCACCGTTTTTCTTTTTAAAACCAGCCGACGCTATCGTCGCCGTTGAGGCAGGTACTACTGGCAGCATCCCCTACCCTAGCCTGACCAAAAACCTGCACCATGAAATTGAACTCGTCGTTGCGATTGGCACAGGCGGTAAAGATATCAAGGCTGCAGATGCCCACAAGCACATTTACGGTTACGCCGTGGGTCTGGACATGACGCGCCGCGACCTGCAAGGCGAGATGAAAAAAGCGGGTCGCCCTTGGTGCATTGGCAAAGGCTACGACCATTCCGCACCCATTGGCCCCATCACACCCGTGGCGCATGCAGGTGATGTGAACAACGCTGAGCTCTATGTACAGGTCGCGGGCGTTGACCGCCAGCGCAGCAACGTGTCCAAATTGATCTGGAACGTGGCAGAGACGATTGAACATTTGTCTGCTGCGTGGGAACTGATGCCCGGTGATTTGATTTACACCGGAACGCCTGAAGGCGTGGCCGCTGTGGTGGCAGGCGACACGATGGTAGGTGCTGTAGCTGGCTTGGGCACACTGACGGTCAAGGTTGTTTGATTTTTAAAATTGCTTTTGTGGGAGAAACGTTTGAAAACGCTTAACAATCTGGCCAAATTTTGCGCCATCGTTGCAGGGCTGCTGCTCACTGTCATTACGCTGATGACTTGTGCCAGCCTGATAGGCCGCAACACTATGGGGATCACCATCACGGGTGATTTTGAATTGACCGGCGTGGCTGCTGGTGCCGCCATTGCACTGTTCATGCCGTTTTGCCAAGCCCAGCGTGGCAACATCATCGTTGACTTTTTCTCTGCCAAATTCGGTGACAAAACCAATGCTGGTTTAGACCGTTTAGGCGCGCTGTTGCTGGCGCTGGTATTTGCCCTGCTGGCTTGGCGCACCACGCTGGGCGGGTTGAATTCCTGGCGCACCAACTCTGAAACACAAATCATTGGTTTCCCGGAATGGGTGGCGTATGCCTGCATGGTGCCGCCATTTGTGCTGTCCATGGTCATCGGGCTGCATCAAGCGCTGTTCGGTTTTGCAGATTCTGCAGAGGCCAAAATATGAGTGCGCTGACTTTAACGGCTGTCATTTTTGGCATCATGCTGGCCTTCATGGCGGTCCGCGTGCCAATTGCTGTTGCCATGTTCGTCGCCGGCGGCGTCGGCTATGTGATGCAAACCGGTTGGGGTCCGTTTTCAAGCTTTTTGAACACACAGGCTTTTGCCCGTTTTGCCAGTTATGACTTGTCGGTGATTCCCCTGTTTATTTTGATGGGCCACTTTGCCACGCAGGGTGGCATCAGCAAGGCACTGTTTCGCTTTGCAGCGGCTGTCATGGCCCGCTTCAAGGGTGGTTTGGCGATGGCGTCGGTGCTGGCCTGCGCTGCCTTTGGTGCCATTTGCGGTTCATCAGTCGCTACGGCAGCCACCATCACCAGCGTTGCCTTGCCTGAGATGAAGCGCCACGGCTACTCAGGCCGCCTGTCAACCGGCACACTGGCTGCAGGCGGGACGCTGGGTATTTTGATTCCACCGTCCGTTCCGCTGGTCATTTATGCAATCTTGACCGAACAAAACATTGCAAAGCTGTTTGCCGCAGCCATGGTGCCCGGCCTGATAGCGATGGTCGGTTACATCATTGCGATTGCGATTTACGTGCGGGTGGTACCGGGGCAAGCCCCTGATGTGAACGATACCGACGAAAAACCATCCCTGGCTCTGGCAATGGGTGTGGTGCCGATTGCGGTGATTTTCACGCTGGTTTTTGGCGGTATTTATGGCGGCTTTTTCACGCCAACTGAAGGCGCGGCTGTGGGCGCAGCAGCCACCTTGCTGGCGGCTTTGCTCAAGCGCGAACTGACGTGGGCCAAATTCAAACAATGCTTTTACGCCACGGCTGAAAGCTCAGCCATGATTTTCCTGATCTTTATTGGCGCAGACCTGATGAACTCGGCTTTGGCTTTGACCCAAGTGCCCAACCAGCTTGCGGCTGTAGTCGGTAGCTGGGGCTTGTCACCACTGATGGTAGTGAGTGCCATTTTGCTGTTTTATGTGGTGCTGGGTGCGGTGATGGACGAGTTGTCAATGCTGCTTTTGACAATTCCGATCTTTTTTCCGATGGTCATGGGTCTCGACTTTGGCATGCCCAAAGAGTCGGTGGCGCTGTGGTTTGGCATCATGGTACTGATGACCGTTGGTTTTGGCTTGCTGGCACCACCCGTGGGTCTGAATGTGTATGTTGTCAACGGCCTGGCCAAAGATGTCCCCATCAGCGAGAGCTACAAAGGCGTGATGCCGTTTTTGATCAGCGACACCTTGCGCACCATTTTGCTGCTGTTTTTTCCGGCCATATCGTTGTGGCTGGTGAAGTACATCACCTGACAACCCCCACGACATCACATACAACAGGATATTCAACATGACCTTCAAACTGCCATTTCAACGCTCTGCCCTCGCCCTGCTTCTTGTGGTTGGGGCAACGCTTTCGATAGCCCAGACCTACCCCATCAAACCCATCACACTGATCGTGCCCAACCCACCGGGTGGTTTTGTGGATACATCAGCGCGCATCTTGTCGGACTCACTGGCCAAGGTGACATCCCAAGCTGTAGTGATTGACAACCGAGGCGGCGGCAGTGGCAACGTGGCCTACCAGGCTGTAGCCAGAGCCACCCCGGATGGCTACACGCTGCTGAATTCCTACTCGGCTTACCACGTTGGCAACCCCAACCTGACACCCAAACTGCCTTGGGCACAAAAAGACTTTGTACCCGTCGCGCTGATCACTGTGGCAACCAACGTCATCACGGTTCACCCGTCTGTGCCTGCCAACAACCTGAACGAGTTTGTCAGCTACCTAAAAAAGAATCCCGGCAAGCTCAGCTACGCATCCCAGGGCAGCGGTTCGTTGTCGCACATCGGCACTGAAATGTTCAAGTTGCAAACCCAAACCAGCATGGTGCACATCCCTTACCGTGGCTCTGGCAAGCTCAAAGGTCTTGCAGTAGCAGGCAAAAGTCGCCACCCCGGTTTGCCCAGTGTGCCAACTACCGCTGAGGCTGGCCTGAATGGTTTTGAGCTGGAAGCCTGGGTGGGTATTTTTGCGCCAGCGGGCACACCTGCAGATGTGGTTGCAAGACTGAGCAGCCAAATCAAAGTCGCGCTCGAACTGCCAGAAACAAAAACTCGTGCCGATACCGCTGGCGTGGAGCTGCGCTACATGGCGCCCGCCGCGCTGGATGCACTGGTGAAAAAAGACACCGAGTTTTGGGCCAAAACCATTACAAGCGCAGGCATCAAAGCCGAATAGTCGAAAACACCGCCACTCTTGTCCGTCGTTATAGGGCATTCACGGGTTTTCAAACACTGCGAATGCCCTTAAATTTTGGTCACCTCTTTCACTTTTCTTTTTTTCAAGGACCTCACATGATTGCTCGCCGTTCACTCCTCAAATCCGGCGCAGCCGTAGCCTTGGGTGCGCCTGCACTCTCTGGCATGGCCCAGCAGGCTGTGACGCTCAAGTTTCACACCTTCATGTCGCCACAGTCCAATGTGTGGCTGTCCATGCACAAGCCGTGGATGGAAAAAGTTGAAAAAGAATCCGGTGGCCGCATCAAGTTTGAGGGTTACCCCGCCATGCAATTGGGCGGTACGCCTGTGCAGCTGTATGACCAGGCCAAAGACGGCGTGGTTGACGTCGTATGGACGCTGCCTGGCAACACGGCAGGTCGCTTCCCGCGCGTTGAGGTGTTTGAGCTGCCCTTCATGATGAACAACGCTGAGGCCACGTCCAAAGCGTACTGGGAATACTTCTCTACCGTTGCCAGCGACGAATTCAAAGACACTCAGGTACTGGCGCTTCAAGTTCATGGTCCGGGCGTGATCCACACGGTAGACAAGCCTGTGAAATCAATTGCTGATCTGCGCGGCATGAAAATGCGCGGCCCGACACGGCAAGTGACCAAACTGCTGGGCGCGCTGGGCGCTACACCCGTCGGTATGCCGCTGCCAGCGATTACCGATGCGCTGAGCAAAGGCACCATCAATGGCTGCGTGATCCCGTGGGAAGTCGTGCCGTCCATCAAAGTCAATGAGCTGACCAAGTTCCACGCCGAGTTTGACCCTGCTGGCGGCAGCCTGTACACCACGACGTTTGTCATGGCCATGAACAAAGCCAAGTACAACTCCTTGGCACCAGACTTGAAAAAAGTCATCGACAACAACTCTGGCATGGCCACGTCTGCCAATCTGGGTAAAACCCAGCAAGGCAACGACGGCATTGGCCGCAAGTCCGCCAGCGACCGTGGCAACTCAATTTACACTGTCAGCGTGGCAGAAGCGCAAGACTTCCGACGCAAAGCACGCGCGGTTGAGGTGGAATGGGTTGAAGACATGAACAAAAAAGGCTTTGACGGCAAGAAACTGCTGGAAACAGCCAGAGCCTTGATCGAAAAGCACGGCAAAACCACCAAGGCCTGATTTTTGGACTGTTTGACGTCAAAAACTTGCAAAAATACTAAAAAACGGCTTGAAAATCCGTTTTTTAGGTGTCTTTTAGGCCTCTAGCCCAATGAATACGGGCGCAAGCAGCTATTAAAATTATAGCGTTCTTCATCTTTACCCCTTATTACCCATGCATCGTCCCCAGCTAAAACACTGCCGCAGCTGCGGTACGGCAGTCGTCTACCGCTTACCCGATGATGGCGACACCAAAGTTCGCGCCGTTTGCCCAGCCTGTCACACGGTGCATTATGAAAACCCGCTCAATGTCGTGGGTACCGTACCCACATGGGGCCAGGATGGTGAACAGGTTTTGCTGTGCAAACGCAACATTGAACCGCGCTGGGGCAAGTGGACTTTGCCAGCCGGTTTTATGGAAATGGGTGAAACCACAGCCGACGGTGCGGCACGCGAGACGGTCGAAGAGGCAGGTGCGCAGTTCGAAATGCAGGCGCTTTTTGCGTTGATGAACGTCGTTAAAGTTGGCCAGGTACACCTGTTTTATCGGGCCAAACTGCTAAGCACCAACTTTGATCCCGGCAGTGAAACGATTGAGGCAAAGCTTTTTACCGAAGCCGAAATCCCTTGGGACGAACTTGCCTTCAAAACAGTCAAAGAAACCTTGAAACTGTATTTTGAAAACCGCCGCGCGGGCAAGTTTGGCTTTCATGTCATGGACATTGAATAAAACGGGTCCGCCTGGCGGCGCAGCATTTGCCTGACTCTTCCTGAATAGACGTCACAACTTTTTGAGAAAAAAATGAGTCGATGGACTCAGGCTTTAAACGGACTTGGGTGATTACACGCTCGCTTTAAGTAGTCAGTCGTTGGTAGAGAAGGGTCAGCCAAAGGCAAACAAACCCAGCGCGCTGTGGCATTTAAAGTCTTGGCTTCTTGGATTTGCTTAACATTCAGTTTTATGTTACAAAATTGAGCCAGTATTTACAAAAGGATTTGAAACTATGTTTTCGAAATTGCGAGACAATTTTGATATTGATGCAGTTGCAATGTTGTGTTTGCCCTGCCAAATGATTCGCGCGCTTCTGCTAAGCACGTGTCTTATGACCTTCGGAGCAATCGCTCAAGCACCTGGCGACGTTCGCGTGGCTCTGGTCATCGGCAACGGCGCCTACACCAGCGCACCGGCCTTGCCCAACCCGTCCAATGACGCCCAGGCCATGGGCAATGCCTTACGCAAGATCGGCTTTACGGTCATTGAATTGCGCGACGGAAGCAAGGCCCAGATGGCCGAAGGCATCCTTAAGGTGCGGGATGCCCTGAACGGCAAACAGGGTGTGGGCATGCTGTACTACGCCGGCCATGGTTTGCAGATGGATGCGCGCAATTACATGGTGCCAGTCAACGCCAAGATGAGCAAGGCCGCGGACATTCCGGGGCAAACGGTGGATGTCGGCTCGGTAATCGACGCTTTCAAAGCCGCAGGTAACCGCATGAACATCCTTGTGCTGGACGCGTGTCGTGACAACCCGTTTGGCGGTATCACTTCGGGCAAGGGCCTGGCACCACTCGATGCGCCCAGCGGTACGTTTTTGGCGTATGCGACCGCGCCAGGTAACGTGGCGAGCGACGGTGACGCCAGTAGCGGGAAT
>ENA-OFDP01000365-OFDP01000365.1-metagenomes-genome-assembly--contig:-NODE-365-length-20911-cov-4.985088_pt1 | contig 20911 bp, 15 predicted proteins | sample MGYA00153389_OFDP01 | MGnify analysis MGYA00153389 | reverse complement strand
CACTTCGGACGCGCCGCACCGCTGGTACCGGCCGGCTGGAAGCTGGGAATCAGGTGCTGCTTGCCGTTGCCGATCAGGTCGGCGCGGCCCATCGCCATCAGCGCCTTCTTGCCTGCCTCGATCGACTCGTGCCGGTAGCCGACCGTCTTCGAGAAGACCAGCACGCGTGGTGGACCGGCGGGTACCGCGGGCTTGCAGGCGTGCATGGCGACGAGCGCCAGTGCGCATGCGATGAATCGGGTCACGCGCATACGTGTGGATCCGGGTGGCGTGTGTATCGTGCGTTCATACATTCGTGAATTCGTGTATTCGTGTACTTATGTTTTCGTACTTTATGCTTCGTGCTTCGTGCTTCGTGCGGCAGGCATGTTCTTCGAGCGTGATTCACCGTCGACGACGGCCCGCGCGCGGCATCACGATGGCAGCTTCACCCAGCGTCCGCCCTTCGCCGATGACGACACCACCGCCTCGACGAACGCGACGCCCTTCACGCCGTCGACGACCGTGGGAAACTGTACCGCCGTCTCCAGCTTCGGACCTTTGGGTCGGCGACTGCGGATCGCGTGACCGATCTCGCTGTAGAGTGTGGCGAACGCCTCGAGATAGCCCTCGGGATGACCTGACGGAATGCGCGTGATGCGTGCGGCATCGACACCTGCCGCACCGGTGCCGCGAGAGATCACCTGCGTGGCCTGGCCGAATGGAGACCAGAGCAGCTGATTCGGCTGCTCCTGGCGCCACTCCAGTCCACCCTTGCTGCCGTAGATGCGCAAGCGAAGGTTGTTCTCGTTGCCCGGTGCAACCTGGCTGGCCCACACCGTGCCGCGTGCGCCGTTCGCATAGCGCAGCATCACAAGCGCATTGTCATCCAGCCGGCGACCGGGCACGAATGCCGTGAGTTCAGCAAGCACCTCCGTCACGGCAATGCCTGTCACATAATCCGCGAGCTGGTACGCATGCGTGCCGATGTCGCCGATGCAGCCACCGAGTCCCGCCTTCGCCGGATCCGTTCGCCAGCCGGCCTGTTTCTGGCCGCTCTGCTCGATGTCGTCGGTCAGCCAGTCCTGCGCATACTCGACCTGCACCACGCGAATGTCGCCGAGCAACGCCTCGCGCACCATCTGGCGCGCCTGCCGGACCATGGGGTAGCCGGTGTAGTTGTATGTCACCGCGAACAACAGGTCGTGCTTCAGTGCGAGCGCATGCAGCCGCTTCGCATCCTTCGAGGTGGTCGCGAGCGGCTTGTCGCAGATCACGTGGATGCCGGCCTTCAGGAACGCCTCGGCCACCGGCGCATGCATGTGGTTCGGCGTCACGATCGCAACCGCCTCGATCCCATCGGCACGCGCCGCTTCCGCCGTCGCCATCGCGGCGAAGTCGGTGTAGATGCGGTCTTCCGCCAGACCCAGCGCAAGTCCAGAGCGCATCGCCTTGTCCGCACTCGACGCCAGTGCGCCGGCAACCAGTGCGTACTGATCGTCGAGGCGCGCTGCGAAGCGATGCACACCGCCGATGAACGCCCCTTCGCCGCCACCGACCATGCCGAGCCTGATGCGGCGCGCGGCACCTGCGGCTGCATCCGCCTTCGCTTCTATCGCCACGCGTCGTTCCCCGTGAATACATGTGTGCCGTGCATGATCAGAGTCCCAGCAGCCGCTTGATCTGCTTCGGGTTGGTGGCTGCGCCGGCGAAGTCGTCGAATGCCTTTCCCGTCACATGGATGATGTGATCATCGATGAACGCTGCGCCTTCGGCCGCACCCTGCTCCGGGTGCTTCAGGCAGCATTCCCATTCCAGCACCGCCCAGCCGGCAAAGTCGTACTGCGCGAGCTTGGAGAAGATGGCGCGGAAGTCCACCTGCCCGTCACCCAGTGAGCGGAAGCGACCGGCGCGCTGCAGCCATGGCTGGTAACCCGAGTAGACGCCCTGACGCCCGTTCGGCCGGAACTCCGCATCCTTCACGTGGAAGGAGCTGATGCGCTCGTGATAGATGTCGATGAACTCGAGATAGTCCAGCTGCTGCAGCAGGAAGTGCGACGGGTCGTAGTTGATGCAGCAGCGCGGATGGCTGTCCACGCGCTCCAGCAGCATCTCGAACGTGGTGCCGTCGAACAGGTCCTCACCCGGGTGCAGCTCGAACGCCACGTTGCAGCCCGCGTCATCGAATGCGTTGAAGATGGGACGCCAGCGCTTCGCGAGCTCGTCGAACGCCGCCTCGATCAGGCCTGCGGGACGCTGCGGCCACGGATAGAGATACGGCCAGGCGAGCGCGCCGGAGAACGTGGCGTTCGAGGTGAGGCCAAGGTTCCTCGATGCCTTCGCCGACCAGAGCATCTGCTGCACTGCCCACTTCTGGCGCGCCTTCGGGTTGCCCTTCACCGCATCGGGCGCGAAGGCATCGAACGCCTCGTCGTACGCCGGATGCACGGCCACCAGCTGCCCTTGCAGGTGCGTGCCAAGCTCGGTGATCTCGACGCCGTTCTGTCGTGCGACACCGGCCAGTTCGTCGCAATACGTCTTCGACGTCGCAGCCTTCTTCAGGTCGATGAAGCGCGCGTCCCACGCCGGCAGCTGCACGCCGGTGAAACCCAGGCTCGCGGCCCACTTCGTGATGCCATCCCAGGTGTCGAACGGCGCGGCGTCGCCCGCAAACTGTGCGAGAAAGATGCCCGGGCCCTTGATGTTCGTCGGCACGTATCGCGTCTCCTGTGCTGTGTCAGAGGTAGCTGTTGATCAGGTTCTCGAGGCGTTCCTGGCGGCCCGACACGGGCTGCGGTTCGATGTTCTTCCGCTCCACCATCGCGGCAAGACTCGCGAGACTGCGCCGACCCTTCAGGATAGCGGTTCCCTCCTTCGCATCCCACCCGGCATACCGCGCATCCACGTGCGCGGCGAGCACGCCATCGTCGATCATCCGCTCGGCCACGAGCAGGGCGCGTGCGCACAGGTCGATTGCACCGGCATGCGCGGCGACCAGGTCGTCCGGATCGATGGATTGACGCCGCAGCTTCGCATCGAAGTTGATGCCGCCCGTGCTGAAGCCGCCGCCAAGCATGATCTGGTACATCGCCAGCGCCACATGCGGCAGGTTGTTCGGGAACTGGTCGGTGTCCCAACCCAGCAGCTCGTCGCCGCGATTCATGTCGATGGATCCGAAGATGCCAAGCGCCTGTGCCTGCGCGATCTCGTGCTCGAACGAGTGACCGGCGAGCAACGCATGATTCTGCTCGATGTTCACCTGCACCTCGTGCTCCAGGCCATGTGCCTGCAGGAACGCGAATACGCTCGCCACGTCGTAGTCGTACTGATGCTTCGTGGGCTCGCAGGGCTTCGGCTCGATCAGGATCGCGCCCTTGAAGCCGATTGCGTGCTTGTGCTCGACGACGAGATTCAGAAATCGGCCCAGCTGCGCCCACTCGCGCGTCAGGTTCGTGTTGAGCAGCGTGTCGTACCCTTCGCGACCGCCCCAGAGCACGTAGTTCGCGCCGCGCAGCTCGTGCGTGAGTTCCAGCGCCGTCTTCACCTGTGCCGCGGCGTAGGCGAATACCATCGGGTCCGGATTCGTGGCGGCACCCGCCATGTAGCGACGGTTGCTGAACAGGTTCGCCGTGCCCCAGAGCAGCGCGATACCCGTGTCGTCCATGCGGCGTGCGAGGCGCTCGCCGATGCGATGCAGATTTGCGTTCGACTCGCGCAGCGTCGTGCCTTCGGGTGCGATGTCGCGATCATGGAACGTGAAGAACGGCACGTCGAGCAGCTGAAACAGCTCGAACGCGACGTCGACCTTCGCATGCGCCTGCTGCATCGCATCGCCGCCGATTGCATGCCACGGACGGTTGAAGGTTTCGCCGCCGAACGGATCGGTGTCCGGCCAGACGAAGCTGTGCCACCAGCAGACGGCGAAGCGCAGCTGGTCCTCCATGCGCCGGCCCAGCACCATGCGATCGGCATCGTAGTAGCGATACCCCAGCGGACGGCGCGCGCTCGGCTTGAACTTCGGACCCTCGAACTGCAGCGGCTCCGTCAGCGTGAAGAACTGTCCCGGTGCGGCGGCTGGCGTGGAAGCGCGGGATGCGGCCATGTCTCGGTCGGGTCCGTGGTCGAGTGTAAGTGTTCGTGGGTGTGCGATGCTCGATGCGTCAGGTCTTCGCGCGCTGGAACTCGTGCGACAGCTGGTACAGCGACTGCCAGTGCGCATGGCGCACGGCATGGTCTGCAACCGCATCGGGGCGAGGCTCGAACGTGCGGAGCCGCTCCGGCTTCGTCGCCACCTGAGCCACGGCATCGGCCGCACCGCCCAGCAGCGCCATTGCAGCCAGTCGTGCGGCGCCCAGTGCGCATCCAATCTCGCTCTGTGTCACCATGTGCAGCGGCATCGCGAGCACGTCGGCCATGAGCTGGCACCAGAACGGCGAGCGCGCGCCACCGCCAAGCAGGTCGGCTTCGCGCAGATGCGTGCCGGCGGCGGCGAGTGCCTGTTGCGCGTCGCGCATGGCATACGACACACCCTGCAGCACGGCGAGCGTCATGTCGGAGCGCGTGTGCGACGCGTCGAGTCCGGCAAAGCCTGCGCGGACGGCGACATCGTTGTGCGGCGTGCGCTCGCCGTTCAGGTACGGCGCGAAGCTCGCCGTGGTGCGCGCGTCAGGCGCGAGTTCCGACAGCAGCGCCGCTTCCGGCTGTCCGCTGATGCCGGCCCACCAACTGAGGCAGGACGCGGCGTTGAGCAGCACGCCCATCTGATGCCAGGTATCCGGCACGGCGTGACAGAATGCGTGCACGGCGCTCGTGGTGTTCGGCGCGAACGACGCCGTGGTGCACCAGAGCACGCCCGAGGTGCCGAGTGAAACGAATGCGTCGCCGGCATGCACGGCGCCGGTGGCGACCGCACCCGCGGCATTGTCGCCCGCGCCACCGGCAATGATCGGAGGTGTGCGCATTCCCCACCGCGTGGCCAGCGCGCGGTGCAACGTGCCGGCGGAGGCACTGCCTTCCACGAGCCGCGGCATCTGCGCCGCGCTCAGGCCGCAGGTCGCGAGCGCGTCGTCACTCCAGCGCCTGTTCGCCACGTCCAGCCAGAGCGTACCTGACGCATCCGACATGTCCTCGATCATCTCGCCGCAGAGCCGCATGCGCAGGTAGGCCTTGGGCAGCAGCACCATGGCGACGCGTGCAAAAAGATCCGGCTCGTGCCGGCGGACCCAGAGAAGCTTGGGCGCGGTGAATCCCGGCATCGCCAGATTGCCCGTCACGCGACGCGAGTCGGGCCAGCTTGCCTCGAACACCGCGCACTCGGCCTCGCTTCGGCCGTCGTTCCACAGGATGCAGGGCCTGAGCGCCGCGCTGCGCGCGTCGAGCAGCGTGGCGCCATGCATCTGCCCCGAGAGCCCGATCGCGCTGCAGGCTGCCATGGCGCCGGGGTGGCTGGTCCGAAGCGCATCGCCACACTCGAGCGTGGCATCGTACCACGATTCGGGGTCCTGCTCGCTCCATCCGGGGTGCGGGCGCTGCACCGTGAGTGGTGAGCTGGCGCTGCCGATCACGCGCTCGCGGCCAACGATCGCATGGTCCACGAGGACCAGCTTCACGCCGGAGGTGCCGAGGTCGATGCCGAGTGTGATCACGCGTTGATCAGCCCGCCGTCCGCAGCCCGCGTGCCCAGTCGTAGACACCCGTGTATTGCTGCGCCGCGCGCACCCACGAGTTGTCCTCGCGCATGCCGCGCTCGCGCAGGATCGCCCAGCTGGCCGACTCGCGATACGCAAGCAACGCCCGTTCGATCGCCTCGATGAAGTGACGCGCCTCGTACTGGTGAAACACGAAGCCGTTGCCGTCCCACCCTTCACGCACGGTGTCGTTCAGGCCACCCGTCGCGCGTACGATCGGCACGCTGCCGTAGCGCAACGCGATCATCTGCCCCAGTCCGCACGGCTCGAAGCGCGACGGCATCAGGAACGCATCGCTGCCGGCGTAGATGCGCTGCGCAAGTCCCGCATCGAAGCCCAGGCGTACCGCGATGCGACCCGGGTGCGCCCGCGCATGACGCAGCAGCGCGTCCTGCAGGTATGGCTGGCCCGAGCCCAGCACCACCAGCTGCGCATCGGTCTGCAGCATCAGCCACGGTATCGCCGCATCGAGCAGGTCGAGGCCCTTCTGCTCCACGAGCCGCGACACGATGCCGAGCACCGGGCGATCGGGCGCCACCGGGAGTCCACATTCCACCTGCAACGCCGCCTTGCAATCCGCCTTGCCAGTAGGATCGTCGGCATCGAACGTCGCCGCCAAATGCGCGTCGGTCGCCGGATTGAATGCGTCACGGTCGATGCCATTCAGTATGCCGGTTACGCGATCGCGCTTGGCGCGCAGCAGTTCGTAGAGGTCCAGGGCCTGGTAGGCGCGGGTGACGCGCTGCATGAGGTGCTGGTAGGGGGTGACCGATAGTGGGCGAGTCGCAAGGTCGCCCCACTCCAAGCCTGGCGTTTGAAAGAGGCTCTCCACCTGACTTGCAAGAGAGGGCAAAACTGGTTTCAGCAAAATGGTCAGTTTGTAAAATCCATTTAAACAAGTTGTGCAAACTTCATGAAGCTTTTCATGCGAGGCAATATCCTTCGCCAGCGTCCAAGGCTTTTCGGAATCCCAAAAAGCATTAATTTTGTCCGCGTACGACATGATCAATCGCATAGCCAATGAAAACTCTCGTTCCTCATAGGCACGCTTTACGGAATCTTCAATTTCGATAGCCCCCTTCATGGCGGGGTTGGACAACACGCTATCCAGCGATTCAAAAAGCGAAAGCGACTGATCATTGTTTTCCTGCAGGAGACGGCCATCAAAATACTTGGCCACAAATCCCGCCGCCCGACTCGCAATATTCACATACTTGCCAATCAAATCCGAATTCACCCGAGCCATAAAGTCATCAGCATTGAAGTCAACATCTTCATTCTTCGCATTCAACTTAGCGGCGAGGTAATACCGCAGCCACTCCGGGTTCATGCCCAGGCTCAGGTACTTGAGCGGGTCAAGCCCCGTGCCACGGCTCTTGCTCATCTTCTCGCCATTGTTCACCGTCAAAAATCCGTGTACGTGAATCTTGTCTGGCGTTTTTCGGCCGCTAAATTTCAGCATCGCGGGCCAAAACAACGTGTGAAAGGTCACGATGTCTTTGCCGATGAAGTGGTGCTGCTCCAGGCCGGGTTGAGCCATGTAGGCGTCAAAGTTTTCACCACGCGTTTCAAGCAGGTTTTTCAGCGACGCAAGATAACCGACAGGCGCATCCAGCCAGACATAAAAGTACTTGCCCGGCGCATCGGGGATTTCAATGCCAAAGTAGGGCGCATCACGGCTGATATCCCAATCGCCCAAGCCTTCGCTTTTGCTGCCGTCTGGGTTGGTCCGTATGCTGAACCATTCTTTAACTTTGTTTGCTACTTCGGGCTGCAACCTACCATCTTGCGTCCATACTTGCAAAAATTCTACGCAACGCGGATCGGACAATTTAAAGAAAAAATGCTCCGAGCTTTTTAGTACTGGCGTAGCGCCCGACAAGGCTGAATACGGATTGACTAAATCCGTAGGCGCATACACCGCACCGCAGTTCTCGCAGTTGTCGCCATACTGGTCTTTGGTACCGCATTTCGGGCAGGTACCCTTGATGTAACGGTCTGGCAAAAACATGTTCTTATCGGGGTCAAAGAACTGCTCAATGGTTTTGACATCAATCAGGTCATTGGCTTTCAAGTCGCGGTAAATCTGCCTTGCCAGCTCGTGATTTTCTGGTGAATCGGTCGAGCTCCAGTTATCAAAACTGATATGAAAGCCGTCCAGATATTCTTTACGCCCCGCCGCAATATCAGCCACAAACTGCTGCGGCGTAACACCGGCTTTTTCAGCCGCAATCATGATGGGTGCGCCGTGGGCGTCGTCTGCCCCTACGAAGTTCACATGGTTGCCCTGCATACGTTGAAAGCGCACCCAAATATCGGCCTGGATGTATTCCATGATGTGGCCAATGTGGAACTTGCCATTGGCGTAGGGCAGGGCTGTGGTGACGAACAGTTGGCGCGGCATTTTTGTGCTTTTTCGTGAGGGAACGCATTATTTTAGGTGCCTTGGCTACACTGACCAGCGATTATTAGAAAACCCAGCATGCCCACCACAGACCAACTATTGCAAGCGCTAAGCGCCGTCATTGACCCGAACAACGGCAAAAGCTTTGTAGCCAGCAAAGCCATCAAGAATTTGCAGGTAGCCAACGGCGCTGCCACGTTTGATCTTGAATTGGCCTACCCCGCCAAAAGCCAGCACGCTGAATTTGAAAAAGCGTTGACCGCTGCCGCCCGCGAAGTTAGCGGCATAAGCAGCGTCACCATCACCACTAGCACGCAGGTGGCATCGCACAGCGTGCAGCGTGGCGTGCAGTTGCTGCCGGGTGTCAAAAACATCATTGCGGTAGCGTCAGGCAAAGGCGGAGTGGGCAAAAGTACCACTGCGGTTAATTTGGCACTGGCGTTGGCGGCAGAAGGTGCAAACGTCGGTTTGCTCGATGCAGACATTTACGGCCCCAGCATTCCGATGATGATGGGCGTGACGGGCAAGCCTGAGAGTATTGACGGCAAAAATATGGAGCCCATGTTCGGCCACGGCTTGCAGGTGATGTCGATTGGCTTTCTGGTTGAGCCTGAACAGGCCATGATTTGGCGCGGCCCCATGGCCACCCAGGCGCTGGACCAGCTCTTAAAGCAAACGAACTGGAAAGACCTCGATTATTTAATCGTCGACATGCCGCCGGGTACCGGCGATATTCAGCTCACCCTTAGCCAGCGCGTGCCGCTGACGGGCGCAGTCATCGTCACCACGCCGCAAGACATTGCCCTGCTGGACGCGCGCAAAGGCATCAAGATGTTTGAAAAAGTCGGCGTGCCGATTTTGGGCATCGTCGAAAACATGGCGGTGCATGTGTGTACAAATTGCGGCCATGTTGAGCATGTTTTTGGTGAAGACGGTGGCAAAAAAATGGCGGCGGACTACCAGATTGACTATTTGGGCGGGCTGCCACTAGACATGCAAATCCGCCTGCAAGCCGATGGCGGCACGCCGACGGTGGTGGCCGACCCGCGGGGGAGTGTGGCCGCGCTTTACAAATCTATTGCCCGCAAACTGGCAGTGTCGGTGGCTGCAAAAGCCAAGGATTTTTCCAGTAAATTCCCAAGCATCACTATTTCAAAAGACACTTAGTCTCCTATGAACCTGCTGTCATCGCTCAGGTACCTCGCCGCACTCGACGAGCACACACACTTTGGGCGAGCCGCTGCAGCTTGTTACATCGCGCAACCCGCTTTGTCGAATGCGCTACGTGCGCTTGAAGAAGAATTTGCCATTGCCATCGTCAAGCGGGGGCGGTCATTTGGCGGCTTTACGCCGGAAGGGGCGCGCGTGCTGGCCAGCGCGCAGCGCATGCTCCACAAGCGCGAGTTATTGCAGCAAAATTTGAACAGCGTGGCAGGCAGCCCGCAGGGCGTGTTGACCATCGGCGCAGTACCCCACTGCCCTTCCTGTTGCAGCACGTTTCGCGGCTACCGCGAGCTTGAGGCGCTACCGTTGGTGGGTCCAGACATCAAGTCGTCGATTGGCTTCATGCTCCAGGACTCTAGCCGTACATCTCTAATACTGGCTGCTGCTTTGTTGACGGCGCAAGACGCCGCCTGGCTGCGCCAGGCTGTAGCGCACAGCGGGTTGCTTTCAAACTGATGATTTGCTGCTGGCGCCAAGATGCGTTTAGTTTTCGAACCACGCGATTTTTGAATTTAATTTGACGAGGTGAGGCGCTTGCTCAATACTTCGATGTGCGGTTTTTCGGCTGAGGGGTCGGGCTGCACTTGGTGAAAAGGACCGATTCCATGAGCAAGCAAAAAATTGAGTTTTATAGCGGCCCCGCAGGGGGCTGGGGTGCCTTGCGCAGCGTGGCGCATGCCTTGCTGGCGCAAGACGTTGCGGTTAAAGGTGCCAAAACGCTGTTGTCTGCCAATCAGCCTGATGGCTTTGATTGCCCCGGCTGCGCCTGGCCAGACCGCAACCACGCTTCAACATTCGAGTTTTGTGAAAATGGTGCCAAAGCGGTGGCGGCTGAAGCCACATCGAGACGGGTTGAGGCCGCTTTTTTCGCCGAGCACACCGTCAGGCAACTGGCTGAAAAAAGCGATTTTTGGCTGGAAGACCAGGGCCGATTGACCGAGCCGATGGTGTACGACGCAGCGCTGGATAAATACAAGCCTATCGCCTGGAACGAAGCTTTCGAATTGATTGCCGGCCGCCTGAACACGCTGGCAGACCCGAACCAAGCCATTTTTTACACATCGGGCCGGGCCAGCAATGAAGCTGCATTTTTGTACCAATTGTTCGTACGCGAATTTGGCACCAACAACTTCCCTGATTGCTCCAACATGTGCCATGAGCCCAGCAGCGTGGGCATGCGCGCGCAAATTGGCGTGGGCAAGGGAACAGTCACCCTGGAGGATTTTGAGGTAGCCGACGCGATATTCATCTTTGGACAAAACCCCGGCACCAACCACCCGCGCATGTTGGGCGAACTGCGCGCAGCCAATAAGCGCGGCGCAAAGGTTGTGTCGTTCAACCCATTGCGCGAACGTGGGCTCGAGCGTTTTGCTGACCCGCAAAGCAAAGTCGAGATGGCCACCTTGGGCGAAACTGCTATCAGTACCCACTATTTTCAGTTGCGCATTGGCGGCGATTTTGCGCTGGCCAAAGGCATGATGAAGCACTTGCTGGCGTGTGAAGATGCTGGTCAGCCGACGCTGGACCACGCATTTATTGCGGAGCACACCATCGGCTTTGCGGCGCTCGCTGAGGACCTGCGCGCGGAGTCATGGCCTTTGCTGGAACAGGAGTCCGGTTTGAGCCAGGCGCAAATTTGCGCTGCTGCCGACGTGTATCGCGCTGCTGGCAGCGCCATTTTTTGTTGGGGTATGGGCATTACTCAGCACGCCAATTCAGTGGCCACGATTCAAATGCTGGTCAATTTGCTGCTTATGCGCGGCAACATTGGCCGGCCGGGCGCGGGGCCTTGCCCAGTGCGCGGCCACAGCAATGTGCAGGGCGACCGTACCATGGGCATTTGGGAAAAGCCCCCGGCAAGCTTGCTCGACAAGCTCAAAGAAGTGTTTGGCTTTGAGCCGCCGCGCGACAACGGTGTGGACACGGTTGACGCCATCAAGCTGATGCTGTCTGGCGGCGGCAAGGTGTTTTTTGCCCTGGGCGGTAATTTTGCTGCGGCCACGCCAGACACTTACGTGACGTGGAAGGCGCTGCGCAATTGCGATTTGACGGTGCACGTCACCACCAAGCTCAACCGCAGCCACGTGGTCCACGGCCGCGAGGCATTGATACTGCCGTGTTTGGGCCGTACTGAAGTCGACTTGCAAGCTGGCGGCCCGCAAGGCATAACGGTGGAAGACTCCATGAGCATGGTGCATATTTCGGTCGGCATCAATCCGCCCGCCTCGCCGCAATTGCTGTCTGAGCCGGCCATCGTTGCCCGTCTGGCGCAGGCCACCATCGGCCACCGCAGCACGACGAACTGGTTGCATTTGATTGAGGACTACAGCCGCATCCGTGACAAGATTGAAGCCGTGTTTGTCGACTTCAAAGACTTCAATGCCCGCGTGGCCCAGCCCGGCGGCTTCCGGTTGCGCAACACCGCCAGTGAGCGGGTGTGGAACACCCCTGCAAAAAAAGCCACTTTTTTCTCCCATGCTGTACCGCTTGACAGCCCATCGCACCGGGCACGCGCCAGCCATACGGGCACACTGGTTTTCACGCTGCTCACCACCCGCTCGCACGACCAGTACAACACCACCATTTATGGCCATGACGACCGCTACCGCGGGGTATTCGGTCAGCGCCGGGTGGTGTTCATCAACGCCGAAGATATCAAGGCACTTGGCATGAAAGATGGCGACTGGATAGATATCAAAACCGTCTGGGAGGGCTCTAGTGCTGGCACCGCGCAAGAGCGCAGGGCCAACCGCTTCAAGCTGGTGGCGTACAACATTCCGCGTGGCAATTTGGCCGCCTACTATCCTGAGACGAATCCGCTGGTGCCGCTTGCATCAGTGGCGCTGAACGCTGGTACGCCAGCTTCAAAATCGATACCAGTAACGCTGACGGCGCATGTTCAAACCAACGGTGCGCTGGCAAATTCACCCGAGCGCCTTGACGTCAACCAGACGGTTGAAGCTGCAACGTGACGGCCAGATAGTGCCGGTCAGAGCGGAACACCAAACAGTGCTGGACGATTTTTCAGCCGCGATTTTGCAATCGCTGCGGGGTGAAGCGGGCCCGACGGGCATGTCGGTTCCGCGTTTGGGCAAAGCACTGGGTCGCAGCGCCAGCGAGGTCATGCGCCAGCTTACTTTGATGGGCGACGTCTGCGGCATGGGTTGGGTTCACGTACAACCACTTAATGACCGGTTCATGGTCACACTCACCGACGCTGGGCGAGAGCTTTTCAAAAGCCAGCCTCAGTCGGGCAAGAAGTGATTTGCATGGCAGCTGGTACATCGCCATCCGCTTTTGCGGCCTTGGTAAGCCACCCGGTGACTGTATTTGCTGGCACGGCGCAAATGCCGCCTGGCGCGGTGCTGCATGATGTGCTGGCCGCTGAAGTGCCAGTGGCATTGGTGTTTAACGGTATTTCTCACGCGGTGATGATGGCCACGCCGCAAGACCTGGAGGCATTCGCCTTGGGTTTTGCACTGAGTGAAGGCATTGTTGCCGGAGCTGGCGAGGTGCGCGGCATTGACGTCGCGTTGGCCGACCCCGCTCAATCGGGGCTGCCTGTTGGCGTGGCGGCGATTGAAGTGCATGTCGAGGTGTCAGCCAGAAGTTTCGAGCAGCTCAAGGCGCACCGCCGCGTCTTGGCGGGGCGCACTGGCTGTGGCGTGTGCGGCGTTGAAAGCCTTGCCGCGCTGGACTTGCTTGGTGCACCGATCGCGCCAAACGACTGGGTTGCGCAAGTGGATGCGCCACTGGTCTTGCACGCGTTTTCGCAATTGCAGGTGCAGCAGCCGCTCAATGCGCAATCGGGTGCAATGCACGCAGCCGGCTGGGCTACGCTTGAGGGCCAGCTCATGCATGTATTTGAAGACGTTGGCCGGCACAATGCGCTCGACAAACTGCTGGGCACACTGGCAAAAAGCGGTCAGCTCGGAACGCCAGGATTCGTGATCATGTCAAGCCGCGCCAGCCACGAGCTGGTGCGCAAGTGTGCCCGGCTGGGCCTATCTGCATTGGCAACGATTTCAGCGCCTACATCGATGGGGGTGCGCATGGCCGAACTGTCGGGCGTACGGCTGTGGGGTTTGTGCCGTGCGCCCAGGGCCGTGCTTTACGCATCAGGCGCTGCTGTTCAATAGCTTGGCCCGTGCCCAACACTCCAGCACTTGCCGCAACTTTCAGACTGCGCAAGCACTGAAAACCAAACCATCACCCAGCCAATACTGGCGACAACGTAACGTGGGACAAACGTATGACAGGAATTTAGGACAAGGAACGCATCATTGCCGGGCCAGGCTTTAACCGCTGGCTGGTTCCGCCCGCTGCACTTGCGATTCATGTGTGCATCGGCATGGCCTATGAGTTTTCAGTTTTTTGGCTGCCGCTGTCTAAGGCGCTGGGTACTAAAAGATACGATCAAGTGCGGCCCTGATGTTGGCTTGTTCCAAGAGTTGTTCACCACCAGTTGCGACTGGAAAATCTCCACCCTTGGCCGGATGTAAACGCTGTTTTTTGTGTTGCTCGGCTCGTCCGCTGCCACGTGGAGCGGCTGGCTTGAGCGCTCTTTTCCGCGCAAGTCAACAACACCATGATCACCCAGCGCCACGTGCACGTTAAAAAAGGTGTGGGGCATTGCGCAGTTTTGGCTGATCTGGATGGTGTCGTACGTGGATGTTTCCCCCGGTATTGGAGTGATTGGTATGGCCTCTCTCATGTTGCAAGAACTGTTTGACGGCGGCGGTTTTGCCACTGTGCCTGCGTACCTGGCCGACCTGTTTGGCACGCAGATGGTGGGCGCCATTCACGGCCGTTTGCTTGCCGCATGGGGTACTGCTGGCGTGTTGGGCCCGGTGGTGGTGAACTACATGCGTGAGTACCAGCTTGGCCTGGGCAATCCGCGTGAGGAGGTGTACAAAAAGACCATGTACATCCTGGTGGGCCTACTGGTGGTGAGCTGGGTTTGCAACCTGCTGGTCAAGCCGCTGGATGCCAAGTGGCTCATGAACGATGCTGAACTGGCCGCTGAGAAAAAGTTGGCGCATGAAAAAATGGCTGCATCTGAAGTGGGTAGCAGCACCGGCACGTCTACCGTCAGCGCGGTGCTGATGGCGTGTGCCTGGGCAGCAGTGGGTTTGCCATTGGCGCGGGATGTGTACCGCACGCTGCAAAGCGTGGCGAAGCTCTTTGCTTGATGCTTAGATGGGACCCGATAGAGGCGTTTTTACGCTTTTTTTTAAGATAAATACGCCTAAAGCCCAATGAATACGGGCGCAAAAAGCTATTAAAATAATAGTAAATTGAACTAGATGGCGCTTTGTGGTTTTACTTTGACGTGCCATTTTTATGTTGGGCCATGCAAGTTGCGCAGCTTGAGTCGTGACTGGGCTGTCATACGGTTGAGCCGAGTGTCGTGGCATCATCAAGCGCATGATCGATGCATTTTTACAAACGTCAACGCCAGTCCAAGCCGCTCCTCAAACCTTTCAGGCGCAGCCGTTGCAAGCGCCAACTTTTTTGCCCACCACACGCTGGCTGATTGAGGGCGTGCGCGCTGGGATTTTCCTGGTGCCGCGCACTGCGGGCTGCTCGCCTTCTCCGCTGCAAGCTGGACTGCTCACGATTTTGTTTTTTGCATTTGAAACGGCGCTGGCGCGGCTTGAAATCTTTGGCCCTGCCGTTTTTAATGCCCAGGCGTGGCTTTCTGGCTGGTGGTCTTATCTGGTTTTGCTTGGCGCTGCGTGGTGGGCATTGCGCGCGCCGGGGCATGGGCCGTCTGCCCAGCGCGAAAGCCGCTTGCCCGCATTTTTCGTGTTGTCATTGGGTGCATCGGTACCCAGCCTTGCGGCCTATGGTGTGCTGCAGGCCAGCCTGAGCCAGCGCTGGCTGCACACCAGCGTTTTGACTGGAGCTTCGGCGTACTGGGCGATTTATGCGGTGTTTATGCTGTGGTCGTTTGGAGCGCTGGCTGTATTGATGCGCCGCTTTGTGGGCTGGTCTGCACGCAACGCGGTTTTCATGCTGCTCGTGGTGGCTTGCACGGGCGTGAGCATGTGGCAGCTTGAGCAACGCACATGGAACGAAGACTATTCAGAGCAGCGCATGCTGGATGCCGCCAAGCCCCGCTTGCGCTTGAGCCAGCAGGCTTTTGAGGTGCAGCAGTCGCTGTGGCAAACCAAGATCGCAGCACTTGCGCCAGAGCGCAAAGGCATCACCGACGTGTACGGACTGGTATTTGCGCCGTATGCCAGCGAGGACGTCTTCAAGCGCGAGGCCGCCCTGGTGAGCAGCGTGCTGGACGAGCGGTTTGACGCAAAGGGCAGGGTGCTGCAGTTGCTGAACCACGGCGGTACTGCACAAACCCATTTGTGGGCAACGCCGCTCAATATAGAACGCGCGATTGACGCGTTAGCGAGCACCATGGACGTGGACAACGACTTGCTGGTGGTTTACCTCACATCGCATGGTGGAAGTGACTTCAAGCTGGCAGCAATGCATTGGCCGCTGGAAGTTGAGCCGCTTTCGCCCCAGCAGCTGCGCACCGCGCTCGACAAAGCGGGTATTCGCAACCGGGTGATTGCCGTTTCGGCGTGCTATTCGGGTGGCTGGATTGGGCCGCTGGCCGACCCGAACACGTTGGTCATGACGGCGGCAGACGCCACGCACACGTCTTACGGCTGCGGGCGTCTGTCAGAGCTGACGTTTTTCGGGCGCGCCATGTTCGACGAGCAACTGCGCAAAACGCATTCTTTTACCAAAGCGTTTGCCAACGCGGTACCGCTGATCAAGCAGCGCGAGATCGATGCAGGCAAAGACGATGGCTTTTCAAACCCGCAAATTTCCGTGGGTGCCAGCGTCAAACCGCTCCTGGATGCGTTGGAGGCGCGCCTAAGCCGCATACTGTTGGTTACACCACCGGCTACCCCCGCAATTCCTGCTGCCAACTAGGCACAACCCCTTTACGGTAAGGTTACGCCATGAACATACTTTTCATTAAATTGGGCTGGCGGACGCTGTGGCGTGATTTGCGTGCAGGCGAGTTGCGGCTGCTGATTGTGGCGGTCACGCTGGCGGTGGCGGCGCTGACTGCGGTAGGGTTTTTTGCAGATCGGCTCAAGGGCGGGTTGCAGCGCGATGCGCGGCAATTGCTGGGCGGCGATGCCGTGCTGCGCAGTGATGAACCCACGCCCGCAGCGTTCATAGCCAAAGCCCAGGCGTTGGGTTTGAAATCTGCGCTCAGCGTGAGCTTTCCGACCATGGCACGGGCCACGGATGCTGATGGCGGCGCCAGCAAGCTTGCGGCGTTTAAAGCGGTGCCTGAAGGCTATCCACTGCGCGGCAGTTTGAAAATTTCCGACGCCGTTGACGGCAAGGGCGTGGACACCCGCGACGTGCCGGCGCCCGGCACGACCTGGGTTGACCCATCGCTGCTTGATTCCCTGGGGTTAAAAATCGGCCAAACGCTGCTGATGGGCGACGCCAGTTTTAATGTCACGCGCATCATCACGCAAGAGCCTGACCGGGGCGCGGGCTTCATCAGCTTTTCACCGCGCGCCATGATCAACCAAAAAGACGTGGCGGCCACTGGCCTGATTCAGCCGGCCAGCCGCACCAACTACCGCTTTGCAGTGGCCGGTGATGACACAGCGGTGGCCGAATACGCCAAGTGGGCAGCTGAAGAAATAAAAAGGCCGTTTGAACAATCCGGCATTCGCGGCGTGCGGCTTGAATCGCTGGAGTCTGGCAGCCCTGAAATGCGGCAAACGCTTGACCGGGCCGAGAAATTTTTGAACCTGGTCGCGTTGCTTGCTGCGCTGCTCAGCGCAGTAGCCGTGGCGATTGTGGCGCGTGCCTTTGCCGCGAAGCATTTAGACGACTGCGCCATGCTGCGCGTATTGGGGCAACCCCAGCGCACCATCGCCGCAGCGTATGCGTTTGAGTTTGTGCTGGCCGGGTTGTTTGCCAGCGCCCTCGGCGTGGCGATTGGCTTTGCGGTGCATTACGGCTTTGTGTTGCTGCTGGCCGGGCTGGTGGAAACCGCGCTGCCGGCTGCCACGCTTTGGCCAGTGGGGTTTGGCATGGGCATGGGTCTGACGCTTTTGCTGGCCTTCGGATTGCCGCCCGTGTTGCAGCTGGCGTCGGTTCCGCCGCTGCGCGTGATTCGCCGTGATGTCGGTAATTTGAAGCCCGCATCGCTGGCCGTGCTGGGCGTGGGCATGCTGGGCTTTGCAGCACTGCTGGTGGCTGCCAGCAGTGATTTGAAATTGGGGCTGATTGCAGTCGGCGGCTTTGCAGGCGCGGTGCTGCTGTTTGCAGCAGCCAGCTACGCCGCTGTAAAACTTTTACGGGCCAGTGTGAATGAGGAGGTCGCTCCGCGTTGGTTGGTGCTGGCCACGCGGCAGTTGTCGGCGCGGCCAGCGTACGCGGTGGTGCAAACCAGTGCGTTGGCGGTGGGCCTGCTGGCGCTGATGCTGTTGGTGCTCCTGAGAACCGATCTCGTTGACAGCTGGCGCAAAGCCACGCCGCCTGATGCGCCGAATCGTTTTGTGATCAACGTGCAGCCGGAGCAGGGCGACGCGTTTAAAAAAGCGCTAGTTGATGGGGGTGTTAAAAAGTTTGATTGGTATCCAATGATTCGTGGCCGCCTGGTGGCGGTTAACAACAAGCCGGTCACGCCAGACGACTTTACAGACGACCGGGCCAAGCGACTGGTAGACCGCGAGTTCAACTTGTCTAACGCTGCCAAGCAGCCTGCGCACAACCAAACCATTGCGGGCAAGTGGACCGAAGAAGAGAAAGGTGCGATCAGCGTTGAAGAAGGCATTGCCAAAACACTCGGCTTGAAGTTGGGCGATGTCTTAAGTTTTGACATTGGCGGGCAAGTCAGCAGCGCCAAAATCACCAGCTTGCGCAAGGTGGATTGGGGCTCGATGCGGGTCAACTTTTTTGTGATGTACCCAGTAGCTGTTGTCACCGATGTACCGGTGTCTTTCATCAGCGCATTTCGGGCGCCCGACGCTGCTGCGCAGGTGGGAGGCCAACCAAAACCGCAAAGCTTCGACAACACATTGGTCAAAGCGTTTCCGAACATCACGAACGTAGACACCACATCTACCATCGCACAAGTCCAGCGCGTGCTTGATCAAGTCATTCGCGCTGTTGAATTTTTGTTTGGCTTCACGCTGGCAGCTGGCCTGGTCGTGCTGTTTGCAGCGATTACCGCCACACGCGAAGAGCGCGCCAAGGAATTCGCCATCATGCGCGCGGTGGGTGCGCGGGCCAGTTTGCTCAGGCAAGTGCAGCGGGCCGAGCTGGCGGGTGTCGGTTTACTGGCCGGGTTTTTGGCGTCAATTGTTGCGCTGGCCGTCGGCTGGGGCCTGGCCAAGTTTGTGTTTGATTTTGCGTGGTCGGGCTCGTGGACGGTACCGCTGTTCGGCAGCCTGGCAGGTGCCGCGCTGGCGTTGGCGGCTGGCTGGTGGGGCTTGCGCTCGGTGTTAAACACCCCGGTGGTGGAGACCCTGCGCAAGGCGCAATAGCGATGGCAGTGAAGCGACCAGCGCAGTTTGGATTGGGTAGGCAGGCCTTTGTACTGTTGGCTTTTAGCCTGCTGACTGCAGGTGGAGCGGTGGCGCAGCCCGCAGCATCCAAACCCCCAGTTGCCGCCAAAGGGAATCCCACATGCCCGAAGCCTGCAGTTGCCATGACGCCTGAGCGCATTCAGCAAGGCGTGCGCAACGCGCAAAATCGCGGGCCACTGTGGCGCATCACCAAGGCTGGGCAATCGTCGTGGCTGTACGGCACGGCCCATTTGGCCAACGCGGATTGGGTGTTTCCCGGGCGCAATGTGGTTGCAGCGATGCAACAAGCCGATGTGTTGGCGCTAGAGCTCAATGTGCTGGACGCCCAATCGCTCAAACCGCTTACCCAACCCGCTGACCCGGCGGTGATCGCCCGAGTGTTTGATGCGCCGCGCGCGACGCGTGTAGCCCGCCAGGTTGCGTTGGCCTGCTTGCCACCCGACGCACTGGGCAAGTTGCGGCCAGCCATGCAAGCCGCGGCGCTGGTTGCGCTAGACGCCAGGCACAGCGGCTTTTATATCGATTTTGGCATCGACGCCATGCTGGCCGGGCTGGCCCAGTCGCTTAAAAAACCCGTGCTGGCGCTGGAGTCTGCACAAGACCAGCTCAACTTGCTGGCTGGGCGCAACGAGCAAGAAGAGGGCAGGTTGGTCGACAGCGCGCTCAATGCGCTGGAGTCTGGCAAGGCGCGGCGCCAATTGCCCGCCAGCATGAAAATGTGGGCGGAAGCCGACGTAGAAAAGCTCGAAGACTACCCCGCGTGGTGCGACTGCATGGACACCGCTGAGGACCGCGATTTTATGAAGCGCATGCTGGACGACCGCAATGTGCTGATGGCCGAGAAAATCAGCCAGCTGCATGCCTCTGGCAAGCGCGTGTTCGCAGGCGTGGGTGTGCTGCACATGGTGGGCGCGCTGGGCCTGCCCGCACTGATGCGTGCCAAAGGGTTTCAGGTTGAGTTGGTGGCTTCACCAACAACTACCGTTGTCAAACCTTGAACCGAACTTGAAATGCTAGTAAAATAATAGCTGCTTGCGCCCGTAATTATTGGGCTACAGTCCATTTTATTCAAATTTAAGTGCTTTTGCACTGTTTTATGCAAATTCAGGAAAAACCCAAGTTCGCTACGCCGTTTGAATGGATCGGTGGCGAAGCACAAGTCAAAGCGCTGGTTGACCGCTTTTACGACCTGATGGACTTAGAGCCCGGCTACAGCGCCCTGCGCGCCGCACACCCGGGGCCGCTTGACAGCGCCCGCCAGCGCTTGTTCTGGTTTTTATGCGGCTGGCTGGGCGGCCCGCAGCACTACACCGAACGCGTCGGCCAGCCGATGCTGAAAATGCGGCACATGCCCCAGCAAACCGGCGGCGGTGCTATCGGCTTCAAAGAGCGCGACCAATGGCTGGCCTGCATGAACCAGGCGATGCTTGAAACCGGAGTGGATGACGCGCTGCGTACGCGCCTGAATGCTTCGTTTTTTCAAACTGCAGACTGGATGCGAAACAAGGGCGAGTAGCTAAGATTGCTCTTAAATAAGGAGCTGCTTGCGCACGTATTTACCGCTCTTTAGCTGCATTTTGCAGCTGAAAGTGCTCTACAAAGCATCAAAAATGACTTTTTGGGCCACAAAAAATGCGGCGCGTAGCCACGAAATTTTGGAAAGTAGTTCCTTAGTCATTTTTAGGTGCTAGATTTGCCTCTTACTCAATGAATAAGGGCGCAACCAGCTCCTGAATAAATAGCACTTATTGATCTGTGGCTTACCCAATAAATGCACTGATAATCAAAAGAGCTCCTCCTCAACACCACCGAAAACACATGTCTGAAATCGTCTTCAAAGGCAAAGAGTACGTCTACAACCACCACCTGACGGTGCCGTACCGCCCGCTGGAGGTGGACGCAGCCAAAGGCGTTGGCCCGGCAGATTTGGGTAGCAACCTGGTGATTCATGGCGACAACTTGCATGCACTCAAGAGCCTGCTGCCACGTTATGCCGGTAGCGTTGATTTGGTGTTTATTGACCCGCCGTACAACACTGGCAA
>ENA-OFDP01000363-OFDP01000363.1-metagenomes-genome-assembly--contig:-NODE-363-length-21038-cov-6.163609_pt1 | contig 21038 bp, 20 predicted proteins | sample MGYA00153389_OFDP01 | MGnify analysis MGYA00153389 | reverse complement strand
AGTCAACAGTAGACCTCTTGCAAAAATCCTTTTCATTAATTGATGAGCCCGTCCTAATTATTTTTGCAAGAGGTCTAGTCAACAGTCAACAGTCAGTAGTTATTAGTTTAAAGGCTGGGGTTCGTTTCTGTGCAATATTTCAACTTGTGGCCAAGCGCTGACAGTCGTAGCTGGCGTAGACCGACGCGATCGTCCTGCGCCAAGTAGTAGAATAAGGGACAGCACGAATTCTTGATTAAGGCCAGCTTAAACAGTTGACAGTTGACCCTTCGACTCCGCTCAGGGCGGCGCAGTTGACAGTTGACAACAGCAATCTAAAATCTAAAATCTAAAATCGAATAGGCGAGGACAAAATTTTGGACGAACTCAGAGCAGCATTAGAATTGACAACAGAAGAAGAATTGCAGCAATTAACAGAACTTCTGTTCAGCCGTAGGTTTAACCCGTTAGATTACGTGCAAACCCCCGCACCGATAGATGTACAAAGCCGCGATCGCGAAGCTTGGCTAGATGCCGTAGAACAGCGATTTCGCTACCTATCAGCCGATGGATTGACGGTACTCAGAGGGCGTACTGAACAAGTAACTTACAGACAAACACTGATTCAAGTTTGTCGCTATCTCAAAATTCCCTATCCCAAACAGTTGTCAACCACAGACTTAGAAGCCGAAGTATTTTTGCACCTCATGGGCCGCGCTTGGAAGCAGTTACCAGCGGCAGAAAAACAAGCACTGACGGTGCGAGTACAGCGAGCGATAGTTGAGTCAAAACTCTCGGAACCCCTACCGCTTTCTACGGAAAAAGACCCATTGGGTTTATTATTCAAGGGTGGAAGTGCATTAGCTGTAAGTTCGATCTTAAAACCAATGTTGCTCAAACTGATGGCCAATCAATTTGCCCTGCACTTTGCCACCTATCAAATAGCAAAACAAGCAGTGATTACAGGTGGAACAGCAGCAGCAACCCAGTTTCAAAATTATGTCGCAATCCAGACGGCGCGGCGCGGGATGGCCGTGAGTGCGGCTCGTTACGGTGCGACGCGGAGCGTGTTTTCGTTAGTCGGCCCGGTGATGTGGACTTGGTTTTTAGCTGATTTGGGTTGGCGATCGATTTCCACTAACTACAGCCGCATTATCCCGACCATTTTTGCCTTAGCTCAAATTCGCTTAACGCGATCGGAATGCGTCTGGGAATTAGCATAACGATATTAGCTTTTAGATTTGAGATTAGGAGTGTGGGTGAATATCAAAAATTGGTTTAAATCAGCAGAAAAACTGACAGTTCAAAAGCTGAAGTATGCCCTTCAAAAACATCGCGATCGCCGCCTACAAATCCCTTGGAATTTTGCTCAAATAGGGATGCTCATTTTTCCTTTAATTCCGATTTTGGGAGCTTTAGGAATCTTTCTGGGATTGGCAGGGACTAGCAAACACAAATTTCGCGAAATTTGTCGCCGCCCTGTCAATCAAGGCTTCGCAGTTTTGAGCGTGTTGCTAGTCATAACTGCGATTTTTGCTAACAACCGCATCGAGGCTTTTCTAGGGTTGTTCAACTTCTTGCCATTCTTTATATTTTTTGCAGTTTTCAGCAGTTTAATTCAAACTCCGGCTCAATTGCGACAATTGTCTTGGGCGATCGTAATTAGTTCAATTCCCGTGATAATTTTGGGTCTGGGACAGCAATTTTTAGGTTGGAGTGGCATCGATCAATTGCAGCCTATTTTTGGCTGGGTACTCGAACCCAAAGGCAATCCCCCGGGCCGCATGGCTTCTGTGTTTATGTACGCTAATATTTTAGCTTGCTATTTGACAATTGCTTTTATTTTAGCTTTGGGATTGTGTATCGAAGGAAGAAGGAAGTTCGGCAACGGATTCTGTAACGGATTTAACGGATTTAAGGGATGGATGTTGAGGGAAGAAGTGCCAGCGAAGAAGTCGGAGGAAAGAGGGAATAAGGAAGAAGGAAGACGGAAGAGGGAAACAATTAATGAACTGCCAATTACCAATTCCCAATTCCCAATTCCCAATTCCCAATTCCCAATTCCCAATTACCGATTCCTGTTTTTAACTTTTGCAGTGGTTGGAAATGCTGTTTGTTTAATTTTTACTAATTCTCGCAATGCTTGGGGACTGGCAGTTTTGGCAGTTTTGGCTTTTGCATTTTATGCAGGTTGGAAAAAATTATTAGCTGGGGTTTTTAGTGCGGTTGGTGCAGTTTTTTTGTCGGCATTTGGCCCGGAACCACTGCGGCAATATTTACGAAGAATTATCCCGGCTTTTTTTTGGGCCAGACTCACCGATGAGATGTTTCCAAATCGGCCGACAGCTACTTTGAGAACAACTCAGTGGGAATTTGCTTGGTCGATGACTCAGCAGCGTCCTTGGACTGGTTGGGGATTGCGAAATTTTACGCCTCTCTATCAAGCTCAAATGCACGAATGGCTTGGTCATCCTCATAGTTTAATATTGATGCTGACTGCGGAAACGGGGATTCCGATAACGCTGTTTTTTTTGGGTTTAGTTGGCTGGATTTTGGCTAGGGGTGTTTTGCTGTTGGTGAATTGGCGATCGCATTTTCCTGTAGATACTCAACAGCAGGAAATAGAGGAAAATGCAATATCTATTATCACAAATCGGGTAATTTGTCAAAATCAAAATTCAGGCGATCGGCTAATTTTCTTCAGTTATTTATTAGCCTTCGCCGCCTGCACACTATTTAATACTGTAGATGTGACACTGTTTGATTTCCGAGTCAATACTATAAGCTGGCTGCTGTTGGCGGCAATTTGCGGAGTGTGCAAAGAGGAAATCGGGCATCGGGAATCGGGCATTGGTTAGTTGTTAGTTTGTTATTTGTTAGTTGTTATTTGTTGGTTCTAATAACCAATAACCAATAACTAATAACTAATAACCAATAACCAATGACCAATTATTCCACCGTTACCGACTTCGCCAAATTGCGCGGCTGATCCACATCCAAACCCCGTCGTGCAGCAATATGATAAGCCAACAATTGTAGTGGGATAACTGTCACAATTGGCGACAATAATTCATCCACCAAAGGTACTGGCAAAATGTGGTCAAAAATATCAACTTCCGCCGCACCTTCCTTGGGCGTAACCCCAATTAAACGAGCATCCCTGGCCTTCGCTTCCTGAGCGTTGGAAAGCACCTTTTCGTAGACGCTACCGGGCATAGCGATCGCCACTACAGGCACTTTCGCGTCCAAAAGGGCGATCGGGCCGTGCTTCATCTCACCCGCTGGATATCCTTCAGCGTGAATATAACTAACTTCCTTAAGTTTCAGCGCCCCTTCCAAAGCTATCGGAAAGTTAATTCCCCGCCCCAAAAAGATAAAATCTTGAGTTTCAGTAAACTGGTGAGACAATTCTTCGACATACTTTTCTTGAATCTCCAAAAACTTTTCAATTTCTGCCGGCAACTGACGTAACCCAGAAATTATTTCTGCCAATCTCTCGGTACTGATAGTTTTCCGTTGGTGTGCCAAATCCAAAGCTAAGAAATAGAATGCCATCAACTGAGAGACAAAAGTTTTCGTGGCAGCAACGCCAATTTCTATGCCAGCATGGGTGTGAATAATGTGCGGCATCATGTGGGCGATCGAACTTTCTGTCCTATTAGTAATCCCTAACATTCTCGCCCGATATTTATCGGTAAAACCTGCACGGCGTTGCTGTTCCATACCCAAAGCAGCCAGTGTGTCCGCCGTTTCTCCAGACTGAGTTACCCCAATAATTAAAGTATTTGCTGTCAGTGGCGCGGGTGCGTAGCGATATTCAGAAGCATACTGCACCGAAGTTGGAATATTAGCTAACTGTTCCAATAAATATTTGCCAATTAGCGAGGCGTGCCAGCTCGTTCCGCAGGCGAGAATTGAAATTTGTTCGACATCGGCACAAAGTTCTTTTGGCAAGTTGAGATTAATCGGAGAGCCTGTACTTTCTGGATTCCAGTCGTTGTCTAAATGGGCCTCCAAACAAGCTCGCACTACAGCGGGCTGTTCGTAAATTTCCTTGTGCATGAAGTGTTTGAAGCCCTGTTTCTCGACGGAAACTGGACTCCAACCGAGGATGCGCGGGCTTTTTTTCAGCCTTTGGCCTGCAAAGCTGTAAACTTCAACTCCCATCGGAGTTAGTCTTGCTAATTCGCCATTTTCTAAAGACAAAACAGCGCGGGTGTGAGATATTAAGGCTGGCGTGTCGGAAGCGCAGAAAAATTCACCAGCACCAAAGCCAATTACCAAAGGAGCTTGCTGTCTGGCGACAATTAATTCGTCTGGAAAATCTGCACAAATAACTGCGATTGCAAAAGCCCCTTCTAATCTATTTACCGCTTTTGAAACCACTTCTAAAAACGACAAATCTGCAATTTCCTCTTCCTTCTTCCCACTTCTTTCTTCCTTATTTTTTCTTTCTGATTTGAAAAAATCTGCAATTAAATGAGGAATAACTTCTGTATCGGTATCCGACACAAACTTATGTCCCTTTGCTTTCAATTCTTCTCGCAATTCGCGATAATTTTCGACAATTCCATTTTGAACTACTGCAATTCGCCCGCTATTATCGAGATGGGGGTGAGCGTTATATTCCTCTGGTTTACCATGAGTTGCCCAGCGAGTGTGTCCGATCCCAATGGAAGATGGATTTTCGATTTCAGCTACTTTTTCCCGCAGGTTGTGCAATTTGCCCTTGGCGCGAATGCAGGTAATTTCTCCTTCCCAGATGGTAGCGAGGCCCGCTGAATCATAACCCCGATATTCTAGTTTCTCCAATCCTGCTAGCAAAATTTCGCTTGCTGCTTGGGTGCCAATATAGCCAACAATTCCGCACATTTGAGGTACTCCTACTAGGTTAGAAACTCATCCCATCTTACACACGGTCTAGTTCTGCTGGCTGTTTTCAGATAGTAGACCTCTCCAATAATTATTGTGGAACAGGCCGGAAAGCCTGTTGAAAACTGGATTTTCTGAATGTTCCAGCAAAAGAGAGGGAGCAATGTAATCGCCCCCTCTCGCTGTGTGTGTAAATCGATCGGCGTGCCGATCGAACTTTAGTAAGCTAGACCCATACTGCGAGTGGTTTCTGCTCCCAGGTAAACCCGAATGCTCAGAAAATCGGTAGGACAAGCAGTTTCGCAACGTTTGCAACCTACACAGTCTTCTGTGCGGGGAGAGGAGGCAATCTGAGCTGCTTTGCAGCCATCCCAGGGCACCATCTCCAAAACGTCAGTCGGACAAGCGCGGACGCATTGAGTACAGCCGATGCAGGTATCGTAAATTTTGACTGAATGAGACATTGAATAAAGGCTCCCAACGAGTCACTAAAAATTTGCTGGCTCTGCGAATTAACAGATTTGACGGCTTGATGCCACCGCTATAAACTGCACAGAGAATTAAAAGTAAGTTTACCGCAGTGCCTGGAAGCAGTTGGCGAAAAAGCGACAAAACTTCACAGTCGATCGCCCTTGGAGTTGGTTTTTGACTTATTTATTCAACTAGAGTATATTCCCGGTTGATCAAGTGTAGTAGGGACACGGCAATGCCGTGTCCTTGCGGGGATCTAAGAATTTTTCGGGCTGACTAAAACCCTAATTTTTCTAACACGGGCTTTGTGGAAACAATATGCCGATCGAGTCCCAGTTTTTTCGGCTCAACACCCAAAGCCAAAGCCACCAATTGCGGTAAATGCAAGACCGGCAAACCCAACTTACGCCCAATTACTTTTTCCACCTCCGGCTGTCGCGAATCTAAATTCAAGTGACACAGAGGACAAGGAGTTACCATACAATCAGCACCGTTGTCAAGAGCATCTACAATATGTTTGCCGGCCATGTGAAATGATTGGTTAGTAGCATAACTTGCTAGCGGCCAGCCACAGCATTGCGTCCGCCCTCGATAGTAAACCGGAGTTGCGCCGATCGCCCGAAATACATTTTCCATAGATTCGGGTTGATGCGGGTCATCGTAAAGCAGCTTATCCTGAGCTCGCAGCAGGTAGCATCCGTAAAAAGCCGCGCACTTCAAACCCGAAAGCTTGTGAGTGACTCGCTTTTGAACTTCCTCCAAACCGTAATCGGCAACGATCGCCCACAGGAGATGTTTCACCTCGGTACTGCCTTGATAAGGCGAACAACCTTGTTTTTCCAGCAAACCGTTGACTTTTTCTATGTAGTTGGGATCGGTTTTTTGGCAATCCTTGAGGCGATCGTCCACATGACCGATTACCCCTTGACAAGTGCTGCAATGCGTGAGTAAAGGCAGATTCAGTTGCTCGGCCAAAGCAATATTGCGGGCGTTGACAGTATCTTCCAGCAACTGCGAATCTTCCTTGAAAGTGCCAGAACCGCAGCAGGAAGCTTTTTTGAGTTCCACCAGTTCAATCCCCAAGGCTTGAGTCAGCGCTTGGGTAGACAGGTAAAGTTCGCGGGCGGCCCCTTGGGCGACGCAACCGGGAAAGTAAGCATATTTGAGATTTGGGGATGGCATAATTGTTGCTGCTGGGGAGACAAGGAGAGAGATAAGAAACGAGGGCGCTCGAAGTTCGGATATTTCCTATCTATATCCTTACCCAGTTTTAAACGATTATGATCGATAAAAATTAGGATAAAAGCTGATCCAGGATGGATTAAAGTTCGTCTCGGCGGTAATTTCCAGTTTGAACCGTTAGCTTGCTGAGTTATGGGCTAGGGCAGTATTTTTAGCCCACTAATTGAGCATCAAGACCGATCGGGGAAATACTGTCCTAAGTAAGCAATCAGTAATTTTTTGGTTTCTGTCAGAACTTGGTGTTGAAAAGTGCGATCGCGCGATACGGCGAGAATGTCCAGCGTACAGGCAACTTCAACACTGATGGTTGCAATTAGCTCTCGATGACTTTGCTCTAAAGCCGGATTACGAGCCGCAAAATAAACCGTGAACTGTTGTGCAAGCTCCTGATAGAAGGCTGCACTCATTGCAATCGTTGTAGAGATCAGACGAGATTGAATGAACACGGGACGGAATCCAGGATTTGCACTCACAAACTGATCGAATCCATCCACCAATTGATTTACATAAGCATCGAGCGTTACCTGCATCGCTTCCTCTGTATGGAGCGTAGCAGACAGTTCCCTCAGTTGATTGAGGTAGCGATCGAGCAAAGCATGAAAAACAGCGAGTTTGTCTGGAAAAAAACGATATAGCCCTCCAACGGAGGTATTTGCTCTCGCCGCAATTTCATCAGTTGTCACTGATTCATAGCCAATCTCAACAAACAACTCAGCCGCTGCGTCCAGAATGTGATGGAATCGTTCCCAGCTACGGGCTTGTTGAGGGACGCGCCAGAGGGGCATGGATTGAGGGCTGTCGGTCATTCGTTCAAATCGTGTGTTGACAAACGCGAGGTAATTCTCGTATTTTATAAATGCGAGGTAATTCTCGTATTTACAGATTACACGAATTTTAAGGAAGAAAAACCATGACTCAGATGCTCCAGGCAACAAAGCCCCTTAATTTAGCATGGATGACAGGATGGTGTGCGGCGCTAGGCTTATTTGGAATGATTCTTGCAGGAAGTGGTTTTGAAGTCACAAGCGGTCCAGTTCGCATCTTATTTGATGTTTTGAACGGTCCAGGGGAACTCGATCTCAATCCGTATGTGCGTTTTAGCGTTGCGTTACTTGGAGCCGTGACAATGGGTTGGAGTTTGACGTTGATGGCAGTGATTCAAGTCGCAAACCAGCTAGAAAAACAGGTCAGTAAACGTATCTGGATTGGGATCGCTGCATCGATCGTAATTTGGTACGTAATAGATAGCATCTTGTCGATTGCCACAGGTTTCTGGCTCAACGCTGTTTCAAACACGATTTTTAGTGCAACATTCCTGATCCCAGTGATCCGCAGTGGTGTACTTCGCAGCTAGGCATCTCTAGTTTCGCATCGCAAGCTAACCAGTCGTTGGAGCGGCGATTTGAGGTTTTTTCGTCTACGTTCTGGTCTATTTGTCGCCGCTCAACTTGGTCGTTATGCGGCTCAATTTATAGGCGGGTGCGGTAGCCTAAAGATTATCTGTTGAGGCTGATTAATCGACAAAACCAGATAATTTATTAGACTTACCAGCCTCGATCGCCACTCTCGCAGTTCGTTGAATTTCTCTGGTACTGGGAAGGAAATAACTCACTGTCTTGATCGTGCGTATTGCTAATTGGCTTGATGGAGTTGGCGATCGACCAATTGCTCCAAATGACTGATCGATATAACAGCTACCTTGACTAGCCAATGGTCGCCACCTGTGACGCGATCGCCAGCTTCGACCTATGGAGATGCTCTCAGCAGCATCGATATTCCTCTTCGCAATTACCGTATCACCGGCTAGCTAGGCGTCAATTGTCAGCTTTTGTCCGGGATTTTGAGTAGGGGCGATCGCTCTTACTCAAATTTTCGCAGCTCCGTGTCACTTAGAAAAGCGGCCAGCCTTCCTCTTGCAGATCCCCCTTTCGGATAAGATTAGATACGCAGCAACCAATGAGGAAACGATGTTATGAGTCAAGACGACATTTTTGCTAGAGTCAAGAAAATCGTGGCAGATCAACTGGAAGTCGATCCAGGCGAAGTCAAGCCAGAAGCCAACTTTGCTAACGATTTAGGAGCAGACTCCTTAGATACAGTAGAGCTGGTCATGGCCTTGGAAGAAGAGTTTGATATTGAAATTCCCGACGAAGCAGCCGAAGCAATTACTACGGTTCAAGCTTCTGTAGATTTCATCAGCAGCAAACTTGCAGCTCCAAAAGCATAAAATACCTGTATTTTCCCCTAAGAGGAGAGAAGTTAGAAAACTGCAAACTCCTCTTTTGTTCTGCGTTCTGGGTGTTTAATTTTTTGAAACTGAAATCATGACAAATTTAGAGCGTAAGCGCGTTGTGATCACCGGTCTCGGCGCGATTACACCGATCGGCAATACCTTGTCCGAATATTGGGACGGGTTGCTTGCTGGGAAGAATGGCATCGGCCCGATCACCTTATTCGACCCGTCGCGACACGACTGTCGCATTGCCGCAGAGGTGAAAGGTTATGACCCGCACGACTATTTAGAGCGCAAGGAAGCAAAGCGGATGGATCGCTTTGCTCAATTTGGGGTGTCAGCCAGCAAACAAGCTCTGGCTGATGCGAAGTTTGAGATTAACGACCTGAACGCAGAACAGGTGGGTGTCATTCTTGGCACTGGCATTGGCGGGCTGAAGGTTTTGGAAGACCAGCAAGAAATCTATCTGACTCGCGGCCCCGATCGATGCAGCCCGTTTATGATTCCCATGATGATTGCGAATATGGCTGCTGGCCTGACGGCAATTCAAACGGGCGCTAAAGGGCCGAACTCTTGCACGGTGACGGCTTGCGCTGCTGGGTCAAATGCGGTGGGCGATGCGTTTCGCCTAGTGCAGGGGGGTTATGCCCAAGCCATGATTTGCGGCGGTACCGAAGCTGCGGTGACACCTTTGTGCGTGGCGGGTTTTGCTGCTGCGAGGGCGCTTTCGACTCGCAACGATGACCCGACTCATGCTTGCCGTCCGTTCGATCGCGATCGGGATGGTTTTGTGGTTGGCGAAGGTGCTGGCATTCTGATTCTCGAAGAAATGGAATATGCGATCGCCCGTGGTGCTCGGATTTACGCAGAAATCGTCGGCTACGGCTTAACTTGCGATGCCTACCACATGACTTCCCCAGTACCGGGGGGGGACGGTGCCTCGCGCGCAATGGCTTTAGCGCTCAAGGATGGCGGTTTGACACCCGATATGGTGAGCTATATCAACGCTCACGGCACGAGCACGCTTCCCAACGATTCTACAGAAACGAAGGCGATTAAAAAGACTTTGGGAGATCATGCTTACAAAGTAGCCATTAGTTCTACCAAGTCAATGACCGGTCATCTTTTGGGTGGTTCTGGGGGAATTGAGGCGGTGGCTGCGGTAATGTCGATCGCCAACGACAAAATCCCGCCGACAATCAATCTGGAAAATCCCGATCCTGAGTGCGATTTAGATTATGTTCCGCATACGAGTCGCGATCTGAAAGTTGATGTGGCCCTGTCGAATTCCTTTGGATTCGGCGGCCACAACGTGACGCTGGCATTCAAGAAGTTTGTTCGGTAACGGACAATTTGAAAATCGAGAGTTAAAAGGTGAAAAATTAATTTTTCACCTTTGTAGGGTAGGCATCTTGCCTGCCCTAACTTTCTGAAGTATAACCGGAGTGATCGTATGAATCAACCACTTCTTCGATTTTTGACAACCAAGAATTATAAAAATCTACACCTAGATCCATCTGTAAATTTAAACAACCTTAATATATTTATAGGCTCAAACGGTTCAGGCAAAAGCAATTTCATCAGTTGTTTAAAATTTTTAAAAGATTGCCTAATAGCTATTCCCGACGCAAATCGGGACGTGAGTAGTTTTGAGGATGCTGTTTCTAAAATTGGTGGGGGTAGAATTTTAGATGTTAATGTTGAAAGTCCAGCAAAGGTCAGTATAGCTTGCTGTTTTTCGCAAATTAACCAAACTGGTAATCTTCAAAAAGACAGCGCAATTCTTGACTTCAAACTTTATACCGATCGACAAAAAGTAAGGGCGAGCATCTCTGAAGAATATCTATATGGCGGAGAAGATTTGCGGGAAACTTCCAGCAGGCAACCTTTCTATTACTATAAATTGCATGAAAGAGAATTAGGGCAAGGAGTTTTATCTGTTTACAAGTCTCCCGGTCAAGAGTCAACTCACTTTGAAGATTTAGATAACATTCCTACAAATTCTTTGGGTTTGTTGACAATTCCGACACTGCTTGAAAATAGTCTATTACCACCAGAAAATACACCTATTTACAAAATTAGAAGAGAATTAATTGAATTTATTTCAAAATGGCAATTTTACAATGCCAACAACATGAACTTGAGTTTAATTAGAACCGCAGAACCTAAAATAGGTGGCAGTGATATTTACCTATCTGCATCTGGAGATAATCTGCCCTTAGTTTTGGAGAATTTAAGCCAAAATATCGACTTTGAAGATAGCCTGAACGAGGCGATGAAATCGATATTACCAAAAACTCGTCGCATTAGACCTGTACGTTCTGGTCGCCTATCTCTCACTGTAGAATGGTATTTTGAAGATATCAAAGAAGTATTTTACCTTAATGAAATGTCAGATGGAACTGTGAGGATGCTTTGTTGGGCAACTATTTTACATTCTCCACTGCTTCCTTCTTTGATAGTCATTGATGAACCGGAATTAGGATTGCACGTATCGTGGATGCCAATTTTAGCTGAGTGGATTAAAAAAGCTGCGACAAAAACTCAGATAATTATTACCACACATAGTCCCGATCTTTTAGATCACTTTACCGATCGTTTAGAGAATGTTCTTTGTTTTTATCCCGAAAACAGAACGTATTTCTCAGTCAAATCTCTTTCAAAAGAACTGCTGGAGCCAAAACTTGAAGAGGGATGGCAATTGGGCGACTTATACCGTGTTGGCGATCCAAGTATTGGAGGATGGCCGTGGTAGTGTGGGTTTTCTCTGGTGGCGGTGAGGCTGAGGTTAGAGGATTCTTACCTTTTTTAGAAAAAACTTTTCCGGGCTGTAGATTTGAACGAAAAACACCAGTTCGTCAAAAACCCGGCCCTAAAGCTAATAAAGCAGGTAGTTATGGAAGAACAGGTCAAAGTTTAATCGAACAAATCAAGCAAGAATTGCCACTCGCCTTAAAAGCGGAAGCAAATAAATGCGACTTGATTTTAGTTTTTGACGATTTGGATTGTCGCGATTCTCAGAAACAAAAAGAGAAAATAGAGAAAATATGGTCAGAGATATCAAAAAAAATACCAGAATGTGCTGACATAAAAATATTTGTTGGGTTTGCCGCGCCGGAAATCGAAGCTTGGATTATTGCTGATTGGAATAATTCAATAGCTAAAAATTCAGATTTTCGAGGCAGACATGAACGGATGCGTTGGTGGCTGAGGACACAAAAAAAAGTTTCTTTTGAGAATCCCGAATCATTTAGTGAATACGATGCTGAAAAAGATTGCTGTCGAGAAAAACTATCAGAAGCTTTAGTTGAGTCAAGTGTTCAAGATGAAGTCGATCGCTATAAAGCACGCTTTTCTAAAGGATATCATACTCCTTTGCTCTTGAGAGAAATCGATCCAAATGAAGTCCAGAAAAAATGTCCGTTATTTCGCGAACTCTATAACTATCTCAATAATTTTTGCCGTTCTTCTTAGCCTATTCTCCCGGTAACAACTCCAACCGATATCGGTACAAAGCCACAGGATGCCCCCCAGCAGTAAAATAATCCGGGTCTTGCGGTGATAAATAAATCGCTGTCACCTGATCGGCTTCAATCTTTCTAGTCGCAGAATCGCTATTTTTCCCATCTCCAACAACTCGATAAGCCGTCGTGGTTTCTACCTCGTTTAAATAAATATCCGACTCGCCCCGAAACACCTGCTGAGAAATCTCTGTAGACACAAACTCGCGAGGATTCAGCGTCTCGGTTCCCCGGGCTGTGACAATTGAAATTAGTTGCTTTTCTCCTTTCAAAACAGTAATTTGGCGGTTGGGATTGGTCGGATCGACTTTTACCGAAAGTACAGCCCGATCGCCCAAATAAGCCTTGGCAATGTTTAAACCATTGAAAGTGCGATCGGCTACAATATTTTTAGATCGTTTATTTCTATAATTTAAAATAGAACCACTATTGTTTTCCGGTTGAAATCGCACTTTAAACAACACCGGCTGCTGCAAATAGCGACGGTTGCCTTCAAACCCAGGAGTCACAATATTTGGGGCTAAAGGCGCAGCTAAATCTACCAAAGTGCTGGCAACATTCCAATTTCCCGCCATCCAGTCTGGATAAACCAAATCTCCCTTAGCTACAGCGATAGGAGGTTTGCTTTCCCAATTTGGGAAGCTAGATATGCGATCGACCAAAACCCCCGCACTCGCACCACCACTCCACAGAAGTACCGCCAAAACTAGACAAAAACCCCAAATTACTTTCATTGATTCCAGAATTACGCAACAATTTGGTTTGACGGGCCAGATCTACGAGTAAGGTGCGCATTGCGCACCCTACAGCAATCCTCTTAGCTTTAAATCGCCTCAACTGGTGCTCATATGGCGCACCCTACAGCTTATATACGGGCTACAGAATTTCTACAGGCGCGGGTTCCCAAACTTCCCCGTATTTTTCCTTCAATCCCTGCCAATTTTCCACCTGTCCCGGTTCATATTCGCCCGGCTTTCCCCACTGCAAAAATGCGCTCAAAGCAGGCTCATTTTGTTCATCCAGAAAACGGATTGCATAAGTAGTAAAATTGCCTCTTTTCGCCTCGCCTGTCTCGAACTTCACCTGTTTAATTTTGTCCATATTCAGGTGAAACTCAAATATTTCGGCGTGCATATTTGCATATTTGCCCTTCGGTAATTCTGCATAAAACAGCTTGTGAATTGAACCGCGTACTTCCAGCACAGCCGCGCTGCTAGTCACAATTAAACGCAGCGTCCCCAATTTTTCACAAGCTTCCAAGAATTCTTTCAGATTAGACATAATTTAATTTGAGAATTGGGAATTGGGAATTGGGCATTGGGCATTGAGAATTAGAACCAACAACAACTAACAAATAACTATGAACTAATGACTAATGACTATTTTTCGTGCTGTTCGTAAGCAGCGACAATCCGCTGTACTAACGGGTGTCGCACTACATCTGCTTGAGTGAATTCGCAAAAAGCAATCCCTTCAACGTTACCCAGAATTTTTTGGGCCACGGACAATCCCGACTTTTGATGCGAGGGTAAATCTGTTTGAGTAATATCGCCCGTTACTACCATTCTCGATCGAAAGCCCAGACGAGTTAACACCATTTTCATTTGAGCCGGTGTTGTATTCTGAGCTTCGTCTAAAATGATGAAAGCATTGCTGAGAGTGCGACCCCGCATATAAGCTAAAGGAGCTACTTCGATCAGGCCTCTTTCCATTAAATCGGCCATTTTTTCGGGGTCGATCATTTCTTGGAGGGCGTCGTAAAGCGGGCGCAAATAGGGATCGACTTTTTGCTGCAAATCTCCCGGCAAAAATCCTAATTTTTCCCCAGCTTCTACGGCTGGTCTGGTTAGAATTAGCTTTTCATACTGCTTGCTTAACAGGGCTTGGATGGCGAAAATAGCTGCTAGAAATGTCTTACCAGTACCCGCTGGGCCTATGCAAAATGTCAGGTCGTGGGTGCGTACTGCTTGGACGTACTGCCGCTGTTTGAAAGTTTTGGCTCTGATTTCTTCGCCGCGACGAGTTTTGGCGAGTACGTCTCGCTGCAAGTCTTGCAAATCCTCTTGGCGGTTGGTATCCAAAGCTTGGCGCGCTGTCTGGATTTCGACTCCGGTAATCGTTTTGCCGGCTTTCCAGAAGTCGGAGAGCGATCGCACTAATTTCTGACACAATTCTACTTGAGTCTTTGTGCCGGAAATCAGGAGTTCTTGCCCTCGCATTACCAGGTTAGCGCCTGTTTGCTTAGAGATAATTTTCAGGTTTTCTTCTTGATTTCCTGCTAGCGACATTGCGCTTTGAGTATTCGGTAACTCTATTGTTAGTTTTTCAGTCATGCCAGCATAAGCTCCCTCCAAATAAGCAATTAAAAGTTAACAATTAACCGTTAAATTAGTCACTTTTTACGAACAAAAAGACGCCTACTACTAGATTTTACCTAGTATTTAAGGCGTCTTCTATCTTTAACCCGCAAATGAGTGTTGATTGCGGCACAAATCAAATCTCCTTTCTTTGAAGTCAGGCAACTTTAGATTTGGGATTTTAGATTTTAGATTTACCTTATCCCAGTTACATTTTAGATTTTAAATTTTTGTCCGATCGCCAAATCGGGAATTTGCAATCAAATCAAACAGGGCTTGTAATACAGAGTCTACAATAGGCAATCTAAAATCTAAAATTTTTTTTAGCAGAGCCGTTAATAACCGGGAGTATTTCTGCTCGTTCTAAACGTAGGTGTGTTAGTACGGCGAGGTTGTTCTCTCGGAGTTCTGCTAGCTAAGGGAGTGGGCGACGGAGGGGGCGTCCGGGGTCGGAAGTCTCCACGATCGCGCGTACCGCGATCGGGTCCGCGATCGGGGCCACGATCCGGGTGATCGCCCCTGGGTGGCCCGGAGTTCCGGTCGCCTGCTTCCCCATCATATATGTCTAGGTAGAGCGACTGACCCGCCGTCTGCGCCATCGCTTCGAGGGTAGTTCTAATGGCCTGAATATTGCGTCCACCTCTACCGTAAACCCGCCCTTTGTCAGGATCTTCAAAAGCGAGCCGAACCCAAACCCGCGATTGACGCGGGTGAAGTTCGCAATCAACCCGCAAAGATCCGGGTGATTCTAAAAAAGGCCCAATTAAGAACTCTACGAGTCCAGCGTAGTTGGGGCTAGCTGACTGCTGCTGTGCTGGATTCAATGGTGGCTCCGGCTCCGACTTGTTCAAATACATTCGCTTTTCTCAGGATGTCACGCACGGTGTCAGTTGGCTGAGCGCCTTGTTGGAGGCGCTTGACAATCGCTGGAACATCCAGCCTGGTTTCGTTATTTCTGGGGTTGTAAAAGCCGAGCTCTTCTAGGGGACGGCCGTCACGGCGGGTAGAGCTGTTCATCGCTACAATCCGGTAGCTTGCCTCACGTTTCTTCCCGTATCTCTTCAATCGCAGTTTGATCATCTTCTTGCAGAATAGTCCTGGCTCAATTGTGACATACTCCATGCGCGAAATCTCACATTATGCTGTTGCTGTGGGCATTTGGCATCGGGCATCGGGCATCGGGCATCGCGCATCGGGCATTGTTGACTGTTCGTTGGAAAGCTCACCACAGTTAACCGTCAACTGACCACCGTCAACTGACCACTGTCAACTGACTTCTTCCCTCAACCTCCGAGCAAAATATCGCTGCGATTTGCTGCGCCCAAAGCCGGTCTAGCGCCGTCAATGTGCGGCGTAATTGCTAGCGGTAAAGTCGATGCAGTTCCCCACTGCTGCACCAATTTTTGCAAAAATATATCTTGCTGCGCTCTCAAAGAGTCCCAATCGGTGCCGCGATTAATAATTGCAAACCAAACTAAACCCCGATCGCGCGTGGGTATCGCTCCAGCCAAAGCAATCACCGTGTCCAAACTACCAGTTTTGACCACAGCGTAGCGGGGAATGTGCCGATGTTCCACAGTACCTTTATCGCGCCCAGACACCGGAAACAAGTCAGCAATCGTCAGCCCAGTAGTCTGAAGGTTACGCGCGATCGCCTGCATCATCCCACAAGCCGCCCTCGGAGACATCCGATTTTCCAATCCCAATCCCGAACCGTTAACCAATTCAAGTTCCCCCTCCGGCACTCCCGCCGCCCAAGTCGCTTGCTGCTGAACTATTTTTGCCCCGCCCAAATTGTCGGCAAGCATTTGGGCAATTTCATTGTCGCTGTGGACGTTCATCTGCTTGAGAATTTCGGGTAAAGGGAGCGATCGGCGCTTCAGCAGCAAACGCCCCGAACTTACAAATTTTTCGGCGATCGCGCTGCCGATCACCGTTACCTTTGGCTTTCTAGTTCCTGGAGCCATCTTAGAATACATTGCCTGCACGTCAGAAGGCCAACTGCGGCTATCGATCGCCTGCCGCAGTATCTCCCCCGCCACCACAGGATCGGACTGGTAATTCATGCGGAAATTGCCTGTCACGACCAAATTGCCCGCCACCCGATCGATACCCATTTGATTAAGAGCATTCCCCACGGCGATCGCCTCCTCCCACACAAACAGCGGATCGCCCCCGCCGCTGACCACCAAATCCCCCTGCAACACGCCATTTTTAATCGGCCCCGTTCCCAGGAACCGCGTTTCAAACTGATAATCTGGGCCCCAAGTTTCCAGGGAAGCTAGAGAAGTTGCAATCTTAGTCAGCGAAGCCCCAGGCATCAGCACCGTCCCTTGCTGACTTACCAGTGGCAGCATTCCCGACTGCACCCAAACTCCCTGATTCCCATTGATCAGATTCTTGTCCTTCAAATCTTTTAAATATTCCCGCACCGTCGCTTCTGCGGGCAAGTCTGGATTTGCCGCATTTATTCCTCCAAAAGCCAAATCTTCGGCCACCACTAACCCGGGTATTCCTCCCCGCCAAGCCAGCAACGACAAAGCGTTGGGCCCTGCACTGCTTACCCCAGCCGTGTCCAGCCACAGAGACATGATTCCCGAGCTAAATAAATCCAGCATTTTTTACTCCTAAAGTCATGTATAGTGCTTCACTCAGTTTTTCAATTTGCAGTCAAAAATAGTAAAGTAAGGACAAACTTGATCAGAGTAGCCGTTCATGGCAATTTTCCGATCGGGCGATCGCCAATTGTAATTCTTTATTCAGACTTCTGGATGTAGGTTCCTGAGTTCCTGGTAGAATTTTTAGTGTTTCTCAAACATTTGTCAATGGGATCGACACGCGCAAGAATTGCAATAGACGCTATGGGTGGGGATCATGCCCCCGCCGAAGTTGTAGCTGGAGCGCTTAAGGCACAGGAAGAATTAGGCGTAGAGATTTTGCTGGTGGGCGACCCGCAGCAAATAGAAGACTCGCTACGTCTTCAAGACGCGATCGGCCGCGTCTGCAAAGGTCAGCTAGAAATCGTTCCTTCTGAAGGAACGGTGGAAATGCACGAAGAACCTTTAAGTGCTCTGAAACGGAAGCCCAAGGCTTCGATTAACGTAGCGATGAATTTGGTAAAGCAGCAGGAAGCTGATGCTGTGGTGTCCGCCGGTCACTCCGGCGCGGCAATGGCTGCGGCCCTGCTGAGGTTAGGGCGGCTCCCTGGCATCGATCGCCCTGCGATCGGTGCAGTTTTGCCGACAATGGTAGCTGGTACCTCTGTACTCATTCTCGATGTCGGCGCTAACGTGGACTGCCGCCCCAAATTTTTGGAGCAGTTCGCTCTGATGGGAACTATTTACAGCCAGTGCGTGCTGGGCGTCGCCGAACCTAAAATCGGCCTGCTCAACATTGGCGAAGAACCTTCTAAAGGCAACGACGCGGCGGTGCGAACTCACCAGTTATTGGTGGACAACCCGAACATTCCTTTTGTGGGAAATGCCGAAGGCCGCGACGTGCTGTCGGGAAAGTTCGACGTGATTGTCTGCGACGGGTTTGTCGGCAATGTGTTGTTGAAGTTTGCCGAAGCAGTCGGCGAAGTCGTGGTGCAAGTGCTGAAGGAAGAATTAGTCAAAGGACTCCAACATCAAATTAACGATCCCATGCTGCAAAAAAGCTTGCAAGGATTTAAGCAGCGGGTAGACCACGTTGAACACGGCGGTGGTTTGCTGTTGGGTGTTGCTGGAGTTTGCATTATCAGCCACGGTTCGTCTCAAGCTGGTTCAATTTTTAATGCCATTCGTTTGGCAAAAGGGGCTATTGACAACCAAGTGCTGGAGCGAATTCGATCGTCCAATCGCGAAAGTGCTCTGGAACAAGAAGCTGTAAATTAGAGGCAGTAAGTAGGAATTAAAAATTAAAAATGTCAAAATTAAAATATCCGTTTAAACCAACTGTTTTGCTTGAAAAAAAGCAATTTCAGCAGTTGAAAAAACCAGTTTAATTTATAGTTTTTAATTTTTAATTTCTCGATTTATAGCGCATAAATGGAGAGGAATGTTGCAGCAATCAGGGTTCGGCATTGCCGTCACGGGTAGCGGTTCTTGTACACCGCAGGTTTCGCTAGATAATAACGGTTTAAGTCAGATAGTAGAAACGTCTGACGAGTGGATAGCGGCGCGAACGGGCATTCGCTCACGCAGGCTGGCGGACGATCGTACTTCTTTGTGCGATTTAGCGACAGAGGCATCGCGACAGGCTCTAGCAATGGCAGAAATTTCGCCGACAGATATCGATTTGATTATTTTGGCAACCTCAAGTCCTGATGATTTGTTTGGCAGTGCCAGTAAAATTCAATATCAGTTGGGCGCGACAAAAGCAGTGGCTTTTGATTTGACAGCAGCTTGTTCGGGCTTTGTTTTTGGTTTAGTGACAGCCTCACAGTTTATTCGGACAGGGGTTTATCAAAATGTTTTGCTGATTGGAGCAGATATTTTATCTCGCTGGGTGAATTGGTCCGATCGGGGTACTTGCATTCTATTTGGAGATGGTGCAGGTGCGGTGGTATTGCAAGCTTCAGAAGTCGATCGCTTTTTGGGATTTGAAATTCGCAGCGATGGTACCCAAAATTCGTCTCTCAATTTGGCTTACAAAGCCGAGTCAAAAGAATTAATTGATGGCGTTAGCGTCGGAGTTGGTGGATTTCATCCCATCACAATGAACGGTCAAGAAATCTATCGATTTGCCGTAAAAAAAGTGCCGGAAGTCATAGAAAAAGCCATGTTTCGGGCAAATATCGGTGTCGCAGAAATTGACTGGCTACTGTTGCACCAAGCTAATCAGCGGATTCTCGATGCAGTTGCCCAAAGGCTGAAGATTCCGCCCGAAAAAGTAATCAGCAATTTGGCAAATTATGGCAATACCTCAGCAGCTTCAATTCCCCTTGCCTTAGACGAAGCCGTGCGTCTGGGTAAAGTGAAAGCCGGTAATACTATTGCTGCGGCTGGTTTTGGTGCTGGTTTGACTTGGGGGGCAGCGATTTTTCAATGGGGAAGGTAATATTTAGTGGCCGCGCTCGACAATTATGGCGTTTTTAATTGCACAAAACATGAGCTGTTATACTGCTTTCGACTTTCCCCGCCTTGAAGGTTAAAAATTGTGCTGCGGCTATTAATCTGATTAAAGTAGCAAAGAAAAAATAAACCTCGTAAAAATAGCAGTTATATGTTATATTTATGAGTCGCGAGTAGACAGTTCGTTAACCGAAAGATAGCGGATACCAGCCACCGAACGAAAGCAGCGGGAAACAAAGAATTTTTGCAATCACAAATTAGCAACCACCAATTAGCAGATTACCGGAAAAATGACTAAAACAGCATGGGTATTTCCCGGACAAGGTTCCCAGGCGATCGGGATGGGTGCAGACTTATTAAACTTGCCAACAGCCAAAGCCAAATTTGAGCTAGCCAAAGAAATTTTAGGCTGGTCTGTCGCGGAAGTTTGCCAAAAAGAAGAAGCAAAACTATCTAGGACTCTCTACACTCAGCCTTGCTTGTTCGTGATAGAAAGCATTTTGGCTGACTTAGTGCGAGAAAAGAGCGATCGACCAGCAGTCGTTGCGGGTCATAGTTTAGGAGAATACGTTGCCCTCTACGCAGCAGGCGTCTTTGACTTTGAAACGGGATTGCGCTTAGTCAAACGTCGCGCCGAACTTATGGACACTGCCTCCGGCGGGCAAATGGTGGCTTTGATCGGGTTCGACAGGCAGGAACTAGAACTGCAAATTCAATACAGCCGAGACGTGGTGCTGGCAAACGACAACAGCGAAGCACAAGTCGTGATTTCTGGAACGCCGACAGCAGTAGAAGAATTGCTGGCCAAAATCAAAGTCAAACGCGCCGTTAAATTGAATGTTTCCGGCGCGTTTCACTCTCCCCTGATGGCCGGGGTGGCGGCAGAGTTTCAACTAGCCTTAAAGTCTGCAAGGTTTTCTGATGCTAAAATGCTGGTGCTCTCAAACGCAGAACCGACAGCGACTACCAGCGCAGCTACTTTAAAGCAGCGGTTGAATCAGCAGATGACTAAAGGCGTGCGCTGGCGAGAAATTTCGCTGCAATTGCCGCAACAAGGAATCGATCGGGTATTGGAAATTGGCCCGGGCAAAGTTCTCACAGGTTTGATCAAACGGACTTGTCCCAATTTAGCGCTGGTAAATATTAGCAGTTTTGCCGATTTGCCCGCTTAATCTGTCTTTAACCTGCGATTAAACGGCAGGCTGTAAAATTCAGAATGAAATAGCTCTAACATTGCTGGAAAACAAATGGCACATTGACGTACTCCCCGCGATAAATCGACGGGGATTCTCAAAGGTTGCATTTCGGT
>ENA-OFDP01000360-OFDP01000360.1-metagenomes-genome-assembly--contig:-NODE-360-length-21078-cov-4.416829_pt1 | contig 21078 bp, 17 predicted proteins | sample MGYA00153389_OFDP01 | MGnify analysis MGYA00153389 | reverse complement strand
GCTTGTCAGTGCCTGGCTTGCGCGGCGTTGTGCCGCGTTTCTCGCACATCAGGTACACCGGGTTTGACCAGTATGGCGATGCGATTGATCGCACGGTGGATGGTTTTCACGCGCGGGTGGTGCAGCATGAATGTGACCACTTGATTGGCAAGCTTTACCCGATGCGCATCAAGGATTTCACGCAGTTTGGTTTTACCGAGGTGTTGTTTCCGGGGCTTGACGCGCCTGACGATGATTAGGCATTCAGCGCAGCCAGCAACTCCGTCTCAATAGCAATCTGCGCCCGGTTGTGTTGCAGCTGCGGCCCGCTGATCAGGAACGTGTCTTCAACCCGCTCACCCAGTGTGGTGACTTTGGCCAGCTGCAAATTGATGCCGTGCCTGGCCAGGATGCGCGCTATCAAATAAAGCAGGCCTGCGCGGTCGCTGGCAGATACGCTGAGCAGCCAGCGCTGGGCTTTTTCGTCTGGCCGCAAATCCACCCGCGGTGAGATGGGGAAGCTTTTCACACGACGGGATGTGCGGCCCATGCTTGGTACAGGCAGCTCGCCCGGTGTTTCAATGGTGCGGCCAAGCTCGGCTTCAACCATTGCCGCCAGTTCACGAAAATGGTCTTTTTCATCGCTCAAATCCGGGCAAAACACCTGAAACGTATCCAGCGCATAACTGTTTTTAGCGGTGTGGATTTTGGCATCCAGAATGCTGAAACCGGCCTGGTCAAAATAGCCGCAAATACGCGCAAACAAGTCGGGTGCATCGGGCGTGTAGACCAGCACCTGCATGCCCTCACCAGCAGATGAGCGGCGTGCCCGCACGATGGCCTTTATGTGTGATTTTTCCTTGCCCACGTGGCGTGACAACTGACGTGCATGCCAGGCAATGTCACTTGCGTCATGCCGCATGAAATAGCTCACGTCCAGCGTTGCCCAAAGCGCCTTGTGCCCTTCAAAGGGTTCAGCATGCAGGGCCAGGATGGTCAATGATTCGCGTTTGCGGGCTTCCACTTCAGCGTCCGCATCAGGTGCGCGGCCACCGAGTACGCGCAGGGTGTAACGGTACAGGTCTTCCAGCAGTTTGCCTTTCCAGGCGTTCCACACCTTGGGGCTGGTGCCACGTATGTCAGCTACCGTCAGCAAATACAGCGCCGTCAGGTAACGCTCATTGCCCACCCGTTTGGCAAAGGCGGTGATGACATCGGAGTCGCTCAAATCTTCTTTTTGCGCAATGCGGCTCATGCTCAGGTGTTCGGCCACCAGAAACTCAGCCAGTTTTGCGTCTTCAACACCTATGCCGTGCTGCCTGCAAAACACGCGCACCTCTTTGCACCCCAGAACTGAATGATCGCCACCGCGGCCTTTGGCAATGTCATGAAAGAGCGCGGCGATGTACAGAATCCAGGGTTTGTCCCAGCCAGCGGCAAGTTGCGAACACATGGGGTATTCATGCGAATGCTCGGCCATGAAAAAGCGCCGCACATTGCGCAGCACCATCAAAATGTGCTGATCCACTGTGTAGACATGAAACAGGTCGTGCTGCATTTGCCCGACAATTTTGCGGAAAACCCATAAGTAGCGACCTAGCACAGAGGTCTGGTTCATCAGCCGCATGGCATGCGTGATGCCTTCGGGCTGCTGCAGGATGGCGCGAAAGGTGTTGCGATTAACCGGGTCATTGCGAAAACTTGCAGTCATGACACCGCGTGCGTTGTACAAAGCCCGCAGAGTGCGGGCTGACAGACCTTTGATGCCGACGGTTGATTCGTACAGCAAAAAGGTTTCAAGAATCGCGTGCGGATGGCGTACGTACAGGTCGTCGCTGGCGACTTCCAGCATGCCCGCTTTGTCAACAAATCGCGCGTTGATGCTGCGCAGCGGGTAAGTGTTGGGGCTCAAGCGCTCTTCAATGTTCAGCAACAAAATCTGGTTGAGCTGCGCCACTGCTTTAGCTGCCCAGTAATAGCGTTTCATCAACGCCTCACTCGATCTGTGAAGCAAACGGCCATTGGCGTCTGTCTGGCTGGTGTAGCCAAAGCTTGTCGCAACTGCGGTTTGCAAGTCAAACACCAGACGGTCTTCCCGTCTGCCAGACAGCAAATGCAGCCGCGCCCTGATCAGGCTCAGCAGCGCTTCATTGGCTTTGATTTGCTTGACCTCAAACGGAGTGGCCAGCCCGTTTTTGGCCAGTTCGTCCCACGACTTGCCCAGCCCGGCCGCACGCGCTACCCACAAGATAACCTGCAAATCACGCAGGCCACCGGGCGACTCTTTACAGTTGGGCTCAAGCGAATAAGGGGTGTTTTCAAATTTGTTGTGGCGCTGGCGCAGCTCCAGGGTTTTGGCAATAAAAAATGCTTTGGCATCCAGTGCGCTGGAAAGTTGATTTTGGAAGTGGCTGAAATTCTTTTTGGAGCCGACAACCAGCCGCGCTTCCAGCATTGAAGTTTGCACGGTCACGTCTTTGGCGGCTTCCAGCACGCACTCGGCCACTGTACGCACGCTGGAGCTTATCTCCAGCCCCGTGTCCCAGCAGTTGCTAATAAAAGTTTCAATTTTTGTTTTGAGCTGCGGGTTGTCATCCACCACACTGTCGTCTGGCAGCAGCAACAGCACATCAACATCTGAACGCGGAAACAGCTCGCCCCGGCCATAACCGCCTGCCGCCACCAGACACGCATCGGGCGCAAAGTCTGCCAATGCCCAGAGCTTTTGCAGTGTTGCGTCGGTGTGTCTGGACAGCTTTTGCAAGGCGCCGCGAATAGCGCGAGTTGATGCGCCGCTTGTTGCCAATGATTCAAAGAGGGCGTTTTTACCAGCGCGGTATTGCTCACGTGCCAAAGCCAACTCAGGCATTTTTGACTCTTGGGTCAGGCGGCCACGGCTTCTTGTGCGCTTGCTTGCAGCTGGGCAACAGGCACAAAAGCTGGCGTAGCGGGGCTGCCTGCTGACAGCGTCAGCACTTCGTAACCTGTCTGGGTCACCAGCACGGTGTGCTCCCACTGGGCCGACAGCGAGTGGTCGCGCGTGACGATAGACCAGCCATCTTTTTCAGGGCCGTCCTTGATGTCACGTTTGCCTGCGTTGATCATCGGCTCAATGGTAAAAATCATTCCGGGTTTGAGTTCTTCAAGCGTGCCGGGTTTGCCGTAATGCAGCACCTGCGGGTCTTCATGGAACTTTTGCCCGATGCCGTGGCCGCAAAACTCGCGCACGATGGAAAATCCCTGGCGCTCTGCAAATTGCTGAATGGCAAAGCCAATGTCGCCCAACCTGACGCCCGGCTTGACCCGCATGATGCCTTGCCACATCGCCTCAAAGGTGATGCTGCAAAGGCGTTTGGCAGCAATCGAGCAATCACCCACCATGTACATGCGGCTGGTGTCGCCATGCCAGCCGTCTTTGATGACAGTCACGTCCACATTGACGATATCGCCTTTTTTAAGCGGCTTGTCGTTAGGTATGCCGTGGCAAACCTGGTGATTGACGGATGTGCACAGCGACTTGGGATAGGCCGCGTAGCCCTGGGGCTGGTAGCCTAACGTGGCCGGTATGGTGTTCTGCACTTGCGTCATGTAGTCATGCGCCAGACGGTCGATCTCGTTGGTCGTGAGACCGGGCAAAATATGAGGCGTCAGGTAATCCAGCACTTCAGAAGCCAGTTTGCCCGCCACCCGCATGCCTTCAATGCCGTTCAAGTCTTTGTAGGTAATCGTCATGACCTGATTATCCCACTGCAAGTCAAGACGTGTTGGCAAGGATGGCAAGCTAAAATTGAGCCCTTGCCCGCTAACTATCACCAGGCCACCCACAGTGACACTGCATCTGACTACTTTTGAGGGCAATAGCTCTACCAACGCTCCCATTTCCGCACTGAGCGAATTTCGCGCCCAGCAGCTTTTACCCAGGCTACAGGTCATTGACAGCAAAATCACCAGCATCAGCGCTCGCTTTGTGCATCTGGCAGTCACTGAAACTGCCCTCTCAAGCAGCGAAAAAGCCCGACTAGCCGCTTTGCTCAGTTATGGCGAGCCTTGCAAACAGCAACAGAGTAAAAAGCTTGAGGAAGTCGTCTTCATCGTGTCGCCCCGCCTGGGCACGGTGTCGCCTTGGGCATCAAAAGCCACTGATATTGCCCGCAATTGTGGTTTGGCTGTGAAACGCATTGAGCGCATCACCGAGTACCGCGTGTCCTTGAAGTCTGGCCTGTTTGGCAAAGCCGTTTTGACAGATGATCAGCGCCACCAGATAGCTGCGCTGCTGCACGACCGCATGACTGAAAGCGTGATGGCTGACCGGGCGCAGGTCACGGCGTTGTTCACCGAATTGCAAGCCGCAACTTTGGCGACCATTGATGTGCTGGCGGGTGGCAAATCAGCGCTCGAAGCAGCCAACACCGAATTCGGTTTAGCCCTTGCCATTGATGAAATCGACTACCTTGCGAGCGCCTTCACGCAATTGCAGCGCAACCCCACCGACGTTGAACTCATGATGTTTGCCCAAGCCAACAGCGAACACTGCCGCCACAAGATTTTCAACGCCGATTTCACGATTGACGGCGTGGCTCAAGGCATCAGTCTGTTCGGCATGATCCGCAACACCGAAAAAATCAGCCCGCAGCACACGGTGGTGGCGTATTCAGACAACGCATCGGTCATGGAAGGCTCTAAAAGGCAGGTTTTTTATGCCAAATCGGCCTCTAGCCCAATAAATACGAGTGCAAGCAGCTCCCAAATATATAGCGCTGCAAATGACGTGCTGACCCACGTCCTGATGAAGGTTGAAACCCACAACCACCCGACAGCCATCTCGCCGTTTCCTGGCGCGTCAACTGGCGCAGGCGGCGAGATACGCGATGAAGGCGCGACAGGGCGCGGCTCCAAACCAAAGGCGGGTTTGACGGGTTTCACGGTTTCCAAATTATTTGATGGTGATTACGGCAAGCCTGACCACATCGCCAGCCCGCTGCAAATCATGCTGGAAGGCCCGCTGGGCGCCGCTGCATTCAACAACGAGTTTGGCCGGCCCAATCTGAACGGTTACTTTCGTGAGTACGAGCAAACCGTCCGAGGCCAGCGCTGGGGTTATCACAAGCCCATCATGATTGCAGGCGGCGTCGGCACGATTGATGCTGAACTTACAAAAAAAATCTTGTTTCCGGCAGGTACGCTACTGATTCAACTTGGCGGTCCGGGCATGCGCATCGGTATGGGCGGCAGCGCGGCCAGCTCCATGGCTACCGGAACCAACGCCGCTCAGCTGGACTTTGACTCGGTGCAGCGCGGCAACCCTGAAATTGAGCGGCGTGCGCAAGAGGTGATCAACCAGTGCGCACAACTTGGCGATGCCAATCCGATTTTGGCGATTCACGATGTGGGCGCGGGCGGCTTGTCCAACGCCTTTCCTGAGCTGACAAACGATGCAGGCCGCGGTGCGCATTTTGACCTGCGCGCCGTGCCGCTGGAAGAAAGCGGTTTGAGCCCGAAAGAAATTTGGTCCAACGAAAGCCAGGAGCGCTATGTGATGGCGATTGCGCCTCAGTCATTGCCGCAGTTCACTGCGTTTTGTGAGCGTGAGCGTTGTCCGTTTGCGGTAGTGGGCGTGGCTACAGATGAGCGGCAACTGGTGGTGACGGATTTTGATTCAGATTCACCAGTGGATATGCCAATGAATGTCCTCTTGGGCAAACCGCCCAAAATGCACCGCGACGTTGAAACCGTGACGCACTGCATCAAAGCCATAGATCTCGCAGGCGTTGATCTGCAAAAAAGCGCTATTGACGTTCTAAGCCACCCCACCGTCGCCTCCAAGCGTTTTTTAATCACCATCGGCGACCGAACCGTGGGTGGGCTCACACACCGCGACCAGATGGTTGGCCCGTGGCAAGTGCCGGTGGCTGACTGCGCGGTGACGCTGGCCGACTACCAGGGCTTTGCGGGCGAGGCCATGGCTATGGGCGAACGCACGCCGCTGGCCGTGACGAACGCAGCTGCTTCGGGCCGCATGGCGGTGGCTGAGGCCATTACCAACTTGCTGGCAGCGCCTATTGAATTGCCGCGCGTCAAGCTGTCAGCCAACTGGATGGCTGCTTGCGGCGAGCCGGGGCAAGACGCCGCGCTGTTTGAAACCGTGAAAGCCGTAGGCATGGAGCTGTGCCCTGCGTTGGGCATATCGATTCCGGTCGGCAAAGACTCGCTGTCGATGCGTACGACGTGGACAGACGGCGATGAGAAGAAAAAAGTCACTTCACCGGTGTCGCTCATCGTTACCGCTTTTGCGTCGCTCGCTGATGTACGCGGCACGTTAACGCCGCAGCTCAACCGCGACGAGGCGGACACCACGCTGATTTTGATTGACCTCGGCAAAGGCAAAAAGCGCATGGGCGCGTCCATACTTTCGCAAACGTTGGGCTTGCCTGATGGCGATGTGCCTGACCTTGACGAGCCAAAAGATTTGGTAAACCTGGTCAACGCCATCAACGCACTGCGGGAGAAAAACCAGGTGCTGGCGTACCACGACCGCAGCGATGGCGGCTTGCTGGCCTGCGTGTGTGAAATGGCGTTTGCTGGCAACGTCGGCGTTGCATTAAACATCGACATACTGCTGGTCGAAGGTGACGGAATCAACGACAGCCGCATGGACGTGGGCGACAGCAAAAATTGGGCCGGTCAGGTCGGCGTGCGCCGCGAGGAGTTGACGCTCAAAGTCCTGTTCAATGAAGAGCTGGGCGTGGTGATTCAAGTCAATACCGCCATCCGAAATGAAGTGATGCAAACGCTGCGAGAACACAGTTTGAGCAAGTTCAGCCACTTCATCGGCAAGACCCGGCCCGAACATTCGCAACTGACCGTTGGAAAAGGTGAAGTCCAAATTTGGCGCGATACCAAGGCCGTGTTCAAAGCAAGACTGCAAGACCTGCACCAAGTGTGGGACGCTATTAGTTGGAAGATTTGTCAGCAGCGCGACAACCCGGTGGGCGCAGATGCGGAACACGCGGCGGTGGGGGACTTGGCCAACCCGGGACTCCACGTATCACTTCCTCTTCCTCTTCCCCTTCCCCTTCCCCTGGGAGAGGGCAGGGGTGAGGGCTCCCCGTACATTAACCTCGCCAAACCCAAAGTAGCCATTCTGCGAGAGCAAGGCGTCAACTCACATATCGAAATGGCCTATGTCTTCACCCAAGCCGGTTTTGAAGCCTACGACGTTCACATGACCGACCTGCAAACCGGCAGAGCCAAGCTGGCCGACTTCAAAGGCGTGGTGGCGTGCGGCGGTTTCAGCTACGGCGACACGCTGGGAGCAGGCGTCGGCTGGGCGCGGTCCATCACGTTCAACCCACTGCTGGCCGACCAATTCGCCAAGTTTTTTGCAGAAAAAGATACCTTTGGACTGGGCGTTTGCAACGGCTGCCAGATGTTTGCCGAACTCAGCAGCATCATCCCCGGCGCCCAAGCCTGGCCAAGGTTTACCACCAACCAAAGCGAACGCTTTGAAGCCCGCTTGAGCCAGGTCGAAGTGCTCGACTCGCCCAGCCTCTTCTTCAAAGGCATGGCCGGCAGCCGCTTGCCGATAGCGGTGGCGCACGGTGAAGGCTTCGCCAACTTCGACCCCGTACTGGGCGGGCGCGGTGATGCAGCCAACGCCATCGCCGCCATGCGTTTTACCGACAACCACGGCGCAGCAACAACCAGCTACCCGGCCAACCCCAACGGCAGCCCAGGCGGGCTGACGGCAGTCACCACGGCGGATGGCCGCTTCACAGCCATGATGCCGCACCCAGAGCGGGTATTTCGCAATATTCAAATGAGCTGGACACCGCAAGACGCGGCCACGCACAGCCCATGGATGGAGTTGTGGCATAACGCGCGGCGCTGGGTGGGGTAGGGCACAGGGTGTAGACGCTATTAATTCAGGAGCTACTAGCGCCCGTATTTATTGGTCCATAAGGCTTTTTAGTCGCTAAAAATCGATGTTTTCAGACCATATAGAAGTTAAGGAACGCAGCAGGACTTGTGAAATGTCAACGCGGCTTCTGGTTGTCCAGGTGTAAAGCCGAAGCACAATTCACATCATTAGCGCCAGAAAGGCAAACTGATATGAAAAAAGTATTTATTAAAACGGTGATCAAGACCTTCCTGAATTAAAGCGCGAGCAACTTGGCAAGGGCGCTCGTGGAAAATTCCTGAAGCACGTCATTCACGGTAGTAACCTTTTTGTTTTGCAGCCCAAAATTTAAAAAGCTTTTCCAACATCTGAGGCAGTCAATTAGGCCCTAGCAAGCACATTGGCTTTTGCACAGGAAACGCAGGGGTTAACGCGGCGTTCAAGCCGGTTGCCGCGTCGGCGGGTGAAGGCTTAGCTTCGGAGTTTGGCGTGATGATATTGCAGGCGATTGATGATTAGTTGGTGATTGGGGTCTGACCCCAATTACCCACAATTACCCACAGTTCAGCACGTTGCATATCGCAAATTCGCCGCCGCAATTTCAGGCGTTCATTGTTCAACGCGTTCAGGCGGCAGGCGGCAAAGTTGCCGGTTGGCGCGGCGGTCAGGCTGAATGCCTTTGATCGCCACGGGCTATGCGATTGCGGTCACACTCCTTTTCGGGTTCTATTGCCCCAGCGCTGACTACACAACTCCCCATGATTTCCTTCATCGTGCCCGCCTATAACGAAGAGCAATGCCTCGCCGAAACACTCGACGCCTTGCATGCAGCGGGACGTGATTTAGGCGAGGCATACGAAATCCTGGTTGCAGACGATGGCTCTACCGACCAAACCGCCGCTATTGCGCTGCAGAAAGGCGCGGTGCTTGTCAGCGTCAGCAATCGCCAGATTGCCGCCACGCGCAATTCTGGGGCGCGGGTAGCAAGGGGTGAGTGGCTGATCTTTGTTGATGCTGATACGGTGGTGAGCGGATCCGTTGTTCGCGGCGCCGTTGACGCGATGCGCCATGGCGCGGTGGGCGGCGGCGCGGGAATGCGCTTCGATGAGCCTGTGCCGCTGTTTGCGCGGCTTTTGCTGCGGTTCATCATGCGGATGTTTCGATTAGTTGGCTTGGCCGCCGGATGCTTTCTGTTCTGTACGCGCAGTGCTTTTTCTGCCGTTGGCGGTTTTGATGAAAATTACTACGGCGCAGAAGAACTCGTGATGAGCCGCGCACTCAAGCGGCAGGGAAAATTTGTGATTTTGAAGCAAACAGTCACTACCTCTGCGCGCAAACTCCGTACTTATTCAATACGGGAAACGCTGGCATTCATGGCGCGGATGGCGCTGCGCGGCCCCAGTGCCTTAAAAATGCGCGAGGGGATGGAGTTCTGGTACGCCGAGCGCCGGGACGATCCGCGCAGCGATGCTTAACCTTGCTCTATAAGAGTATTCGCCGAAGGCAAATAGCCAGCAAGTCGGAATTGGCGGGTAGCGCGGGGTACACCCCGGAAAAACTACCGCTGCCTTTATTCGCAGAGCTCGATCCCTGGCCTTCGTAACGCGATACCGTAGTATTCTTTCGCTGCTGTCACTTTTGCCCACATTCAATATGTATATCTTTCGCGCCTTGGCCATTGCGGTGTTTGTTTCTATGTTCCCGTTTTCAATTGCAGCAGCGGCTCCGATCTTTAAATGCACCATCAGCGGCACCGTCACTTATCAGGCAAGCCCCTGCCCGTCCAGTGAAGCAAGGCGGACGCCAACCGTTGAGCAGTTGAATGCCGAAAGACAAAAGAAGTTAAGCCTGCCAGCAGAGGGCGCAGGGGCGCAAAAAGGGCGAACTTTAGGTGAGCCGGGTCCCACACCGGCATTAACGTCAACCACGCCGCCAACAACAAACCGTAAATGCGATGGTCGTACGGTTTGCTCCCAAATGACTTCATGCGCAGAGGCCAAATACTTTTTGGCCAATTGCCCAGGAGTCAAGATGGACGGCGATGGCGACGGCACTCCCTGTGAGCAGCAATGGTGCAATAGGTAGGCGGTGCCGATGCAGAAAATGATTGCAACGCAGCGTAGGCCCTCAACCACGAACCGAATCCGCTTTGATGCGATAGACGCCCTGCGCGGCGCGGCCATTGTGTGGATGACGGTGTTTCACTTCTGCTTTGACTTGAACCAGTTTGGCTACATCAAGCAAAACTTTTACGTTGACCCGTTCTGGACTTGGCAGCGTGCCACCATCGTCAGCCTGTTTGTTTTTTGTGCGGGCTTGAGCCAGGCCATTGCGGCGAACCAGGGGCAAACCAGCAAGCGGTTTTGGCGTCGCTGGGCGCAGGTGGCCGGTTGCGCGCTGCTGGTTTCTGCGGGCTCATACTTTATGTACCCGAAGAGCTTTATTTACTTCGGCGTGCTGCACGGTATTGCGGTGATGTTGATCGTTATGCGGTTTTCAGGCGGATGGGGGCGTTGGCTGTGGCTGCTGGGCGCGGTAGCAATTGCTATGCCTTTAGTAGCTGCTCGCACACATATTTATTGGCCTGAAGCCGATTTCCTTAACGAAAAAGCCTTTAACTGGCTCGGTTTGATCAGCAAGAAGCCGGTGACCGAGGACTACGTGCCGCTGCTGCCGTGGCTGGGTGCCATGTGGTGGGGCATGGCCGCAGGGCAGTTTTGGCTCAAGCGCGGCGCTGGTTGGATTAAAGCGCCAATCCCCAAGTTGATTGCTCCCGCCGCATGGCTGGGCCGCTGGAGCCTGAGCTGGTACATGCTGCACCAGCCTGTGATGATTGGTGCGCTGGTGGTCGTGGCTGCGCTGAAGTAGTGCCTGCCTGCTACCCGGATATAAGAAAAGTGGCCAGAGCCGCTTTTTTAATGTTTGACTACAACGCCATTTGATTCGTCACTCTACTTTTGCTTTTTCCCGCAGGCCTTGCTGGTACGCGCCCAGGCGTTGCTGTTCAATTTGCTGTGCAATTTGCGGCTTGAGTTCAGCAAAAGGTGGCAGCGCGGCGGTGCGAATGTCGTCAACGCGAATCACGTGGTAGCCAAATTGGGTTTTGACTGGGGTTTCAGTCAATTGGCCTTTATTCAGCTTGAGCATGGCTTCAGTGAACTCGGCCACGTAGCTGCTGGGGTTGGCCCAATCGAGGTCGCCGCCGTTGGCACCGGAGCCTGCGTCTTTTGACTGCTTTCTGGCCAGCTCTTCAAACTTGCCGCCTTTTTTCAGAGCAACAATCAGGGCTTTGGCGTCGGCTTCTTTCTCAACCAGAATGTGTCGGGCTTTGTATTCTTTGCCGCCATTGGTTGCAACGAACTTGTCGTATTCGGCTTTCAGTTCAGCATCGGTGACTTTGTTTTTTTGCTGGTAGTCAGCAAACAGGGCGCGAATCAAAATGGTTTGGCGAGCCAACTCCATTTGCATTTTGTACTCGTCGCTGGTCGACAAGCCCTGTTTTTCAGCTTCTTGCATGAACACTTCACGGGCGATGACTTCTTCGCGCAACTGGCCTTGCATTTCAGGCGTAACCGGGCGGCCAGCCTTGGCGACTTGCTGGGCGAGTGCGTCGAGCCGCGTTTTAGGAACGGCTTTGCCGTTGACGATGGCGATGTTTTGCGCGATGGCGCTTTGCGCGCCAAACGCTAGAACTGCTGCTGCGGTGCAAAGTAGGAGTTGCTTTTTCATGGATATCCAATAACTAAAACGAAAAAAGAGCCGAAGACAATTTCAAACAATGTCAAATGACGTCGATGGCCAGCGCGTGCAGGCCGTCATCGATAAAATTTTGCATTGCATCATACACAAGCCGGTGCTTGGCCACGCGGCTGATTCCTGCAAACTTTGGGCTGGCAATGCGCACGCGGACGTGGCTGCCAAAACCTTCGGCATTGGCACCCACATGCCCGGCGTGCTCGCCGCTTTCATCAATTACTTCAAGCTGCGATGGAGACAGCATTTGGGTCAATCGCGCGGTAATGGCAGCGGTGTATTCGGCGGCAGTGGCGGGCAGGGCGTTCATGGCGGCGTTCAATTTATGGCTTTATGGGTGTGTCGTCAGTTTGCAGGTACTTGGCGATGTACAACCCCTGACCGACCAGAAAAACCAGCGGGAATGCGTAACCCCATAATTTGAAATTGACCCACTGCTCGGTTGTGTAAAAAAATGCAACATATGCATTGAGCGCGGCCATAAAAAAACTGTAGCTCACCCAAATCACCGTCAAGTTGCGCCAGATGTTGTCGGGCATTTTGAGCTGACCACCGAGCATCATTTTCAGAAAATTCTTCTTCAGCGCCCACAAGCCAACGGCCAGCGCCAGCCCGGTAAAGGCGTACAACACAGTAGGCTTGATTTTGACGAAGCGCTCATCGTGAAAAGCCAGCGTGAGCGCGCCAAAACCCACCACCAGCGCCCAAGTCACTTTGTGCATGGTCTGCAGTTTGCCATCCAGCTTGAGCAAGACCAGCATTTGCACCGAGGTGGCCACCATGATGACGGCGGTGGCGACGTAGATGTCAAACATCTTGAACGCGCCGAAAAACAGCAGGATGGGTAAAAAGTCTAGGAGTTGCTTCATGGATTGGGATTATCGTTCTAGCGCGCAGCAACTAGCTGCCCCGAGCAAGTGACGGCCCCTAGACTAAAGGAAAGGGGCAAAGGAGCGCCGTAAGCTCGCGAAGAGACAAGCGTGGGGGTCATTTATTTGGGCACAAAATCCAATGACGCCGAGTTCATGCAGTAGCGCAACCCGGTTGGCGCAGGGCCGTCATTGAAAACGTGGCCGAGGTGCGCGCCGCAGTTGGTGCATACCGTCTCGGTGCGGCTCCAGCCGTATTTTTTGTCGGTGAGTTCAGTAATCGCCGAATCACTGGTGGCCTCTGAAAAGCTGGGCCAGCCGCAACCTGAGTCAAATTTCGTTTCTGATTCGAACAACTTTTCACCGCAGCACATGCAGTGGTAAGCACCATCGGCCCAAACGGTTTCGTATTTGCCAGAAAAGGCGCGCTCTGTACCCGCATGTCGGGTGACGTCAAACGCTACAGCTTCAGCGCCCTTCTCTTGCAAAATTGCTTTCCACTCGGCATCGGTTTTTTGTACTTTTGGGGTCATTTGGTTGGCCTTTAACGTTAAGAGCTGCAGGAAATTTCGATGCTGCCTGCCCAGTCAGGTGGCAAAGCGGCATACCCGTCATGACCGGGATGTTCTCCATATGGAGCCTGCAGCAACGTGAGCAAGGTGTTGACCACAGAATAATCTTCAAGTTTCGCAGCACGGATGGCCTGCTCGCCCAAATGGTTGCGCAAAACGAACTTTGGGTTGTTTTTAAGCATTAAATCAGCTCTTAGCCCAATAGATACGGGCGCAAGCCGCTCTGAATAATGTAGCGCCCAAGCATTGAAGGACTGGCGGTCGAAGAACATATCGCGCAGCGGCTCATGCCCACTCTGCGGCGTAAAGCCGATCAGAGCGCGCCAAAAAATGGTGTAGTCCACCTTGTTGTCCGCCAGCAACTTGAAGGTCTCTTCAATCAGCGCTTTGTCCTCTGGCTGCTCGTCAGGCAGGCCCAGCTTGGCACGCATTTTGGTTTGAAGCGCTGCCGGAAAAATGCTTTTGTAAGGCTCCAGCGCGGCCAAAGCCAATTCTTGCTCACCAATCAGCGGCAGCAAAGCCTGGCCAAGGCAAAACAGGTTCCAGTAAGCCATGTTGGGTTGCTTGTTATAGGCATAGCGGCCCTGGTTGTCAGAGTGGTTACAGACATGGGTGGGGTCAAAGGCGTCCAAAAACTGAAACGGGCCGTAATCAATCGTCAGGCCGAGGATGCTCATGTTGTCGGTGTTCATTACGCCGTGACAAAAGCCTACCGACTGCCAGGCTGCAATTAGGTGGGCTGTGCGCTCGCTCACGGCTTCCAGCAGCGCAGCATAAGGGTTGGGTGCGTCGCGGCAGGCCGGGTAAAAACTGTCGATCACAAAGTCGGCCAGTGCTTTCAGCTCAACGTGCATGTCGTTGTAGCTGAAGTGCTCAAAATGCCCAAACCGAATGAAACTGGGCGCTGTGCGGGTCACGACAGCCGCAGTTTCTATTTCTTCGCGCACAACTTTTGCATCAGATCCGGTCAGGCACAGCGCCCGGGTAGTGGGAATTCCCAAGCCGTGCATGGCTTCCGAACACAGATATTCCCGAATGGACGAGCGCAGCACCGCCCGGCCATCGCCCATGCGGGAGTAGGGCGTTTTACCTGCGCCTTTGAGCTGTATTTCCACCCCGCCCAGCGGCGTCTCAAGCTCGCCCAGCAAAATCGCCCGGCCATCGCCGAGCTGCCCAGCCCACTGGCCAAACTGGTGGCCGCTGTAAACGCTGGCCAGCGGCTCGCTACCGGGCAGTACGCTGTTGCCAACAAAGGCATTCAGGGCTTCTTGCGACTCCAACCTGCTTTCTTCAAGGCCCAGTTCCCGGCAGACAGCCTGGTTGCGGCTAATCCAGTAAGGCTCTGGCAAGGCCTGTGGGAGCAAGCGGGTTGAAAACTTGTCACCAAGTTTGGCAAAGCGGTTGTTCCAGGCTAATTGTTGCGGCAGGTCAGTCGTCATGACCAAATTGTCCATCAAGCGTTGGAGGCATGTGTACTCAAGGTGATAGCAGCAGCCAGCCCGCCCTCGTCACGGTTGGCCAGGGTTAATTGCCCACCCAGAGTTTCAGCCAATTGTCGGGCGATTGCCAAGCCCAATCCTGTGCCCCCCGTTGCGCGGCTACGGGAGTTTTCCAATCTGAAAAAGGGTTGCAACACAGCATCCAGCTCGCTCTCAGGAATGCCCGGGCCGCGGTCCAGAACAGCGATGGAGATGACATCTGCGTCACGTTTAACAGCAATTTCAGCATCGCCCGCAAACTTCAGCGCGTTGTCGACCAGGTTGATGATCAAGCGGCGCAGGGCTTGTGGCCTGGTAAGCAACATGCCGGGCTTGTCACCGTTCAGATGGCCGGTTAGCCGGACAGGCTTGCCTGGGTCTGTGTAGTCGCAAACCAGGCTGTCCAGCAGGGCATCCAGATCCACCAGGCGCAGCGGCTCACGGACGGCGTTGGCTGAGCGCGCGTATTCAATCCCTTCTTCGACCAGGCTCTGCATCTCTGCCAGGTCAGCCAGCAGCCTGTCGCGCAGTTGGGTATCGTCCAGCAGGTCAGCCCGCAGCCGCAGCCGGGTGATGGGTGTTTGCAAGTCGTGTGACACAGCAGCAAGGATTTGCATGCGCTCGGCCAGGTGGGCCTGTATGCGCCGCTGCATGGCGTTAAATGCCGTTGTGGCACGTGCGACTTCGTGTGGGCCGTCTTCAGGTAAGGCCGGGCCTTGTTTGGCCGTGCCCAGCGCATCGGCAGCTTCAGCCAGTTCCCGCAAAGGGCGTGTTGCCAAGCGCACCGCCAGCCAGCTGAGCAGCGCCAGCAAGGCCAATTGCGCCGCCAGCACACCCAGCACCCAGGGCGACAGCGACAGGCGCGGCTCGCTCAGGTCAACCGTCAACATTGCACCGTCAGCCAGGGGCATTTGCAAGCGCAGCAGGCTGTCAGGCCGATCTGGCGCCTGGGCGGTGACTTCGCGCTGCGGCTCCAGCAGCCTGGACACCGCTTGAACGATGGGTGCAGCCAACCTGGCATCACTGGGTTGGTGACTCTGTGGCGCATCCAGTCGAAAGCTGTAGTTTTGCCGTGCCAGCCGGGGCAGCCAGACGCTGCGCTCTGGCGCTGGAACGCGCTCCAAAATGGCGACTGAGGTGGCTACGTCACGCGCCAGGTAAGACACCATCGCGCCGCGCATCACCATGCTGCGTTCCATCACCACCACCCAGAACGACAACCCATGCGCAGCGGCCAAGCCAAAAAAAAGGATCAGCGTGACGCGCCCGAGCAAAGAGCTGGGCCATAGCTTGACGCGTATCACGCTGCCGCTCCCTGTGGCAAAACGTCAGCGCAAAACACATAACCTTCATTACGCACGGTTTTGATGTAGCGCGGCTCGCGCACATCATCGCGCAGGCGTTGACGCAGGCGGCTGACGAGTAGGTCAATCGAACGGTCAAAAACGTCGCCTTCACGGCCACGCGACAAGCTGAGTAACTGGTCACGCGTGAGCACACGCTGCGCATGCGCCAGCAAGATGCGCAGCAAGCGGTATTCCGCACCTGACAAAGACACCACCGCACCATCACTGTCGATCAAATGGCGCGCAGTGTTGTCGAGCAGCCAGTCACCAAAGCGCAGCTCGTTTGACGGTTCAGCCAATGCCATGTTGGGTGGCAGCATGCGGGTACGCCGCAACACGGCGCGGATGCGCGCCAGCAGCTCGCGCGCGGCAAACGGTTTTGTCAAGTAGTCGTCGGCACCCAGCTCCAGCCCCAGGATGCGGTCGGCCTCGTCGTTTCGTGCGGTCAGCATGACGATGGGAAGGTGCTGGGCTTTCGGGTTGCGCAGCTCGCGGCACAGCGTCAGGCCGTCGGTGCCGGGCAGCATGATGTCCAGCACCACCAGGTCAATCTGCGTGGTCGCCAGCAATGCACGCATCTGCCGCCCATCGGCTGCCGAGCTTGCCTGCAAGCCCTGCTTGCGCAGGTATTGGGTCAGCAGGTCGCGGATGCCGGGGTCGTCGTCAACGATGAGGATGTGGTCTAGCTTGTCCATGCCGTGTTTGTAGTTGATGGGCATATGCCGGCGCAGTCTTCAATGTATCCCAGTGTGTCTACAGCATTGCACGACAAACAGGCTTGCAAAACAGCACCCGGCATGACACATCCCGGATACAGGGGGTTGTTGCAATACGGGTTCTTTCACTTACCTCCAAGGAAACCACTATGAAAAAACCTCTCGCATACTTCTCGCTGGTTGCTGCAATAGCCATGTTGCTGGCAGCCACCGCCGTATTTGCCCAACCCACCGCAGCCTTGCAAAACGGCCGCTGGCTGACCGAAAGCGGCAACTTTGAAGTCGATATTGCCCCCTGCAACAACGCGCTGTGCGGTGTCGTAACCAAGGTGCTGGCCAACAAGTCCATGAGCGCGCCTGGCACTGAGATGCCCGTCACAGACACCTCCAGTTTGATGGGCATGGTGATTCTTTCAGGCTTCCAACCCGCCGGGGATGCGCAATGGAAAGGCAAAGTTTTCAACCGTGAGAACGGCAAGCTGTACAGCGCCGTCATGTCCATGCCAGCCAGTGATCAGTTGCTGATACGTAGTTATGTCGGCCTGCCGCTGTTTGGCAAGACCCAGCTGTGGCGTCGTGTGGGCGTGGTGGAAACTGCCAAATGATTGAGCCTCTTTTGGCCGTGCTGGCAGGCATGCTGACGATAGCCGCGCCTTGCGTGTTGCCGATGTTGCCTGTGGTGCTTGGCGCGTCCATTGGGCAGTCAAGTCGCTGGCGGCCTGTGTTCATTGCGGCAGGCTTTGCCACGGCCTTTTGCATCGTGGGTCTGCTTTTCAGTGCTGCATCGCAAGCGGTGGGCTTGTCGCACGAGGTACTACGGGACACGGCCACCGGCATGCTGCTGGTTTTTGGCCTGTTGATGCTGTGGCCGCATCCGTTTGAGTGGCTGTCGATGCGTTTAAATGGTGTGCTCAACCGCGTGAACGTTGCTGGCGACGGTGCGGCGGGCTGGGTCGGTGGTGGCAATGCGGGTGCCTTCGTACTGGGCATGACGCTTGGAGCGGTGTGGACACCCTGCGCTGGGCCGGTGCTGGGTTCTATCCTGACGCTGGTGGCCACAGCGCCTGGCACCGGGCAAGCCGCTTTGCTGATGGGCTGCTATTCCATCGGTGCTGCCTTGCCCATGATGGCGATTGCCTACGGCGGCCAGTACGCCAGTAACCAGGTGCGGCAGATAGCGCACTACACCCAGCGCATGCAAAAAGGCTTTGGTGTGCTCGTGGTGTTTGTGGCAGTGGCCATGTACCTGCAATACGACACGTTGGTCACCGTCTGGTTGTCCAATTTTTATCCGCAGTCGCGGTTGGGGCTGTAACAATGAACGCATCCTGCCTTTCTTCACGCCGTAAATTTTTGGCATCGCTGATAGCTATCAGCACGCTGCGGCCAGCACTTGCCAGTACAGCGCCCAGCTTTTATGACTACGGCAAAGCCCCCGATTTCACCGGTATTACGCAGTGGCACAACTCTCAGCCCTTGACCTTGTCTGCCCTGCGCGGCAAGGTGGTACTGGTGGATTTCTGGACGTATTCATGCATTAATTGCCTTCGTACGCTGCCGCATGTCAACCGGTGGGCCAGTTCCTACAACGCTCAGGGCCTGGTGGTGATTGGAATACACACCCCCGAATTTGCTTTTGAGCGTTCTGCCAAAAACCTGCAAACCGCGATGCGGCGCTTTGGTGTCAAGCACCCGGTGGCGCAAGACAACGACTATGCCACCTGGAAAGCCTTTGGTAACCAATACTGGCCAGCAAAATATTTGATCGACGCCGATGGCCGAATCCAGTACCGCCATTTCGGCGAGGGCCGCTATGACGAGACCGAAGCAGCCATTCGCGCGCTGCTGGCGGACAAGGCTGTAAAACCGTGATTTTGATATCCATTTTTTAAGGAGTTAATTGTGATTTTTTCTTTTCGAGTTATTTCTTTTGCCGCTTTGCTGTGCCTGGCACAGGCCAGTCAAGCCCAGGCACTCCAGTTGCCCGCGCCCGAATCAACCGACCCGGTCACGCTTGGGTTGATGAAGGGCTTTCCAGCGCCGTCAGACAAGCAGGTGCGACTGGCCACGGTACTCAAGTACCCCAATTCGCGCTGGGCTTTTCACCACATGCGCGAGCTGGGCCCCACAGCGAATGTAGCGCGGGGTGCGGGCGCCCCAGTTACTCTGAAGTCTGCACCAAGCGACGTGGACAAGCTCAGTTTTGACAACGGCCAGGGTGCCAGCATCAGCTTTGCTGACTGGCAACGCAGCACCTACACCGATGGCCTGCTGGTGCTGCACAAAGGCAAGGTGGTGTACCAGCGTACTTATGTCGGCATGGACGCAGCACAGCCCCACGCCTTATGGTCCATGAGCAAGTCCTTCACTGGTTTACTCGCCACTCTGCTGATTCATGAGGGAACCATCAACCCAAATGCACTGGTGTCAAGCTACCTGCCGGAACTGGCTGACAGCGCATGGGCTGACGCAACGGTGCAGCAAACTCTGGACATGACCACAGGCGTGCAATACCGCGAAGATTTTGCTGATCCAAACTCCGGTATTTTTCGCTATCTGATGGCGTCGGGTTTGTTGCCACCTCCGGCCAGTTATACCGGCCCACGCAACACGATTGATTTGATCAAAACAACCAAAAAGGAGGGCGAGCATGATGTTGGCTTTCAGTACAAATCAGTTGATACTGAAGTTATTGCCTGGTTATTGCAGCGCGTGACAGGCAAAAGTTACGCAAAGCTGGTGTCGGAGCGCATTTGGTCACGTCTGAGCATGCATGACGATGCCTATGTGTGGGTTGACAGCATTGGCACACAGTTGGGCAGTGTGGGTTTGAATGCCTCCCTTCGAGATCTGGGCCACTTTGGCGAGATGCTGCGCATGAAGGGCCGCTTTAATAACCAGCAGGTCGTGCCCGAGGCGGTCATCAAGGAGATCCGCGCCGGCGCCAGTGCCGAGAAGTTCAAGGCCGGCGGCATGCCGATGCGCAACGGCTATTCGTATCACAACCATTGGTGGATACCGCATGACGCGGACGGCAGCTTTGAAGCAAAGGGTGTCAACGGGCAGCACATCCACATCAACCCGGCAGCAGAGCTGGTCATCGTCAAGCTGTCGTCGCACCCGGTTGCCAACACGGCGCTCACCCATGTGCTTGATCGGTTGGCCTTCGCTGCCTTGGCGAATCTGTTGCGTAAAACCAGTCGTCCATGAGGTGATATTTACTATTAATTCAAGAGCTCTTTGCGCCCGTATATATTGGGCTGGAAGGCTATTCTATGGGTGAAAATGGACACATTAATAGACATTGATGAGCCCGTCTCGTCATTGGCATGCTGTATTCAAGCAAAGGCTGCTCGGTTGGGTTGAACTTTGGAGTCGGGGGAAATCCCGTAAGGCAAGCCTTGGCCTGTTGCGGCATGATGGCGAATTGTTTTAAATGACAACTGGAGACTTTCAAATGCTAGGTTTAATGCAAAGTCAGCCACTGCTGATATCGGACCTTATTGAGTTTGCCGAGCGCCATCACGGCGACGCTGAAATTGTGTCGCGCCGGGTTGAAGGCGACATTCATCGCTACACCTACAAAGATTCAGCGCAGCGTGCCCGAAGGGTTGCCAATGCGCTGGATGGTTTGAAGCTGGCGTTTGGTGACCGGGTCGCCACGCTGGCCTGGAACGGTTACCGGCATCTGGAGCTGTATTTCGGCGTCAGCGGATCGGGCCGTGTGCTGCACACGCTCAATCCGCGGCTGCACCCGGATCTGGTGTCCTGGATAGCCAACCACGCGGAAGACCAGGTGCTGTTTTTCGACATGACCTTCTGGCCGCTGATCCAGGCCGTGGCCAGTCGCTGCAGAACCGTTCGGCAGTGGGTGGCGATGACGGACCGTGCGCACATGCCCGCCGCCGAGGCAGCGTTCTCGATCGGCACCGCAAATCCAATCCCGATAAACGTTCGCGCCTCGGTCGGGTTGAGAATCGCCGTGACGATTCCGACCACTTCTCCCTCGGCGGTGACCAACGGACCACCGGAATTACCGGGGTTCGCCGCCGCGTCAAACTGAATCAAATTGGTGAGCAATCGTTTGCCCTCAGGCGACATGAAATTGCGCTTGACGCCGGACACAACGCCCGCGCTGACCGACGGGCCGATGCCGAACGGAAAGCCCACCGCAAACACATGATCGCCGGGGGACAATTTCTCGGAGCTGGCCATGGTGGCCGCCAGCATGTCGTCCGGGATTGTCTGTGCGCGAATCACCGCGAGATCGTGCTCAGGCCGCATACCGGTGACGTGCGCAGCGCTCTCCGTGCCATCGAAAAATGTCACCATAATGCGGTCAGCGCCGGAGACGACATGCAGATTGGTGAGGATGGTGCCGTTGTCCACGATGACCACACCGGTGCCCACTCCGTGCGGTGTTTCTATTTTGGTTGTTGGATCGGTGACGAAACCGCTGACGCGGACG
>ENA-OFDP01000359-OFDP01000359.1-metagenomes-genome-assembly--contig:-NODE-359-length-21124-cov-4.570791_pt1 | contig 21124 bp, 20 predicted proteins | sample MGYA00153389_OFDP01 | MGnify analysis MGYA00153389 | reverse complement strand
TGTTCGCATCGGGGCGCTTCGCAACATTTTTATATTCTGCACGCTGATGAGTACCAGCGCGCCATCCCGCATCGCCATTGTTGGTTCCGGCATTTCGGGGCTGGCCGCTGCCCATGCGCTGCAAGGCAAAGCCAGCATCACGCTGCTTGAGGCCGCTGATTATTTCGGTGGCCATACTCATACAGTTGATGTCACGCTGCCGGGTGGCGGCACATCCATTACGCATGGTGTTGATACCGGTTTTCTGGTTTTCAACGAGCGTACCTATCCTCACTTGATCAAATTGTTCGCTGATCTGGAAGTAGAGACCGTTAAGTCGGACATGTCGTTTTCAGTGCAAGTGCCGCGTGCTGGCGGTCAGCAACTGGAGTGGAGCGGCTCATCACTGAGCAGTGTGTTTGCCCAGCGCAAAAACCTTGTCAGCCCCGCCTTTTTGTGTATGTTGCGGGATATTTTTCGGTTTAACCGCATCACCACCGAGATCGCGAATGCCAACCTGGACGCTGCCATGATGCAGCCTTTGGGCGAATTTTTGAAAGATCAAAAATTCTCCAGTGAATTCCGTGACTGGTATTTCTTGCCCATGATGGGTTGTATCTGGTCTTGCCCGACTGACCAGATGTTGCAGTTCCCGGTTGCCACGATGATCCGCTTTTGTTACAACCACGGGCTGATTCAGGTGACCAACAGGCCGCAGTGGTGGACGGTCAAGGGCGGTGCCAAACACTATGTTGAAAAAATCATCGCCAATATTGCTGACAAGCGTTTGAACACGCCTGTCAGACAAATCGTGCGTGATGCAGCAGGCGTGCATGTCAGCACCGACGCGGGTGTCGAGGTGTTTGACAAAGTCGTGCTGGCTACGCACTCAGACCAGTCACTTGCTATGTTGCAAGCACCCAGCCAGGCCGAGCAGCGGTCGCTAAGCGCCATCCGCTACCAGCCCAACCGTGCCGTGCTGCACACCGACACATCGGTTTTGCCGGAAAAGAAAATTGCCTGGGCGGCGTGGAATTACGAGCGTGCTGATCAAACGAATCAGGAATCTGCCCAGGTTTGTTTGCACTACCTGCTGAACATGCTGCAACCGCTGCCTTTTACCCAAAGTGTGATCGTGTCACTGAATCCAGTCAAAGAAATTGCGCGTAATCACATCATGGCTGAATTTGACTACGCGCACCCGGTGTTTGACCTTGCCGCCATTCGCGCGCAAGGTGAAGTTGCTGCTTTGCAAGGCCAAAACAACACCTATTTTTGTGGTGCCTGGACGGGTTATGGTTTTCATGAAGACGGCTTGAAGTCGGGCTTGAACGTTGCCAGGCAGTTGCTTGAATCACAAGGAGCTGCTAAGTGACAGCCGAAATGCGCAGCGACGGGCCGCCCCTAGCAAGCAGCGCCCCCTTGGGGGGCAGCGCATTACATGCAATGAAAAGCGTGGGGGTTCCATGTCCTCTTCTTGGCTTCGGTCAGGTGCGTCACACAAGGCTAAAACCCGCAGTCAACGCCTTCGCTTATCCCACGTATTTTTTGATGTTGCCCATGCGCGCCATGCAGGCCAGCAAAGCGCATGCATTGGCTCATAACCGGCGCGGCCTGCTGAGTTTTTTTGACCGTGATCACGGCGATGGCCGCGCCAATGCCGTTAGCTGGATTGACGAGCTGTTGTTGCGCGAAGGCGTTGAAGATGCGCAAGGCGAAATCTGGCTGCACACGTATCCACGCGTGCTGGGTTACACCTTCAAACCCGTCAGTTTTTGGTACTGCCATGCGGCGGACGGTACATTGCGAGCTATCGTTGTTGAGGTCAACAATACCTTTGGTGAACGCCATTGCTACCTGCTTGACAGGCCGCAGTACGGGCAGGAACTGCAAGCCGACAAAGTCTTTCACGTGTCACCGTTTTGCACCTTGGAAGGCAATTACCGCTTTCGCTTTATGCGCAGCGATCACGATGGGATTGAAAAAACCGTTGCCCGCATTGACTACGACGACGCCCTTGGTCCGCTGATTGAAACCAGTGTCAGCGGCACCCTTGAGCCCGTCACAAAAGCCAGCTTGCGCAAGGCGCTGTGGCGCTACCCCGCCATGACGTTTGGCGTGGTGCTCCACATTCACTGGCAAGCCTTCAAGTTATGGCGCAAGCGTGTGCCTTTTATTCCCAAACCCAAGCCACCTGAGATATTCGTAACGCGATGACTACCAGCAATACTTCTACCAGCAGCAGCGTTTTTTCTTTGCCTGCGGGCGCACCTTCTGCTGCGAAAGCGACGGTCAAGCTTTTGTTGCGCCTCAAGCACGGCACATTGACCGTGAAGCTGCCGGATGGCTCATTCCAGCGCTTTGGCAATGGGCAAAATCCGCAAGCCAGCCTGCATTTGTTGAACTGGAATGTCTGTAGCGCCGCGCTCAAATCAGGCGACATTGGTTTTGCTGAGAGCTACATCGCAGGCGACTGGACGACACCGCATTTGACGGAACTGCTGCAGGTCTTCATTGTCAATCGAAAAGAAGTCGAAGACGTGATTTACGGCACTTGGATAGGACGCTTTGCCTACCGCATCAAGCATCTGCTGAACCGCAACACCAAAGCCAACAGCCAGAAAAACATCCACGCCCACTATGACCTGGGCAATGCGTTTTATGAGCTGTGGCTAGACGGCACGATGAACTACTCATCAGCCATTTTTGAAACGCCAGAAACATCGATGAAAGACGCACAGCATGCCAAGGTTCGACGCGCGTTGCGTATGGCGCAAGTCAAACCGGGTGATCGTGTGCTGGAAATCGGTTGCGGCTGGGGCGCACTCGCTGAAAAAGCCACCAAAGAATTTGGCGCGTCAGTGGTGGGCGTGACGCTGAGCACCGAGCAACTCGAATGGGCCAACAAACGCATGGCGCGAGAAGGGGTTGCCGGGAAAGCCGACTTGAGGCTGCAAGACTACCGCGACATCGGCAAAACAACCGCTGATGCACCATTTGATGCGATCTGCTCCATTGAAATGGTCGAAGCCGTGGGCCGCGAATACTGGTCTGAGTATTTTCAGACTGTCCATCGCCTGCTTAAACCGGGTGGGCATGCGTGCATTCAAAGCATCGTGATTGCCGACGAGCTGTTTGAGCGCTACCTGACATCTACAGACTTTATTCAGCAATATGTTTTCCCCGGTGGTTGCTTGCCTTGCCCCAAAGAGTTTCGTGCGCAAGCCGTTGCAGCGGGTTTTGAAGTTGTCGATGAATTCTCTTTTGGCCAGGATTACGCCCGCACCCTGCAACTGTGGCGCGAGCAGTTTGCCGCGCAGCATGCCCATGTGTTGCAGCTGGGGTTTGATGAGCGTTTTATCCGCATTTGGGAGTTCTACCTCAGCTATTGTGAAGCTGCGTTTTTAGAGGCCAACACCGACGTGGTGCAGTACACCCTGAGAAAGCCAGCATGATTGCGCGTCGCACACTGACCAGCAGCTTGCTGCTTGCCGCAATGGGTTGTCCGGTGCTGGCTCAAACCGCACCCAACGCAGACGATGCCAGGGCTGAGCTGGATGCCTTGCTGCCGCAGCACCGCCTGATAGGTAAAGGCCGATTGACCGTCTGGGGTTTTCAGGTCTATGACGCAAGGCTTTGGGTTTTGCCGGGCTTTAAACCCGACAACCTGCCCGTCCAGCCGTTTGCGCTGGAGCTGGCTTACCTGCGTGACTTCAGCAGCAAGGACACGGCTGAGCGCTCTATCAAAGAGATGCGTCGCTCTGCAACCATCAGTGATGAACAGGCCAGGGTTTGGATCACCGACATGCAGCGCGTCATTCCTGACATCAAAAAAGGCGACCGTATCATGGGTATCAACCGCCCCGGTGCTGGCGCGCAGTTTCTGGTCAACGGCAAAGCAGCCGGTGAGATCCGTGATGCAGACTTTGCCCGCCTGTTCTTCGGCATCTGGCTGTCGCCCAAAACCTCAGAACCCAAACTGCGCGACGTTTTGCTTGCCGGGGCGAACTGAGCATGCAGGCCTTCGGCAAGCTAAATGGTTTGGCTTACGGCTTGCTGGGCTTGCCGTTGGCGTTTGTGGCTTTGCCGTTGTATGTGATTTTGCCCAACTACTATGCCAAAGAGTTTGGCGTACCGCTGGCGATTTTGGGTGCGATTTTGTTAGGCGCGCGACTGTTTGATGCGTTTATAGATCCGTTACTCGGCAAGCTGAGCGACCAGCTTTTTAAACGCTCCGCCAATGCCATTCTTCAATCGGGCTTGCTGGCTGCTGTGGTGCTGGCGGCGGGCTTTGCGTTGCTGTTTTTCCCGCAAGTCACCGCACCCAATGCACTGATTGTTTGGGCCGCTGTGATGCTGATGGTGACTTATGCCGCCTACAGTTTTCTAAGTGTGTCACACCAGTCGTGGGGCGCGATGCTCGGTGGCAATGAGGCTGAACGCAGCCGTATTGTGGCCTGGCGTGAAGCGCTGGGCCTGGTCGGCGTGGTCATGGCATCTGTAACCCCAGTCGCCTTGGGCATGCCCGCGACAACAGCCGTATTTTTTGTGGCGCTGGGTATCGGCTGGCTGGTCTGGACACGGGCTGTGCAGCCGGTTGCCAAGAATGACGCACCACTTGCACCCGGCGCTATCTGGCTGCCATTCAAGCACAGCAACTTCAAGCGTTTGTTATTGGTGTTCATGCTCAACGGCACGGCCAGCGCTGTACCGGCAACACTGGTGCTGTTTTTTATTCAAGACCGTTTGCAAGCACCCAGCACCATGGAGCCACTGTTTCTGGGCAGCTATTTTTTGGCGGCGGCGTTGTCGATTCCGCTGTGGCTTGCGATTGTCAAACGCATCGGTCTGGCCAAGGCCTGGCTCTGCGGCATGGCTTTGGCCATTGCGGTATTCAGCTGGGCCACGCAAATCGGCAGCGGCCAGACCACGGCGTTTCTGGTTATTTGCGCGCTGTCAGGCGTGGCGCTGGGTACAGACCTGGCGCTGCCCGGCGCCATGCTGGCGGGCGTGATTCAAAGCAATGGTGACTCTGGCAAATCTGAAGGCGCTTATTTTGGCTGGTGGAACTTTGCAATCAAGCTTAACCTGGCGCTGGCTGCTGGCCTGGCGCTGCCGCTGCTGGGTGTGTTTGGCTACGCGCCTGGCGTGCGCAGCCCAGAAGCGCTTAATGCGCTGGTCATCGCCTACTGCGTACTGCCTTGCGTTTTAAAAGTGGCCGCCAGTGCTGCTTTGTATGTCTTCATCATCCAACCTCCGTCCAAATCACTTGGAGCTCACGCATGACTTTGTTTAAAAAATCCGCTCGCAGTTTGATGTGTGTGCTGGCTGTCAGCAGCGCCTTGCTGGTGGGCTGCGCCGGCCCGCAAATCATCGACTACGCGGCTGAAAAACCGGTGCTTGACTTGCGCCAATACTTCACCGGAACAGTCGATGCCTACGGCATTTTTACAGACCGGTCTGGCAAAGTCGTCAAACGCTTCACGGTTGAGATGATCTGCACCTGGTCAGGCGCACCCGGCCAGGAGGTTGGCGTGCTGGACGAATATTTCACCTATTCAGATGGTACGAAAGACCGCCGTGTCTGGACGCTCAAGCGCGGTGCAGATGGCAAGTACACCGGTACAGCGGGCGACGTGTTGGGTGTTGCCAATGGTGAAGTCAAAGGCAACGCTTTTCGCTGGGGCTACACGCTACTGTTGCCGGTTGATGGCAAAACCATAGAGGTGCAGTTTGACGACTGGATGTACCTGATGAACGACAAAATCATGCTGAATAAAGCGGACATGAGCAAGTTTGGCTTCAAGCTCGGTGAAGTGACCCTGACCTTCGTCAAACGCTAAAAAGCGTGTTTTACGGCCTGTTTTAAGCATCAAATCGACTTGTAGCCCAATGAATATGGGCGCAAGCAGCTACTTAATTCATAGTATTTAACCTCCATCCCACATTTATCATCATGCCCCACAACCTTCCCATCAATGACTGGCGCGGCAAAACCGTGTGGCTGGTTGGCGCATCCACTGGTATTGGCCGGGCGACCGCGCACAAGCTGCACACACTGGGCGCGAAAGTCATCGTTTCAGCGCGCAGTCAAGCGGCCCTTGACACCTTTGCAGCCGGGCACCCCGGCGCTACCGTGGTGGCGATGGACGCTGCTGATGCCGCATCGGTGGAAACCGCCGCGCAAACCGTGCTGGCGGCGGGGCCCTTGGACCTGGTGCTCTATTGCGCGGGCTACTACAAAGAAATGCGCGCGACAGAGTTTGATTTGGGCCAAATGCTGCAGCACAACCAGGTCAACTACGTTGGCGCGCTGTATTTACTGTCAGCGGTGTTGCCGCACTTTTTGGCCCGCAAGACCGGGCATATCAGCCTGGTCAGTAGTGTGGCGGGTTACCGCGGCTTGCCTCAGGGGCTGGCATATGGGCCAACCAAAGCAGCGCTGATCAACCTGGCTGAAACGCTGCATGTTGACCTGAAAGACAGCCACATCAGCGTCAGTCTGATTTGCCCCGGCTTTGTGGAGACAGCGCTCACGGCGCAAAACAAATTTTCCATGCCGGGTCTTATCAAACCAGAAAAAGCTGCTGACGAAATTTTGCGTGGTTGGGCTAATGGTGAGTTTGAAATCCATTTCCCCAAGCGCTTTACGCTCTTCATGAAAGCGCTGGCGCTGCTGCCTCCCGTGTTGTATTTCCCGGTAATTCGCAAATTTACCGGACTTTAACTGGTCGCTGAGCGCACCAAACCGGTAGCTTTAATCTTGCGCGCCGTCTTTCGGTGCAAAAACCAGCGTGTCTGTGGTGCGTTCAAGCTTGCAGTGTTGGCACGCTCTTTGCATTTGGATACATCGATCAATATCGATTATCTTTAAATGGGGAGAACTTCAATGGATCGCAGAACCACACTGAAATCACTAAGCGCAGCCGCAGCCATCGCCATGGCGGGCGCTTCTGGCCGTGCAATGGCACAAGCGGGCGGCACCATCAAGGTTGGCATTTTGCATAGCCTGTCGGGCACTATGGCCATTTCTGAGACCGTGCTTAAAGACACGGTGATGATGGCGATTGACGAGATCAATGCCAAAGGCGGCGTATTGGGCAAAAAGCTTGAGGCAGTGGTGGTTGACCCGGCTTCCAACTGGCCTTTATTTGCTGAGAAAACCAAGCAACTGCTGACTCAGGACAAAGTTTCCGTCATTTTCGGTTGCTGGACTTCGGTATCACGCAAATCGGTGTTGCCAGTGGTTGAGGAGCTCAACGGTCTGCTGTTTTATCCGGTGCAGTACGAAGGTGAAGAGCTGTCCAAGAACGTGTTCTACACGGGCGCAGCACCGAATCAGCAAGCCATTCCCGCAGTTGACTACCTGATGAGCAAAGACGGCGGCGGCGCCAAGCGCTGGGTGCTGCTGGGCACTGACTATGTGTACCCACGCACCACCAACAAAATTTTGCGTGCCTACCTCAAGTCCAAAGGTGTTGCAGACAAAGACATCGACGAAAAATACACGCCGTTTGGCCATTCAGATTATCAAACCATCGTGGCTGACGTCAAAAAGTTTGCTGCGGGTGGCAAAACCGCCGTGGTGTCCACCATCAACGGCGACTCCAACGTGCCGTTTTACAAAGAGCTGGGCAATGCTGGCCTGAAAGCCAAAGACGTGCCAGTGGTGGCTTTCTCCGTGGGCGAAGAAGAGCTGCGCGGTGTTGACACCAAGCCGCTGGTCGGCCACCTGGCGGCGTGGAACTACTTTCAATCGATCAAGAACCCGACCAATGACGAGTTCATCAAAAAGTGGGGCACTTACGCCAAAGCCAAGGGGATTGCTGGTCACAAAGACAAGGCACTGACCAACGACCCGATGGAAGCGACTTACATCGGCATCAACATGTGGAAGCAGGCGGTTGAAAAAGCCAAGTCAGTGGACGTTGACAAAGTCATCGCTGCCATGGCTGGCCAGACCTTCAAAGCACCCTCCGGCATCACCAGCAAGATGGACGAGAAAAACCACCACTTGCACAAGAGCGTGTTCATTGGCGAAATCAAAGCCGATGGCCAGTTCAATGTGGTGTGGAAGACGCCAGGCCCGGTCAAGGCCAAGCCGTGGTCACCGTACATTGAAGGCAACGACAAAAAGCCTGACTTCCCAGCTAAAAAAACCTGATCGTTTCCATTTAACTCGGCTAAGTTTTAGTGCGTGAAAGGCAGCCTCGGCTGCCTTTCACGTTTTTGAGGTCTTTCATGCTCCAAAAAATTCTTTGTACAACAGGGTTGTGTCTTGCCTTGTGCCATTCCATGCCTGCGTCGGCGCTGACCTTACAGGAAGCTCAGGGAATGGCAGTTGGTGAGGCCGATGCACGCATTCAGGCGTTGAACAAAGCCATCATTGCCGCCGACGACAAAACGGCAGCGTTCATTCAGGCGCTGGCTGACGACGCGGTTAAAACGGCTGGCGACAAGATTTTTATCGTGCGTGATGGCAAAGCAACCGACCCCGTGACAGGTCAGGCGCTGGCCTTGCCCGACGGCGCTGAGGACGTCATCAGCAACAACCGCATGCGCGGTGAGCTGGACGGTGCGCAAGCCGTCCTTAAATTATTTTCAAAAGACGACAAGCTGCGCGGCCAGGCGATTGCGTCCTTGCTCAAAGACCCGGACGAATCCAAACTCGCCCTGCTCGACAAAGCATTGGCCGCTGAGACCAACTCCGACCTGAAAGCCAAGCTCGGTCTGGCGCGCGCCGCCGCATTGCTTGGCAGCACCGACAAAGCCAAGCGTCTGGAAGCCGCCAAAGCGCTCGGCGAAAGCAAAGAGCCCGCCACCCAATTGCTGCTCAACGAGCGCTTCAAACTGGAGGAGGTCGCTGAAGTCAAAGCCCAATTGCAAGCATCGCTGGCCAGAATTAAATCATCTCTGGGCTTGGGTGAAACGCTGGGTGTGGTTTTCACCGGCATCAGCCTGGGGTCCATCTTGTTACTGGCCGCGCTTGGCCTGGCAATTACCTATGGGCTGATGGGTGTGATCAACATGGCGCATGGCGAGCTGATCATGATTGGCGCGTACGCCACCTACTTGGTCCAAACGCTTTTCCGCCAATATTTGCCCGAGGCTTTTGACTGGTATTTGATAGCCGCCATTCCCGTGGCTTTCATGGCCTCGGCACTGGTGGGTGCAGCCATGGAGCGGAGCGTGATTCGTTTTTTGTACGGTCGCCCGCTAGAAACGCTGCTGGCCACCTGGGGCATCAGTTTGATCCTCATGCAATCGGTACGCACCGTGTTTGGCGCGCAAAACGTAGGGGTTGAAAACCCGTCGTGGATGAGCGGCAATTTTGCGATGCTGCCTAATTTGTCTTTGCCCTATAACCGCTTGATGATCGTGGTGTTTGCCTTGTTGGTGCTGGCGGGCGTGGCGCTGGTCATCAGCAAAACCCGGTTAGGCCTGTTTGTGCGCGGTGTGACGCAAAACCGCCCGATTGCCGCGTGCATGGGCGTGAACACGGCTCGTATTGATACCTATGCTTTTTCATTGGGCTCGGGCATTGCAGGTTTGGCGGGTTGTGCGCTGAGCCAGGTCGGCAATGTGGGGCCTGACCTGGGGCAAAACTACATAGTGGATTCGTTCATGGTGGTGGTGCTGGGTGGTGTGGGGCAACTGGCGGGCACGGTATATGCGGCGCTCGGTTTGGGCGTGCTGAATAAATTCCTCGAAGGCTGGCAAGGCGCGGTGCTGGCCAAAATTGCGGTACTGGTGTTCATTATTGTGTTTATTCAAAAGCGACCGCAAGGCATTTTTGCCCTGAAGGGAAGGAGCGCTGAAGCATGACCACCCCATCACAAACACTCGACTTACCCAAGGCTGCGCCTTTGCTTGGCCGCGCAGGCTGGGCGGCATTTTTGGTCGCGCTCATCATCGTCTGTATGCTCGCGCCGCTTATGAATCTGGTTGTTCCCGCCGGCAGCATTTTCCACCTGAGCGACTTCGCCATCAGCCTGATCGGCAAAATCATGTGCTACGCCATTTGCGCGCTGGCGATGGACTTGATCTGGGGCTACACCGGTATTTTGAGCCTGGGGCACGGCCTGTTTTTTGCGCTGGGCGGCTACGCGATGGGCATGTATCTGATGCGCCAGATCGGGCTCGACGGCAACTACAAAAGCGGTCTGCCTGACTTCATGGTTTTTCTTGATTGGAAGACGCTGCCCTGGCATTGGCTGGGCAGCGCGTCGTTTGCTTTTCAAATGGCGATGGTCGTGCTGGCGCCGGGCTTACTGGCACTGGTCTTTGGTTTTTTTGCGTTTCGCTCACGCATCAAGGGTGTGTATTTTTCCATCATCACGCAGGCGCTGACGTTTGCTGCCATGCTGCTGTTTTTCCGTAATGAAACCGGCTTTGGCGGCAACAACGGCTTTACCGATTTCAAGCGCATTGTGGACATTCCCATCGCCCAGCCCAGCACGCGCATGGTGTTGTTTGTGCTGACCGGGTTGACGCTTCTGGGCTTTTACTTGTTCTCGCGCTGGCTGGTGCAAAGCAAGTTTGGCCGCGTGCTGCAAGCCATTCGGGATGCGGAGAGCCGCGTCATGTTTTCGGGCTACAACCCGGTGGCTTACAAGCTCACGATTTGGGTGATTTCAGCCATCATGTGCGGCATTGCCGGGGCGCTGTATGTGCCGCAGGTCGGCATCATCAACCCTGGTGAAATGAGCCCGGCCAATTCGATTGAAATGGCGATTTGGGCGGCGGTGGGTGGCCGCGCCACCTTGATCGGGCCGATTGTGGGCGCGTTTGCCGTGAATGGTGCCAAGAGCTGGTTCACCGCGGCTTTCCCTGAGTATTGGCTGTACTTTTTGGGCGCTATATTTATTGCAGTGACTCTGTACCTGCCGCAAGGCATTGTTGGCCTGGCCCGAAGCATCATGCGCAAGATCTCCAACAAGCCAGACGGGATCAAGTCATGACGCCGGATTTGATGGAGCAGGGTGCCAGGCGCCTGCGGGCTTTGACCGAGCCCAACGCCAGCGGCAAAACAGAATCCGGCGGGCGTGAGGCGGGTTTTGCGCGCATCGCGCAGGCAGGTGAGGTCGACATTGCCCACGGCCGCATTTTGTATTTGGAGGGCGTCAGCGTCAGCTTTGACGGCTTCAAAGCCATCAACAACTTGTCACTCGACATCGCCCCGGGAGAGCTGCGCTGCATCATTGGGCCCAACGGTGCCGGCAAAACCACCATGATGGACATCATCACGGGCAAAACCCGGCCTAACAGCGGCACGGTGTTTTTTGGCTCGACGATTGATTTGCTGCGCTACAACGAGTTCGAAATCGCACAGATGGGCATTGGCCGCAAGTTTCAAAAACCCACGGTGTTTGAGCAGCTCAGCGTGTTTGAAAATCTGGAGCTGGCTTTGAAAACCAACAAGGCCGTGAAGAGCGCGCTGTTCTTCAAGCTCGACTCTGCGCAGAGCGACCGCCTGGCCCAAGTGCTTTGCACAATTCACCTGGCCAGTGACGCGCGCCGCATGGCCGGTAACCTGAGCCATGGCCAAAAGCAGTGGCTCGAAATCGGCATGTTGCTGATGCAAGACCCCAAGCTGCTGCTGCTGGACGAACCGGTAGCCGGCATGACCGACGAAGAAACCGTGCGTACTGCCGAGCTGTTTATTTCGCTGAAAAAGCACCACAGCCTGATTGTGGTGGAGCATGACATGAGCTTTATAGAGCGCATTTCTGAGAAGGTCACGGTGCTGCATGAGGGCTCGGTACTGGCCGAGGGCACGCTTGCTCAGGTACAAAACAATGAAAAAGTGATCGAGGTATACCTTGGCAGATAACGCGACAGCAGCCGTTCTTCAGGTCAATAACATCAATCAATACTACGGTGGCTCGCACATCTTGCGCGGTGTGAGCATGGAGGCTCATTTGGGCAAAGTCACTGTGCTGCTGGGCCGCAACGGCGTGGGCAAGACAACGCTGCTCAAGTCACTCATGGGGTTGGTGCCGATCCGATCTGGCAGCATCGAGTTTGACGGCAAGCAAATTGAAAAAGCCACCTCATATGAGCGCGCCCGTGGGGGTATCGGTTTTGTACCGCAAGGCCGTGAAATTTTCTCGCGCCTGACGGTTGAAGATAACCTGCTGATGGGCCTGGCGTACAAGAGTGCTTCCACCCCCATCCCTGCCGAATTGTTTGAGCTCTTCCCCGTGCTAAAACAAATGATTTCACGGCGCGGTGGCGACTTGTCTGGCGGGCAGCAGCAGCAATTGGCGATTGCGCGGGCGCTGGCTGCCAAGCCCAGGCTGTTGATACTGGACGAGCCGACTGAGGGCATTCAGCCCAGCATCATTAAAGACATTGGTCGAGTCATCCGCATGCTGGCCGATAGGGGCGACATGGCGATTGTGCTGTGCGAACAGTACTACGACTTTGCCGAGGAACTGGCCGATGACTACCTGGTGATGCAGCGCGGCGAAGTGATTGCCCGTGGGCCGGGTAGCGAAATGCAAAGCAAAGGCATTCGGCAACTGGTGGCGATTTGAAGCGCTTTCAAAATTGCTATTAAATCAGGAGCAGCTTACGCTCATATTCATTGGGCTAGAGTGCGATTTGATCCCTAAAAATGGCTAAAAAACAGCTTAAACAGCCTAATTTGGCGCAGTTTCGATAAAACTGGGCCGCAGCGCCATCTTGACTTGCAGTTTGGCCAAATTATGCTTGCATAAATTGATTGCAATATCTGAAATGTCCAGCTGTAATGCAATCATGAACAGCAAGCATAAGAAGATGCTTTCCATCGTGTTTGCCAAGCCCGTCACCGCGTCTTTGGATTGGGCGCATATAGAGACGCTGTTCACCGCGCTTGGGGCGCAGACGATTGAGGGCAACGGCTCACGGGTCCGATTCATTTTGAACAATGTGGTGGGCATCTTTCATAGGCTGCACCCTGCCAAAGAGGTCAAACCCTACCAAGTGTCTGACGCGCGGCGGTTTTTGGAGCAAGCGGGCATCAAACCGTAGCTATCACTGAGTTAAATTGAAAGATCAAACACCATGAACACCATGCAATTCAAAGGCTACGCAGCCCACATCAACTACAGCGATGACGATGCCTGCTTTATCGGGCATATTGCGGGCATCACCGACGTTGTGGGTTTTCATGCGGACAACGTGGTCGAGCTTCGTCAGGCTTTTGAAGAGGCCGTGACCGACTACCTGGCCACTTGCGAGAAGACAGGGCGTAACCCGCAAAAACCTGCCAGCGGCAAGCTGATGCTGCGCGTACCGCCTGAAGTGCATGGCGCGGCCTTGGTGGCAGCACAAGTTAAAGGGCAGAGTTTGAACCAATGGGCTAGCAATGCACTGCGTGAGGCGGCACACGCTTGAGAACTCAATCGCTATTATCTTAGGAGCTGCTTGCGCCTGTATTTACTGGGTTGAAGGCTTATTTGACGGTGACTTGATGCGTCATTTCAAGACCTGACACCGAAGGCGTGACCCAACGCCGTTCATTGGCGCAACGCCTTCCTCTGTCCTCAATGTCTATTCGTAGAGCCTCGTGTCCCCTAACCCGAGACCACCGCTCTCATTTCTGGACTGCCAGGATCATCCACATGGAGACGCGCATATGGTCCCCCAGCCCCTCGTCCCGCGAAACACCGGCAACGACAAACCCTGTTGAGATGTTCACGTGATGGTCCTCCGAGGCGGTTAGTGCGATGGAAGACAGAGCCTCGTCAACGCTGATTCCAGTACCGAATTGCCGTGCAACCTCCCCTGAGGTCTGCAGAATGCTGCGGCCGGAGCCAACCGTGACCATGAAGTAGGTTGCGATCGCATTGGCGCACGAGTATCCGTACTGGCTCATACGCCCGGCGAGAACTCTCGTATTGAATGCAGCTATGTCTTCTGCGGGGAGGCTCACCATTGACAGGTAGCCAAGCCGGAAAGGGGTGGAGGGTAGTGCGTCTCTCACAAAATCCCAGTTCGAATTCAGCATAAACGTGCCCGGGGGATAGGGCTCGTAAACGATTCGGACCAGGTCGAGAAGTGTCTGGAGGAATTCCGTGGGTCGGCTGAACTGCCCCGCCGTTTGGAAGCTGGCCTTCCCACATTCAGGCATATAGACCTGTACCCCATCACTGACCGGCGCCAGCTCATATTCGCGGGCTAGTTCGAGAACCTCGCCGACGGCTTGCATCAGCGCTGTCATGGTCTCGGCGAACAGTGTCGGTTGCTGAATTGGTGCGGTCATGTATTTTGGATGATCGAGAGCCTGCGTCTGCGGTGACCACCTACTTCGCGAGTCGGAGGCAATGGGTAATCTCAGCGATCGGATCTGACCGCTTTTCTATGAAGTATTTCAGCTTCAACACCAGCGCTAGCTCGACGTTTGGGAAGTTGCAAGCCAGTCAGCCTTCCCCTTGCGAGTGATGGAATTTAGCTTGGTGTTGGCTTTAACAACATTGAGGCCAAGGCTGTTTCGATCCTTGCCAAAAATGTTTAAGAACAGACCTTCTAACTCTTCCACCTGCTCCTTGGGGATATTGTCCCAGACTTCAAAAAAGGAAAAATGAGTCCAGCCACCCTTCTTTTTCGTCAGATGGCTTCTCAAGCGAGATTTGACCCCGATGGCTTTGCCGCGTGTGATCCCTACATACACAGCGTTCATGTATTTTTCGTCTTTCACATACAAGACGTAAATTCCACGGACTTTATCCGGCAAGGCAGCGATATTTTCGTCGGTGGCTACCTTTTGCACGAAGGAGTTCTTGAACAAGAAGCATGGACTGGCTGACACGGCGGGACTTTCAAATGGTTGCTGAAGTGTTAATCATACTGAGATGGCTTCAAGCGGATATGTCTTTCATCATCACGCTTTTCACGCCAATTTCACAACGCTGATGAATGCTAGTGCATTGCAGCAATCAGTGCCAAGCCAATTGGGCTCATCAGCTTTGATGACGGTTAAAATTGAAGCCGCCCAATGCGCTATTAAATCAGGAGCTTGTTGCGCCCGTATTCATTGGTTTAGAACCCGATTTGACCAATAAAAAGAGTCAAAAAAAACTCAAAACCGCCTATTTGGGTGCGGTTTCAACAAAACTGGGCCGCAGCAACAGTTTGTCGTTAAGCTTGACCAGGTTCGGGTAAGCCTCGCGCCAGGCTACTTGTGGAAAGCGAAAGTCCAGATATCCCAGCGCGCAGCCCACGGCCACATCTGACAGGCTGAAATGCACACCGCTGCAATACGGTTTGTCGGCCAGGCCAGTGCTCATGGCTTCCAGCACCGCGCTGATTTTGCCCATCTGGCGGTCTATCCAGGCCTGACTGCGTTGAGCTTTGGTACGGCCCTTGAAAATGACTTCCATGCGCGCCGCAAGAGCTGCATCCATCAGGCCGTCAGCCAGCGCCTCCCAGGTTTTGACTTCAGCCCGCTCGCGGCCTTGTACAGGAATGAGTTTGCCGACGGGCGACAGGGTGTCCAAATATTCCACAATCACGCGCGAATCAAATACCGCCTCGCCGCCTTCCATCACCAGGCAAGGCACTTTGCCCAGCGGGTTGGACTGGGTGATGGTCGAGTCAGGCGCCCACACATCCTCAATCACGTACTGGTAGTCAAGCTTTTTTTCAGCCATCACCACGCGTACTTTGCGGGCGTAGGGGCTGGCGGGGGAACCGATGAGTTTCATAAATCTCTTTGAGCGCTAGAAGACTGGGAAAGTGCATTCTATCGAGTTACGCACCTACAATTCAGGCATGAGTTCCTCATCTACAACACCCGCTCCGCTGTCCCCCATCAACGCCCTGTCGCCACTTGACGGGCGTTACGCCACAAAACTGGCCAGTTTGCGCCCTTTGATGAGCGAGCAAGGCTATATGCACCGCCGCTTGCAGGTAGAGATTGCCTGGTTTATTGCGCTGTCGGATGCCGGTTTTGCAGAATTCAAGCCGCTGAGCCCCGGTGCGCGTACTTACTTGTTGGGGCTGGTGAAAAACTTCTCGGAAGCCGATGCGCTGGCCATCAAGGACATCGAAAAAACCACCAACCATGACGTGAAGGCAGTCGAATACTGGATCAAGTCCAAATTTGATGCCCGGCCTGAGCTGATGGCGGTAGCTGAATTTGTTCACTTTGCCTGCACCAGCGAAGACATCAACAACACCAGCCATGCGCTACAGCTCAAGAGCAGTCGTGACTTGGTGCTGCTGCCTGCGCTAGACAAAGTGATTTCGAAAATGCGCGAGATGGCGCATGCCTTTGCCGACCAGCCGATGCTCAGCCGCACCCACGGCCAAACCGCCAGCCCCACCACCGTAGGCAAAGAAATCGCCAACGTGGTCAATCGTTTGGTCAATGCACGCGCCAAGATTGCCGCTGTGCCGCTGATGGCCAAAATGAACGGCGCTGTCGGCAACTACAACGCGCATCTGGCCGCCTGGCCCGAGCACGACTGGGAAGCTTTCAGCCGCAAGGTGATAGAGACGCCTGAGCCGCTGGGGTTAGGACTCACTTTTCAGCCGTACAGCATTCAGATTGAGCCGCACGACTACATGGCTGAGCTGTTTGATGCCATAGCACGTACCAACACCATATTGATTGACTGGTCACGCGACGTGTGGGGCTATGTCAGCGTGGGCTACTTCAAGCAGCGTTTGAAGGCCGGTGAGATTGGCTCGTCCACCATGCCGCACAAGGTCAACCCGATTGATTTTGAAAACGCTGAAGGAAACCTGGGGCTGGCGAACGCGCTGCTCAAACACCTGAGCGAGAAGCTGCCAATTTCGAGGTGGCAGCGTGATTTGACCGATTCAACCGTGCTGCGCAACATGGGCGTGGCCGTTGGCTACGCGGTGCTGGCGTACAACTCACTGAACGTCGGTTTGGGCAAGCTGGAACTGAATGCCGAAGCGCTGGACGACGACTTGAACACCTCGTGGGAAGTGCTGGCCGAGCCGATACAAACCGTGATGCGCCGTTACGGCGTGCAGGGCGCTTACGAAAAGCTAAAAGAAGTCACGCGCGGCAAAACGGTTGAAGCGGCTGACCTGCATGCGCTGATTGCGTCTTTGGAAATTCCTGAGAGTGAGAAAACTAGGCTTTTGACGATGACGCCATCAAGCTACGTCGGCATGGCAGCGGAATTGGCGAAAAGGGTGTAACCAGCTTAAGCAGGCATTTCGGCACCGCACTGCCAGCACTGCTCAAAACCGCCCTCTACCAGTTCGCCACAACTGCAAACCCAGCGCCGCTGCGGCAGGTTTAGCAGCCCGTCCAGCAGCGCCTTGGCGCGGGGTTCTTCATGGTCATGCGTCAGCCAGACCTCGGGCAGGCACTGGTCGGGCGGCAACTCGCCCGCAATACCGCTTAAAAAGTAACGCTGCACCGTGGCTGAAAAACCAGCCTGCTGCAAGGTGTCTGCCCAAAGCGCAGCAATCGCAATATTAGGGGCTTGGGCGAGGCGGCGCATGTGTGAGCGTGCGGTTTTAAGCGCTATAAATTCAGAAGCTGCTTGCGCCCGTACTTATTGGTCTGGAGGCTGAAATGACAGGTAAAAACCGCCATTTTAAACCGCTGAAAGGCAAAATTCACGCATTTTTTCGAATCGCATCCGCCAGCACATTGACAATGCGGTCAATATGCTCTTTCTGCACGATAAACGGTGGACAAACCACCAGGTTTTCGCCTGCAGGCCGTACCAGCACGCCGTGGTGGTAACAAGTCATGAAAATGTCAAAAGCGCGTTTGCCGGGGCTGCCCGTTATCGACGCCAGTTCAACCGCACCGGCCAAGCCCAGCGTGCGAATACCAATCACGTTGGGCAAGCCTTTCAAGCCACTGTGCATCGCGTCGCCCAGTACCTTGCCCATCTGGCCTGCGCGTTCAAAAAGGTTTTCCTGTTTGAACAGGTTTAGCGTAGCAATCGCCGCCGCACACGCCACCGGGTGGCCGGAATAGGTGTATCCGTGGAAGAACTCAATCGCGTGCTCGGGGGCATTGACGTTAGCGCCCATCATGGTGTCGTAAATGCGGTCAGAGCAAATCACGCCGCCCAACGGAATCACGCCATTGGTCACGCCTTTGGCAAAGTTCAACATGTCGGGCACCACGCCGTAAAAGTCTGCGCCAAAGTTGCAGCCCAGGCGGCCAAAGCCAGTGATCACTTCGTCAAAAATCAACAAAATACCGTGCTTGTCGCAAATTTCGCGCAAGCGTTTCACGTAGCCTTGCGGCGGCAAATACCAGCCTGCGCTGCCAGCGATCGGTTCCACAATAACAGCGGCAATGTTGCTGGGGTCGTGCAGCGGCAAAATGCGGTTTTCCAGCTCCAGCAGCAGGTCTTCTTGCCACACCGGCTCTTGCCCGTGGATGTAAGCATGATTGACCGGGTCATGAATAAACCGCATGTGATCCACCCGTGGTAACAGGGCGGTGCCGTAGGCTTTGCGGTTGGCTGGAATGCCGCCAACGCTCATGCCGCCAAAACCCACGCCGTGGTAGCCACGCTCACGGCCAATAAACACGTTACGGTGTCCTTCGCCGCGGGCGCGGTGGTAGGCCAGCGCGACTTTGAGCGACGTGTCAGCCGCCTCGCTGCCTGAGTTGCAAAACAGCACCTTGTTCAGGTCGCCGGGCGCCATGGCGGCAATCATTTCAGCGGCAATGAAGGCTTGGTCGTTGCTGGCCTGAAAAGCGGTAGCGTAGTCCAGGGTGTCGAGCTGCTTTTTAATTGCCTCGTTGATCGGCTTGCGGTTGTGCCCCGCAGTCACGCACCACAGGCTGGAGATACCGTCAATTACCTGCTTGCCGTCGTGGGTGGTAAACATCATGCCGTCAGCCGCCACAAACACACGTGGGTCGTTTTTAAACGTGCGGTTGGGTGTGAAGGGCAACCACTGGTGGTCCATGTTGAAATTTTGATAAGCCATGCAATGCTCCTGATGTGATGTCTGCATTTTGGCACTGTCGTACGAGTACTTTTGACCTGCGACAATTCCAGCCTTATGACCCACGCCTACATCCTGACCCTGTCTTGCCCCGACCGCATGGGCATTGTTCATGCCGTATCCGGTTTCCTGCTGGAGCGCCAAGGCAACATTGAAGAAGCCGCACAGTACAACGACCCAGCCACGGGCTTGTTTTTTATGCGGGTGCAGTTTGCCTGTGACCAGTTAACCCATGTGCAACTCAAAGCTGAACTGACCACCTTTGCAGAGCCGTTTGAAATGGCCTGGAAATTGCACTCCACCCAGGACACCATGCGCACCGTCATCATGGTCAGCCGTGACGGACATTGCCTGAACGACATCCTGTTTCGCTGGAAGTCTGGCCTGCTGCCGATCGACGTGCGCGCGATCATCAGCAACCACCGTGACTTTTACCAACTGGCGGCCAGCTATAACGTGCCTTTTCACCACATCGCGGTCACAGCAGACACAAAGGTACAGGCTGAAGCCAAACAACTTGAGATCATTGAAAGCGAGGGCGCAGAGCTGGTGGTGCTGGCGCGTTACATGCAGGTGTTGAGCAACGACCTGTGCCAAAAACTGTCAGGTCGCGCCATCAACATCCACCACAGCATGCTGCCCAGCTTCAAGGGTGCCAAGCCGTATCACCAGGCCCATGTTCGCGGCGTGAAAGTGATTGGCGCTACTGCCCATTACGTCACCGCTGACCTGGACGAAGGCCCGATCATTGAGCAAGACGTGACGCGGGTGGACCACAAGGACACCGTTGAAAATTTAACCGCGCGCGGCAAGGACACCGAAAGCCGCGTGCTGGCGCGGGCGGTAAAGTGGCACAGTGAGCATCGGGTCTTGCTCAATGGTCACAAGACAGTGATCTTTAAGTAATCTGTCAAGCCAAAACGTGACGAACACGATCAAACTTGCATTGGGGATTTTTGTAGTCATTTCTATGGCTGCGATGCCCATTTTTTGGACTTTCTCAAAAACCTATGACTCTGAGCAAATCCGTACTTTCGAGCCTGATGAGTGGAAACGGTCACTTGCTTCAATTAGCCAGCTAAATGATCCTGGTTGTGTTCGCGGAGGCATGGCTCAGAATTTGATAAATAGTAGACGACTAGTCGGATTAACAAAACCACAAGTAGTAGTGCTTCTTGGAAATCCTGAGGAGTCGCACGTTAGAGGTTGGCTGTATGCATTGGGCCAATGCGGCTTAGGCTGGAGCCTCAGTTTTTTGGCAATCGCATTCGATGCAAGCGAAAAAGTAACCTCCGTTGAGGTCGACTGATTAATGCTGGGGGCCAAGTGAAAAGCTACTATCTGTGAATGACCACACGCATACCGCCCATCCAGTGCCTGTTGACATTTGAAACCCTCGCACGCCTGCGCAGCGTCACGCAGGCGGCTGAAGAGCTGTGCGTCACGCCCAGCGCGGTCAGCCACAGGGTCAAGCAGCTGGAGCAAATCATTGGCACCAAGTTGTTTGGCCGGGCCGACTTTTCATTGACCACTGAGGGCAGCGAATATCTGGCACATGTGCGCGACGGGCTGGCGACGTTGCAAAAGTTTCCAGGCCCGGCTGGGCAAAGCCCCAACCCCGGCAAGCGCAAACTGAGACTTGCAGTCACACCAACGTTTGCGCGGTCTATTTTGATTCCGCGTCTGCGTCAGTTCACGGAGGCCTATCCTGAAATTGACTTGACGCTGCAAGTGTCCATTCCGCTGCTGGATGTTGTGGCTGAAGACGCTGATTTGACGATTCGTTTTGGCACCGGACGTTATGCTGACGTGGAGCATATTTGCCTGATGAAAGACGACGTCACGCTGCTGGCATCCCCAGCCTACGTCCGCGACCACGGCCCGTTTGAAACACCGCAAGACATCGAAGGCGAAAACCTGCTGCGCTCACCTCTGGAGCCGTGGCGCACCTGGTTTGCCGCCAACAACCTGGACTGGCCCGAGCCGGTCGACGGTTCGCAGTTCAACGACATCGGCCTGATGTGCGACGCCGCCGCCGCCGGCATGGGGGTGGCGCTGGTGCGGCTCAAGCTGGGCGCGCCCTGGCTGGAGCATGGCTCACTGGTTCGCCTGGGCAGCAACGAAGTTTTTGTTCGCAATGTGGCCAGCCCCCATGCCCACTACTTGTGCTGGCGTACCGGCATGATGGACCGCTGGG
>ENA-OFDP01000356-OFDP01000356.1-metagenomes-genome-assembly--contig:-NODE-356-length-21191-cov-2.544190_pt1 | contig 21191 bp, 20 predicted proteins | sample MGYA00153389_OFDP01 | MGnify analysis MGYA00153389 | reverse complement strand
TTACCGGGAACTCGATCGGGTACGGGTGAAAGGTAAACTGAAGCCGATTTCCATTTATGAGCCCATTGGCTACAAAGGGGAAGTCGCCGATCAATTGCTCGATGAAATTGATCGTTTCCATCGCGTGCTTGACCAGTTTCGTCAGCAGAAATGGGATGATGCCGAAGCCTCCCTGACCAAGCTGATAGACGCTGATCCCAAGCGTAAGGTTTACGCTAAATACATAGACCGAATTGCGACCTTGCGCGCCGAACCTCCTGGTGACAACTGGGATGGCGTGTATACGTTTACACACAAGTAACCGCCTCCTATCGCGTTGCGCAATGCGGCTGCGTCGCGGCGGGCGCTCACGCCGTTTAACCACGACACCATACGATGATCACCTATCCCCACGAAATCCCGCCTGCGGCAGGGGAAACAATTCTGGTCGCACCCGGCATCTACTGGATTCGGATGCCGCTCCCGTTTGCACTTAACCATATCAATCTTTGGCTGCTGGAAGACACCGACGATGATGGCGCGGGTTGGACCATCGTTGATACGGGTTACGGTGTGGCGGCCACGCATGAACTGTGGGAACGGCACTTCGCCGGAATTATGGGCGGCAAGCCCGTTAAGCGCATTATCGTCACCCACTATCATCCGGATCACGTCGGCTGTGCTTCCTGGCTACACGAAAAAACCGGCGCGCCGGTTTGGATGACGACGTCGGAATATTTGTCGGCACACGCAGCGGCTGAAGATGTGGCGGGCTTTGATCGTGAAAATTCCGCGCGGCTTTTCGTCGCGCATGGCCTGGCTAAAGTGCGTCCGGATTTTGCCCAAGCGCAGATGGCCCGCTCGGGCGCTTACAAGCGCGGTGTGCCAACAGTACCAAAGCAGTATTACCGCATCATGGACAACGACGAGATCACCATCGGTGCGCGGACATGGCGGGTGATCACCGCGTTCGGGCACGCGCCAGAGCACGCGACGCTATTTTCCGCCAGTGACAATATCCTCATCTCGGGTGATCAGGTGTTACCACGCATCACCACCAATGTAGGCGTATGGGGCAATCAACCTGAAGCAAATCCACTTAAGCAATTTCTCGACAGCATGGATAAATTCGATCCATTGCCAGCCGACACGCTGGTGTTGCCGTCGCACGACCGTGTCTTCTCGGGTTTGCACGAACGCCTAACCCAGCTACGTGACCACCATCAGTTAAGACTTGCTGAACTGGAGGCTGCAATCGAGACGCCGAAGAACGCGGCGGAAATATTGCCAGTGCTATTCCGTCGGCCGCTGGATGAGCACCAACTGGTATTTGCCATTGGCGAGGCGATTGCGCATTTACATTTCCTGTGGCGCGCCGGTCGAGCGAAACGTACGCTCGATGTAGAGGGCATTTACGCTTTTCAACACCTGCCCGCGAAGCATGCGGTTGTCGGTGGGCGCTGACAATTGCTTCGCGGCCTCCGTTTTAAAAGAGAGGCGAGACCGTCATCTAAAATAGAAAACGCTAGTACTGGCGCGGCTGTCAGGGCGGAAACGGTTATAAACGCCCGCCAGTAACGTAGTTTGATAGATTAGTTGTGGGGCGGCTCGAGCCTCGGAAGATTTACCTAGAACGCCGTTTTTCTCAATTTAGCGTTGCCCACATTGCGCAGATGGAAGACGGTTTTCAGTTGTTCGACGCGTGCCTGCTGCGCGCTCGGCGCGTATCAGGCTGAAGCGGGTGGCTCGTCCGGCAGGCTGACTTTTTCGAGCCGGTACCCAAAATTGTATACGGGTGTCAGCCTCACGCCATTGGCGGGACCCAGTTCGAGCTTCTTGCGTACACGGCTCACGTGCGTATCCACGGTACGCGACTGCACATCCGATGATCGGCCCCAAACGCTCTCTGTAATATGGCCCCGCGAAGTGAGCTTGCCGATATTACGGAACAGGAACACGGTCAGATCGTATTCCTTGTCTGTCATTTCAATCCGTTGTTCTTTGAGCGTCACGACCCGATCTACCAAGTTGATTACATAAGGCCCAATGGAAATGGGCTCCGTTTCGGACTGCTTGGGTCGGGCACGCCGCAGCAGTGAATCCACGCGCGCCAGTAATTCGAGCCGACGAACAGGTTTGACCATGTAGTCATCGGCGCCTGCCTGAAGCGCTGCCACGATGTCGGCTTCAGAATCGCGACTTGTCGCAAACAACACCGGCACCGTTGATAGCTGCTTCTCGCGCAACCAGCGCAGCACTTCCTCACCGGAAAGGTCGGGCACGTGCCAATCGAGCATAAAGAGGTCGAAACTCTCGCGTGAGGCCTCGCGAACGATGCTTCGGCCTGACGTGTAATTGTGTACATCGTGTCCGGCTGCTTCGAGCCAGTGTTGCATCGCTGTGCCTACCGCGACATCATCTTCGAGCAATGCGATTCGCATGTTTGTTCCCGTCAGTGGAGAATTTGGCGCTGATAACAATTCTACTTTGCTACAGGTGCGACAGACTGGTCACTATTGTTGTTCACATCTAGCAGATTCACAAATACCACTCAACCTGAAATGCCGGATCTTTAAAACTCTCTGCATCTTGTCACGTCAACGTAGCGCTTTCATGCCTTCTTCCAGTCCTTTGACCGTCATCGGATACATTCGGTCTTCCATCAATTCGCGCACCATTTTGATCGACTGTGTCCACGGCCAATGGGCCTCCGGGGTCGGGTTGATCCAGATTGTACGGCGATAGAGATCGGTGAGGCGCTTGAGCCATACCATACCCGTCTCGTCGTTCCAATGCTCGACACTGCCGCCCGGTTGCAGGATTTCATACGGGCTCATGGTGGCATCGCCGACGATGATCAATTTGTAGTCGCGTCCGTATTTATGCAGTAAATCAAACGTGGAAACTTTTTCGCTGTGCCGCAAGCGGTTATTGCGCCAGACCGATTCGTAAATGAAATTGTGAAAGTAAAAGTATTCGAGATGCTTGAATTCGGTCTTGCATGCCGAGAATAACTCTTCGCAGCGATGCACGTAGTCGTCCATCGAGCCGCCGATATCGAGGAACAGCAGCACTTTGACCTTGTTGTGCCGCTCGGGCACCAGCTTCAAATCCAGAAAACCGGCATTGTGGGCGGTGGAGCGGATGGTGCCATCCATGTCCAGCTCTTCTTCGGCACCTTCGCGGGCGAATTTGCGCAAACGCCGCAACGCCAGCTGGATGTTGCGAATACCCAGCTCGACATTGTCGTCGTAGTCGCGGAATTCGCGTTTGTCCCAAACCTTCACCGCGCTGCGATGGCGTGAGCCTTCCTGACCAATGCGCACGCCTTCCGGGTTGTAGCCATAGGCACCAAATGGCGACGTGCCCGCTGTACCGATCCACTTGGAGCCACCCTGGTGACGACCCTTCTGTTCTTCCAAACGTTGCTTCAGCGTCTCCATCAACTTATCCCAGCCACCCAACGCTTCTACCTGTGCTTTTTCTTCTTCGGTCAACAAGCGTTCGGCAAGTTTTTTCAACCATTCTTCCGGAATGTCAGCCGGCAACACGGCGTCGAGCGCTTCGACGCCTTTGAAGTAGGCTGCAAAGGCGCGGTCAAAGCGGTCAAAGTTGGCCTCGTCTTTTACCAGACATATGCGCGACAGATGATAAAAATCATCCACACTGCCGTGGATCACGCCCTTCTCCATCGCCTCGCACAGCATCAGGTATTCCTTTACGGATACAGGCAGGCCGTGTTGCTTTAGCGAAAGAAAAAAATCAATCAACATAAATATGTAGAGCGCCTGCTGGTGCGGCGTTCATGGGTTTTTTGTCCTGGAGTGCGCGCCAATGCTAGGGTTTCGATATCAACGGTTTCGTTTTGACAGAAATACCAGCTTTTCAAACAGATGCACGTCCTGCTCGTTTTTCAGCAGCGCGCCATACATCGGCGGGATAAGCTTGTTGGTATCGCCTGACTTGAGCGCCTCTGGCGGAATGTCCTCGGCGACGAGCAATTTGATCCAGTCGAGCAATTCCGACGTTGATGGTTTTTTCTTCAACCCCGGCATTTCACGAATATCGAAAAACACTTCCATCGCTTCCTTGAGCAGCGCTTTTTTCAAGCCGGGGAAATGGACATCGACAATCTGCTGCATGGTGCTTTTGTCCGGGAAGCGAATGTAATGGAAAAAACAACGTCGGAGGAAGGCATCGGGCAGTTCTTTTTCGTTATTGCTGGTGATAAAAATGATCGGCCGGTGCTTCGCGACCACGGTCTCGCGAGTCTCATAGCAATAAAATTCCATGCGATCGAGTTCACGCAGCAGGTCATTGGGAAACTCTATGTCGGCTTTGTCGATTTCATCGATCAACAGAACCACCTGCTCATCAGCCTCAAAGGCACGCCACATGGTCCCTTTGGCGATGTAATTCTTGATGTCCTTGACTTTCTCTTCGCCCAGTTGCGAATCACGAAGGCGGGAAACGGCGTCGTACTCATACAGGCCCTGCTGTGCTTTGGTGGTGGATTTGATGTGCCATTGCAGCAGCGGTTTGCCGAGTGCTGCGGCGACCTCTTCAGCGAGCATGGTTTTGCCGGTACCGGGCTCACCCTTGATGAGCAGCGGCCGTTGCAACGTGACGGCGGCGTTGACCGCAAGCTTTAAATCATCTGTCGCAATATAATTTTGGCTACCTGTAAACTTCATGAATTGCATCACCTTTAGTTGGACCATCACATTATACGTTTGGAGAACACCATGAAGATTCGTGCCGCACTGCTGCCCCTTGTTTGCTTGTCCACCGCAGGTGTATCGCTACAAGCGTTGGCGCAAATGAGCGTCACCATTTATTCGAGTGCACAGCCGGGCACCTTATCGCCTGCTACTTTTCGAAGCGGCGGTGAGGGTTTCACGATTCCCGGTTATGGCGTCGTCCGGCAGAGCCAGGAAGTCACGCTGACCAAGGGACGCACCATCATTCGCGTCACGGATGTACCAGCTCTGATCGATCCGACGACGGTTCTATTTGAGTCCCTCACGGATCCGGCCAATACGCGGGTCGTCGAGCAGAGTTTTGAATTCGATCTCACCAGCACGACCAAGCTATTGCAGAAATATCTGGACCGCGAAGTCACCGTCGAGCAGGTACGCGGGCAGACGATAGAGTCGATCACCGGCACACTGATTGGCACTCAGGGTGGCCTCATATTGCGCATGCCTGATGGTGGCATCCGCACCGTGAGCAGCTATGCAGGAGTACGCATCGCGACACTGCCGGGTGGCCTCATCAGCAAGCCGACACTGGTCTGGGATGTCTCGGCTGAGCGCGCCGGTGCGCACAAATCGCGTTTCAGCTATCAAACCGGCGGCATCACCTGGTGGACCGATTACAACCTCACCCTCAATGAAGGCACCGGCGCCAACGCCTGCAAACTGGACGTGGGCGCGTGGGTGACGATTGTGAACCAGACTGGTGCCACATTCGCCGATGCGAAGTTGAAGCTCGTGGCTGGCGATGTACAGCGGGCACAGCCACGGGCGCAACCAACACCGCGTGCCTACGACGGCATGGTGGCAATGGCAGCGAAGGCGGAAGGATTCGCGGAGAAAACATTTTTCGAATACCACCTCTACACGCTCGGGCGCCCCGCCACACTCGCCAACAACTCAACCAAGCAAATCGAGTTGTTTCCCGTCGCGCGAGGCGTTAATTGCGAAAAGGCCCTCGTCTATTATGGCCAGGCCGGACAGTTCTTTGGCAACTACGGCGCGCCGATGACTGACCGTAATTTCGGCAACCAGTCGAGCAAAAAAGTGGATGTTTATTTGCGATTTGCCAACCGTGCCGAAAACAGGCTTGGGGTACCCTTGCCCGCTGGAAAAATTCGTGTCGCCAAGCTTGATAGCGCGGACCAATCATTAGAGTTCATTGGCGAAGACCTCATCGATCACACGCCAAGAAACGAGACCATCCAAATCAGGCTGGGCAGCGCGTTTGACGTGGTTGGCGAGCGGCGGCAGGTCGATTACCGAGCTGATATCAACGCGAAGTGGATCGAAGAAGATATCGAGATCAAAGTGCGTAACCAGAAAGACGAAGCAGTCACGGTAATCGTCAAGGAAAATCTTTATCGTTGGACGAATTGGTCAATCACCAAGAAAAATCAGAATTTCGAAAAAATCGATTCGCGCACGGTGCATTTCCCTCTCAATATCGCCAAAGGTGCTGAGGGCGCCGTACGGTATACGGTGAGATACACTTGGTAAAAACCCGCCATGCGGACGTCATATTAGTGGAACTCCCTTGTACTGAAATCCAGTTCGCCGAGCATGGCGGTCTGGTCGATGAGTTTGCCCGCGATGAGATGCACTACTTCGCCTTGCCGCTCAACTCGCCCGGCCACAAATAGCAATTTGGCTTGCACTAGTGGATTTCGCTGCCGGGCGGCTACATGCGACCAGACCACCACATTCACATAGCCTGTCTCGTCTTCAAGTGTGACAAAAACGGTGCCCTTGGCGGTACTGGGACGCTGACGGCAGGTGACTAGTCCGGTGGTGCGTATCAATTGTCCGGAGCGGGCGTTCCTAACTTCCTCGGCGCTACGTATGTGTTGTGCAGCGAGGGCAGGACGCAAGAGTGCCAATGGGTGGCGACGCAGCGTAACGCCGACCGCGCGAAAGTCGGCGAAGATATCGTCGGCTTCGGTGGGGGCAATTAATGTTGCCACGTCGGTATCGATGGGGGACGTAAAAAGTTGGGTGTCACGCTCCAGACCCAATGCCTTCCATAGTGCATCGCGGCGGTGGCCGATCAGGGTGTAGAAGGCATCCGCAGAGGCGAGTGCTTCGATTTCCTGCTGCGATAATTCGGCACGACGCTGAAGATCTGCTATATCGATGAAGGGCCCTGGGGCACGCGCAATAACAAGTCGTTCTGCGGCGCTCCTGCTTAGCTGGCTAACCATTCTGAGGCCGAGTCGTATTTGTGGGGATTTCAAACTCTCCCCCTCCAATACACAATCGACATCACTGACCATCACGTCCACCGGTAGCACCATCACACCATGCCGTTGTGTATCCTGCACCAGCTGTGCCGGGGAGTAAAAACCCAGCGGCTGTGAGTTCAGCAAACCGCATGTAAACGCAGCCGGGTGATGGCATTTCAGCCAACTGGAAATGTAGACCAGTAGCGCAAAGCTGGCGGCATGCGATTCGGGGAAGCCGTATTCACCGAATCCCTGTATCTGCTTGTATAGACGCTCGGCGAATTCTTCTTCGTAGCCATTTGCACGCATGCCATTTACAAGCTTATCGCGGAATTTCCCCAGGCCGCCTTTTCGCTTCCATGCAGCCATGGCACGACGTAAGTTGTCGGCCTCGCCCGCCGTAAAACCGGCGGCGACCATCGCCAGCTTCATCACCTGTTCCTGAAAAATCGGCACGCCCAGCGTGCGTTTCAAAACAGCTTCCACCGCCGGGCTGGGATAGGACTCCGGTTCCTCTTTGTTCCTGCGCCGCAGGTAGGGATGCACCATGCCACCCTGTATCGGACCAGGCCGTACGATGGCCACTTCGATGACCAGGTCGTAAAAACATGCTGGCTTAAGCCGCGGCAGCATGCTCATCTGCGCGCGCGACTCAATCTGGAATACGCCGATGGTGTCGGCATGCTGAATCATCTGGTAGGTGGCCAAGTCATCTTGAGCAATATCCTGCATGACGATTGGCTCGCCTCTCCAATCGCCGATGAGATCCAGAGTTTTGCGTATCGCCGTCAACATGCCCAACGCGAGCACATCGACCTTCAGCAGTCCCAGCGCATCGAGATCATCCTTATCCCACTGAATCACGGTGCGGTCCGGCATGGCTGCGTTTTCAATCGGTACCAGTCTAGTTAGCTTGTCGCGTGCAATGACAAAACCACCAGAATGCTGAGACAGGTGGCGCGGAAATCCAATCAGCGCCTCTGTCATCAACATCAGCGTTTGCATGAGAGGTGCTTCTGGATCGAAGCCTGCCTCGATCAATCGATCCGGTGCAACATTACGACCGTCCCACCAGACAATTGTTTTGGACAAGGCATCGACCTGGGAAAGTGTGAGCCCCAGTGCCTTACCCACATCGCGTATCGCGCCTTTGGGTCGGTAAGTGGAAATGGCAGCGGTCAGCGCCGTGCGATCCCGCCCATATTTTTTGTAGATGTATTGCATCACTTCTTCACGGCGCTCATGTTCGAAGTCAACATCAATATCCGGTGGCTCGTTGCGCTCGCGCGAGATAAAACGTTCGAACAGCACCTGCGTGCAATCAGGATTCACTTCAGTTATGCCCAGGCAATAACACACCGCAGAATTGGCCGCCGACCCGCGCCCTTGGCAAAGAATTCGTTCGTCACGGGCAAATTTGACGATATCGTAGATAGTTAAAAAATACGGCTCGTAATGCAGATCGGCAATGATTGCCAGCTCGTGTTCGATGAGAGTGCGCACCTTGTCTGGCATGCCTCGCGGATAACGGTTTGAGCCCCCTTCAAATGTCAGGCGACGCAAATAGGCTGCCGGTGTTTCGTCATCAGGAATAACTTCGCGCGGATACTCATAGCGAAGTTCATCGAGTGAGAACTTGCATTGTGCAGCGATGACAAGCGTCTGCGTGATCATCGCTGCCGAATAGCGGCGTACCAGATGCTCAATTGGTTTCAGATAGTTTTCGGCATGGGCATTAAGATCGGTACCCAGGTCGGCGATGGGCTTTTTAAGACGCACCGCAGTCAGCACATCCTGCAACGGCTGATCTTCACGCCCTGCAAAGAGGATGCAATCACACGCCGTTAGCGGCAAACTGCACAGGCTGGCTAGCGCTTCAAGCGTATCAAGCTTGCCTTCATCGTCGGGCCCGTAATTGAGAGCCACACCCAGCCAGCAGGTGGCGGGGAAATATTGTTTGATGGCATTGCTATTAATTTGCGCATCTCTGTGCTGTGCATGCGGCACGATGATCGCAATACATTCGGTAATTTGGGCGAAATCGGCGACAAATAATCGATATTCCCCCTTGGGTGAACGTGAACGTGCCAGCGTGATGAGTTCACACAGATCCCCGTAACCATTGCGACTTTTTGCCAGTACGATCAGGCGATCAATGGCGGGTGCATCGTAAACGACAAACTCAGCGCCAATAATAAGCGTGATTTTGTGTTCTCTCGCTTCCACGTGCGCACGCACCACACCAGAGACCGAGCATTCATCGGTAATGGCGATCGCGGTGTAGCCCAACTCTGCGGCACGGCGTATTAGTTGCTCGGCGTGTGAGGCACCGCGCAAAAAGCTGAAATTGGAAAGGCAATGAAGAATGGCGCAGGAGAGTTTCATGCTGGGAACTCACGAAAAATAACCGTGCAAGTACCATTTCCTGCCGAGCCGGTAATCACGAAAGATCCAGCAGATTTCCTTCTGTGGATTACTTGCGACAAAATAGTCCCGCGCCACCGGTCGGCCATCCCACCAGCCGGCTTCGATGCGTTCAGGTCCTGCCAGCAGAGCCAGTGTGCCGTGATGTTGCGGAGCACCGCTCACGGTCACCAGCACACGTGGCTCAGTCAGCAGCAGAAGTGGTCGTGGTTTGTCCTGCGCTACCGAAGTCACGTGAGCAGTTTTTTTTCGGCTGTGATTGTGATTACGATCTAGTTGCCAGGCGTATTCCGGACGATGGTCTCTGTTTTCGCGAATGCTGAAAACGCTTTTGTCACCGAGGCGTGAGGCCACGCGTTCAATGAGCGTCTGCCATTTTTCCTGGCGAATATCTGGCGTGGGCAGCCAGCTTTCGTTCAACTCCTGAAATGTAACCAGACACTGTGCGGTGAGCTTGAACGCGGTCACGGCCTCTGGGAAAGGTTGTGCCGTCAAGCGTTCTCGGATCAACCGCAGCCATTCATTGGCATTACGCAGGGGGTGACGGGAGCCGAATTCATGGCGCGTTCCATGGGTGCGGTTGTGCTGCAAGTCCAGCACAATTTCATTCACCGCCGCACCGCGCGCACGCAGGAAACCTTCCATCTGATTCAGCAGCATATTGATCGGAATAAAAAGTTGCTCGGCATCGACGATGTCGAACAACAGATCGGTATGACTTGCAAAGTTTTCGGGAACACGATGCGGCTCGCGTGGGTCGGCGCATTTTCCAAGCGCGTGGTCGAGATCCTCCAGCATTTGATCGCCGAACCGCCGGCACAGACTCGAGCGCGGCTGTAAAAGCAGATCTTTCACACGTACCAGGCCCAAAGCAGCAAGCGGCTGCATCACGTCATGCGGCCAATCGAACAAGACCAGTGGAATATCGCTCAGACGTTCCTGCAATTGCCTGGGCTCACGACACATTCGCGTATGGCCTATGTAATGCGAAGCCCGAGCCAGCAGGTATGCTGCCAATGGCACAGGGGCTACACCGATGACAGCCTGCAGCCCCAATAATGTGATGCCGCTACGGATGCGCCCGGCCATTGCGCCGATACCCCCGAACAAACGCAGGGTTGTGGAAATTTCCAGTGATGCCCCTGATTTCTCCTGGCAAACCATCGGGGTAAATTGTGAAAGCCATGTCGCCAGCTCAAACAGCGTCTCCTGCTCTTTGGCGGCTTCGCGTCGCACCACTACCAATTGTGTGGCCCGCGCTTGTGCAGCCGCCACCGGCATCTGCAATGCAATGCCGGCTTCGCGTGCGCAGGCGTTGGCGGCATGTACAAATGGGCGCGACGCCACGCCATCGCTGATCACCAACGGCACCTCCAGCAGTTGGCCGAGCGCGCCGCGGGTGTGGGATTGCAGGGACAATTCGGGCAGGTAAATGGAAATCCACAACATCTGAAACCGCTGCCTACCCGCGTTCGCGCGTGAATGAATGCTGGCGGACGTTGACGGGATTTTCACCTGCGGTCGCTGTGTTTACAGTCAAAATCCTGTCCAGCCAGCCGACGGATGTCGCCTTCTGGGGCGTACGCACATATCGCGGTTCGCGCGTGAGGCATGCAAGCGTTCGAGTGACGATACGAATCGATTTTCCTGCAGCCAAGCCACGACGCTTGAGCAAATCCAGGCGCAACACGCCACCGTGCTCAGGTTGCAATGCAATGCGTGTTCCTGCAGGCGATGGCGTGTTGACGGCTTCACGTGGCCGCATCAGCCACAGGATGCTGCTGCCCGCAATCGCTGCCTGATGCAGGCGGCGTAGCGAGAGTGGATTGCACCAAGCCTCGTTCATTCTCAACAACACCGCACGGCACGCACCGCTCTTCAATCCCTGCTCGGCTGCCCACAGGGCATCGTCGGTGCTATTGGTCCGCACAATGGCCAGATGATCGAGATTAATCCCGCACTGCGCGAGTGCCGGCGCATAGGGAATCCATGCCTGACTGTGCGGTACCACCCACAGAATATGCATCGCCTCACCGGGATGCACCACATTTATCGACGAGCCGAGGGCCTTCATCAGCAGTGATAGCTCGCCGACGCCAACGTGATCGCTCAGGATTTCAGTCAGGCCCGGTCTGGCCCACCCGTGGCCGATCAGTTCACTATCGAGCGCCTCGAATCCGCTGCGAATCTCGCCACCGCCAGGCGCAGACGTGTTACTGCCCAAATCGCCAATACGGAAGACGCCTGGAAACATGCTGGGGTCAGAGACAGATGATGCCGCCGTAGCGGCTGGAGACTGCGATTTCATAACTGTATATTCATACAGTTTTGTGGTTTTGGCAAGGTTAAAATACCTTGCCCACAAACGATAGACAAACTCAAGCATTGACGAGCTTCACAGGCCAACAATGGCTGGAAATCCTTACCAGTGCTAGTGTTTGTCGTTTTAGCTTGCAGGTTTTAAGCTTGCAGAATTGACTCCTTTAATTCAGCGGCACTTATGCGAATGCCGCCAAGCCCGTTAGCTCTTTAGAAGTGCTGTGAAGCTTTTGCGAAACTTGCTAACCTTCGGCGAAACCACCGCCATGCAATAACCCTGATGGGGATTACGTTTGAAAAACTCTTGGTGGTCCTCCTCAGCCGGATAGAAAGCTTCGGCAGCAACGACCTGAGTGACGATGGCGTTGTCCCATATTTTTTCACTTGTCAGATGACCGATACTTTCGTTCGCAATAGAAGCCTGCTCAGCCGAGTGCGTAAAAATCGCGGACCGATATTGGGTGCCGGCATCATTTCCCTGCCGGTTAAGCGTGGTGGGATCATGAATACCAAAAAACACCATCAATATTTGCTTGTAAGAAATGATCGACGGGTCAAACGTCACCTGTACCACTTCAGCGTGACCAGTGGTGCCACTGCATACTGCGCCATAGCTGGGGTTTGCGCCTGGGCCTCCCATGTAGCCGGAGACGACATCCTCAACACCTTTAAGGTCGTCGAAGACTGCTTCAAGACACCAGAAACAACCGCCCGCCAGCGTGGCGACTTCGATATTTTTCATACGTTGCTTTCTTCATTCAAATATATGCGACTTAAACGATTGACGACTCAACGCCTTGCAGCGGTGACGCCCCGCTTCTCTCAATTGAAGAGAGCCCATCCTCATTGAAGGATGGGCCCGTTTTATATCAACCGCCCTCGCCTTACTTACTTGGCAAAATTTACCGCAACAAATTCCCAATTGACGATGGACCAGAAGCCTTTGAGATAGTTTGGCCTACTGTTGCGATAGTCGATGTAATAAGCATGCTCCCAGACATCGCAAGTGAGCAGCGGCGTCATGCCTTGCGTAAGCGGTGTGGCGGCGTTGCTGGTGCTTTCCAGCGAGAGTGAGCCATCTGCTTTTTTGCAGAGCCACGCCCAGCCAGAACCGAACGTGCCAGCCGCTTTGGCGTCGAACTGTTTCTGGAATTCTTCGAACGAGCCAAATTGCTTGTCGATTGCCGCGGCGAGTGCACCGGAAGGTTTTCCCCCGCCACCAGCGCTAACCGGTTTAAAACCCAGAAAATAAAAATCGTGATTCCATATCTGCGCAGCGTTGTTGAATATTGGGCCGGGGCTTGCTTTTTTGACTACTTCTTCCAGCGTCAAGTTTTCGAACTCGGTGCCTTTGGCGAGATTATTGAGATTAGTGACATAAGTCGCGTGATGTTTACCGTAATGAAAATCGATGGTTTCGGCAGAGACATGTGGTACTAAGGCGTCTTTCGCGTATGGAAGTGCGACTTGGGCGAATACGGTCATGGCAAACTCCAGTGTGGTTTGGAACGTGGGTTGAAGAGGTTGCGTGCGCTAAGTTCGAGCATAGGCACAGTGGTAAGTTCATTCAACTGACATTTTCGCAGCTTTTCACACGCGCTGAATCTCGACACGCGACAAGTTTTTCAAGTAGGTGCGTCCTGTCGTGCGCACCAATAACTACGGGCGCATGCGGCGCCCGTAGATATTCATTCACAAGTAGTTATGAGGCCCGTTGCCAATGGACCGCTTAACCCATTCAGTTGGCCTGGATCACTGCACACGCGATACGGGGTCCAGCATTCCCTGTTGGCTGGGTTGTGTAGTCATCCGGATCCCGATGCGCGATCATTCCGCGACCGATGACGCTGGCGGGGCCAGCCGACACCGTAATCACATCCAATACCGCCGACAATTTGGCACCCCCAGCCGCGTCAGCCTTAAGCGACGGTAGATCGCCAGCATGCCGCTCCATCGCCGCGTGAGCGCCGTGCGGTTTGCCGAGCGGATTGAAGTGGCCGCCAGTACTCATGCCGTCGCCGGAGCTACAGTCGCCCTTCTCATGTATGTGAAAGCCATGGTCGGCATTAGGTTTCAGCCCCGTCAAAGTCGCTTCTACGCGGACTTTGTCTCCAACCTGCGTGAACGTAACAGTTCCAGCAGCAGTATTGCCTATGGTCGGCTCGAGTTTTGCCACTGCAACCGGGCCAGAGGGAGCGACGTGCGCACAACCAGCAAAAATAATGGCGACCGCAATGCTGAGGATTTTCTGATTCAAAATTTTTTCCTGGTTAATTTGGGGAAATCATTTGGTGGCGGGTTTTGCATCCTTTGCAGGCACCACACCCTTCACAAGTGCTGCTGCCGCTGATGGAGTTGGTGCTGCCGCGACGACAATCGGTGTCGGCTTGGGAATTGGCTTGCCCGCCTTCTTCATATTTGCCTGAAAATTCTTGACGGCCTTATCTTCGGAAGTAGCTTGCAGCGCCTTGCCCTTTTCAGCCGTCGCCTTATCTTTTTCAGCTTTCGCGGCAACTGCGACTGGATCAGGTGGTGGCGCAGGTGGCAATTTCGCAAGTGCACCAACGCTGAAAAGCGCCACGGCGAGACACACGGGCAAATGTTTAATATTCATTTTCCTTCTCCTCAGTCGTCGCCAGCGGCGGGCTGTGCCACACCCGACATTTTTCCCGCACGCGCACCAGACTTTACGTCGTCGTACCAGAGCTCGTGATGCTCTTTGGCCCAAGCCTCGTCTACCGTGCCCGTGCGCATTGCTTGGTAGGCACCCGCCATTCCGATCGTGCCTAAATAAATGTGCGCAAACGACATGGCGATAAACAAGCTGGCGACGCCAGCGTGAACAAGATTGGCTTCACCCATGAGTTCACGAGACGTGTTCCAGTTGGGGAACAGCAGAATGACACCTGAAACGCTGACGACCGTGCCACAAAGCACCACACCCATCCAAAACCATCCCTTTTCGCCTGCATTGAACCTCCCGGACGGAACATGCTCACCAGAAAGCATGCCGCCAAACTTGGCCAACCATTTGACGTCGTACGCCCGCCAAAGATTGTCGCGAATATACAGAACAATAAATACAACCATGCTGAACATGAACAAAGGACCGACAAAATTGTGAATCACTTTGGCGACGTTGGCGATGCCCGCAAATGCGGCTGCACCTAGCCACGGCATCAACACGTGTTTACCAAACAAAAGAGCAAGCCCGGTAAGTGCCAGCGCGACGAAACTCAGGGCCATTGTCCAATGGGCGACCCGTTCGGCGCTGTTGAAGCGTTCGATCAATCGGCCGGTTGGCGCACCATGCAACTTGATTTGGCCCTTAACTACGAAAAAAAGCAACAAAATTGTCGGTACGACGAGGATGACGATGCCGCCATAAAACGTGAGCGGACCATTACGCAGCACCCGCCACTCGCGTCCAGAGTCCTCAATTAAAACGCTAGTTTCACGACCGGCAACGGACGCGTGCTGGCCTGTCTGTTCTACTTCTGACCACTTAGGTGGGACATTCCAGCCAGGCTTCGCCGTACTCCCGGCTGGCAATGCCGGGGCCACTTTGGCGGCAGCCTCGACAGGCGCGACGGCAGGCGCGGTCACGGCGGCGGGTACAGGTGCGGCCGGCTGTTGGGCGATCACACCGGTCAGTGGCATGCCGAGCAACAGCAAAACGGCCATGAGCTTGCGGCTAAAACAGATCAGGTTGCTTGATATCATTTTGGTATGCTCCATTGGCAGTGGAAATTGGCTCACTTCGTATCCGTACGCAGGTATTCATTCTGCGTACGACTACGTTGCACCAGACTGGTCTCCCACTTCTTCTTGTCGTTGCCGAATAGCTTGTTGTCGTACGCATGCACATCTTTTTTGCCGGCATAAACTTTTTCCGTATTTGCCTTCTGGTCGACTTCACTACAAGCCATGAGGCCACTTACAATCACGCAGCCAGCGATAGCGGCCGGCAATGCGCGCGGTCTCATGATTTCGCTCCCGCAGCTTGTGGCTTCGCGTCTGTGCGGTTATAAGCCATTGCCCAACCCCATACTTCGTCGCCCTTGCCTCGGCGCTGCACACGTTGCTTGTAGATCGATTGGATAACGTCGCCGTCACCTGCCAGCAGCGCTTTGGTCGAACACATCTCGGCACATGCGGGCAACTTCCCTTCAGAGAGGCGATTGCGCCCGTATTTCTTGAATTCGGCCTCAGTACCATTTTCCTCCGGCCCGCCAGCACAAAAGGTGCATTTGTCCATCTTGCCGCGCAGTCCAAACGCCCCAGCCTGCGGGAACTGCGGCGCACCGAACGGACATGCATAGAAACAATAGCCGCAGCCGATGCAGAGGTCCTTATCGTGCAGAACCACACCTTCTTCGGTTTTATAAAAGCAGTCCACCGGACACACCGCCATGCACGGTGCATCGGTACAGTGCATGCAGGCGACCGAGATCGAGCGTTCGCCGGGTTTGCCGTCGTTCACCGTCACAAGGCGGCGTCGATTCACGCCCCATGGAACTTCGTGTTCATTTTTACATGCTGTCACGCAGCCGTTGCACTCAATGCAGCGCTCCGCGTCACAGATAAATTTCATTCTTGCCATGATGATTTCTCCTGTTATCTGTGTCGTTAAGCCGCTGCAACCTGGCAGAGGGTAGTCTTGGTTTCTTGCATCATCGTCACACTGTCATAGCCGTAAGTGGTCGCCGTGTTGACCGCTTCGCCACGCACGATCGGTGCTGCGCCCTGAGGGTACTTGTCGAGCAGGTCCTTGCCTTGCCACCAGCCAGCGAAATGGAACGGTATAAAGGTGGTTCCCGGTGCGACACGTTCTGTAAGCATGGATTTGACCTTGATCTTGGCGCCTGTCGGCGAGTTGACCCAGACAAACTGGTTGCTCTTGATGCCACGTGCCTCGGCGTCCTTTGGATTGATCTCGACAAAGTTTTCCTGCTGCAACTCCGCCAGCCAAGGATTGGATCTCGTCTCGTCGCCGCCGCCTTCGTACTCGACAAGACGTCCAGAGGTAAGGATCAGTGGGAAGTCTTTGCTGATGTCCTTGTTCTTGTCCTGGATGGTTTTGTACAACGTGTGAACACGCCAGAATGCGGCTTTGTCTGCATGCGTCGGATACTTCGCAACCAGGTCTGGACGTGGGCTGTAAATCGGCTCGCGGTGCTGCGGGATGGCGTCCGGGAAGTTCCATACCACCGCACGTGCTTTCGCGTTACCGAAGGGGTGGCAACCGTGAACTTTCATCACGACGCGCTGGATGCCTCCGGAAAGATCGGTCTTCCAGTTCTTGCCTTCCGCCGCTTTTTGCTCATCCTCCGTCAAATCGGCCCACCAACCCAGCTTCTTCAACAACACGTGGTCGAATTCGGGGTAACCCGTCGTAATGTCGGCACCGAGCGAATGCGAGCCATCTTCGGCAAGTAGGCTTACACCATCCCGGTCCACGCCGAAGTTGGCGCGGAAATTCCCGCCACCATCCATCACGTGTTTGCTGTTGTCATAAAGATTTGGCGAACCAGGATGCTTGAGTGCTGCGTTGCCGTAACACGGCCACGGCAACCCAAAGTAATCACCGTTCATGTTATAGCCGGTTTCTTTGTCAACAACATCCTTGGTGCAACGTAGCGTCTTCACATCAAACGCATCCATGTTGCGCATATGTGCTTTCAGTCGCTCGGGCGATTGACCGCTGTAGCCAATAGTCCAGGTACCTGCGTTGATCTCACGAAGAATGTCTTCGATTACTGGTTCGTCACCATTGAGCGCAATATTCTGTTTACCGTTTGCTTTGCCAACTAGCTGATCGCTAAAGCCAAACTTCTTGGCAAACAGATACATGATGGTGTGATCTGGTTTGGATTCCCAAAGTGGCTCGATTACTTTCTCTCGCCATTGAATCGAACGATTCGACGCCGTCACGCTTCCCACAGTCTCAAACTGCGTCGCAGCGGGCAACAGATACACGCCATCCTGCCGATCGGGCATCGCTGCGGTCGCCGTCGGATATGGGTCGATAACGACCAACAGATCCAGCTTTTCCATCGCCTTCTTCATGTCCAAACCGCGGGTTTGCGAATTGGGTGCATGCCCCCAGTAAACGCATGCGCGGAGGTTACTCTCCTGATCGATGAGCTCGTTCTTCTCAAGCACACCATCTATCCAGCGCGACACCGTCATGCCAGGCTTTTCCATCATCGCCTGGGAAGCGTATTGCGCTTTAATCCAGTCGTAATCCACGTTCCAGACCTTCGCCCAATGCTTCCAGGAACCCGTTGCCAGACCGTAATATCCCGGCAGAGAATCCGGATTTGGTCCAACGTCGGTGGCGCCCTGAACGTTATCGTGGCCACGGAAAATATTTGCACCGCCACCTGATACGCCGATATTGCCAAGCGCCAGCTGCAAGATGCACGATGCACGCACGATTGCATTACCGATGGTGTGCTGCGTCTGGCCCATGCACCAAACAATGGTGGAAGGCCGGTTTTTGGCCATCGCCTCTGCGGCTGCGTAGACTTCAGCCTCAGGCACGCCGCAGGCTTCTTCAACGGCTTTCGGATTCCACTTCTTGAGCACATCCTCTTTAACCTTATCCATGCCAAACACGCGGTCGTTGATGTATTTTGTGTCTTCCCAGCCATTGCTGAAGATGTGATACAGCATGCCAAACAGAAACGGAATGTCGGTACCGGAACGGATACGGATGAACTGGTCGGCTTTGGCTGCCGTGCGGGTAAAGCGCGGATCAACAACAATCATGCGCGCGCCGTTTTCTTTTGCGTTGAGCATGTGCAGCATCGACACTGGATGTGCTTCTGCTGCGTTTGAGCCGATGTACATCGCGCATTTGGTGTTTGACATATCGTTGTACGAGTTTGTCATCGCGCCATAGCCCCAGGTATTGGCCACACCTGCAACAGTGGTGGAGTGACAAATACGTGCCTGGTGGTCAGTATTATTCGTGCCGAAAAAAGACACAAACTTACGCATCAAATAGGCTTGCTCGTTATTGTGTTTTGAAGAGCCAATCCAGTAGACCGCATCCGGACCGCTTTCTTTTTTGATCTTCATCATCTGGTCGCCGATCTCATTGATCGCCTGCTCCCAGCTGATGCGCTTATATTTGCCACCGACCAATTTCATCGGGTATTTAAGGCGATGCTCGCCGTGACCGTGTTCTCGAATAGCGGCACCTTTGGCGCAATGCGCACCGAGGTTTATCGGCGAATCAAACACCGGCTCCTGACGTACCCAAACGCCGTTTTGTACTACCGCATCAATGGCACAACCGACCGAACAATGGCTGCAGATTGTACGTTTTATTTCGAATTTGCCATCACCGACGCCAGGCGCCGCGGCTTCGGCTTTCCTGACCATGGAGAACGGCAGCTGCGAGGCAAACGCACCCGCGCCGGCGACCATGCCGGAACGTCGCAGAAATGCCCGGCGATCCATCGTGCCGATGGTCTTGTTCACCTTGCTCGTTAAACTGCTTATCGCCCCGCTATTCACGCGACCATTGGATTTTTTTGTCAGCAACATGATTGTTCTCCTCGCCTACAACTTGGTGGTTTCGTAATACTGTGAAATGTGCGGCGTGACGTGATAGCCCTTTGGCTTGGCCGGCTTGCTCTCCACGCCAAGTGCGCCCACGATCTCAGTCGTATTGCCGCCGGCAACCACTGCCGCGACAGCACCTGCGCTGGCGAGCGTTGCGCCCAACAAAAAGCTTCTTCGCGCAGTTGGTTTAGTGGTGGTCGCGGGCGTTGTGATATTGGGTTCAGGTTTCATTGCGGTACTCCTTGGCGTAAGTGGAGAGGCGAATCATTGACGACGGCCAATTAAAAATTGGTAAAAAACTATTGCATTTCAAACGCTTGAATTTCGATCATGAAAAACGCTTTGGCGAACGCGGCCACACGCTTATAGTAATTTGAATTTTCATTATTGATTGCTGCATCGCAGCATGCGATCACCCACGGCTGCAAATGCTTCAAAAAAAACTGCCTTTGTTCGTCAAGCGTCGCCGATGCATTTGCAACATCGCCCAGAATCATCGCCCGCATCACGTCACACATTGCCGCGATATGGTCCTCTGTTTCAGGCATCACGCCATCCCGAGAAAATCCCATTCTGGCAAGGTCGGTCCGCAACTCTGCGAGCGGCTTTTCATTTAAAAATCCGGCTTGGTAGTAAGAACCGTAGAGCATAACTGAGGGACGCCCCACCCCGATAAAGAGTATCTCGAACTCTTCACTCAATACTTCTGGCGTTACGAAGCCTGACGCCGCCGCCAGCGCCGCCCACGACTCGAGCAACGCGTGATCACTTGCCGCAGTAGTTGGTTCGGGTGCAATCAGAATCGCTTGCAGGAGGCGTGCATCGGGAGCGCGATAAAACAGATTCGCCAACAGCGCGTAAAAATCTGCCCGCGCCTGATCCTCCTCGGCGATTAAACGCGGATGCTCAAATCGGATCGCTTCCATAACATTCATCATTGATGCCCGCGCCCGTTGCCCGTGAGGATCGAGTATTCCTCCTTGTTCGACATCATGTCCACGACGCGGCAATCGGCGCACATCTGCAAGCGCTTCAGCTTTCCTTCGCCTTGAAACATCGAATGCGCTGCAAGCTTACCCAGCATGTTATCGATCATCTGCTTCGTTCCCAGCGCCTTGCCGCACGAGATGCAGCCGAAAGGTTCGGCCTCGTTTAACACGACTTCAGCTTTGCGGGTCTCATTTAGTAACAAACGCGGAAACAGCGAAATCGCACTTTCAGGGCAAGTTTCTTTGCAGAGGCCGCATTGCACGCAGTTCCGCTCCAGAAATTTGAGCTGTGGAACTTCGCCGCCATCCATTAACGCTGATTCGGGGCAAGCTCCAGCTTAACTACTGTGCGGTCAACCTCGTTCACATCGTTGAGATTGCGATCGACTCAGTTCGGCCGCAAGCAGATGCAAAAGCCATTCAGCTAACGGCCGCGATCGATCCGTCGGTCAACAAGGTCTGGGGCGACCCGATGCGGTTGCAGCAGGTGATTCTCAATCTGCTCACCAATGCCATTAAGTTTACGCCCAACGCAGGCACCGTCGAGGTGAAGCTAGAAAAGCAGATGGGTGAAGAACTTCTTCAGCTCCAAGTCATCGATAACGGAATTGGCATTCACGCCGACTTTTTGCCTAAAGTTTTCGATCGGTTTCGGCAAGCCGACAGCAGCACAACGCGATCGTTTGGCGGGTTGGGGTTGGGGTTGGCGATCGTGCATCACTTAGTCGAACTGACTCAAGGGACTATTCGCGCCGAAAGCCCTGGTGAAGGGAAAGGCTCAACTTTTACGGTGGTCTTACCACTATGGCAGGGCACCGATCCGCTGCTCAATCATGCGGTGTCAGAAGATTTAGAAGGCGCAAGCGTCAAATGAAGCGCCTCCTAATCATCGACAACGAACTCTATATTCAGGAAGTTGCAAAAATTTG
>ENA-OFDP01000355-OFDP01000355.1-metagenomes-genome-assembly--contig:-NODE-355-length-21191-cov-6.134463_pt1 | contig 21191 bp, 18 predicted proteins | sample MGYA00153389_OFDP01 | MGnify analysis MGYA00153389 | reverse complement strand
CCTGGGCTGGGCTGGCCCCACCCTGATGCTGGCACTTGCCGATGGCGGGATGGTGCCTGTGGCCGCTGATTGCTGGCGTTGGGCGCGAGTCCGACCCGTCGGCGCTGGTGGCGTCGCTCTACATTACGGGCAGCTGGGGCATGGCGTGGCTGTTGGGGCGCATCTGGCTGGGCGGAGCGGAAGGTCGGCTTGCGCTGATGCGGGCGCTGGCATTGTCGGGTCTTGCCAATTTGCCGGTAGCGATCATCGAGGGCACGCGCCCCGCGATGCTCTACGGACTGGTATACGGGCCGCATCCGTACCGCTTCGACGGGATCGACCGCTATATCGGCTATCGGCCGCTCGGGTTTTTCGAGAACGGCAATCTGTACGGGCTGTGGAGCGCGCTGGCGGCGTTTGCCGCGCTGTGGTTATTAAGTTGCCAGGGCACGGCGGTATGGATGTCGCAAAACGTTGTGCCGCAATACTCGCCCGTTACGGTGTCTCAGTTGAAAGCCGACCAAGTGCAAGCCGTTGTGGTGCTGGGCGGAGGCGTTTTACCGAAGGCGCCTGAATACGGCACTGCCCAACCCGGCCCCGCTACATTGGCACGGCTGCGCTACGGTATCTGGCTGTCCAGACAGACAGGATTGCCTGTTGCATTTAGTGGCGGAAGCGGTTGGGCCGCTGGCACAGCTGTAACCAGCACAGAGGCTGATGTTGCAGCACGGGTAGCTCAGGAAGATTACGGTTTTACCCTGCGCTGGCTGGAAGGTCAATCGCGGGATACAGCTGAGAATGCGCAACTCATCGCGCTCTTGCTCAAGCGCGATGGTGTTGCGCGCATAGCGCTGGTCACTGATGCCCTTCACATGCCACGTGCGATGGTTGAATTTGAGCGCACTGGGTTGACTATTACCCCCGCGCCTACCGGTTTCGTTTTACCCACCAAATCTGGCTTATTGCAGTGGCTGCCTTCCACGGACGGACTGCGGGATTCATCTCGCCTGATGCATGAATTGCTCGGGCTGGCCGCCGCCAAATTGCGTTCCTGATCTGAAAACCACACTCTGTTAACGCTGCTGATTTATGCGTTACATTAATAACCAGTCAGTCAGTAACTATGCCTTTGTCCAAACTGTTTTGCCCCATCAATGCAGCGCTCACCGTCAAACACGCCCGCCGCAAGGAAGCGCGCCCTGGTGAGTTGCTGGATGCTGCGCTGGATTTGTTCGTTGAAAAAGGTTTTGCTGCTACGCGGGCCGAAGAAGTTGCAGCGCGCGCCGGCGTTTCCAAGGGCACACTGTTTTTGTATTTTCAGAGCAAAGAAGAGCTGCTCAAAGCGGTGGTGCAACAAAACATCTCAAACCATTTCAAGGAATGGAACCAGACTTTTGAATCGTTTGAAGGCGACAGCGCCAGCATGGTCAGCCTGTGCATGAATTTATGGTGGAAGCGCGTTGGCGCTACCAAAGCATCAGGCATTGCCAAACTGATGATGAGCGAAGCCAAAAACTTTCCTGCGATTGCATCCTATTACCAGCAGGAAGTTATTGAACCGGGGCAGACGCTGATCAGGCGCATCTTGCAGCGCGGAATCGACCGCGGCGAATTCCGCAGCATGGACCTGGACTATGCGGTTTATTCCATCATCGCGCCGGTCATCTTTCTCATGATTGCCAAGCATTCTGAAGGCGTTTGTTGCAGCCGCCTGATTGAATTGGACCCGGAAAAATACATTGCTTCGCAACTCGACACCATTTTGTACGGGCTTTCAATAGCGCCAGCACACAGCCCAAACCCCAACGGACACCACCAGCATGCTCTTGAGTAAGAAAAATGCCCTCAAATGGGCGGTCGGCGTGCTGGTACTGGTGCTGATTGGTTTTGCCGTTGCCCGAACGCTGGCTGCACGTCAGGCACAAAGCCAAGCGCTTGCTGCGGCAAACGCCACCAAAAGTGTGGGTTTGGCCGAGTTGGCCGCAACCGATGTCGTGGCTGTGCAGAGCATGGAAATCAGCCAGGGTGTAGCGGTTTCAGGCGCGCTGCGCGCCGTTAACTCTGCAATTGTCAAAGCGCGTGTTCCGGGTGAGTTGCAAGGTCTGCAGGTGCGTGAAGGTGATTTTGTAAAAGCCGGGCAGCTGCTGGGCCGCGTGGACGCCAGCGAGCTGCAACTGCGTGTGAACCAGGCGCGCGAACAGGCGCAGTCTGCCAAAGCGCAGGTTGATGTCGCCCAACGCCAGTTCGACAACAACAGGGCGCTGGTAGACCAGGGTTTCATTTCAAAAACCGCGCTCGATACTTCGCAAGCCAACTTGAATGCCGCCCGATCGACCTACAACGCAGCTCGCTCCGCAACGGAGGTTGCTGCAAAATCAGTAGCCGACACTGCCCTGAAAGCGCCTATTTCAGGCCAGGTAGCTCAGCGCATGGCACAAAATGGTGAGCGTGTAAGTATCGACACGCGCATCGTTGAAATTGTTGATTTAAGCCGGCTGGAGCTCGACGCAACGCTCAGCGCGCTTGAAGCCAGTCAGGCCCGGGTTGGGCAAACTGCTGAGCTGTTGGTTGAAGGCTCATCCCTTCCAGTTACCGCAGAAATTGCGCGCATCAACCCTTCTGCGCAGGCTGGCAGCCGCGGCGTGCTGGTGTATTTGAGCATCAACAACAGTGAGGTGGCCAGCGACAAGCTTGCGCTGCGCCAGGGGCTGTTTGCACAGGGCACGCTGGGGCTGTCAAAGCAAACGCTGCTGGCGCTGCCGGTGAGCGCGGTACGCATTGACAAGCCCGCCCCGTACGTGCAAGCCATTGAAGACAACCGCGTGGTCCATAAAACGGTGGTACTCGGCCTGCGCGGCACCAGCAATGGCGAAGCAGTTGTCGCGGTTACCGGTATCGCTGAGCGTGCGCAAGTGATTCGAGCCAATGTGGGCGCATTGCGCGACGGCACACCCATCAAGTTCACGCAGGTACCGATGGTTACTCCAGGGACTCCAGGCTCGTCGTCAGCCGCCACAGCCGCCAAAGCACCTTAAGGGTTACTTTTCATGTGGTTTACCCAAGTCAGTTTAAAAAACCCGGTGTTCGCCACCATGATGATGCTCGCCATCGTCGTGCTGGGGTTGTTTTCATACCAGCGCATGCAGGTCGACCAGTTCCCCAACATCGATCTGCCAGTGGTGGTGGTCACCGCCGAATATCCTGGCGCAGCACCTGAAATTGTTGAGAGTGAAGTCACAAAAAAAATCGAAGAGGGCGTCAACACCATCGCCGGTGTGAGCGCACTGACGTCGCGCAGCTACGAAGGCCAGGCAGTCGTCATCATTGAATTTCAGCTGTACGTTGATGGCCGAAAAGCCGCCGAAGACGTGCGTGAAAAGCTGGGCGTTATCAGGCCGCTTTTCAGGGCGGAAGTCAAAGAGCCACGCGTGCTGCGCTTTGACCCTGCAAGCCGGGCGATTTGGTCGGTGGCGGTGGTGCCGACCGTAAAAGACGAACGCAGCGCCGGGCCGCCCCAAGCAATTTCCGCCCCTCTTAACAGTGAAAGGGGTAGCGCACCGCCGAAGGCTCGCGAAGCGACGAGCGTGGGGGCAGCAGCAGTCATGTCCCCGGTTGAGTTGACAAACTGGGCCGATCAAGTTCTGAAAAAGCGCCTTGAAAACGTGCGCGGCGCTGGTGCAGTGACGCTGGTCGGCGGCACGCGCCGGGAAATCAATCTGTATTTGAACCCGCAGGCGATGGAGTCGCTTGGCGTAACGGCTGAACAGGTGGTCAATGCTGTGCGCAGTGAAAACCAGGATCTGCCGATTGGCGCCATTCGATCGTTGACACAGGAGCGTGTTGTGAAAATCGACGCCCGTATCAAACGGCCTGAAGATTTCGGCAACATCATCGTGGCAAGAAAAATGGGCGCGAATGGCGCTGCGAACAACAGCACCGCTATTACGCTCGATCAGGTCGCCCGTATCAGCGATGGTGCGCAGGAAGTCGACAGCCTGGCGCTTTACAACGGCCAGCGCACGCTGCTGCTGTCGGTGCAAAAAGCGCAAGCTGAAAACACCATCGCCGTGGTCGACAGCTTGAACAAAGCCATCGTGGACATCACGCCCAACCTGCCGCCTGGCTTGAAGCTGGAGTTGGTCACAGATGGCTCCCGCCCAATTCGTGTCGGTGTTGAAAACGTACGCCGCACACTGATCGAAGGTGCGCTGCTGACCGTTCTGATCGTATTTTTATTTTTAAACTCGTGGCGATCCACCGTGATCACCGGGCTCACGCTGCCAATTTCAATCATTGGCACGTTTTTATTCATGAACTTGTTTGGCTTCACCATCAACATGATTACGCTGATGGCGTTGTCGCTGTGCGTGGGGCTGCTGATTGACGACGCGATTGTGGTGCGTGAGAACATCGTGCGGCACGTACAGATGGGCAAAGCCCCGTACCAGGCGTCGCTCGACGGTACCAAGGAGATTGGGCTGGCGGTACTTGCCACCACGTTCTCCATCGTTGCGGTTTTTTTACCGATTGGTTTCATGGGCGGAATCATTGGGAAGTTCTTTCACGAATTCGGCATCACCATCGTTGCGGCGGTGCTCATCTCGATGTTCGTCAGCTTCACGCTTGACCCGATGCTGTCAAGCATTTGGCACGACCCAGCCATTGACTCTCACGGCAAGCGCGGCGCGCCAGTGACGCTGTACGACAAGACGATTGGCAGGGTGACGGGCTGGTTTGACAGCGCCACGGAATCGTTAAGCAATGGTTACCAGGTCATTCTGCGCTGGGCGCTGGTGCATAGAATCAAAACGCTGCTGGCGGCGATTGCCATTTTTGTCACCAGTATTTTTATGGTGCCGCTGCTGGGGACAGAGTTTGTACCCAAGGCGGACTTTTCTGAAACATCACTCGCCTTTTACACGCCAGTGGGCTCTTCGCTCGAAGCAACGGAGGCTAAAGCGCGGCAGGTCGAAACCATCGTGCGAGAGTTTCCTGAAGTTCGTTATACGCTGGCCACACTCAACACTGGCAACGCGCAGGGAAAAATCTACGCCAATGTGTATGTTCGTCTGGTTGACCGCAAAGCACGCAAACGCAGCGTAGATGACTTATCAAGCGTGCTGCGCCAGCGATTGGCACAGGTACCCGGTATCACCGTCACGCACGTGGGCTTGACGGACTCGGTCGGCGGCAACAAGCAGGTGGAGTTTTCACTGCAGGGCCCTGATCTGAAAGAGCTGGACCGTTTGGCGCGTTTCGTGCAAGACAAAATTCGTACCACTCCCGGCCTGGTGGATCTTGACTCGAGTGTGAAGGCCGACAAGCCAGTGATACAGGTGGATGTTCGTGCCGATGCAGCCAGCGATCTGGGCCTGTCGGTATCAAGTATTGCGAACGCGCTGCGCACGCTGGTTGCCGGGCAAACGGTGGGTAACTGGCGGGCGCCTGATGATCAAACCTACGACGTGAACGTTCGCCTCGCGCCGGACGCGCGCAACGCACCCGCTGACCTCGAGCGGTTGCCATTTACCAGTGTGGCAATGGGCAACAACGCCGATGGTTCGGCCCGCGTGGTGCGGCTGGGGCAAGTCGCCACCATCAAGGAAACCACGGGCCCAAATCAAATCAACCGGCGCGACCTGGCGCGTGAAGTGGCCATCAATGGCAATGTGCAGAACCGCTCAGCCGGAGAAGTATCCAATGACATCAAAGTCGCGCTTGAAGCCATCAGTTTTCCGCCCGGTTACAGTTATAAATTTGGCGGCTCGACTAAAAACATGGCCGAGTCTTTTGGCTACGCCATCTCGGCACTGGTGCTAGCCATCTTGTTTATTTACATGATTTTGGCCAGCCAGTTCAAGAGCTTTTTGCAGCCTCTGGCGCTGATGACATCTTTGCCACTTACCCTTATTGGCGTGGTGCTGGCACTGCTCATGTTTGGCTCAACGCTGTCGATGTTTTCAGTGATCGGTGTGGTGATGCTGATGGGGCTTGTTACCAAAAATGCCATCTTGCTGGTGGACTTTGCTATTCGAATGCGCGAGCCCAGTATTGACGCCACAGGGCGCCACATTCCGGGGATGGAACGCAGCGAGGCCTTGCTGGTTGCCGCAAAGGTCAGGCTGCGCCCAATTTTGATGACTACGTTGGCAATGATTTTCGGCATGATTCCACTGGCCTTTGCGCTCACTGAGGGTTCGGAACAGCGCGCGCCCATGGGCCAGGCGGTGATTGGCGGCGTAATTACTTCGTCACTTCTTACGCTGGTCGTGGTGCCGGTCGTGTATTGTTTTATGGACGATTTGTCCGAGTGGTTGAAGCGCAAATTAGGTGCCCGCCCTACTGCTGCTCAAATGGCGAGCGCTGAATAAATTTATCTGCACACCTACGAGTCAATTCATCGTCCTATCCTTCGCAAAAAAAGAAATGCAAAAACCATGAACTACGAACAAGCCCGCTTCAACATGATTGAGCAGCAAATCCGACCTTGGGAAGTGCTGGACAACCAGGTGCTGGGTTTACTGGCGCTCGTCAAGCGCGAGGATTTTGTGCCGCGAGGTCATGAGGCCTTAGCCTTTGCCGATCTCGAAATTCCACTCACCACGAACCTGGACAGGTTCCCGGGGCAATGCATGCTGTCGCCCAAGGTTGAGGCGCGCACGCTACAAGACCTCGCGGTACAAAAATATGAAACCGTACTTGAAATAGGAACAGGTTCTGGCTACATGGCGGCATTGTTGGGCCACCGTGCGCAGCAAGTCACAACGCTGGAGATAGATGCCGGTCTGGCTCAAACCGCCAGGGCCAATTTGCAGCGCGCTGGCCTGTACAACGTCGAAGTTCGAACCGCTGACGGCTCTGAACTTTTGTCGCAGCAGGCGGGCGGCGCTGGCGCAATCAACGGTCTATTTGATGTCATTGCGCTGAGCGGCTCTGTGGCATCGGTGCCGCCCCAATTACTTGCACATCTCAAAATAGGTGGCCGCCTGAGCGCCATTGTGGGCGATAAGCCCGTGATGCGCGCCGCCCTCATTACGCGGGTAGCCGAAGCCGCCTGGCACACCACGCAGGCTTGGGACACCGTCGCTCCGCGACTGCTGAATTTTCCTGAACCATCAAGGTTTACGTTTTAAAGCATCGCAGACTACAGAGCGCCGGCATGATCACGCAACTTAACCTGGACCATTTCGACAAGTGGCGCGACAGCGCGATCGCGCGACCTGCAGTGCCGCTCGTAATCGACGTGCGCGAACCATGGGAGCTACAAACCGCGTCCGTGACGGAAAAAGACTTTAAGCTGCTGCACATACCAATGCAGAGCATTCCCAAAAGCATTGAAGCGCTCAAACAGAACTACGGCACAGACCACCCGACAGCAGTTCTTTGCCACCACGGCGTACGCAGCATGCAGGTGGCCAACTTTTTAGCCCACCATGGCTTTACCAACCTGGTAAATCTGCAAGGTGGTATCGACGCGTGGTCTCACCAAGTCGATGCAGGCGTTGTCCAATATTGAGATTGAACTTACCTTTTTTCTGGAAGCCAAAGACAACCATGCCAACAAAAAACCCTTCCTCGACGATTGCAATTGCAGTAGCCGCTGCGGTGATGGCGCTGGCTGCACCAGCAAGAGCGCAAAGCCTGGTTGATATCTACGAGTCGGCTCGCGCCTTCGATGCCAATTTCCAGTCGGCCAAGCTACAGTATGAAGCCAACCTTGCCCGGGCAGACCAGGCACGTGCAGGCCTGCTGCCATCGGCCGGCCTCAGTGCTGGCGCATCGCGCAGCGCATTTGAAAATACCAACCCCGCCATTGACCGCGGCTTTACTTCGCAAACTGCCACACTGAGCGCCAGCCAGCCGCTGTACCGCCCCGCTAACCGCGCCACTTACGAGCAAGGGTTCAAGCAGGTTGATGCGGCCAAAGCGCAGCTTGAAATCGCCCAGCAAGACTTGCTGGTACGAACCAGCCAGGCGTACTTCGACGCGCTGGCTGCGCTTGACTCTTTGACTTTTGTGCAAGCCCAGAAAGCTGCGGTCGCCGAGCAATTGGCGTCAGCCAAACGCAACTTTGAAGTCGGCACGTCCACCATCACTGATACGCGCGAGGCGCAGGCGCGGTTTGACCTGGTGACTGCACAGGAAATTGCTGCCGAAAATGATCTGCGGGTAAAAAGACTGGCACTTGATACCGTCGCAGGAATTACCGGCGCACAGCCTAACGGCTTGAATGTCCCGGTAACGCTGCCATCAGTCGTGCCGCAAGATGTGAATGTTTGGGTGCAGCAATCTGAGCTGGTGCACCCCAACATTCGGGCAGCCCAATCGGCGCTGGATGTCGCCGCGCTTGAGATCACCAAGGCGGAAGCGGGCCACAAACCCACACTGGATTTGAACGCCAGCTACAACTTGAACCGCAGCCCGTCAGGCAACGCTCAAAGCGCACTGGGCGGGCGCAACAACACGGCAACCATTGGCTTGGCATTTAACCTGCCGCTGTTCGCCGGCTTTGCCACGCAAAACCGGATCAGGGAAACGCTGTCGCTAAAAGACAAAGCGCAGAGCGACCTTGAAGGCGCTCGCCGCAGCGTTGCGCTGGCCACGCGCACGGCCTATTTTGGGGTGCAATCAGGTCAGGGCCAGGTCAAAGCACTTGAAGCCGCAGAGGCCTCCAGCCAGAGTGCACTTGACGCCAACAAGCTGGGCTACCAGGTCGGCGTGCGCATCAATATCGACGTGCTCAACTCACAAAGCCAGCTGTTCCAGACCAAGCGTGACCTCGCGCAAGCCCGCTACAACGTGCTGCTGGGCGGACTGCGCCTGCGCCAGGCCAACGGCACGCTGGTTCCCGATGATTTGCTCATCATCAACTCCTTGCTGGCGAAGTAACGCAAGCGCCAGCAAGGCTCCGTTCGCGTTACCTGCCGCTGTGGTCATGGCTGGTGCCGCTGGCAGGCTGCGCGCTGGCGGGCAGGATGTGGACAGGCGGGACAGAGGCAGTGGTCAAAGGACTCCAACGCCGCCTGTCTTGACGGCTCTGCCGGGCTGGGCATCCACCGCATGACCGCCGTGCCTTAAACGTTGAGTCCCATTGCACCTAAAAAAGGACGCGTCGGTGCTCTGCTGTTTATTCAGACTGCAGTCGCACAAGGCGATGCGCTGGGCACCCAAGGTGGGTTTTTTCCTTTGCCCGTGGTAGCCAAGGCCGTTACAAGCGCAGCGCGCTGATTTCTCCTCAAGTCAGTGAACCCTTGGGCGCAAAGTAGACAGCGAGTGCTTGCGCATGCCGCTGGGCGGCCCCCTGGTGGCGCGCCGCAAACGCCATGCCAGCAAGGGAAGCGCGCGTGTGCGCCTGCTCATCCGACACCAATTGAGTAGCGGCATCAACTGCGCTGCCCATGTCAGCACAGCTAAAAGCCGCGCCGCTTGCTTCAGCCAACTGCGCAGCTTCGGCAAAGTTGAAGATGTGCGGACCCATCATCACGGGGCAACCGGCGCTGGCGGCTTCAATCAGGTTTTGACCACCCAGCGGGGCAAAACTGCCTCCAAGCAAAGCAACACGGCTGAGCGCGTAATACAGCGCCATTTCGCCCAACGAGTCGCCCAGCCAGACATCGGCCTGCATGGCCTCAATGCTTTCCAAAGGGCTGCATCGCCAATTCGAACGCCGGGAAAACGTGAGCCCGCTTTGAACTACCAACGCCGCCACATCGTCAAAACGTTGCGGATGGCGCGGTACGATCAGCCACTGAATTGCTATGTTATTAATATCTGCTTGCGCCCGTTTTTGTTGGGCTACAGCACCTATTTTCTCAAGAAACAGGGCCTCTTCACCCTCTCGCGAGCTGGCAAACATCACCACTGGGCGGGCAATGGCCTGGCGCCACGCTTTGCCGGTAGCCTGCTGGCTTGCGTCAAGCGCAGCGTCAAACTTCAGGTTGCCAAAAACTTGAACACTGGCCACACCTAATTTGCGATAGCGGTCGGCGTCGGCCTCGGTTTGTGCATAAACAGCGGTGAGCGCAGCGTACGCGGGCAAAGCCAGCGGGGACAGTGTCAACGCTTGCTGCAAAGACTTTTCAGACAGGCGGCCATTGCACAGCACCAACCACATGCCGTGCTTTGCAGCAGCAGCGACAGCGCACGGCCAGACTTCGGTTTCCATCAGCAAACCCAGGCGCGGCTTGAAATGCGCAAAGAACCGCTCAACCACCGCCCGCGTATCCCATGGCTGCCAAACCTGCACATCACCCGGGCGCAGCAGTGCTTGCCCTTCAGCGCGGCCAGTGGCGGTGCCGTGCGTGAGCAGTACGCGCAGCCCAGGGTGGTCTGCTCGCAGGCGTTCAAGCAATACGCTGGCTGCCCGTGTTTCACCCAGCGACACGGCATGCAGCCAGACCAATTGCGATTGTGTTTCAGCCGGTTGGGCGTAGTGGCCAAAACGTTCGGCAATGGCTTGCCCGTATCCAGGCTCCAAAACGGAACGGCTGGCCATTTTTCGGCGCAGCAGGGGCTGCGCCAAGCGCATCATGGCTGAATACACGCCCAGCGCGATGTTGCTCAATGCAAAGCGCCTGCGTTTTGGCAATGGCAGCGTTGCCACGCCTGCCAAACAGCGTCAACGCTTGGGCTGGGTTGCGCAAACACGCTGACCTGGTGGCCGTTTAAAACTGGCCCGGTGCGCCAAGCAGTATCGAAGTTATAAATCTGCACATGCGGCAGGCCCAAGGCAACCGCAATGTGGCTTACGCCGCTGTCAACGCCAATCGCGCCGGAGCACTGCCCCAGCTCGCGCGTCAAAGCGTCCAGAGCCAGCATGGGCCAGACCGCAGCGTCAATTTGCGCGGCAATGGCACGGCTGGTGGCCAGTTCTTTGGCGCTGCCGTGCACCATCGCCACCTGGTAGCCAGCAGCGTTGAAGCGCTTGCCCAATTCGAGCCAGTTTTGCAATGGCCACTCTTTGTCTGCCCTTGACGTGCCATGAACAAATACTATTGTTTTAGTAGCTGCTTGCGCCCATATCGATTGGGCTACAGGCACTTTTAATCCATAAAATACGCCCGCAGGCGCCTGGTAGCCCAGCGAAATCGCCGCCAAGTCGCGGCCGCGCTGCACCGCGTGCTGGTGCGGCTGCAAGGCAATCGCCACATCGGCAACCCAACGCGTCGGCGCTTCGTACGCCGAACCATCGGTTCGGTTCGCCATCGCATAGCGTTTGCCTTGCGGCGCCAGCCTTGCCAAGCGCGCTACCAGGGCAGACTTCGTCAAACCTTGCAAATCAATCACTGCGTCGTAGCTGTCTTGCTGCAAGTCGGCTTTAAATTTGGCCCACGCGGCGTGCGTGGCAGCAGCGAACGGGGATTTGCGCCAGGCACGTAATTCACAGGTAATAGTGCGGTGCAGTCCTTGCACCTGAGCCAGAACAGGCGCAAAAGATTTTTCAACGGCCCAATCAATCTTTGCATCGGGCATGGCCGTCAAGATGTCTTGCACCACAGGCAAAGTGTGAACTACGTCGCCGAGAGAAGAAAGTTTGACGAGCAGGATTTTCACAGCGCGGGTTCACGCCGGCCGCCGAGCCGGAGCACCCCATCTGGGGAGCCGCGAGGAAAACGCAGTGACGAGCGGAGGGGCTCCGTCTTTACCAATAAGGGCCGCGGATCCGGCTTTGCCGGGCCGCAGGCGCAGCGCCCCCTCGGGGGGCAGCGAAGTACACGCAGTGACGAGCGTGGGGGCACCATTGCTAATGCGCCGCAGCAGCGAGACTGGCATCGGGTTTGACGCTTCTCAGCAGCGCCAGCATGTCCGCTTCGATGCGTTTGAGTGCTGCTTCGGTATGCCCTTCAAACCGCAGCACCAGCACCGGCGTGGTGTTGGATGCGCGAATCAAGCCGAAACCATCCGGCCAGTCAACGCGCACGCCGTCAATGGTATTAATCATGGCAGGAGCTGCAAAATGAACGGCCTTCACCAAGGCCTCGACCACAGCATGCGGTTCCCCCTCTTTACAAACCACATTGAGTTCAGGCGTGCTGAAACTGGTCGGCAGTGCGTTCAAAACTGCGCTCGCATCCGCAGAGCGGCTGACGATTTCAAGCAAGCGTGCACCCGCATAGGTGCCGTCGTCAAAACCATACCAGCGCTCTTTAAAAAAGATATGCCCGCTCATCTCACCGCCCAGGGGCGAGTTGACTTCTTTCATCTTGGCTTTGATGAGCGAGTGCCCGGTTTTGTACATCAGCGGCACGCCGCCTGCAGCTTGGATAGCAGGCGCCAGACGCTGTGAACATTTCACGTCAAACAAAACTGTTCCGCCCGGAACCCGGCTCAGCACATCTTTCGCAAACAGCATCATTTGCCGGTCGGGGTAAATATTTTGGCCGTCTTTTGTGATTAGCCCCAAGCGATCACCATCGCCGTCAAATGCAAGTCCCAGTTCAGCACCACTTGTTTTCAAGGCCGCCATCAGGTCGCGCAAATTCTCGGGCTTGCTCGGGTCGGGATGGTGGTTGGGGAAGTTGCCATCGACCTCACTGAAAAGCTCCACCACCTCGCAGCCCAAGGCGCGAAAAATCGCGGGAGCGGACGCGCCAGCAATCCCATTGCCCGAATCGATCACGATTTTCATGGGTCTTGCCAGCTTGATATCACCCACGATTCGCGCCAGGTACGCAGCTTCCACGTTGTGATTTGTAATGGCGCCGCACGCAAGTGCCTCCTCAGCATGTAGGCTGGACATCAAGTGCACCACCAAATTGTCATTGAGCATTGCGTGGTGCAGCGCTTGAATCTCGTCACCATAAATGGCGCGGCCAGCCAGTACCATTTTGAAGCCGTTGTAGTCCTTTGGGTTGTGGCTGCCCGTGACCTGAATGCCCGAAGAGCAAAGCGTATTGGCCGCAAAATACAGCATCGGCGTGGTTACCATGCCCACATCCAGCACATTGACACCACTGGCGGCCAAGCCGCGCATCAGCGCTGCCGCCAGTGCGGGCCCACTTAGCCGGCCATCGCGCCCTACTGCTACTGCTTTTTCGCCCTCCGCCAAGGCACGGGCCCCAAACGCTTTGCCCAGCCCGAAGGCCACGTCTTCATTGATGGTGGTGGGCGTGACGCCGCGAATGTCGTACGCCTTGAAAATGGACGCGGTTAGCTGCATGGGGCACCTGACTTAACTGTTATCTGGCTGTTGATTGTAGGTTGCAGGTGGCGGTGCAGGCGGTGCAAAAACGCCTAGTGAAATTCGCCTGTGCAGGTCAGATAATCGCCATGAAAGCGCACCAGCCCGGGCACGGCGGCACGGACACGCCTTACACCACCACCGGCTCGTGCTCCAGACGGATGCCAAAACGCTCGTACACGCTGGTTTGAATGGACTTCGCCAGCGTCATGACTTCGCCTCCCGTGACGGGCGTGTCCTTGCCGCCACGGTTGACCAGCACCAGCGCCTGGCGCTCGTACACGCCTGCGTTGCCAATCGATTTGCCCTTCCAGCCGCACGCATCAATAAGCCAGCCAGCCGCCAGTTTGACTGAGCCATCGGCAAGGACGTAATGCACAATTTTCGGTTCGCGCGCAATGATGTCAGTGCACTGCTCAGCAGTTACAGTCGGGTTTTTAAAAAAACTGCCCGCGTTGCCCAGTACCGTCCAGTCGGGCAGTTTGGCGCGCCGAATCTCGCAAACCCAATCGTAAATTTGCAGCGCGCTGGGCTTGTCTGCATGCGCCTGTAGCCGCTTTTTCTCAATATCGGCGTAGCCAAGTACAGGCTTCCAGTTTTTAGGCAAGGCAAAGCGGACGTGCGTGATCAGTGCTTTACCGGCAAGGCCAAACCCAGGGTTGCCAGCGTGCTTGAATACAGAGTCCCGATAGCCAAATGCACACTGCGCGGCGTTCAGGGTAAAGCGCTGGCCAGTGGTCAAATCAACCGCGTCGAGTGATTCGAAACGGTCCTGTAGTTCAACGCCATACGCGCCAATGTTCTGCACCGGCGACGCGCCGACGTTGCCGGGAATAAGGGCCAGATTTTCCAGCCCAGGGTAGCCGTTTTGCAGGGTCCAGGTCACAAAATCGTGCCAGTTTTCGCCTGCGCCAGCCTCAACAATCCAGGCTTTGGCGGTTTCGCTGACCAGTCGCTTGCCCATCATTTCGACTTTTAGCACCAGCGGCTTGACGTCCCCGGTAATGACAATATTGCTGCCACCGCCCAAGACAAACTTTTGCGCGTCTTTCAAGCCCGGATCAGCAAGAAGTGCATCAATATCGACTTGCGCGCGCAAGCGCACCAGCGACAGAGCCTTGGCAACGATGCCAAAGGTATTAAAAGGCTGGAGCGGGACGTTTTTCTCGACTAACATCTGCTGATTGTCTCATTGCAAACTGCGCAATTCCTGTAAATTAATTCCCTTAAAAGCCTAAACATGCCTTCTTTTGACACTGTGCTTGAAGCCGACCTGGTGAAGGTGAAAAACGCTGTAGAAAACACCGGCAAAGAAATCGCCACACGCTTTGACTTTAAAGGCACATCCGCATCCATTGAGCTCAAAGACAAGGAAATCATATTGATCGGCGACAGCGACTTTCAGCTGGACCAAATCAACGATATCCTGCGCAACAAGCTGACCAAGGCTGCCGTTGACGCGCGCTTTCTGGATGTAGGCAAGTCCAGCAAAATCGGCGGCGACAAGCTCAAGCAAATCAACAAAGTGCGTGACGGAATTGAAAGCGAGCTGGCCAAAAAAATTCAGGTGCTGCTCAAAGGCAGCAAGATCAAGGTGCAGGGCGCAATTCAGGAAGAAAAAGTCCGTGTGACGGGCGGCAAGCGGGACGACTTGCAGGCCGCCATGGCTTTGATTCGGGCTGAAAACGCTGATTTTCCCTTGAGTTTTAACAACTTTCGCGACTGATCCCATGAAGCTGCTGGCTGTTAAAACTGCGGCGTTGTTGACCATGCTGCTAGCAGCCGTAACTGCACAAGCTCAGTCAGTTGCTTTGGCTGGGATGTTGGGCAGCAAAGCGCTTCTGGTGGTTAACGGCACCGCCCCCAAAACAGTCGCACCGGGCGAAACGCATGAAGGCGTGAAAGTCATTTCTACCAGTGGCGACCAGGCAGTGGTGGAGCAGGGCGGCAAGCGCAACACGCTGCGCGTGGGTGAAGCGCCCGTCAACATGGGCGCCAGCAAAGGCAGCGGCAAGGGCAACCGCATTGTGCTGGTAGCGGGCAGCGGCGGCCACTTCATGACGGCTGGACAAATCAATGGCAAGGCGGTGCAGTTCATGGTGGATACGGGTGCTACATCGGTGGCCATGGGCGCGCAGGATGCGGAGCGCACGGGCATCAACTTCAGAGCGGGCCAGCCGGTGATGATGTCTACCGCCAACGGCAATGTGCAGGGTTACCGCATCAAGCTCGATTCAGTGCGTGTGGGTGATGTGGAAGTGTTTGGCGTCGATGCCGTCGTCACACCGCAACCCATGCCCTACATGCTGCTGGGCAACAGTTTTTTAACGCGCTTTCAAATGCTGCGTGAAAACGACCAGATGACGCTGACGAAAAGGTAGCGTTTCACTTAACTGGTTTTTTTACCGAAACCCAGTTTTGACTCTTTCCCCGACACCAGCTTGTTGATGTTCTCGCGGTGGCGTATCACCAGCAACATGCCAATCATGAAAATCGCCATCAATATGCTGCGCTCTGAATACCAGGCCGCACGGTCACCAAACAAATAAAACAGCGGCGCAAACGCCGCGCTGGCCATTGACGCAACAGATGAGTAACGCGTGAAGTACGCAATGATCAGCCAGGTTGCGAGGGTGGCCAGCCCCAGCAACCATTCAATACCCAGCAGCGCACCCGCAGCAGTCGCCACGCCTTTGCCGCCCTGAAACTTGAAGAAAATCGGAAACAAATGCCCCAGGAAAGCCGCAAAAGCCACTGCCGCCATGGTGCCGTCTTCAAGCCCATAGTCTTTGCCGAACCACTTGACCAGCACCACGGGCAGCCAGCCCTTGAAGCCATCCAGCAGCAGCGTAGCAACGGCTGCCATTTTGTTGCCTGAACGCAGCACGTTGGTCGCGCCGGGGTTGTTGCTGCCGTAGCTGCGCGGGTCTTTGAGCCCCATCACGCGGCTGACGATGACAGCAAACGACAGCGAGCCGACCAAATAAGCCAGCAACACGGCAGCGATTGAGTAGAGATAGTCCAAAGCAAATCCTCCTGTTATTCAGCTGATACGCACGGTAGCGATTTTGCACCCACATCAAAGCGCAGGGTCGCGAATGTCCCAACGGATTTTGTCAATCTCTGCCAGCAACTCTGGGCTCAAGGTGGTGCCATGTGCGTCGATGTCTTGATCAAGCTGCGCCAACGACGTGACACCGATGATGGTGCTGGTGACCTGCCATTTGGTGTAGCAAAAGGCCAGCGCCATCTGGGTGGGGCTCATGCCGTTGGCAACGGCCAGCGCGTTGTAGCGACGAGCAGCGGTCAGTGACTCTGGCCTGCCCCAGCGCTGCTTTTGCATGCTTTCAAACAGGCTCATGCGGCCAATGTTTTTGTGCGCGGGGTCAGTGATGCCGGTCTTGTCGTACTTGCCCGTCAGCAAACCAAAACCCAGTGGTGAATAGGCGAGCAACGACACACCCAGGCGGTGCAAGCTTTCATCCAGCCCATTTTCATAAGTCCGGTTGATCAGGCAGTACGGATTTTGCAGTGTGGCGATGCGCGGCAAGCCGTGTTGTTCGGCCAGGCGTACAAATTCATGCACGCCGTAAGGCGTTTCGTTGGACAGGCCAATTGCACGCACTTTGCCCGCCTTGACAAGCGATGCCAGCGCTTCGAGCTGGGTGTGGATGCTGGACACCACTTTGTCTTTGGTCGGGTCAAAGTATTGCATGCCAAACATCGGCACGTTGCGCGCTGGCCAGTGGATTTGGTAGAGGTCAATCACATCGGTTTGCAGGCGCTTCAGGCTGGCCTCACAAGCCGCCGTGATGTCGGCCGCTGTCAGGTCGGGGCTGCCTTCGCGTATCCACGGCATGCCGCGTGCAGGGCCGGCGACTTTGGTAGCCAACACCCATTGCTGCCGGGCGGCAGGGTGTTTGGCAAACCAGTTGCCCAAAATGGTTTCAGTTGCGCCAAAGGTTTCAGCCCGGGCGGGCACTGAATACATCTCTGCAGCGTCCATAAAGTTGATGCCGCGATGCGCCGCACGGTCAAGAATGTTGTGGGCTGTGCTCTCGTTAACCTGCTCGCCAAAAGTCATGGTGCCCAGACAGATGGGGGTAACGTGCAGGCCGCTTTGGCCAAGTTGGACTTTGTTCATGTGCGTTGTTGTTTGTGTGAAAGAAGTGACGAAAGCCACAAAACCCTAGTTTAAATCGGCTGGGATGGCGCTGCAGATACTGACAGTTTGAGGGATTGTCTTACAGGCCGTTAACATGCGACACACTAGCATCAGGCTGTTAGCGTCTTCAATGTCGCTTTAACTGCATTTAAACCTTTAAACCTACAAAAAGGATCCCTTCATGAAAACACTCACCATCAAATCACTGAGCTGTGTTGCACTGAGCATTGCTGTGCTGTCAGGCTGCGCCAACATGAGCGAAACACAAAAAGGTACCGCACAGGGCGCAGGCATCGGGGCCGTGGGCGGTGCGCTGATTGGTGCGGCAATGGGCGGCTCAAAAGGTGCAGCGACGGGTGCTGTGTTGGGTGGCGCCGCAGGTGCAGGTGGCGGCTACATCTGGTCCAAGAAAATGCAGGATCAAAAAGCCGCCATGGAAAGAGCCACGGTAGGCACAGGCGTTGCCGTGACGCAAACCACTGACAACCGCCTGAAACTTGACATTCCAAGCGACGTGTCGTTTGACACAGGTCGTGCAGACATCAAGTCCAACTTTGGCCCGATCCTGAACCAATTTGCGACCAGCCTGAACCAGAACGCAGTGACCACCATCACCATCGTCGGCCATACCGACAGCACCGGTTCCGACAGCATCAACAACCCGCTGTCTGTGGATCGCGCTGAAGCGGCCCGTGACTACCTGGTCAGCCGTGGTGTAGCACGTAACCGCATCGCCACAGATGGCCGTGGCGCACGTGAGCCGATTGCCGACAACAACACACAACAAGGCCGTGACAAAAATCGTCGGGTTGAGATTTATGTGGCTGAGCAAGTTGCCTCTAAATAATCTTTAGAGCACTCATCAAAAAGCACCTTCGGGTGCTTTTTTTATGCGTTCATGAATCTTTCTTCTTCCTGCAAGCGCAGTACACGCCTTTGCACCTTGCCGGTCGTCGTCATCGGCAATGCATCAATAAATTCAATTTCTTTCGGATATTCATATGGAGCGAGCATTTTTTTGACATGTTGCTGCAATTGAGCCGTTATTTCAGCATCAAAACCGGCTTTTGATGAATGAATACGGGCGCGAGCAGCTCCTAAATCAGGAGCAAGTACAACATACGCTTTAACCACGGCTCCGCGCTCCTTGTCGGGTTTGGGCACAACAGCGACGTTGGCAACTGCCGGGTGTTTGAGCAAGCAGTTCTCAATCTCCCCAGGCCCGATGCGGTAACCCGCCGCTTTGAAAATATCGTCAGCCCGACCCTCGTACCACAGGTAGCCATCTGCGTCGCGCCTGGCCATGTCGCCTGTTCGGCACCAGTCCCCGGTGAACTTGGCCTGCGTGGCGGTGTCCTTCTTCCAATAGCCCAAAAAGAAAATCGGGTCTGGCTGGCCGTGCACGTCAAAGCGGTTAACAGCCACATCGCCTGGCACGCCGACTGCGCATTCATGGCCCTCATCATCAATGACCGCCACCCGGTGGCCGGGGTAGCCTTTGCCCATGCTGCCAGCACGTGCAGGCCATCCAATGTGCGCCCCCACGCTTGTCGCTTCGCGTACTGCACGGCCACTTGTGGGGGCTGAACTTGCTTCGGCAGCACGCCCAGCGCGCCGTTCGCCTCTATCTGCGCTAAAGCGATTCATCGAACAGTTGCCCACCACGTAATTAATCTCGGTCTGGCCGAACATTTCGTTCACCACCACACCCATCTCGTCACGACAGTAGCCAAACACGGCATCGCCCACCGCCTCGCCAGCGCTCATCAAGCCCTCGAGTTTTAACTTGAAATGCTTGCGTGGCTGTGGGTAGGCCTTCATCATGGCTTTGAGCGCAGTAGGGAACAAAAAGCTGTGCGTCACGCCGTGCTGCTGCATCAGGCTGAAAGCCAGTTCAGGGCTGAAGCGACCGTTAAAAGCGATGATGGGACGGCCAAAATAAAGCGTTGGCAGCAGCGCGTCCATCAATCCCCCAGTCCATGCCCAGTCTGCCGGAGACCAAAATACGGCATTTGACTCTGCATTGGTTTTAGCGTCAAAACCAAACCAGTTCTGGCTACACACAAAACCCGTCAAGTTGCCAATCAGCGCCCGGTGCGGCAGCAACGCTCCTTTGGGTGGGCCTGTGGTACCGCTGGTGTAAATCAAAATCGCCGCCTCTTCAGCTTTGGTTTTAACGGCTGTGAAGGCGCTTTTATGTTTTGCAATCGCTGCCTCGTATTGAACATCCGCCGTGCAGTCGCCCACGGCAATCACTTTTTTCAAAGCACGGCAGCCAGAGCGCACTTGCTGCAAGCTGGCCATACTGCTCTCGTCGGCAATTGCCACCACCGCCTCACTGTCTTGCAGGCGGTATTCCAGCGCCTCGGGTCCAAACAGCATGGACAGCGGCATGGCCACCGCGCCAAGCTGAAACACCGCCATGTAGGCCACAGCCGTTTCAAAGCGCTGCGGCATGACGATGGCCACCCTGTCACCGCGTTGCACGCCCAGGCCATTCAGCACATGGCTGAGGGCATCGGCCGCCTTTTTTAGCTCATGGTAGGTATAAAAAGTGGCTGTAGCGCCCTGTTTATGGGCGCAAACAGCTATCTTTTTAATAGCGTTTGATGATGCACCTGAAACACGTGCCCAGCGGCTGCAGCAGACCTCAGCAATGTTAAAGTATTCAGGCACTTGCCAGGCGAAGTTTTGATGCAACTCGGCATAGTTATCAAAGGGGCTGTTGACCGCTTTGTCACGGTTTTGACTGCGCTTAGGTTTTGCTTTCTTTATCATCCCTCCAATGTACAAAGAAAAACGCACTTCTCGCAGCGAGTTTGTCCCAATACGCGGGATCAGCTACCACGTCCGCATCTGGCAAGGCAACAATCCGTCAAGCACCCTGCCTCCTCTGATTTTGGTCCACGGCTGGATGGACGTGGCCGCGTCGTATCAGTTCATGGTTGACGCGCTGACCGATGCCTTCGTCACTGGCCGCACCATCATTGCCCCGGATTGGCGCGGTTTTGGACTCAGTAAATCGGTAGAAGGCGGCGCGCCTGACAATTACTGGTTTCCAGACTATCTGGCCGACCTTGACTTTTTGCTGGACCATTACGTGCAAGATCAAAAAATCGACCTCGTCGGCCACAGCATGGGCGGCAACGTCGCCATGATTTACGCGGGAGTGCGGTCCGAACGTATCCACAAGCTGGTCAACCTCGAAGGCTTTGGCCTGGCGCCCAGCAAGCCCGCCCAAGCCCCCAACCGCTATGCCAAATGGATAGACGAGCTGAAAACACTGAACAAAGGCGAGATGGACTTGAAAGCCTATGACGAGGTCAGCGGCGTGGCCAAGCGGCTCATGAAAACCAACCCGCGCCTGTCTGAGGACAAAGCCAGCTGGCTGGCAAGTCACTGGGCACAGCAAAACGCCGCCGGGCAATGGCTGATTTTGGGCGAACCGGGGCATAAAGTCGTGAGCGCCAACATTTACCGGGCCGAGGAAACGCTGGAAATTTACAAACGCATCACCGCCCCGGTGCTGGCGGTGGAGGCATCCGACGATTCACTCGAAAAATGGAACCAGGGCCGCTACACATTGGCGGACTACCATGAGCGGCTCAAATTGATTGCAGATGCCAAAGTAGCCGTGGTTGCCGATGCAGGCCACATGCTGCACCATGACCAGCCAGAAACTTTAGCAGCGCTGATTGAGGACTTTCTGGATTGAACAAGCCCCGTCCATGAGAAAATCACGGGATTGAAGCAACTACCCGATCAAGGACATCATGGAAGCAGAACACATCAACGCCATTGGCAACCAGCTCGCAGACCTGAGCACGCGTGTGAACGAGCTCAGGGGGTATCTTTGACTACCCTGCC
>ENA-OFDP01000351-OFDP01000351.1-metagenomes-genome-assembly--contig:-NODE-351-length-21235-cov-3.937158_pt1 | contig 21235 bp, 20 predicted proteins | sample MGYA00153389_OFDP01 | MGnify analysis MGYA00153389 | reverse complement strand
GGTTTGGGCCATTGCTGTGCCTGCAAAAAGCAGGGTTGATGCGGCTAGGGTGAGGGAAATGAGGGTTTTTTTCATGATGGTGTTGAATCGTTGATAGAGGTTTTTTAGAACGCAACTTGGGCTGACAGGTAGTAGCCCGTCTGCTTGCGGCTGGCGGTTGTGGCAGGCACTATTAGCCCCAAGTCAACATAAGCCAAAGTGAGCGACAGGTTTTTGCTGGGTGCCCAAGCAATAAAAATGTCTTTCCAGTCTTGTGAACGCAGGCCATCTGGTGCCGCTGGAATGGCTACGTTGCCTGCTTTGACCAACTTGTTGCGCATGAATCGGTATTCAGCACCGACCACAATGTTTTTGGTGACCAGGTAGCCGATGGAGAATTCAGGCTGCAGGCTGTAGCTGTTTTCACTGCCGCCCAGCGTTGCGCCGTAGCCCAGCAAGCCGTTCTGGTTGGCTTTGGTGGCGCGCAAAGTGCCGTTAACCAGCAGGCTTTGACCCAGGAAAAGTTTGGTCGCGCTGACATAAAAATCAGTGCCACTGCGCTTGGCGCCCAGCGCGTTCAGGGTTGCGTCCAGTCCTGTGGAGCCCAGCGTTTTGTGTTGAAGGCCAATGGCGATTTGCGGCATCAGGCTGTCACTGTCCAAGATCGCATCGCCCGCCACCCGCACTTTGGCGCCAAAAATGGTTTGCTTCAAGCGCAAACCAGGTAACCCCAGCGCCGTGCCCGTGCCGCGCGTGTCAAAGTCTTGCTGGGCAATTGACAATTCAAATCGGTCATTGATTCCGATGGCTGCGCCATATATGTTCAGGCCGTAGTCTCTGGTGCCCGCATTGGTGATGAATGCCGAGCCACCAATTTCGCTATCGGTGGCGTTCGTGCCGATCGTAGCCCAGGGTGTCAAGCCGCCACCAGCAGCGCCGTCAATGCTGCTGACGCCGCCTGTCAGCAGCAGCTTGCCAGTTTCGGCTTGCGCGCCTGCGGAGAAGGCAGCTGCGCTGACAGCTATCAAAGTGGCCGCTAAATTTATTTTCATAAGATTCCTGTTGTGGGGGATTTTTTAAAGTTGCAAAGTGTCATTAAATGTGTCTTTACGATATACGATGTTGACTGGCAAATGGATTCAAATATTTTTGCAATAAAAATATTATGGGGTTTATGAATCCAATCCGGAAATTTGTCACGTACCTCACTGTATGAATTCATTAGTTCGAACAGTAGCCTTGGTATTTTCTTGCGCAGTCAGCGCGGCTGCACTGGCCCAGACGTCAGCCGCGCGTGAGTGGGTCAACCCGCCGCCGGGAGATGCGCAAAAAGGTGCTGCCCTGTACCAGCTGCATTGCACAGCTTGCCATGCAATTGACAGCAACAAAATCGGTCCCGCCCATCGCGGCATCGTTGGGCGCAGGGTAGGAGGTTTGCCCGGTTACAAATACTCCATTGAGTTGGCGTCGTCACGCCTGCGCTGGACACCGCAAACCCTGAACAAATGGCTGGGTGATCCGGAGGAACTGGTCAATGGTCAGCGGATGGGGTTTTTAATAGAAAGCGAACAAGAGCGGGCCGATCTGATTGCCTATCTGATCACGCTTAAATAGTAGAAGCAACTGCACGGCGTCAAAATAACTGGTTGACTGGCAGCTTTTTTGCTATTAGTTTAGGAGCTGCTTGCGCCCGTTTTGATTGTTCTGGAGACTGATTCGATACCTGAAACGTGCTGTTTACTTTCATTTCCAGCACATTCTCAGCTTTTTCAAGCGACGCAGCCCGCACCCCCAGCAAGCGCAGCTTTTTGTCCAGGGGCACACGCTTCAAGCACTGCCCTGCAATTTGCCTGATAGTTTTGGCATTTAATGTGTGGCTTTCCAGCGTCTGGTCACGGGTAGCAATTTTGAAGTCATCGTAGCGCAGCTTGATACCTATGGTTTTAGCCGCGTAGCCTTTGCGCTGCAAGTCCGCAGCCAGTTTGCTGCACAGCTCGGTAAAAATTGCACTCAGCGCAGCGCGATCGCGTACCGCATGCAGATCACGGTCAAAGGTGGTTTCACGGCTCATGCTGACGGGCTCGCTGCTGGTAACGACAGGGCGATCATCCCGGCCCCAGGCCACTTCGTGCATCCAGGCGCCTGTGGCTTTGCCAAAACGCTTGATCAAAAAATCTGCATCTTGCGCGGCCAGATCACCAATCGTATGAATTCCCAATAACGCCAGCTTCTCATCAGCCTTCGGGCCAATCCCGTTGATCTTGCGGCATTTGAGCGGCCAGATTCGGCTTTGCACGTCTGCCTCATACACGACGGAAATACCATTTGGCTTGTTAAACTCACTCGCCATTTTGGCCAGCAGCTTATTGGGCGCCACGCCGACAGAGCAGGTTAAACCTGTTGCCTCAAATATCGCTTTTTGCATCAAGCGCGCCAGCACCCGTCCGCCTTCACGCTGGCCGCCAGGCACATCGGTAAAGTCGATGTACACCTCGTCTACACCCCGATCTTCCATCAGCGGGGCAATCTCAAGAACCGTGCTTTTAAACAGGCGCGAATATTTGCGCACCTCGTCAAAATCAACCGGCAACACAATCGCCTGCGGACACAGCCTGGCCGCCTTCATCATGCCCATGGCCGAGCCCACACCAAACTGCCGCGCTGCATAAGTGGCGGTGGTAATCACGCCGCGCCCCACATAGTCTTTGAGCAAAGGGAAATCGGCAACCGGAATAAAGCGTGGGTCGCGCCCAGGCTGCCTCGCGTGCAAAGCATCATCCACCTTGCGCCGCCCACCGCCAATCACCACGGCCAGGTCCTTGAGCTGCGGGTAACGCAGGAGCTCAATTGACGCAAAAAAAGCGTCCATGTCGAGGTGGGCGATGCGGCGAACGTGGAGAGTCATTGACTGTTCATCATGTCTTACATGTACTCAAGGCAAACATGCGTTGAAGGTATAGATATTTAAAGCCAGTATGCGGTTAATTTGTAATTTTGCTTCCAGCAGATCGTGAAAAATTCACCCATGCCCCTTCGATCGGTCATCTTGCTTGTTTTTGCTTTGTGCATTGCCATGCCGCTGCGCGCGCATGAGTTCTGGCTGACCCCTGTAACTGTCCCGCTAGTCGCAGGTGACAATGCGCGCCTGACCCTTCGTGTCGGTGAATATTTTGAGGGAGACTTGCTTGGATTTTCAGTGCCTCAGACGCTGGATTTGCGCCAGTACACCGCCAGTGGCAACGTTGATCTTCGGGCATTGCTGCCGCAAGATACTTCTGTACCTGCGCTGCTTGTGCCTTTGTCAACGCCGGGAACCCACATGGTAATTTTCAATAGCCATCCCAGCACCATCAGCTTGTCTGCCGACACTTTTCATGCTTATTTGCACGATGAAGGCCTGGATTTCATCAAGGCACAGCGCGAAGCGGCGGGTATTGCAGGAACGCCGGGGCGGGAACGCTATCGCCGCTTTGTGAAAACGCTGATTCGCGTTGCGCCCAAAACAGGCGCAGTGTCATTTCAAGCAATCAAACCCGACACCACCTATTCAACACTGACTGGCCAACGGCTTGAGATAGTTCCCATCAATAGTCCCACGACGATGTCAGTGGGCGATGTTTTGGGAGTGCGCGTCGTGTTTGATGGCAAGCCACTGAAGGACGCGCTGCTAAAAGCCTGGCATCGACGAGGCGGTCAGACCTTGATCATTCGGGCAAAAACTGCTGCTGACGGATCTGCAGCATTTGATTTGCCTTATGCAGGCCCATGGATGATCAGCGTAGTGCATATGGTTCCAGTGTTTGACGTCAAGAATATTGACTGGGACAGTTTGTGGAGTAACTTGAGCTTTAACCTTGTGAATAGCCCCTGACACTGCTTTGTAAATGGACGCCTGACTTTATTGATCCATGATGTAATTTTTAAATCGCGTCAGATTTTTGCACAAGCGCGAGCGAAGCCATCGCCCATCCATAAATAGCCAGATCCGCCTCATAACAGCCGCAGGCAGCCGCTTCCAGCCCGGGTTCATTGAGCAGCATGAGGTCGCCCCTGCTGTAACTGATCAACTCCTTCTTTTGCAATGCGCTAGCCGCTTGGGTCACGCTTTCACGGCGAACACCGAGCATATGTGAGAGCACTTCCTGAGTCAGCAGAAGTTCGGTTGAGTGCGCCCGATCTTTTAACTTTAACAACCAGCGTGCAAGACGCTGCTCGACAGTGTGGAAACTGGCGCATGCCATGTTTCGTGCCAATTGATCCATCCGCAGACTGATGTACAAATTCAACACATTGCGGAGAAAAGGGTCAGCGTCCAGAAGTTTCTGCAACTCAGTGTGATGAATTCGAAAAGCTCGCCCGGCCCCCTGAACAACATTCGTTAATGATGCAACTCGCACGCCAAGCACCAACGAAACGTTGACCATGCCTTCGTTACCGGTCATATCAACCTGAACATCGTTTGAGTCCAGCATGTTCAGGACGACAGCGACATAGCTGTCTAACGGAAAGTAGGCATGTTCAGCAGATTGCCCTGATTGTGAGAGCAGATCCTGACGCTGCACACTCACCAGTTCGCAGTGTTCAAGAAAAAACTCTCTGGATGCCTCGGGCAGAATGGCAATCAGCTGGTTTGCTTGAGCAAGATATTTTGGGGCTGCCAATTTTTGCTCCTGTTTTTGCCCCTTACGGCCTTTTTTTGGCTCGCTAATGCAAATTAAAGTGAGTGTTGCTTTTCAAAAAAGCATCAGGGGGAGGAGACTGCTTGTTGTGCAGCACCCGGTTTTAGCAGGAAATGACGGCCACCAGCGTCCTGGCATAGGCCACTGACTTTTGGAAATCCGGTATCTAGCTGGCAGCGCAACGTCTTGGCGCTGCTGGCGAACAGAAACGCACGCCCCCAACTGCCAGTTAAGGCACCGCTGGAAGACCCAGCGATATCTTCTGCAAGTGAAGCGTAATTTCCCTTGTAATTCAGACCATCTATATCCACTGAAATTGATTTGTCCGTGGTGGCGAAAGTGCCCAAATAGTCTCGTTCTCCGCTGCTAAAGCTTGCAGATCCGGTTAAAGCGGTCAATGGTGCACCGCCTGCAGACTCGCCACTAGCTGCAAATACCAGCGAGCTCAACGAAATTATCAAAATAAGTTTCATATATGTTTCAGGTTATTTTCGAATTCGGATCAGCTGCCCAATCCAATCTGCGCAGCGTTGTGCTTCTGTGTCCATGCAAACGTGCGGCAACACAAGAAATCTTAGGAAGCTCTTTTAGCTTATTAAAAAGATATTTAAAAAGCGCGGGCAAGTTCACCCTTTTTAAAGTCAGATAGTGCCTACACCGCTACAGTTTTATTCTGTTTAAGACTTGAACCGCGAGCTTCCAGATATTTGGTAAGACTATGTTTTTTTAAAAACACCGTAGGTTACAGAACAGCCATCGCTGTAACTATTCACTGAAAATTTTAAAGAATTAGCTCGATGTCTTTTTTTTATAGCGATACAGGCAGACAACAAACCAATGGTTTTTTGTCAGACGTGTCCTACAGAATATCTGAGCAAGCAGCGCTAATCGGGCAAGTATGCAATGTAGGCAATTGCTTACATCAGCAGCTGCTTTTCGTGGGGTCATTTCCAGTCTCAGGTGCCGTTTTTGCGCTGCTAAACGCGTACTTATTCGCGAAAGAAAATTTGTAGGACTGGTCCTACGTATTTAACCAAATTCTTCATGGATTTGCCTTATACCTGATGTAAGCATAGTCCTACAACTATGTGCGACAGCACACATAGCGTTTGACACGCTGTGATTGAGATCACATTACTGCCATGCGATAGAGACACACGTAAATAAGGTTGCTGGAAGGATTTAGTCCTACCAAAAGATTTGACCGAGGAATTGGTCACGAATGTGTATCTATTTCTTTTCGTCCGTTAAACCAACCCCCTTTTTTATTTATTGGATTCATATGCAACGACGTCACTTTTTTGTCGGTACTGCAGCGCTGACCGCAACTATGCTCGGAGGCGTGAATAATTCTTTCGCCCAAACCGTAGACGCCTGCGCGCCTCCTCCTCCTTTGCTCACCGGCGGTATCAATGCCGTGGCAGAAATCAAGGCGCTGCGTATTCCCACTGGTGCTTATGCAGGCGCCTATGAAATTGCACCCAACGGTTTGTCAAACTGGTATTTCACCAATCTTGGATTGATCGCCATCGTCCAGTATCTCGACGGTCCTGATCTGGACAAATATATTCGCACTTACCTCGATCTGTACATCAGCAAGCTTGAACCGAATATGAGCATCATGGATGTGCATTTCCCATTTGGCCGCGCCAACACCAGCAATTTCACCCTGGCTTTGGCTGATTCTGACGACTCCTATGCCGCAACCACGTTGACGCTGGCCACACGTTATCTGCGGGCAAGTCAGAACTGGGCTTGGTGGGACAAGAACAAAACCAGGCTCAAGGACATGGCATACCGGAACATTGCCCTGGCAGTTAAACCCAACGGATTGACCAGCGTATTTCAGTCGCCCCGCAATCAAACCAATAACGCGGGCTACCTGATGGATAACTCCGAGGTTTATCGCGGCCTGCGAGACTTTGCAGCGATGCTCAGGGAACGCGGCGACACCGCCGACGCGGCCTACTACGATTCATTTGCCAAAAATATTGCGACGTCAATGATGACCCTGTTCAGCACCACCAGCGGCGCTTTCCGAATGGCTGACCTTTCCACCCAGACTGAGACAACGTTTTATCCTGGCACTACCTGTCAGGTGTTCCCCCAGGTGTTTGGTGTGACGGAATGCGCGGCTTACTTCGATAGGGCATGGAACTTCATGGCGGTCAATTCGCCAGGCTGGGAGACAGGCAAGCTTGATCCCTACCCGTTTGCTGTTCTTGGCTTTGCTGCTGCCAGGCGTGGCCTGACAACTCTGGCGAAGGCGCAGCAGGTGTCTATTGAAAAATCTTTCATTGCCAACCGACCTATGGTTTCAATTAACGAGTTGGGGTTTTACCAGCGCACCAAAAGTGTTCTGGCTGGACGGACTGACGTGTAGTAACTTGAGCAAACGTTGTACTCGCAAGAAAACCCAGCGCAGTCAGTAAAATTAAAAAAGCCCGACATATTTATGTGTCGGGCTTTTTGCCACCTGATTTGCTGGTTTGAGGTGAACAAACAATTAAATGATGCTTAAATTGTGTCGTCTACCGGCAGGCTGACATCGCCTAAGAGGATCGGCTCACTGGTGTCATTGGTATCGGTGTCGATAAGCTGATTCATGAAAGCGATCAGTCCATCGACGGTTGCCAGCGCGGATGCAGGAATATCGGACGTCGCTGGCGCTGCTGCGCCAGGAGCGCCACCTGCGCCGCCGCTACCGCAGGCCGCAACAGCCGCTGTCATAACCAGTGCGATCAAAGGTGTGTATAAGTTAAATTTGAACATGGTAAATCCTTAAACTAAGGGAACGAAGTGCCCGCAGCGGGAATCGGGTTAAAGTTTCCACTGATAGGCGTGGTCAGGTAGGGGAAAGTCGCGTTGTAGTTGGCGGAGGTTTTTCTCACCCCATCGGTAAATGCAGAACCACCAGCCGGCGCATCGGCAGGCTGGCAACCTACTTTAAGCGTGTCGGTTGCGCCAGTAAGTACGCATAGCGCGCCCATGGCGACCCGAAGCGATACATCCACCACATCATCGCCAGGCCTGCGTCCATTCGGAAAGCCGGCGTTGTCACCCCCTGCCACTCCGAGTGGGTTTTGTGCACCGCTGGCCACTGGCGCAATGGAGGTATTCAGCCGCAGCATCTCGGAAGCCACAATATTTTTCGGCTGATTCACGCCTTCAATGCCTTTCAGGAAAACCGTAACCAGGTCAGTTCTTGGAAAGTTTGTGGGTGCAACTGCAGCTGGAAACAGTGACTGGATCAAAGTTGGTAACACAGGATTCGTCACATAGTCAATAAACCGACCATCGTCCTTGGGTTTTGAAGCGTTGAACTTGTCTTTGTCGGCCAGTCCAATGATGACTTCATTGACCAGGGGCATGCCGACGCGAGACACCTGAGTCCAGGCTCCGCCCTCTTTGCTCGCCTGCCCCAGGCCGGTGGCAGGTGAGCCGTTGACCAGTCGGGCCTGACGCACACTGGCGGTTGTGTAGCCACCAATCACGGGATCGCTCGCAGTTGTCAGGCAGCTGATGGGCATTTCCATGGAAATTGTGCTGATATTCTTGGCTTCCAGATCATTGTTATTGCCACCTGCTTCAGGGCCAAGCGGGTTCATGTTGAACAGGTCAAAAATCTTGCCAACGGCAATGTAAAACGGCTCTTTGCGTTGACCGACAAAAACCTTTGCTGGCGTGGCGCATCCTGGCACATTCACGTTGTAAATGTGCTGCGCTGCATAGGTTGCGTAACCACCGGGGCCACCAAAAACCTTGTCGCCAATGTTGTCCACCGGCTTGTCAAAGGTCGCTCCGCCTCCGGCAACATTGGTGAGTGCGCCTGCATTGGGGCCGCCACGTGATCCGCCGCGCCGATCGCCTCGAACCAGATCAACGGTAAACGTTTCACGCACATTAAGTGCGGCTGGGTTGATGCCGCTTAGGGTTCCGCTGTTGATAAGGGGAATCTTCACTGCTTTTCCGCCAACCGGAAGCGTCGCATCCTTGGACGTATTTTTAAACTTGAACTGAAAAGTCATGTCTTCCACACCATTGCCGTTGTTGTCAATATGAATTTCATATAACGCATTGGGGTCAAACATGTAGAAATTGGGTCCGCCTTGCGGATCCTGGAAAGGCTGGTAGTTGGCCAAGAGCGTGACAAAGTTCTGTCGGCCCGGCTCATAGCTTCTAAACATATAAAAATCTGTACCGTCCACTTTGGGTGAACTGGTGATGTACGGTGCCTCCCGATGGCTTGATGCAAACGAAGGTGCCGCTGTGCAGAGCATGGCGATGATGCCCAATTGGACAATAGAGGGTTTCATGAGATTTCCTTAAAGATGTTGATGGGAAAAGGCCTAGACCTAATGGCCACCTAGATACTTGACCTGCCGCAATAGCGGATTTATAGGACGAAATATCTTCATCATGTAGTCATAAATCATGGGCTTTGACAAATATGTCGAGTGCTCTATCCGCAGTAAATACCGCTGAACGGACAGGCTGCAGGATCAATCTCTACCAGCAAACCTCTAAAACTCTCACTGCCTGGCGAGTAGTGCTGTTGAGCATGCCTCGGCAGCATGCGTAGTTATCGCGGCGCATTCTTTGCGAATCACTTCACCCACTGGTTTAACTGAATGATTGGCAGCAAAACAGCAAGCACGATGAGCATCACCACCAGACCCATCGCAACAATCAGCAGGGGTTCCAGAATCGTTGCCATGGCCATCGCACGTCGTTGTACTTCAGTTGAAAGTTGCGCCGCAACCCGCTGAAGCATGATGGGTAATTGGCCGGTCTGCTCGCCCAGGCGCGCGAACATGCTGACCAGTCCGGGAAAACGTTTTTTTTGCGCCAGTGCTGCTGCCAATGGCGCGCCTTCGCGTACCAGCAGCAGCGCATCCAGTGCATCGGCACGCATGGCCCGGTTGGACAAGGTCTCTGCGGCTGCCTGTAAAGCTTTAAGAATGGGAACGCCCGCGTCTGCCAGCATCGCAAGCGTGCCGGTAAAACGCGCTGCGTTGTAATCGCGGACAACACGACCAATTATTGGAAGCTTTAGTGTGGCGGTGTCAAACTGCTCACGAAATCGCTCACCCTTTAAGGCCAGACGTAGTCCAAAAGCCATGATGGCCAGCAACGCTGCAATTGCCCAGCCGTAATTGCGCACGAATGCGCTGATGGACAGCATGGCAACAGTCAGAAAGGGCAGCGCCCGCTTGGTGCCCAGAAAAACGTTAGCAACTTGAGGCACGACATAACCTACCAGAAACATCACGATCACGAAGGCTACCAGTGTCACGATAGCCGGATACAGCGCTGCGCCAACGAGTTTTGATTTAAGCGTCTGACGCTCCTCCAGATCATCGGCCAGGCTTTCAAGAACCTTGCCCAGATGACCTGTTTGTTCACCAGCGCCAACAACAGCAATATAAATATCGGAGAACTCGCGAGGGTGGTGTGAAAGTGCACGGGCAAAGCTGGAGCCACTGTTAACCTCCGCGCGCAGTGCAGCCATCAAATGGCGCTGCTTTTCATCTTCAGCCTCATCGGTCAGCGCCGTCAGCGCGCGCTCCAGTGGCAGCCCGTAAGACACCAGCCCGGCGATCTGACGTGTCCAGATGGCCAGACGGGTTGCACTCAGGATGCGCCCGCCAAAGAGCGGCGCATACAGCAAAGACTGCGCAGGACCTGTTTGCCTGCCGCCCACCGCAGTGACTGTCATGGGTACCAGCGACTGTGCGCGCAGCAGACCACGCGCAGCCTTGACAGTATCTGCCTCGATGACACCCCGGCGAAACTTGCCGTCGCTTTGCATGGCTTCAAAAGAATAGGCAGGCATCTTCTCTTTCTGATGGTAGAAGTGCGCGCTGCCGTCAGTCGCGCGTCACGCGAATCAACTCTTCGCGCGAGGTAATGCCCGCTGCAACCAGACGTTCACCATCCTCGCGCATCAGCGTCATGCCAGCCTGCAATGACGCAATACGGATGTCGGCTTCTGACGCACGGTTGTGAATCTGGGCTTTGACAGCTTCATCTGTTACCAACAACTCGAACACACCAGTACGGCCCGAGTAACCAGTTTGTCCACAGTGCGCACAGCCAGCTGACAGGGCAGTGCCACTTGAGGGGCTGTTGCAGTAAGTGCAGCGTTTGCGCACAAGCCGTTGCGCAAGCACGCCCAGCAGCGACGAACTCAGCAGAAATGGCTCCACGCCAATGTCCGTCAGGCGTGTCACGGCGCTGGCGGCGTCGTTGGTGTGCAGGGTGGCCAGCACAAGGTGACCGGTGAGCGAGGCCTGGATGGCAATCTGCGCGGTTTCAAAATCGCGAATTTCACCAATCATGATGATGTCGGGGTCTTGCCGCAAGATGGCGCGCAGGGCTTTTGCAAACGTCAGCTCGATTTTGGTATTGACCTGGGTCTGGCCAATGCCGGGCAATTCGTACTCAATCGGATCTTCTACAGTCATGATGTTGCTGGCGCTGGCATCTAGCCGCTGCAAGGCTGAATACAGCGTGGTGGTTTTGCCTGAACCGGTAGGGCCAGTTACCAAAATGATGCCGTGTGGCTGCGCAATAAGGTGCTCAAAGCGGCGCAATACCTCGCCCTGCATGCCGACTGACTCGAGGCTCAGCCTGCTTTCGCTTTTGTCGAGCAGTCGAAGTACTGCACGTTCTCCGTGTGCACTTGGCAGGGTACTGACGCGAACATCCACTGCGCGCGTGCCAATTCGCAGTGAAATGCGCCCATCCTGCGGCAGGCGCTTTTCAGAAATGTCGAGGTCGGCCATGATCTTCAGGCGTGAGATCAGCGCCGCATGCAGCGCGCGGTTTGGCTGTACAACTTCGCGCAGTGTGCCGTCGACCCGAAAGCGCACGCTGGAATGGCGTTCGTAAGGTTCAATGTGAATATCGCTGGCGCCGTCCCGTGCAGCCTGCGTCAAAAGCGCATTGAGCATACGGATGATCGGCGCGTCGTCGGACGTTTCCAGCAGGTCTTCCACTGCTGGCAGTTCCTGCATGATGCGCCACAGGTCGACATCGGACTCTACCTCGCTGACGACCGCAGCGGCACTGGATTCTCCGGCGGCATAGGCAGCGCTGATACGCTGAACCAGCGTACCCGGCTCTGCACATTCAAGTTGAAGAGCAGGGCTATGCGTGGCGTACTTGCGCATTACCTCTCCCATTGCACCCAGGTCAGGACTGGCGTTGTGCCAAAGAGTCAAACCGTTACCGTTGTCTTCCAGCAGCAGGGCGTTGCTGCGGGCGAAGGCGTAAGGGAGGGGATAGCGCATGAAGGTTTATCCGCCAGGGACTTGTGGCTGCGGCGGCAGAGGCCGCACTGCGGGTGGCTGGTTAGCGGGTGGCAGGCTGCCAGTCGCGGGCGCCGAGCCGGGAAGCCACACTTCAGGCAGGACAGGAGCTTCATTGATCGGCACAACAGTGCTGGAGCGCGGCTGGGCCAACTGCTGGGATGCGCGCATCTGGTCATAGCGGTCCAGCGACAGGCTTTCTGTAGACGACGCATCGCGCACAATAACCGGCCTCAAAAATACCATCAGGTTGGTTTTTTTGCGCGTACGAGCTTCACTCTTGAACAGGTTGCCAAAGAACGGAACGTCACCCAGAACCGGGACTTTTTCCTGATTTCCAGAATATTCATCCTGCAACAGACCACCCAGTACGACGATGGCACCGTCTTCTACCAGCACGTTCGATTCGATTGACCGTTTGTTGGTAATCAGTCCCGTACTGGAGTTGACCGATGAAGCCTGCACACTGCTGACCTCCTGGAAAATCTGCATCTTTACCGTGCCGTCTTCACTGATCTGGGGTTTGACCCGAAGAGTCAGTCCCACATCTTTTCTTTCAATCGTCTGAAACGGATTGACGGCGCCGTTGTTGCTGCCAGTATTGGTAAAAGAGCCAGTCACAAAAGGCACATTCTGGCCAATCACGATGCGTGCTTCTTCGTTGTCAAGCGTCAGAAGGTTGGGTGTGGCCAGAATATTGCCGTCGCCGTTGGCCTCTAGAAAACGGGCCAGAAAGCCCAGTACATTCACGCCACTTTGCCTCGCTACGCCAAAGTTGACCCCGGTCGAGGGCGTAAATTTACCGGTAGCGGCCTGCGTGGCCAGTGTGATGAGATTGGTGCCGCCGATGTTGAAATTGGTGCCAAGAAAGCCGATGGTTTTGTTAACGCCCTTGCCCAGCAGGCTTTGAAACTGAATACCAAACTCTGCGGCTTTGTCGCTGTTGACTTCGGCGATCAGGCTCTCGACAAACACCTGGGCGCGTCGGGCGTCCAGCTTGTCAATAACGGCGCGCAGTTGCCGGTATTGCGGCTCCGGCGCAGTGATGATCAGGGAGTTGGTAGAAGGATCGGCCTGAATCTGGCCGCCTGTTGAAGGCTGGGCGCTCACCAGGCTGGCTGTGAGGTTGCTGTTGCTGGCCGACCCGCTGCTGATGCCAGCCGGCGGCGGAATGCTGGCAGTACTGGCAAGATTGGCGCTGACAGGACTGGAAGCAGTTGCGGCCAGAGCTGCGCGCAGCGTGACTGCCAGCTTGCTGGCATCCGCATTTTTAAGATAGACCACATAGATATTGCCGCTGGCCGAATCCTTGCCGCTGCTGTTGAATGCCGCCTGATCCAGTTTGTCTACCAGTGTCCGGACCAGTGCAATTCGGGCAGGATTTGCTGCACGCAGGATCAGTGAGTTGCTGCGCGGCTCGGCAAGCAACATGGTCTTGAAAGAATTGTCGACCTGTCCAGGTGTAGCGGCTCCTGTACCTCCCGATTCCATAAGCCGGTTCACGATGGGGGCCAGATCAGTTGCGATGGCATGTTGCAGCCGAATGATCTCCACACCAGTTGCATTGGCAATGTCGAGCGCCGCAATGATGGTACCGATACGCCGCAGGTTGTCGGCGTAGTCGGTGATGATCAGCGAGTTGTTGCCGGGATTGACATTGATGGTGTTGTTGGGACTGATCAGTGGCCTTAATACTGGAACCAGGTTGTTGGCTGTTTCATGGTTCAGGCGAAAAATCTGCGTCTGGATCTGACCCGTTCCTAAGGGCGGCGATCCAGCCGACACGGCACCACCTTGCAACTTGGCATCCGCCTCAGGAACCACAAGAAACAAGCCGGAAGACTCGACCAGCGCAAAACCCTGAGTCCGCAACTGCGCCGAAAACAGACGCAATGCTTGCGTGGGTGTAGCCGGCACGGCGGTCACTAGGGTCATAACGCCTTTGACGCGTGGGTCTACCACCACATTGCGACCACTGATAACCGCCATCGTGCGGGCGACCGCTTCAATTTCGGCGTTGATGAAGTTAAGCGTGACAGGGGCGCCGGAACGTGACGCAACGGTTGGCGGCGGCGGAAATGTCCGGCCATTTTGCGCGCTGGATGATCCGGAGCTGCCTAGAAGCAGAACGAGCACAGCCAGGGAAATGACAGAGACTTCAGGCCTTAACCTGGCATCTGGAAATGTGGGCAGGCGGGCAGGGTGGGGAAGTAGGTTCATGCTTTTAGCCCAAAGTGATGATGGAATTCGGGCCATTGCGACGCCCAATGATGTTCAACAGATTTGCCAAAGCAGCTTCGTATCCGGGCGCTGCGCTGGCGATGCCCTCAAAACTCAGCCGCGAGCCAACCCAGCGACCGTTGCCGCTTAACTTTAAGCGGCCTTCAAGTGTGACCAGGCTGACTTTAATGGTGTTACCGCCAAGGAATAACAGCTGGTAACTGCCCATGGGCTTAAGCGCGGTGAGGCTGGAGGTCAAGGCGATAGCCGTCAAATCTGCCCGCCCTGAGACAGTCGACTGCTGATTGAACCATTCAAACGACAGGCCTTGCGTTATCAGTTTCAGGCTGCCGTCTGCCTGTAGCGTGTTCCAGGGCGCGCCCAGTCCGGCCAGCAGGGAGGCTGGCCATTCGGATGCACTGTCGCCGATCTCTACACTGACACCGCCCCAGCGCGGTTGTGCGCGCGCTTGTAAAGGCTGCTGAGTGCAGCACCCGGCGTTCAGCTCAAGTCCCAGCGCAAAACCATTTGGGCGTAATTTCCAGTTCACTCGACCCGGTAGCGCAGCGCGGTCCCGGCTTCCTGATCCACCCGTCAGCACGAGTTTGCCCGAACCCGTCCAGACAGTACCAACAGTTTCGACCAACTGGATATGCCCTGATGTGGCCTGATTTAGCGCAGCGGCCAGCCAACCAGCAGGCGCAAGTAATACCATCGCCAGCAGCAATCCCAGCAGGCTGCCGACCAGCGCCCAGCGCCAGGGAACCGCTTCGGTAGAGGAGCGGGAAAAATGTCGAGGGCGCGGCATGATGGGACGCATGGTCTGATTAAACAACGAGGTTGGCATGATTACTGAGGCGGAAGGCGCATGACGATGGTTCCAGTCCAGACCGCCTGCCCTGTCGGGTTGGTGTTGCTACGCATCAGACGTGCCTCGCTCGGAATTGCACGCGCATTCATGCGCGCCTGTGGTAACCATTGGGCCAGTGCATTGGCCGGCGTATTGCGCAGGGTCACCGTTGCGCTGTCGCCAATCACATTCAGCTGTGCTGAGGCGCCCAGTTGTTGTTTAACGCTGGTGTCCAGGGCGCGCAGCGCATCGTCGCGACTGATTTTGGGAAGCGCCTGTAACGCCACCGCCTGAGTCCGCAGAACCTCCATTTTTTGCGATTGCACTTCAAGCTTGCGTTGCTCGGCTGGCCCCTGAGTCAAGGTGCGAAGGGGTGGTGCGACCAGCAGCCACCACACCAAAGCCAGACTCACCAGCACCCCGGCACTGCGCATCGCGCGCTGCTCACGCGGACTGGCTGCAGTCCAGCGTTCCCGCAGCGGGGACAAAGCGGTGGGCAATTTCATCGTGGTTCGCCCGCCTGAACGATTTGTTGAATAAAAAATGTATCTCCGTCCTGACGAGCAGCGTAGCCCAGGCGCTTGAGTTGCTCAGACAGCCGCGACGCTTCGGGTGCGCCCAGCTGAAGGCCCTTCAACCGCACTTCGCCTGCCATGAACTCAATGGCACTCAGCGACAAATTTGCGTCCGCGACTGACCCCAATGCCGCCAGAAGAGGCTCCAGATCGCGACCGGTTGCTGTGCCTGAAGCCTGGCGAAGTACCGCGAGCTCGCGCTCCATCTGCAGCGGGGCATCGACCACCAGCCTGACTTGCGGGAAGGTCTGTGTCAGCGTCGTGGCGAGCGCCTTGCGCTGTGCTTGCAGGGTGTTTTGAACCTGCCAGGACCAGATGTTCAGACCTGCAAGATGGATCACCAGCAGCATTGCAATGCCCCATCGTGCGGGTCGTCCGGCAGGTTCTTGCAGCAGCTCGCGGATAAACTTTGTCAGACGCTTGAGAATTCGCAATCGGCTGGAGGAAGCCAGCTCGAACTGCGCCAGGTCCCAAGGAGACCGGGCCGACTCCAGCCAGCGCTGGGGGCGGATGATCAAGTCGACTTTGCGCTGCAAAAGCCGTTCGGTCAATTCAGCAACTTCAGGCTCGCAAAAGATCGGTATTTCTTCATCGTCCGGGATACTCGGTATCAGCGCCAGTGTTGCATGCGTGAGCGGCAAGCGCATCACACCTGTAGCCTGTCCACCCGTCATGATTAACTGCGGCAGCCCCGCATCACTGGTGACATGCAAGCGCAAATCCCCGATTTCAGGCGCGAATTCCGGCACCACACGTGAAACCCTGCGCTCTGCCATCTCAAGGGCTTGCAGATGCCCGCGGAGCCAGGATTTATCGCAGGCCGCAACCCACACCGGTTCGCCGTCAGCACTGGGAACTGGTTCAAGTGCAAGATGCAGGTGCGTCGCCTCATCAAGCAGGCGATCTTCCAGCAGGCCTTCCAGTACAGGGCGCAGTCTGGCTGAACCGGCACCGATGCCTTTGGGCAATTTGACACGGTGCCACGATAGCAGCGTTACGGGCACAACCGCGACCACCTCGCCTCCGCGCGCTGTAGCTGGCAGCAATGCAGGTGATACGCATGCGTGATCACTTAGGGTATGACCGCCCATCGTCAGCGCGTAGTCGTAGACCAGTGTATCGGCTGCTGCATTGGGAGGCAAATAGACAATTAGTGTGTTCATGAGACGCTTGCCTGGCTGTCAGGAACCACGATGCGGTGACGCCATAAAGTACGCACCGCCAATCCGTCGCGTTGCACCAAAGAGCGTTCCTGCAATGTGGTCTGGTCCAGGCGCAAACTTCCGCGGACTTCAAAGAACCGGGACGAAATGGTATGCAGGTTTTCACTGAACACAACAGGGCTCCCTGCGCTGATCCGTGCGGCATCACTGAGTGCCCGAAAGTGGCCGCGTTGCCGCGCAGTCACCAGCTTTTGTGCATCGGCCATCTCCATGCCAGGTGTGGCGGCGTGCAGTACTTCAAGGCCTGCCGTATTGAGGTTGACGGGCGTACGGATGGGCAGCAGGGTGATGTGCGGATTCAGCAAATTCAACGATTCCGGCGTCAGCCCCAGCCAAAGCAGTTCGCTGACCCTTTGTGGCATGAGCGGAGCCTCAGCCTCAAGGGTAGAAATCTGCGATGCTCGCAGCATGTTGTCTGTCAACAATGCAAGCTGCGCTGGCGGCAGGCCCAGCGTCGCAAACAGGCGGCTAAAGCTTTTCATCCCGGATTCAGAAACAACATTGCCCTCAATCAAATTGGCAATGTTAAGTCGGCTCTGCAAATCAATGATCTGGCCGGACAAAAAAGCATCCCTGTCGTTGTTATCAACGTTCTTGTCTGCGGATAAAAAACTTGACAGGCGCGCGTCTTTTAGCGGTATGGCCCAGGGCTCGGACAAATGATCAGCGTCGCCCGCCCGCGCGTCTTCACTCAAAATCAGGCGTGCCCAGTCAAGTGCGCCAGTGAGCACCCAGCCTGACTGTACACGTGCCCGCTCTGCGGCTTCCACCTCGACGCCTCGCCACTGCTGCCACAGGGCTGCAGCGGCAAAGGTGGCCACCAGTGTCACCGTCAGCATGGCCGTCAGCAAGGCCACACCCGCTTGAACAAACCGTCCCTGTTGGCCAGATGTCGGCATCACGTTTTTTCTCCAGTCAAAATTGGATTGATCCAGTCAACAGTAAGCTTGCCGCTGATGGCCTGGCTGGCGGGCAGCACAAGTATCAGGCGAATACCGTCAGGTATCACCGCTACCGATACTGTCTGCGGCGTCTGCTGGGTAGATCTACTGGTTGGCTGTTGACCTGGACTTGACATCGGATTGGTCCAGGCATTGCCCCGAAAATAAAAAATTTGCCACTCCTGTAACGGCGTGATGCTGATCTCATCCGTAGAGCCTTTGGTCGTGGCGCTTTGTGCCCAAGCACCAGCGCGGCTCCAGGCGTCAGTCCAACCTCCAGATGTACGCACTACCTGCGACTGCCAGCGCAACCACTGGCCTTCATCATCGGATCGGCGCATCCAAGCGACCACCATCAGGCCATCACCTGGCGTTGCCGTGCGCCGCGTCAGGCGCAAAACGCGGCCGTCCCAGTCCAGCGGGTTGACCTGTGGCGTTTGAGCCAGCGCATCAAGATCAATTTTCCATTGGGCCAGCCCCGCTTGCAGTGTCAGAACCTGGTCGGCACGCAAACTGGTTTGAACCTGTGCTCGCGCCATCCCGTCCAGTCCGCGCCAACTGAGCACGGCCAGCAGTGACATGACACTGATCGCCACCAAAAGCTCAATGAGTGTGAATCCGCCTGACAGCTCTGAACTGTATCGTCGCTTTGCCAGACTCGCGTTACCCCATGCAGCGTTTTTTTTGCCTGAATCCATCAGCAAGTCAGGTAGTGCGGCGACTGTGCAAGCTTTGTGCATTTTCAGTCCTGGGTGACAACAGTGGACAGCCGCAGCACGGGTGTGCTGCCGTCGCTGATTTGTGCGTCCACACGCCGGAACTTCGGGTTGGGGGTGGGTTGTACCGACAATGTCACCTGAAGGTTCCGGCCAGCCTGCTCACACGCCGATGTTTTGTTACCCACACCCGGCATCTGTTTCAGCAGGCGAATTCCGACCAGTTCGTTCTCTGCGCAGACGTGGGCCAAAAGCACATCGGACTGGCGCATCGCGTTGTTGGTCAAGGCGGTTGTTGCCTGTAGGCCAGCCAGCAGCGCAATCGCCACAATGGCCAACGCAACGAGCACCTCAATCAAGGTGAAGCCGTGCACCCGTGCTTTCTGGGAGTGCATGGAGACTTGTTTCATGGTTGTATCGCTGCCTGCACTGCAAATGGGCGGAGACCGCTGGTGGCGATGCGCATCGCGCGCTGAGGTTGCTGGCTATTGACCAGCTCAACGATCTGCGCGCCGATCATTGGCTCCGGCCCCAGTAGCACGCTGGGGTTTCCGCGCACTGCCATACCCTCGGTCAACCATCGTGTGGGCAAGGCATCTAAGGGAAGGCCTTCAAAGCGAAAACCCCCGGACGTGGTGTGCCAGCGCACCGCCACCCCGCTGGCGCGTGACTGTGCCCGCGCAGATTCAAACAAGGCCGACAATCGTTGGGCCTCGCGCTCAAGGGCGGTGTCAGCGTTGTCTCGAAGCACCAGCGTGACACCGGCCGTCGCCATCGCCATGATGGCCAGCACCACCAGCAGTTCAAGCAAAGTAAATCCTTGCTGACCTAACCGTTTCAGTAATGTTTTTACAGTGACAAGTGTGGGGGCCAGGGACGTAGCGCAGGGCCGCCCCAAGCGAAGTTCAGCCCCCTCGGGGGGCAACGAAGTACACGCAGTGACGAGTGTGGGGGCCAATATCTACTGCCAGCTGCCAACGTCAGCATTCCTGCCCTCGCCGCCGGGTTGGCCGTCGGCTCCGAGCGACATCACATCCACCTCGCCCTTGACGCCCGGGTTGAGGTATTGATACGGACGGCCCCAAGGATCGTTTGGAAGTTTGTCCAGGTAGGGTTTCCAGTTGGGGGGTATTGGAGCCACTGCGGGCCTGATGATTAGTGCTTGCAAGCCCTGATCAGCGCTGGGCAGGCGCTGGTTGTCTAGCTTGTAAAGCTTCAGTGCCTGGTTCAGGTTGTTGACATCAGTGCGTGCGGCCATGACACGCGCATCGTCCGCACGGTCCAGCACATTGGGCACGATCAATGCTGCCAGCACACCAATGATGACCAGAACAACCATGAGCTCGATCAAGGTAAAACCAAGCGCCACTTTTTTCAAAGCACGACGGGTTGTAGGACAACGAGACGGCTTGAAATAATGGGACTTGCATGCTGATGCGTCGCTGTGGGATGATTGACTTCCAATGTTCAAACTGAAAAATGCCTTCGGTTGGCGCACTGCGACAACTATCGTATGGGCATTCGTTGCAATGTCTGGCTGGTACTGGACGCAGGCGGTGATTGCAGCCGGCTCACCCATCAGCGCTAATGCAGCACCCGCAGTGGTGATGCGCGACATGTCGAGTCCGGTCGCATTGGCCCGGCTGCTCGGCGCCACACCCCTTGCTGAGGCTGGACTAGCGCCCAGCCCAGTGGGCAGATTTGTGCTTTCAGGCGTCATTGCAAGCAGCGTAGGCCAAGGAGCGGCGTTAGTTTCTGTCGATGGAAAACCTGCGCGGCCTTTTGCGGTTGGCTCGGAGCTTGCCCCAGGATATGTACTGGTGTCGGTGGCCTCAAAAGAAGCCATGCTGGCCGAGGGTCTGAATGCCCCAGTGCGTGCGGTTTTGTCCCTGCCATTACAGCAGTCGGCTGAAGCCATGGTTGCGCCGCAAAAGGCTTCAGGTATTACATCCAGCGCCTCTGTCGCTACAGTTGCCCCGTCAGCTCCAGTCTCCGGCGCTTCAGCCGTTGTGCCGACGGTGGCTCCCATGCAGTCTCCACCCGTCGCTCCCAGAGCGGATGCCAGACGGCAACCACAGACAACAATGCGGCGCGAAGACCAGCGAGCGCCTTGAGCTGCCGGTAGCGTGTCATTACGCAAAGGGATATTTGTTTGGCGTGATTGACTTGCCATCATCCTGACGCTGTGCTCTGCCAACACTCTCAATGTCATAGTCTCTCCGGAGTTAAAAGGCAGCAAGGATTCAACTAACTGACCCGCTCAATGGAGTGTATTCGAGTAAAGGTTATGGTTAGCCAATTCCCGCTCTTGGGTGGCGTAGGACATCAACTTTTAATAGAGCAATGTCAAATTTCTGATGTTTTTGGTCATTCTCTGTCTAGGCGGATGATTTTCCAATTGACTGTTGGCGCAGCCTCCTTCCAGCCATTTTTACTTATTAAAAGAAGCTGGCTGTTTTGCTGCTCAACAACCTCCAGGCTGCTCCACGGGTCATTTCGGTGCGATCAAGGTAAGCGTCCGGGCAACACATCTTGAGGCGAAGCTGAGTTCAAGAGATAGTGTGCACGATGAAGATCATGCACACCATGGCGAGCGAGGCTAACGCCAGTCGCCCCCAAAGACGTTTTTACAGTCCCCAGCTCAAGGGCCAAGTCATGCAGGAGTGTCGGCAAAGCGGTGCCTCTGTGGCTGGCGTTGCCCTGTCCCACGGCATCAACGCCAACATCGTGCACCGCTGG